>Ga0247727_10017842_pt1 | contig 11244 bp, 12 predicted proteins | sample WisWelCaveWW1625_FD_202498 | JGI IMG/M metagenome (GOLD analysis project Ga0247727, IMG submission 202498) | Biofilm microbial communities from Wishing Well Cave, Virginia, United States - WW16-25 | ecosystem: Environmental > Aquatic > Deep subsurface > Groundwater > Cave microbial mat | place...
GAGGACGCTGTGGAAGGAATACGAGTTCAAGGCGAAGCCAGGCGACCCGCTGCGCCGGCCCGCGATGATCGCGCCGTATCAGAGCCGCATTGACTGGCAAATCTGGTTCGCCGCGATGGCCACCTACAAGGAGTACCCCTGGACGGTCCACTTCGTCTGGAAGCTTCTCCACAACGACGCCGCCACGCTCGGCCTGATCGCGAACCACCCGTTCCCCGCCGCGCCGCCGCGTCATATCCGCGCCGTGCTCTACCGCTACGAGTTCGCGCCGCCCGGCGATGTGAACGGCGCGTGGTGGAAGCGCACGCCCGTCGGCCTCTGGCTCCCGCCGCTTGCCGTGGACACTCCGGACCTCCTCCGTTTCCTCGCCGGGCAGGGTTGGAGCAGCGCCCGGTGACGATGCCACGGACTGCGCCAGTCCACTCTCGACGCGTTGTTGAGTCTTCGGCTTACTCCGCGCGTGAAGTTTGACGTGGTGGTCATTGGCGGCGGCGCCGCGGGCCTGATGTGCGCCATTGAGGCTGGCCGGCGGGGCCGGCGCGTGGTTGTGCTCGAACACAACCAGCGGCTTGGGAACAAAATCCTCATCTCCGGCGGTGGGCGGTGCAACTTCACCAACCTCGGCGTCACGGCGGCCAATTACGTCACCAGCGGCAGCCCGCACTTTTTCAAATCGGCGCTCGCGCGCTACACGCCGGCGGATTTCATCGCGCTGGTCGAACGGCACGGCATCGCATGGCATGAGAAGAAGCTCGGGCAGCTGTTCTGCGACTTCAGTTCGCGGCAGATCGTCGAGTTGCTCGAACGCGAATGCGCCGGGGCCAACGTGACGATCCAGCTCAACGGCCGCGTCAGCGCGGTGCGCAAGCCGCTTGCCTTCGAATTGGAAACCAATCTCGGCACGTTCAGCGCCGACTCGGTGGTGATCGCCACCGGCGGACTTTCGCTTCCGAAGCTGGGCGTGAGCGACTTTGGCCTGCGCGTGGCGGAGCAGTTTGGTCTGAAGCTCGTCGCCACGCGGCCGGGTCTGGTGCCGGTGATGTTCGGCGCGGAGGACCAGGCGGCGTTTGGCGAACTGAGCGGGCTGTCGGTGGAGGTTGTCGCCGCGTCGGATGGCGCGCGGTTTCGCGAGAACGTGCTGCTCACGCATCGCGGTCTGAGCGGTCCGGCCATCCTTCAGGCATCCAACTACGGCACGGAGGCGATCCACCTCGATCTCCTTCCGGACGATCCGGGCGTCACCTTTCTCGAAGCCAACCGCCGCGAGGCCAGGGAGCTGAAGACGGTCCTCGGCCTGCGTCTCCCGCAGCGCTTCGCGCAGGCTTGGTGCGCGCGCTTCGCTCCGGGCACGAAACCGATGAGCCATTACTCGACGCGCGAACTCGAAGCCATCGCGGCGCGGCTGCACGATTGGGAAATCCGCCCGGCCGACACCGAGGGCTACGCGAAAGCCGAGGTCATGCTGGGCGGCGTGGACACCGGCGGGCTTTCGTCGAAGACGATGGAGGCGCGCCGCGTGCCGGGCCTGTTCTTCATCGGCGAGGTGGTGGACGTGACGGGCTGGCTGGGCGGCTACAACTTCCAGTGGGCCTGGGCCTCGGGCTTCGCGGCGGGGCAGGTGGCGTGACGGCGCCCGCCGTGTCAGAGTTCGCCCATGCAGGTTTCCGAGTCCGTCCAATGCCCGTTCTGCGGGCAGAGCTGCGAATTGCTCATCGACACGAGCATCGCGTCGCAACGCTTCACGACCGATTGCGAGGTGTGCTGCCGGCCCTTCGAGGTGTTGGCCGAGTGCGAGCCGGGGGAAATTCTGAGCTTGGACGTGGCGGGGAACTGAAGCCGCGAAAGAACACAGAGAACGCAGAGGAAGAGTGATTTCTTTGTGTTCTTTGCGTCCTGTCGCGGCTAAAACCTCGGCCCTATGACACCGAACCTGGTTCTCTGGATTTACGTGGCGCTGCTGCTCGCGGGCGGCTTGATCGGCTTCCTCAAGGCCGGCAGCAAAGTTTCGCTCATCATGTCGCTGGCGTTCGCCGCGCCGATCGCGCTCGAAGCGGCGGGCGTGCTTAACGTTGCCCATCTCGCCGACATCTTGATCGGCGTGTTGCTCGTCTTCTTCGGGATGCGCTACGCGAAAGGGAAAAAGTTCATGCCCGCCGGCCTGATGGTGATTGCCTCGGTGGCGGCGCTGGTGCTCCGGTTGTTCGTGCTCCGGTAGGTTCCCCTCCGCCCCTGCATCACCGTGGACCCGCGTTCGCTGCCCATCTGGGAGATTCACGCTCCGATTCTTGACCGGCTTCGGGCGGGCAACCGGCTGGTGCTCGTCGCACCCACGGGTTCCGGCAAGACCACTCAGGTGCCGCAGATGGTGTTGGATGCCGGATTGGTGGCGGGTGGAAAGAAGATTGTCGTCCTGCAACCCCGGCGCGTCGCGGCCCGCTCGGTGGCCGCGCGTGTGGCGTGGGAACGGAAGGTCAAACTCGGCGCCGAGGTCGGCTACCAGGTGCGCTTCGATGACCGGATCGCCGACGACACGCGCATCTGTTTCGTCACCGAAGGCATCCTGCTGCGCTGGTTGCAGGATGATCCGCAGTTGAGCGACATCGGCGTGCTGATGTTCGATGAGTTTCACGAGCGCAATCTCCTTAGCGACGTCGCGCTGGCATTGGCGAAGCACCTTCAGCAAACCGCCCGGCCCGATCTCAAGCTCGTGGTCATGTCCGCCACGCTCGAAGCCGAGCCGGTGGCGCGCTATCTCGACGATTCGCCAATCCTCGTGTCCGAAGGCCAGATGTATCCCGTGGGCGTTGTCTGGCTCGATTACGGTGATCGCCGGCCGGCGAGCGAGCAGGCGGCGGATGTCGTCGAGCGCATCGTCAACTCCGGCGAGCCGGGCGACATCCTCGTGTTCATGCCGGGGATGGGGGAGATCAACGCCACGATCAACGCCCTGCGCGCCGCGCGGATGAGCGAGAAGTGCGAGTTCATCCCGCTCCACGGCGATTTGCAGCCGGAGCAGCAGGATCTCGCCTTCGCGCCCAGCGAGCGGCGCAAGATCGTCGTTGCGACCAACGTGGCGGAAACGTCGGTGACCATCGACGGCATCGTGCATGTGGTGGACAGCGGGCAGGCGCGCATCGCGCGTTACGATGCCGAGCGCGGCATCGGCACGCTCGCCATCGAGGAAATCAGCCGCGCATCGGCCGAGCAGCGCAAGGGCCGGGCGGGCCGGACCGCGCCGGGGACGTGTCACCGGCTGTGGACGGAGAGCGGGCACTTGAACCGGCCGGAAAAAAACACGCCCGAGATTCGCCGCGCCGACCTGGCCGAGGTGGTGTTGCTCCTGCACTCGCTGGGCATCAAGCGGGCGGTGGAGTTCGACTGGCTCGACAAGCCCGATCCGCAGGCGGTGGAGCGCGCAGAGGAACTCCTCGTTACTTTGGGTGCCATCAAGCAGTCCACCGGGAAGGGGCGAAAGGGTGAAAGGGAGAAAGGGAGCGGGGGTAACTCTCCCTCGCACCCTTTCTCCCCTGCGCCCCTGCCTGCCAGCGGAGAGCGAACGCACTCCGACCTCACGCCCATCGGCCGGCAGATGCTGCGGCTACCCATGCACCCGCGCTACTCGCGGATGCTCGTCGAAGCGGCCAAGCACCGGTGTGTGCCGGCGGCGGCATTGTGCGCGGCGCTGGTCAGCGGGCGCGACCTGCTGGCGCGCGTGGGCCGCGACGAGAAGCACATCAAGGAGGCGCGCGAACTGTTTGAGGCCAGCCAGGACTCCGATTTCTACACGCTGATCCGCGCGTATCAATTCGCGAAGAACAACGGTTTCAATCCCGATGCCTGCCGGCGTTACGGCATCAACGCGAAGGTGGCGCGCGAGGTCGAGCAGACCTTTGGGCAAATCCTGGAGATCGCACGGCGCGAGAAGTTCATTGGCGCCGAGGATTCAAAACCCGAAGCCCAGCGCCCCAGTGCGGGTCCTGACCCGTTGCTCAAATGTGTCGTGGCCGGATTCATTGACCAGCTCGCGCACCGCCGCGACAAAGGGACGCTCGAGTGCGATCTCATCGAGCGCCGGAGCGGGACCTTGATGCGCGAGAGCGTGGTGCAGAACTCCGGCCTGCTGGTCGTGGCCGTGATCCGCGCGGTGGAAACCGCGCTCCGGCCGCTGACGCTGCTCGGCCTGGCGACGGCGGTGAAATCCGAATGGCTGTCTGAGATGTTTCCCGAGCAGCTTGCCGTGACTGTCGAGCATGTTTACGACCGCGCGCACAAGCGGCTCGCCGCGATCAAGCTCGTGCGCTTTCACGATCTGATCGTCGGGCACGAATACCAGCGCGAGGTCGAGCCGGAGGCGGCGGGCCTGTGTCTGGCGGACGCGCATCTCAAAGGCTATTTCGAACTGCCGAACTTCAGCCACGAACTCAAGCAGTTCGTCGCGCGCGTGAACTTGATCTGCACGGCGATGCCCGATCTGGGACTGAAGCGCTTTGACGAGGCCGCGCTGAGAGCAGCGCTGGCACGCGCGTTCCGCGGGATGACGCTGGCGAAGGAGGCGCAGGCCACGCCGCTCAAGGACGCGTTCCGCGCGCACCTGCCGGAAGGCCAGTCGGGCTGGGTGGATGAGCTGGCGCCAACGCAGATGCCTTGGCCGGGTGGCAAGCCGGTGAAGCTGACTTACTCCGATGAAAGCACCGAGCGTGAGGCGGCCTCGCCGGAAGTGCAGGTGAAGCTGCTGGATTGCTTCGAGCTCAAGGACCACCCGTTTGTCTGCGAGGGCGCGGTGCCGGTGAAATTGTGGCTCTGCACGCCCGACGGCAAACGGCTCGAGGCCACGTGCGACTGGCCTGACTGGCGCGCGAGGAATTATCCCAAGCTGAAGCCGGCGCTGATGAAGAAGTTTCCGGGCTTCACGTGGAGGTAAAGCCCCGGCCCGCAGGCCGGTTCGTTGGGCCATTCGCGGCTGCAGCGGCGCGCGTCGAGACGGGCGCGTCTGACTTCACACCTCGAAGTCCACTATTGCCACTGAATCCACCAGCGGCAGCGCCTTCGCCTTGAAAGCCCCGTGCTCGGCGTGCGGCAGATAGGCGTCACGCGCCGCGGCGTCGGTGAAGGTCATGATCATCGCGTGGGTGTAACCCTGCGCGAGGCCCTCGGGGCTGTTGTTTGGCCCGGCCACGTAGTCTTCGATCCCGGGGATCGACTCCGAGATGTCGAGGAGGTCGCTGAAGACCTGGTCGATCTGTTCCTGGCTGGTACCGTCTTTGAACTTGATGAGGGCGATGTGTTTGACCTTGGACATAGAGTTTTTGGAAAGGGGAGTGCTGGTGTTTTGGGTTACTTGGTGGCAAGCGTGGATTCGATGGCGCCGGTGACTTCGCCGGACTCCGGTTCGGCGTCGGCTTCGAAGCGTTTGAGAATCTGTCCGTCGCGGCCGACGAGGAATTTGCCGAAGTTCCAGCTCACCGGGCCGGGGAACGGCGATGACTTTCCGGTGAGCGCGGCGTAGAGCGCGTGCTGCCCGGGGCCGGTGATCTCGATCTTGCTGGTGAGGGGAAAGGTCACACCGTAATTGCTTTGGCAGAACTTGAGGATGGCCGTCTCGTTGCCCGGCTCCTGTCCGCCGAACTGGTTGCAGGGCACGCCGAGCACGACCAGGCCCTTGTCCTTGAACTTGCGGTAGAGCGCCTCCAGCCCGGCGTATTGCCCGGTGTAACCGCACTCGGAGGCGACGTTGACGATCAGCAGCACCCTGCCCTTGTAGGCGCCGAGCGAAACATCCTTGCCCTGGATGTCCTTCACTGTGATGTCGTGGATGAAATTCATCTTCTCGGCAGCCGTGAGCGTCCACGCTGCGAACAGCGCGACGACGATGACGGCAACTTTCATGCGGCGAAGAATGCCAGCGGAGGGGGCAATGTCAAACCAGCGCCGACAATTATTATGGCCGCGTCCCCCGCCTCAGGGCTTGACGAGTTCGAGCAGATGCTTGCTGGCCACGCAATGCTTGAACACCATCTGCAGGTTTTGTTTCACGCCGTTGGTTTCGCTGTAATAGAGCGATTGCGTCGCGTCCACGATGCCGACGACGGCGCCGCGGAGGTTGAACACGGGCGCGCCGCTGGAACCGCGGCCGAAGTCGGCGGTGATCGCCATCATCGTGACCGGCCGCTGTGCCTTCCGCTGGACGAGGTGACGGGAGACGATTCCCTCGGTCAGCATGAAGAAATGCCGGTCCGGATGGCTCAACACCCGGATGGGCTCGCCGACCGTCGCAGCGGGGGCAATCGGCAGCGCCTTTAGCCCCGTGGCGTCGATCTTGAGGATCGCCAGGTCGGACGCCGCGTCGGCGGCGAGGATTTCTTTGACGGGATGAACCTTCCCGCCGCTCGTCATGACCACCAGCGTGGAATTGGTCGGCTTGTTGACCACATGATGGCAGGTGGCAATCGCGCCGGAATCCGAAATGACAAACCCGGTCGCAGGCGACGTGTGCCAGCGCGGGCACTTGGTGCACTTGTACACACCGCCGACCACGACGACGCTTTCACGCCAGCGCGCGGCGAGGTCGGGGACGGCGGGAGGAACTGCGCTGACCGGGGCGAGCTTGAGGGAACACGTTCGCCGTTGAAGCTGCGCGAGGAGGTTGGTCAGGGGCGTGGTCTGGCCGCGGGCCTGCAACTCCTCCGCGCCGCGCGCGAGGGAGGCCAGGAGTTGCGCGTCGTCCACGGCCGGTGATTCGGCGAATTGGGCCGAAGTGGCGAGCGCCGCGGCCAGCGTCAGGCAGGGCAACAGAACGGCGGTTTTCATGGGCACGGGCGCATCCTAGACCGTTGCCGGAGGGGCACAAGCCCGCTGGCGGGAGCAGTCGCAGAAAAAGAGTCTTGCCATTGAGCCTTTTGGACTGTAATTTCTGTCGTGACAGAAACCGAGAAACTATGAGGAAGCTCAGTCCAGTCCAGCAGAAGTTCATCCTCCACTGGGGCGAGATGGGCACGCGCTGGGGCATCAACCGCACCGTGGCCCAGATTCACGCGCTGCTGTTCATCTCGCCCAAGCCGCTCAACGCCGACGACCTCGTGGAGACCCTCCGCGTGGCCCGCTCGAACATCAGCACCAGCCTCAAGGAACTCCAGGGGTGGGGGATTGTGAAGCGGGTCCATGTGATGGGCGACGCGCGCGACCATTTCGAGAGCATGAAGGACGTGTGGGAGATGTTCCGCGTGGTGCTCGACGAGCGGAAGAAGCGCGAGATTGATCCCACACTGGCGATGCTCCGCGAGTGCGTCGCCGAGGCGCACAAGGACAAGGAAACCGACGAATACACCGAGCAAAAGCTCCGCGAGCTGGCTGATTTCTTTGAGACCACCACCGCCTGGTATGGCCAGATCCGCCAGTGGCCCACCGGGGCGCTGACGAAGTTCGTCAAGCTGGGTGACAAGGTGCGCAAAGTCCTTGGGATCGGTGGCTGACGGCGAGTTCTTCAACTGGAATTTTCGTGAATGCTGAGATGACAGAAACGAACCCGAGCGTGATCCGCGGTTGGGTGTTTTACGACGCGGCATGTGAGTTTTGCCTGCGGTTGGCGCGCCGGGCTGAGCACGTTCTGGGGAGCCGCGGACTGCTGCTCGAACCGCTTCAGACTTCCGACGCGGCGGCGCGGCTTAAGATCGCGCCCACCGCGCTGATGGAGCAGATGCACCTGCTCACGGCCGACGGCCGCGTCTTCGGCGGCGCCGACGCCGTCGTGGAGATTGCCCGCCGCATCTGGTGGGCGCGCCCGCTGGCGTGGCTCGCGCGCGTTCCGGGTATGCGCCGGGTGATGCGCTCCCTCTATGCTCGCGTCGCCGCCAACCGCTATTGCGCCGGCGGCGCGTGCCGGCCGCCGGCCCGGCGGCGGACGCGTCGCCACGGGGCCACGAGCTTCTTTGAGATGCCATGAACCTCAAACTCACCGACCTCTGGCGTTGGGATGGTGAACTGTCGCGCGGGCCGTTTCTGCTCTGGGCCGCGCTGCTCTTTGCGGTGAAGTACAACCTCGACCGCCTGCTGCTCCAGTTGGTGTTTGACCGTGAGTGGTCGGTGCTTTCGTATTTCGAGCGTCCGGTGCCGTGGCTCGAGGGTCTGTCACCGGCGAGCAATCCGTTCGAATTTGCGCTGCTGCTCGCGTTGTCCCTGCCGTTTCTTTGGGTCGGGGTCGTGCTTTGCCTCAAGCGGCTCCGGTCGGCGCGGCTGCCGTCGTGGCTGGCGGTGTTGTTCGTGGTGCCGATATTGAAATGGTTTCTCTTTGTGGCGCCGGCGCTGGTGCCGGAGCGTAGCGCAGCCGGCAGGGCAATGCCCGTCCGCGACGAGGGGCGTGGCCGATGGGAACGCTGGCTCCCGAAGTCTGCTTTCGGCAGCGCGGCATTCTCCGTCGGTCTCAGTACGCTGCTCGCGTTGGTGGCGGTGGCATTCGGCACGGAGGTTTTGCGGGATTACGGCTGGAGCTTGTTTGTCGGTGTGCCCTTCTGCATGGGATTCCTCGCCGCCGCGCTGCACGGCGCGCGGTTGCGGCGGAGCATCGGCGAAAGCCTCATGGTCGCGAGTCTTTCGGTCGGGCTTGCTGGAACGGCTCTGTTGGCGCTGGCGTTCGAGGGTGTCATCTGCATCGTGATGGCGGCACCGTTGGCGGGTGCGCTCGCCCTCCTTGGCGCTCTGGCCGGGCACGCGGTCCAGGCAAGCCGTTGGCACAACACAGCGCCCGAACTTTTCTGTGTGCCGCTGCTGAGCGTGCCGTTGATGTTCGGCACGGAACATCTACGCGGCGGACCGCCTCCACTGCTGAACGTCACCACGGCCATGGACGTCGATGCGTCGCCGGAGCGCGTCTGGCGGCATGTGGTTGCCTTCACGGAACTGCCACCGCCGACCGAACTCATTTTCAAACTTGGCATCGCGTACCCAGTGCGAGCGGAGATTCGCGGCGATGGTCCCGGCGCGATACGCCACTGCGTCTTCTCGACCGGCCCGTTCGTCGAGCCGATCGAGGTTTGGGATGAACCGCGCCTGTTGAGATTTTCCGTGACGCAAAATCCGCCGCCGATGCAGGAGTGGACGCCCTACCGCGACGTGCATCCGCCGCATCTGGATGGCTTTCTCGTCTCGCGGCAGGGGCAATTCCTCCTCACGCCGCTGGCTGGTGGGCGCACGCGGTTGGAGGGGACGACGTGGTATCACCACTCCATGTGGCCATCAACGTACTGGCAGCTTTGGTCCGATCAGATCATCCACACGATTCATCTGCGGGTGCTCAGGCACGTGAAGCAACTCGCGGAAGGAAAGGAGCCGTGAACCCACGAATCATCCTCGCCGGTGGCAGCGGATTTCTCGGGCAGGCGCTGTCCACACGATTTCGGAAGAACGGCCGGGACGTGGTTGTGCTGACGCGCGCGCCGAAGCCGCGCGCGGACGGCGTGCGCGAAGTCGCGTGGGATGGCGCGACGCTCGGCCCGTGGACGGGCGAACTCGACGGCGCCGAGGCGGTGGTGAATCTCACCGGCCGCTCGGTGGACTGCCGTTACACGCCGGAGAACCGCCGGGTCATCCTGGAGTCACGGGTGAACTCGACCCGGGTGATCGGCGAGGCGATCGCGCGGGCCGCGAAGCCGCCGCGGGTGTGGCTCAACTCCAGTTCAGCCACGATCTACCGTCACACGTTTGGACCGGCTTGGGACGAGAAGGGCACGGATTTCGCGCCGACGCCGGAGGTCAAGGACGCCTTCTCGCTGGACGTGATCCATGCGTGGGAAGCGGCGTTGAACGAGGCGCGCACTCCCGCCACTCGCAAGGTGGCGCTGCGGACGACGATGGTGTTGGGCCTGGCGCGCAACAGTGTTTTCCCGGTGCTCCGCCGTTTGGCACGGTTGGGCCTCGGCGGCCGGATGGGCAGCGGGCGGCAATTCGTCTCGTGGATGCACGTCGAGGATTTCTGCCGCGCCCTCGAGTGGCTGATCGCGCGCGAGGATCTGAGCGGTCCGGTGAACCTGGCCGCCTCCAATCCACTGCCGAATGCCGAGATGATGCGCATCATGCGCGCGGTGTGCGGCGCGCCGTTCGGCCTGCCGGCGGCGGAGTGGATGCTGGAGGTGGGTGCGTTCTTTCTGCGGACCGAGACCGAACTCATCCTCAAGAGCCGCCGGGTGGTGCCGGGCAAACTGCTGGCGTCCGGCTTCGAGTTTCGCTTCCCGGAGTTTCGCGCGGCGGTGAAGGATTTGGCGGCGAAGGTGGCGGGTTGAAGCGATGAGATGTGAACCTGTTCCAAGCCACGGTTGGGAGGAGCGGTGCATGGAGCGCAGCCGCGCGGGCGCGGATGATGTCGCGGTGGGGCGAGCCATTGTTCATCGCTGACTGGCGCAACGTGCTGATGATCCACCTGGAGGTGGACGGCGACGCGCTGCAACGGCTCACGCCGTTCGAGATCGAACGATTTGACGGGCGCGCGCTGGTGAGTCTGGTCGCTTTCACGATGGGCCGGATGCGTCCGCGCCGCGGCGGACGGCTGACGGAGTGGATGTTCCGGCCGATGGCGACGCACGAGTTTCTCAACGTGCGCACCTACGTCCGGCACGGCGGCGAGCCGGGCATCGAGTTCCTCGCCGAGTGGCTGCCCAACCGCTGGAGCGCCCGGCTCGGTCCGCGCCTGTTTGGCCTTCCTTACCGGCTGGGCCACGCGGAATACGATCACGACGGACTCGCGGGCGAACTGGCCGGACGCGTCCGCGATGCGCGGACTGGCGCGGAGTTCTCGTATCGGGCGCGGTTCGACCGTGCGGACGCTTTCGTGCCGTGTCCCGAGGGTTCGCTCGACGAGTGGCTGATGGAACGGTACACGGCGTTCACCCAGCGCGACGGCGTCTGGCGCTTGTTCCGCGTGTGGCATCCGCCCTGGCCGCAAGTCTCCGCCGAGGTGACCCTGCTGAACACGTCCCTGCTGGAGCAGAACTGGCCGTGGCTCGCGGGCGCGCGGGCGGCCGGGGCGAACTACTCGCCCGGCTTCCGCGAAGTGTGGATGGGGCGACCGCATCGATTGCGTTGAAGCCGGTGGTCTGGGGTGGCTACTCTCGGCGCATGGCTGCCGTGCGGCGCGTTTCCATCACCGGGCTGTTCATCTACCCGGTGAAATCGTGCCGGGGCATCGGGCTCCGCGAGGCAATGCTCACGCCGCGGGGGCTGGAGCACGACCGCGAGTGGATGGTGGTGGATTACGCC
>Ga0247727_10017843_pt1 | contig 11244 bp, 8 predicted proteins | sample WisWelCaveWW1625_FD_202498 | JGI IMG/M metagenome (GOLD analysis project Ga0247727, IMG submission 202498) | Biofilm microbial communities from Wishing Well Cave, Virginia, United States - WW16-25 | ecosystem: Environmental > Aquatic > Deep subsurface > Groundwater > Cave microbial mat | place...
CGTGGTTGGCTTTACCGAAGTCAGTCAGGCGCTGTTTCCGCCGCACCCGGCACTCGTCACGCTGCTTGGTCTCAGCACCGAGCCGGATGGTGACAGCCTGCGTATCGACAATGCCTTGCAACTGCTCGCCAGCGACGACTACACGCTGCGTTACTTCGCCAGCCTTGAGCTGCTGTTGAATTCACGGCTGCCGGCGGCGTTCTCTTCCATACAGCGCGATCAATTGAGCACCATCTTGGCCCGTAGTGGCTATGCCCCCGAACATCGCGATCTGATGTACCGGGTAGCGCTACTGTTGCCCGTGCCACTGCAAAGCAATTGGCTGCTCGCTCAGGCGCGCAAGGAGCTTCCCCTGCTCGGCCATCAATACGATCTCGCCTCGCGAGTGCCGAGCCTGGCGCGAGTCGCCACTCAAGTACTGCGTGACCACGGCGAGCCAAGCGATGGACCACTACTGACCAGGCTGCTACGCAGCAATGCACCCGGTGTCGGCAAGATGGCACTAAACGCGCTCGCGACAAAGGCCAACACGGCCATTACAGAGGGTATTGCAACAGCATTGGCCGATCCGGCATTGCCCAGTGAATCGCGGCGCGTGTTTGAAATCTACCGCAAGAGCGGCAAACTGCCGGGGTGAATTGCTGACAATGCTCAGCGTTACTGGTCATTCGGTGACAACCGTCGGTCGGGGGCGCTGAACACCAGGATAAGCCCGCAACAAGCGACACTGTTGGGGTAGTTTTCAGGTTGCTTGGCTCAAAATTCGTTTCGGCACAGCGCAGTGAAGAGAAGCTTCCTAGTCAGACTCATCTATGACTTTCATTTGAGCAGAATTCGCTGCGGAGGTCGTTTTTCTGCAACTGAATGTCGCATTTTTAATACTAATATCAGTATCAAACTCGCTTCGTTTCGTCCTAAACCCTCGTCTACTTCAGTGTCGTTGATCTTTTAGTGACCACCGCCAGTGTTGGCTGCTGCTAAGCCGGGACAGGCCCTCTAGACACGAAGCCGCCTGAACATTCTCTTGTCGCGTCGTTATGTGCCATCGCAACACGACCTCGTAAGCCCGCTCCTGACTCATTAGTGATCTTCGGCCGCGTAGAGCTCGAGGTGTTGGTCGTTTTTGTGCAACGGATTGTCTCATTCTTGAAATCAATAGCCTGTTTGCCGTTTTATCTTACGAACCGCTCCGTTGCCGTCAGTGTACTGCATCGGCGTCTCTGGTCGAACAAGGCAATCATGTCGGTGCTTTCATGGTTACGCACAAATGCCCGGCACCGTTGCGGCTTTTGGAATGGGGTTAACTGAGAAGCATTACAGCAAACACCCCATATGCTCAAAACTCTGCAACAGATATTAGCGGAGTCGTGCAGAGTTTTTCAGTAGTACCAATCGCGCCCATTCCTACCAGCGAGGGACGGCGAAGACAGGTTATGCCAGTACGTTGTACTGGCGGTAACACATAAGAAACACCTTCAATTAACACTTAGGGGGCAGACCAAAATGATGAAAACATCGTGGCGCAGAGGCGTCGTGGCACTTGCGCTATCAGCAGCACTCAGTGTTGCCGTTTCGCCCGCGTACGCAGCCGGTGAATCGAGCTCGAACATTGTCGGCTCGGTTGACGCAGGTGCTGGTTATTCCGTAACCGTCAAAAATGCCGCGACCGGTTTGTCTCGCGAAATGACTACGGATTCTTCAGGTAGCTTTCGTTTCTCGCAACTGCCGGTTGGTGAGTATGAGGTTATTGTGTCCAAAGGCGGCACGATTGTCGGTAAAGAATCGGTTCGGCTTGGATTGGGCGGCAACGCCACCGCCAATTTCGAAGTTGGTGCCCGTGAGGGCGCTGAGGTGATTGAAGTGGTTGGCGCCCGTCCGTCAGCCGTTGACCTGAGCCAAACAGACTCGGGTCTGGTTATCGGTGAAACCGCAATTGACGCCATGCCGGTTGCCCGTAATCTAACAGCCGTTGCCCTGTTGGCACCAGGCACTATTGGTGGCGAAGCCCGATTTGGTAATCTGGCGTCATTCGGTGGTTCATCGGTTGCGGAAAATTCATGCTACATCAATGGCCTGGAAGTTACGGACACCCGTCAAGGTTTGGGTTGCGGCTCGGTTCCGTTTGAGTTTTACAAAGAATTTCAGGTCAAGACCGGTGGCTATTCTGCTCAGTTTGGCCGGACAACCGGTGGCGTCATCAACACCGTGACCAAAAGCGGTACCAATGAATGGGATTTTGCCTTCACTGCGGCCTTGACTCCTGGCGGCCTGCAAGAATCTGCAGGCGTGTCCCGTGCGACCTCAGGTAACCCGCCGCAGACGATCATTACTGACGAAAATGGTGTTGATCACATTGTCACTTTGGGTACAGGGCGCCTCAACGAATTCCGTGATTTCCGCCACGATTCGTTTGACCTGAAGGAATACACACTTTCAGCGTCAGGTCCGATAATTGAGGACAAGCTTTTCATATATGCCATCTTGAATCCGCGTGACATCGAGGCAGTATCGAGTGCGGTAGCAGCTACTACTTCAGGCTTTCCGCGCACGGCCTCAAACCAAATGAACTACGATTCGGCGTCAGGCGCTGACAACCTGTTTTGGGGTGCCAAGCTGGATTGGGATATTACTGACGATCATCGACTGAGCTATTTTGCCTACTCGGATCGCCGTGATATCCAGCGTGATATCTATAATTACAATCCGACCACTCAAGCGATTACGCCGAATGCGATCACTCGTGTGCCGGACGGCTTGGTCCTGCAACGTGGCGGCGAAGCCGAATCATTCAATTACGTCGGCCACATTACTGATGACATCACCATATCGGCCTTGTACGGGACGCTCGAATCGCAGTTCTATAACGAGCCGACCAACATTACCTGTCCGCTGATTAGCGACACCCGTCCCGTCAGTCCGGCCAATCTTATCGTTGGGTGCGGCCCTGGCACTCCGAAGGGCTCGAACTTCGACGACAACGAGCAGATTCGTTTTGATGTTGAATGGGCGATTGGTGATCATGTGTTGCGCGTTGGTTTGGACCAACAGGACCGGCAATCGGAACAGACGTCATTCCCGATTGCAGGCGCCAACTACACCTACGGACGCCTGAACAGCGGTGACGTCATTCAGCTCGATAACGGTGCCTACACGCATTCCGGTGCGGCCTTGGATTTTGTTGCCCGGCGCGCGTTTACCGGTGGTGGCGGCTTCAGCAGCGAGATGGAAGCCTACTACATCGAAGATTCCTGGCAGATAACCGATGAGCTGATGGTGATGGTCGGTGGCCGTTGGGATTCTCTGACCAATTACGGGACCTCCGGTATTGCCTTTGCTGACTTCCAGGACGAGTTTGCGCCCCGCGTGGCAGCAAGCTGGGATCCGGTCGGCGATGGCAAGTCCAAAGTAACCTTTAACTGGGGCCGTTACTTCCTGCCGATTCCGAACAACACCAACTACCGGGTGGCATCGGGTATCTCCGACTCGACTCAGTACCTGACCTATACAGGGACTGATCCAGAGCTGGGCACACCAATTGGCTCTACTCCTATCACTGGTTCGTTGGCCGATTCGACTGCCACTAACAGTCGCCCGGCATTCCCAAGCAAGGACGTATTCCAAGCAGAGGAAGCCACGCCGTTCTACAAAGAAGAGTGGATTGTTGGTTATGAAGTGGCTTTGACCGACGAGTACAAAGCCTCAGTTCGTGGCATTTACCGTGACACCCCCAGTGCGCTGGACGACTACTGCGGTGACTTGACCGACTGGTGCATTATTCTCAATCCGGGTGAAGGCGGAACTTGGTCCCAGGACAATAATTTCGACGGAGTCGCCGATCCGGACTCGCGCCGTTATTATTCGGCGGCTGAAATCGGTTTGCCGAAGGCGAAGAACAGCTACGAAGCGTTGCAGTTACAGTTGGATCATAACTCTTCGGATTTGCGCTGGAGCTTCCTCTATACCTGGTCGCGTAGCTACGGTAACTTTGAAGGCGCTGTTAAGTCGGATATCGCCCAACCGGATGCCGGCATCACCCAGGACTTTGACTTCCCGGCGCTGATGGATGGTGCGAATGGTTTGCAGGCTAATGATCGGACTCATGTCTTCAAGTTCTATGGTTCTTATGCCATTACCGATCAGTGGACGGCTGGTTGGAACAGCTCGCTGTCTAGCGGGCGCCCGCTGAGCACGTTTGGCCGTGGCTATCCGGATACTAGTGCGCATATCTTCGGTTCTTACGGTGATACCTTCTATATCCGCACGGGTTGTCCGGATACCAATGGCAACAATGAATGTGACCAAGGCGAAAAGCAGTGGCAGCGTACCAGTCGTGGGGATGCCGGTCGCACTCCGTGGATATTCCAACTGGATGTCTCAACGGATTACACCTTCAACCTTGCTGATATCGACATGAAGCTGTCGCTGGACGTATTTAACCTGTTTAACATTCAGGAAGTGTTGACGGTTGATGAGCACTATACGACGACAACAGAGTCCACCCGGAACGTGTTCTATGGGTCGCCTATGACCTATCAGGCTCCGCGCTCGGTACGTCTGGGCTTTGAAGCGCGTTTTTGATGCAACATTGCAACATTTGGCAGCTAATACTGCCAAGTCTAAAGGGCGCCCGCGAGGGCGCCCTTTTTTTGCAGCGAGGAACGTATCTCGCTGTGCTAAGCTTCCCGCCCGTTTTTTGGCCAGTGCCTGATGCTGCTGTCCATGTCACAACCCTGCCGACTTCACCTCCCTCTGTGGCCTTCCATTCTGGTGCTAGGGTTCCTGCTATTGACTGTCACCCTCGGTTTTTGGCAACTGCGCCGGGGAGTTGAAAAGCAGCAAACCCTGGAAAGAGTAGCTCTGGCTTCCGCGCAAGGACCAGTGAGCCTGGTTGCGGCGCTGGCCAGCCCGGAACCAATGGTCCTGAGGGTGTTGGTCGAAGGACTCTGGCAACCCAGCCCGGTATTCCTGCTTGAGAACCAGAGCCATGAGGGCCGCCGTGGCGTTCATGTTCTGCAGTGGTTGGAGCCGGTGGCGGGTGAGCGTTTGCTGGTGGACCGTGGCTGGCAGATTGAGCCGGTGTTGATGCCGGCGCCCGCTTCTGCCGGAGCGGTGACGCTGCATGGTCACTTGTATCAGCCCGGTGAGCCGCTTTTGAAACCGGTTGTCGACACTACCCAACCCATTGTTCGGCTGCCAGTGTTGGATATGGCTGTCGTTCAAGCGGGCAGATCCGCAGCGCCCTACCTGCTCAGGTTGGACGCGGACAGCCCGGATGCCTTGCAAGCCAATTGGCACCAAGGCGGTATGACACCGGCCAAGCATCGCGGCTATGCCGTGACCTGGTTCTGTTTGGCAGCCGCGCTGTTACTGCTGTATTGCTGGTGGCTGTACACCTTGAGATCCAATCCCGAAAACGACGTGCAAAATCGTTCGAGCTAACATGACTGATACGCCTGACTTACATAAATCGGATTCACAAAAACTGGATTCCCAAAAGCCTGTTTCACAAAAAACAGTTCCACAAGGAACAGTTTCACAAAAAATCGCATCCCCGCAATCTGCTGAGTCGGCGCAATTGTCGCCGGCGCAGGTGCAGCGCAATCGCTGGAAATTGATCGGCATCCTGGTGGTATTTGTGTTGCCGGTATTTTTTGCGTATGCCGGCTATTTTGGTGGTTGGTTTCAACACTACACCCGTAGCAATCGCGGCGAGCTCCTGCAACCTGGCACTCAGATCAGTAACTGGCAGTGGCAGTTTGCCGATGGTCGTGAGTTCGCAACCGAAGGTAAATGGTGGCTGGTTTATGTCCATGCCAATCCGGTTTTGGCGGATCCGGCTCTGGCCGATGCAGTTCAAGCTAGTTCGGTTGCTGGCGGCGCGATTTGTGATGACCGCTGTCAGTTGCAGTTGTACACGATGCAACAAACCTGGATTGGTATCGGCAAGGAGCAGGATCGGGTACGGATGGCGGTTCTGGGTGATATCGGCAGCACGGCGTTGCCGGAGCAAGCGAAAGCACTATGGGCAGACCCGCAAGCGCTGAAGCGCCATGGCGTGACCGCACCAGCGTATTACATTATCGATCCGCTGGGTAATGTGGTGCTGCGCTATCTGGCGCCAGGGCAAAAGCAGGACGCGATTGAACGCAGCAAGGATATCCGCAAGGATTTTCAGAAATTGCTGCGTTTTTCTCATATTGGTTGATTCGGGCAGATCTCGTAGGGCGCAATAACCGAGGGGCATTGCGCCGGATTCAACCCAATACGGCGCAATGCGGCTTCGCCTTATTGACGCCCTACCTTGCTAAGCCTCTGCCAGTATTTAACCATGAAACCGATTTCAGTTTGGAATGGGCATCAAATGGACGCAACAAAATTTACCCGTTGGTTAGCGACGTTCGCCGCGTTATTGGCGGTCGTTGTAGTCGCGCTGGGTGCTTGGACCCGGCTTAGCGATGCTGGCCTTGGTTGCCCTGACTGGCCGGGTTGTTACGGGCATCTTAGCGTGCCGAAAGAAGCTCACGAGTTGATGCGTGCAGCAGAGCTCTTTCCAGCGCAGCAAGTGCAGCCGCACAAAGCCTGGCCGGAAATGATCCATCGCTATTTTGCCGCCACGCTTGGCTTAATCATTTTGATTACGGCGGTATTGGCGTGGCGCGCACGCCAGCAACGTCATCCGGTGAAGTTGCCGTTGGTCTTGGCGGCGCTGGTTTGCGTGCAGGGCGCTTTTGGTGCCTGGACCGTGACCTTGAAATTGATGCCGGTGGTGGTGACGACTCATCTGCTGTTGGGTTTCACCACACTGTCGCTATTATCGGTTTTGGCGTTGCAGTTGCACGGCAAGCTTTCGCCGCTGCCGGTTTCTGCACCGATTCGGCGCAATGTTTTGTTGGCGTTGATAGTTGTCGCAATGCAAATAGCCTTGGGCGGTTGGACCAGCGCCAATTATGCTGCGCTGGTGTGCGTGGAGTTGCCGATCTGTCAGGGTGACTGGTGGTCGCAGGCGGATTATGCTGCCGGTTTCGCTTTGCACCTGGCCGACCGCAATTACGAGTTTGGAATACTGGAGCCCGGCGCGCGGCTTGCCATTCACAGTGCTCATCGTATCGGTGCCTGGCTGGTGCTCTTGGTTGTAGGAGCATTGGTGTGGCGGTTGTGGCGGCGTGGCCGGACGAGTCAACGCTACGGCAGCCTGATGGGTTCATTGTTGTTGGTGCAAATTGCGCTGGGTGTTGCCAATGTCGTGCTGAGCTTGCCGCTGGCCATAGCGGTTGCTCATAACGGCGTTGGGGCACTGCTACTAATTAGCGTGTTGTTGGCCACGGTGGCCAGCTCACCAAACGTATTGCGTGAAGGGGAGATTGCATGAGCACGCTGGAACAAGCGGCGACGCCGATTCGCGCTCTCTGGCGCGACTATTACGAACTGACCAAACCGCGTGTCGTTGCCTTGCTGTTATTGACTGCGGTGATCGGGATGTTTCTGGCCGTTGATCCGGCAGTGACATGGTTTCCGCACTGGACCGTGTTGACCTTCGGTACCGTGGGAATCGCCTTGGCATCGGCCAGTGCAGCGGTGGTCAATCAGGTGCTGGATCAGCGCATAGATGCCGTTATGGCGCGGACTCTGAATCGGCCGATCCCGCAAGGCAAAGTCGATGGTAAGCGGGCCTGGGCATTTGCGCTGTTACTGGCGATTGCCTCGATGCTGACACTCGCCCTGCTGGTGAATCGCCTGACCGCAGCACTGACCTTTTTTGCCTTGATTGGCTACGCGTTTATCTATACCGGATATTTGAAACGAGCGACCACCCAGAACATTGTGATTGGTGGCCTTTCCGGCGCAGCGCCGCCGTTGCTGGGATGGGCGGCGGTCAGCAACAGTGTGCATCCGCATGCCTTGCTGCTGGTGTTAATTATCTTTATCTGGACACCGCCCCATTTCTGGGCGCTCGCAATTCATCGCAGGGATGACTACGCCAAGGCCGATATTCCGATGTTGCCGGTGGTCTTCGGTGTCGAGTTCACCAAAACCTGTGTGCTGTGGTACACCGTATTGTTGTTGCTGACGACGCTGCTGCCTTACCTGACCGGTATGAGTGGTTTGATTTATCTGATTGGCAGCATCATTCTCGGTTGCTGGTTTCTGTTCCATGCCTGGAAACTTAAATTCCGCGATACCGGCGTTGAAGCGATGGCGACCTTCCGGTTCTCGATTGTTTACCTGATGGCGCTGTTTGTCGTGCTGTTGGTTGATCACTACTGGAGTTGAGGCGATGTCGATGTATCAGAGTCGTTCCTGGCTGTTGGTGCTGACTATTGTCGCCGTTGCGGTTATTGGCGCTTGGTTACTCAAGCCAATATTCAGCAAACCGGCGCCACTGAACTTGAAAAGTGGCGCGCTTTACCCGCAACCGAAAGCGCTGGCGCCGTTGGCCTTGCAGGATCAAACCGGCCAACCGTTTACCAACGATCGCCTGATTGGGAAATGGACATTTCTTTTCTTTGGCTATACCACCTGCCCGGATATTTGTCCGACCACGCTATCGGAGTTCGCTCAGTTAGTTCGACAATTGCCTGCTGAGCAGCAAATCGATACTCAAGTGGTGTTTGCAACGGTCGATCCGGCCCGTGATACGGTTGCGCAGCTCCATCAGTACTTGCCGTTTTTCCATCCGGATTTTCTGGGGTTGACCGGTGCTTCGGCAGCGACCGATGCCTTGGCCCGCGACATGGGCGTGGCGTATGCGATTGTGGCTCAGCAAGGCGGAGGCTACCTCGTCGATCACAGCGTCCGGGTGTTTTTAATCAATCCCGAGGGCGAGAGGTATGCGCTTTTTTCGCCAACGGACGGGGCATTTGTTGTCGCCGAGTTGCGAGCTGATTACGCCCAAATACGTAATGACCCTTAGTACAGGGTGGGCGAATCACTCAATCAATCCCAGATTTACCGCCTTGAGTACAGCTCTGGTCCGGTCCCTCACGCCGAGCTTGCCAAGAATCGCTGAGACATGGTTCTTCACCGTGCCTTCGGCCAGATCAAATGCTCTGGCAATTTCCTTGTTGCTGTAACCGCCGGCGAGTAGACGCAGGATTTCTCGTTCTCGGAGTGACAGCGTTTCGGTCATTGTACTGTTGCTGGTTTTGACTGACAGCGACTCCAGTTTTGCGCGTGCATTCAGGGCGACCGGTTGATGCAGGCGTTCGCCTCGGTGCAGGGTTTCGATCGCGTCGAGCAAGGATTCCAGGGTGACATCTTTTAGCAGATAGCCGCGGGCGCCAGCTTCAATGCTGGCCAATACCAGCTCGTCATCGTCGAACGTCGTCAGGATCAAAACCGGAGTGGGGTTATTTTGCGCGCGCAAAGCCTTCAACGTTGTCAGACCATCGCAGATCGGCATGCGCAGATCCAGCAACAAGACATCCACTTGATGACAGCCAAGCCAGGTCAGCGCCTCCTCACCATTGCAGGCCTGCGCAGCGACCTCGACTTTGGGCGAAAGCTGCAATAGCGAGCAAATGCCTTGCCGGACCAGGTGCTGGTCATCGACCACCATCACGCGGATCATCCAAGCACCTGTGGCAACTGCAACCGTACAGACAAACTGCCGCGTTCACTGCGCTTGAATTCGCACTCACCGCCGAGCGCATTGACCCGCTCTTGCAAGCCAGTCAGACCATTTCCGGGTCGCCAGTGGTCGGCCAGTCGGCCGTCGTCTACGGCAGCCAGTACCAGATGCTGGTTCTCTTCCAACACGCACAGATTGAGCTCATGGGCATTGGCGTGACGCCAGGTGTTGGTGATGATTTCCTGCGTGGCATACAGCAGGGTTTCGGCCAGCCTTGTGTCACTCACGGAAAGGTTGTCAGGTATATCGCTGACGATATTCAGTCGCGAAGTCGAGCGCAGCAAGGGCGCAAACAGAGAGCCGAGGTGCAGGGGATGTTCCGCACGCAAATTGCTGACGGTGGCACGGACATCGGCCAGTAACAGTTTGACCAGTTGCCGAGCCAGCTCTTGAGTCTTCGTTGCCTCAATGCCGTGTTGGTGTTGCAGAATTTCCAGTTGCAGTGCCAGTGCGGTCAGGTGGTGGCCCATGCTGTCGTGCAAGTCACGGGCAATGCGCAGCCGTTCGCTTTCTTTCGCGCTGCTGGCCAACAGGTTCTGCGTCGCTTCCAGTTCGCCGTTTCGATGGGCCAGTTCCTCGCGAGCGCGTTCAGCAACCATCGCATTGCGGGAAGTGACCATGGCAAACAGGCTGAACGTGAAATAGACCAGCGGTTCAAACCAGAAAAATCGATACGGTTCCAGCCAGACACGGATCACCGCATTGAGGCCGAGCGCCAGGGCGGAGAGCAACATGGCGCGTTCCAGCTTCATGAAGTAGGGCAACTGGCTGCTCCACATGATCAGCAGAATCTGGTTCAGTGAGCGTGGTTCAATGCACTGAAGGCCCAGAACGCTGAGCACCTGGAGTGCCATGCCGACGATTTGGCTAGACGGACGCGGTAGCGTCGGATGGTCGACCGCAGCGATCAAAAAGCCCGACAAAAACACCAGGTAGCCAGCAATCGTTGCAGTGGCCTTTGGCCAGGGCAAGGCGCTGAGCTTGGGATCATTGAGCAGCAGTTCGACGCTGGCGACGATGGCCCAGGTCAGGATGCCGACCCAGAGCAGCCAGTCGAATGGGCGCGTGGTTTCCAGCGTGGCAGGGCAGGCAGGGCGCGGCGGGGTCATGACACATCTCCGGTTGCAGGCGATATTGTAATGACTCCGGCGTGATCGCGACGGTGCTGGAAGTCATGGTCTGATGATGCAATTCAGAAAAGCAGGTTGAAGCCAGCTTTGAGAGCAGCAATATCGATCTGAGGAGAGGTGTGGCGGTGGAGCGGGCGATGGGAATCGCGTCCCGCAAAACTTGAAGGCAATTCATACCGATTTCGGACCAAAACCTCGTCGATTTCGTTACGGGACGTGGCTTTGGGCAGCTTTAGAAGAAGCGGAAACAAGTCTTCGTCCCGATGATTGAAACGGTAGCAGACTTCACCCAGATACACATGGGAGTACTGCTGCAGAACGCCACGGTAAGGATAGAGCCAGTTCTTGGCATAACTCCAGAATCCCTCGATGCCGTTGATGTGGTCCCTTCCGACCCGGCGCCCCCTTCTCCTTGCGAATCACCATGTGTTTTCCGCGCATATCGCTTGCATGATGGCAGCTCCGCTATGGGCCGCGATCAGCATC
>Ga0247727_10017844_pt1 | contig 11243 bp, 9 predicted proteins | sample WisWelCaveWW1625_FD_202498 | JGI IMG/M metagenome (GOLD analysis project Ga0247727, IMG submission 202498) | Biofilm microbial communities from Wishing Well Cave, Virginia, United States - WW16-25 | ecosystem: Environmental > Aquatic > Deep subsurface > Groundwater > Cave microbial mat | place...
GACCACGCGCGCCGCGCTCGCCTGAAAGTTCCACAAATACAAGCGCTAGACGCTGACCACTTCAGGCGATCGAGGGGTCAAGATTGGACGCCGATCGGGGGTCCACATTGCGATCCGTTTGACACCGAGGCCTGTGCACTTACGTGGCGTGACGTCGACTTCTCCCGCGAGCAAGCACTCTTGCGTGAGACGAAAAATGGCTCAGCACGGCTGGTCGATCTTGCTGCGCCCGTCGTTGCAGCGCTCAAACACATCGCCCCCGCCAACCCAGACCGGCAGATGCGCGTGTTCGGGTACGCTGCGCGCTGGAGTGTCAACCAAGCCATCGAGCGGGCCTGCGAGCGTGCCGGCGTTCAGTATTTGTCGAGCCACAAGGTCGGCCGGCATGCCTTCGCGGCGCGGTTGCTGCGCGAAGGACACAGCCTGAAGCTCGTGCAGGAGGCTGGAGGCTGGCGCGTGGCCCGCATAGTCAGCGACCACTACGGGCACCTGGAACGCTCCCAGATTAGCGCTGCCATCAAATGTTCTGGCACAAATCTGACACAGCTGGCTCTGAAGCGGCGGCCAAGGGGGCCGCAAGTCCTTGAAAACAGTGGTGGGCGCGACAGGGATCGAACCTGTGACCCCTACCATGTCAAGGTAGTGCTCTACCGCTGAGCTACGCGCCCTGCAATGCCGCGGCCCCGTGCGGGATTCAGCGCCAGACCTATAGAGGCAATCATTTCCGGTGGCAAGGGAACGTGTCCGCGGGGCAGCCGGCGCTACGCCACCGCCAGCAGGCGGTCGATCTCGCGCACCAGGTCCTTCAGGTGGAACGGCTTGGACAGGACGCGGGCGTCCTTGGGGGGGCGGGAATTGGTGTTGAGCGTCACCGCCGCGAAGCCGGTGATGAACATGATCTTGAGATCGGGGTTGAGCTCGGCTGCGAGCCGCGCCAGCTCGATGCCGTCCATCTGCGGCATGACGATGTCGGTGAGCAGCAGGTTGAAGGGCTCGAGCTGCAGCCGGTCGTGGGCGTCCTTGCCGTTGGCGAAGGCGATCACCTCGTAGCCGGCCTTGATGAGCGCGCGCTCCAGGAAGCTGCGCATGGACTCGTCGTCCTCGGCCAGCAGGATGCGCTTGGCAGGCAGACGTGATGGCTTGGCGGTCATGACGACTGAAGGCCCCCGATGCGGTGCGACACTGTCCCCTGCGGTTGCAACACTACGGCCAAGCGCGGCATTGCCGCAGGAATCTGGCGCCAATTTGGTAAACGAGCAATGAAATTGCGGAAAAAGTGCCTCCACCCAAAGTCTTCCACCACTGCGGCACCGAGCTGATGGACACCGGGCTTGCCGCTTGGCACAGTTGCAGCCCTTCGCCAGGCTCCGTCAGGTGTGCCAAAATCGTCCGAGCTGAGATGCCCGCCGCTGAACGCGCCTCCATCATTGCCGAATTGACACCGCCGTTCTCCTTGCTGCGGCCGCACGAACAGCTCACCCCCGCGGTGTTCTGCTCGCCCCACTCCGGCCGCGTCTACCCCAAGGCATTCCTGGAGGCCTCGCGGCTCGATGCGCACACGCTGCGCAAGTCGGAGGACTGCTACGTCGACGAGCTGTTCGAGCCGGTGGTCGGGCTCGGCGCGCCGCTGATCGCCGCCCGCTTTCCGCGTGCCTATCTCGACGTCAACCGCGAGCCTTACGAGCTGGATCCCGAGCTGTTCAGCGGCCGCTTGCCCGAATTCGCCAACACCCAGTCGGCGCGCGTCGTCGGCGGCCTCGGCACCATCGCCCGCATCGTCGCCGACACCGAGGAGATCTACCGCGAGCGGCTGCCGGTGGGTGCCGCCTTCGAGCGCATCGAGCGCCTGTATCGCCCGTTCCACGCGGCCCTGGCCGAGCTGCTGGAGCACACGCGCCGGCGCTTTGGCATCGCCGTGCTGATCGACTGCCACTCGATGCCTTCCGTCTCGATGGGCCAGCCGCCGGGCGGGCGGCCGCATTTCGTGCTCGGCGACCGCTTCGGCGCCTCCTGCGACGCCAAGCTCACCCGCTTTATTCGCGATATACTGCAAGGAGCCGGCTACGACGTGCAGATCAACCGCCCCTATGCCGGCGGCTTCATCACCGAGTACTACGGCAATCCCGTCCGCGGCGTGCAGTCCCTGCAACTGGAGATCAACCGCGCGCTCTATCTCGACGAGGCAACGCTCTCCAAGAGCGACGGCTTCCACAAGCTCGTGAAAACGCTGAGCGATATGGCCGGCAAGGTGTTCGCGGCCCTGCCGCTGCTGCTGGAGCGGCGGGCGGCGGCGGAATAGCGCGCGAGATCTCGCAGCTGCCTTATATTGCAACGCAATACAACGATTGGCACCCGCGGCAACCGCTGCGCCGTGCTGCGGCGCGGCCCCGTCAGCGTGCTCGCCCCATGTCCGCCTGGGCACCCGAAGCCACGGGCGGGGCGCAAAAAAAAGGACCGCGCGGAGGTCCGTGCGGCCCAAGTCTAGGGAGGAAACGCCCAAGGAGGGCAGTGAAACCAGCGACGAGGTCGCCAGCGTCACCATCCCAATTTAGATGTGCGCCGCAGCATTTGCAAGAAAGTTTTTTTGCATCGCAGAAGACCCGCGCTGCATAGCTTGCGGGCCCCATGCCAGAGGCACAGCCCAAGCGCTCACGCCTTGGGCACAAAGAAGGGGCCGCTCGAGTGTCGAACGGCCCAAGTCTAGGGAGGAAACGCCCAAGGTGGGCTACGACACATCGGGCAAAGCCGGACATGCCGCTAACTTCGGCATATGGGCCTGTTCGTGCTGCGCTGCAACTGCGTCAACCTACCTCAGGAAGCATTTAAGGACTGCTGTGACCATGCAGCAACTTGTGCGTGCTTTGCCACACGGCGCCTATCCGACAGTACACCTCCCGCGGGGGCGCGTATTCCGCCGGAAGTTTCCAGGTGTAGGTTCGCTTCGAGGCAGGAAATTGGGGGCGATGCTGTGACAAGGGCGCGAAAGACGGCCGCCAAGGCCCAGATCGACTTCGCCCATACACTGGCCGATATCTCCGCCAGCGCCATCCTGCCGCACTTCCGCACCCGCCTAGCGGTCGAGAACAAGGCCCGCAAGGGCACGGCCGCCGGCACGGGCTTCGATCCGGTGACCGTGGCCGACCGGGCCGCCGAGCGCGCCATCCGCAAGGCGATCGCCGGGCGCTACCCCGACCATGGCATCGTCGGCGAGGAGTACGCCGCCGTGGCCGGCAGCAGCCGCTATCGCTGGGTGATCGACCCGATCGACGGCACGCGCGCGTTCATCACCGGCTCGCCGCTGTGGGGCACGCTGATCGGGCTGATGGACGGGCCGACCCCAGTGCTGGGGCTGATGAACCAGCCCTTCACCGGCGAGCGCGTTTGGTCCGACGGGGCCGAGGCACGCTGGCGGCGCCCCGATGGCGGCGTGCGTCGGATCGAGACCCGGGCCTGCGCGCGCCTCGCGGACGCGATCCTCACCACCACCCATCCTGATCTTTTTGCCCCGGGGGCGGAGGCGGCGGACTTTGCGGCCGTCAAGTCGCGCGCGCGCATGACGCGCTATGGCGGCGACTGTTACGCCTATTGCCTGCTGGCCGCTGGCTGCATCGACGTCATTATCGAAGCAGGCCTCAAGCCCTTCGACGTGGTCGCCCTGGTGCCGATCATCGAGGCGGCGGGCGGCATCGTCACCACCTGGGAGGGCGCATCGGCCTGCGACGGCGGCCGCATCCTCGCCGCCGGCGACCGGCGCACGCACCAGGAGGCGATGGCGCTGCTGGGCAGCCACCGGCCGTAGCTCATCGGACGTGCAGCGCGTGCTTCATCGGCCAGACAGAGACTGAGGCAACAGAAACGTGAGCAGACCCAGGGCCGGCAGCCACGAGCAGAGTTTGAAGACCGCAATGATGCCGACTTGGTCGGCGAGCAGGCCAAGCGCCGCGGCCGTCAGTCCGCCGAGGCCGAACGCCAGGCCGTAGAACAGTCCGCCCACGAGACCCACGCGATGCGGCGCCAGGTCGATCGCATAGATCAGGATCGACGAGAAGGCGCTCGCCATGATGAAGCCGATGAGGAGGCTCAGCACACCGGTCCAGAAGAGATCCACGTATGGCAGCAGGACCGCGAACGGAAGCGACCCGAGGATCGAGATCCAGATGACGCGGCGACGGCCGATCCGGTCGCCGACCATGCCGCCGGCGATGACGCCGAGAGCCCCAACGACGAGGTATAGGAACAGCATCACCTGCGAGAGCTGCACCGCCACCCCGAACCGCTCGATGAGATAGAAGGTGTAGTAGGAGGTGAACGCCGCCGTGTATGCCCCTTTCGACAGCAGGAGCACGATGAGCACGGCCATCGCCATCAGGATAGGCCAACCCGTCAGAACCGGCGCTGCCATGCCCGCGGCGTGCGTCTTCGTCTCGGCGATCTGCACACTGCGCATCTCGGAATAGCGCGCCCCGGTCCACGCCATCAGCGCCATCGCCAAGAGAGCGACGACCGACATCCAGGCGAGGCTTGCTTGCCCGCGCGGGACAACGACCATCGCGGCGAGCAGCGGCCCAACCGCGTATCCGACATGCCCGCCGATCTGAAATATGCCCTGGGCAAAGCCCTGGTGGCCGGCCGCCGCATGGCGCGCCATGCGCGTGGCTTCCGGGTGGAAGACGGCCGAGCCGAGCCCGACCAGCGCCACCGACACGAGCACCATCGCGTAGTTGCCCGCGGATGCGAGCCCGACGACCCCGATCAAGGTCGAGCCCATGCCCGCGACCATCGCATAGGCCCACGGCTTGTGGTCGGTCGCGTAGCCCAGGACCGGCTGCAGCAAGGACGACGTCACGTGGAACGCCAGCGTGATCAACCCGATCTGCGTGAAGTCCAGCTGGTACGCCTCCTTGAAGAGCGGGTACATCGCCGGGATCATCGACGCTATCAGGTCGTTGAGGAGGTGCGCCCCGCTCAGCGCAACGAGAAGCGGCAGGAGCGGGCGGTGCGAGATATTGGCGACGACGGTCATGCGGTACCTATGGGCGCTCCCGTCATGGCGTCAACCGCCGGCAGCGCATACGTCATCGGCGATTTGTTGCGCACGGCGCATTTCGCGGTTGCCGGTCTTCGCCAGCCGGCATCGCGCTACGCCGCGGTGGCGTCGACGCCGAGGTAGGCGTCGAAGGCGGCCCAGAAGCGCAATCTGAGCTCGTCCGTCTCCTGCAGGATCTCGTGGCGGGCTTGCGGGATCAGCACGTGCGTGCCGACCTTCAGCCGCAGCGCGAATTCCTCGATCGCCTGGGTCGAGACGACAGTGTCCATGCCGGCGGCGAACAGCAGCAGCGGCACCTGCACCTGCAGCGGGTAGCCGGGATCGGTGAGCCTGGAGATCGAGCGCAGCGCGGCTCTGAGCCAGGCCACCGTCGGCGAGCCGAGCCCCAAGGCCGGCGCCGCCTCGATGATCGAGCGGTTGCGGTTGTAGCGCTCGCGGTCGGAGGTGAGGGGATTGCCCTCGAACGGCCCCATCTCGATCGGCTCGGCGTCGCCGCCCCTGACGAACATGGAGCCCATGCCGAGCCCGGCGACGATCTCGGCATAGACGCGCGCCACGGCGTGCGGGGCGCCGAGCTCCTTCTCGGAGATATCGATCATCGGCGCGCTCAGCACCATGCGCGAGAACCACGACCCCTGCACCGAGGCGTTGCGCAACAGGATATGCCCGCCCATCGAGTGCGCCATGGCGATGAAGGGCGGCTGGCAATCGGGCAGCACGATCTCCTTCATGAAGTGCGCGAGGTCGCGATCGAACTCGGCAAACGAGCGCACGTGGCCCTTGTAGGGGTTGGCGAGCAGCCGGTCGGAGCCGCCCTGCCCACGCCAGTCCATGGTGGCGACGGCAAAGCCGCGCCGCCTCAGGTCGGCCACCACCTCGAAGTATTTCTCGATCGACTCGCTGCGGCCCTGGAACAGGCACACCGTGCCGCGCTTGGGGCCACGGGTCGGCTCCCAGCGCGCAAAGCGCAGGTTCACGCCGTCGGGGGTCTTGAATGTTCCCGTCGTGGCGCCGCTCGGCGCGGGATTCTTAGCCAGCGCAACGAGCTCCATGCACACCTCCCCTGCGTGCCCCCGCGGGCGGCCTCACACGTGCTCTATAGCAGCCGCGGGGCAGGCGAGACAGCCGTCACGGACGCGGCGGCAGTTGAAAACGGCGAAGGCCCCGGCAAATGCCGAGGCCCTTTGCAACGCACATCGTTATCGATCGGCTCAGTAGGCCCGGTCCCAGCGCCGCGGCGGGGGACCATACGCGTACGGCCCGTACGGCCGGCCCTCGAGCGGCCGGACCGAGACGATCTCACCGCTGCAGCGGTCGAGCGTCAGCGCAAACAGCCGGCCGCTTGGACGGCGCGCGCGCACGACAGCGACGTCGCCGCGCACGTCCGCGTCGTGGAAGTCCTGCCAGCCTTGGCGCAGCAGCCGCTCCTTGATCTCCTCGCGCGGTACGCAGCCGCCGCGATAGGGCGCACGCGGCTCGTTATAGGAATAGCGGCGCGGCCCGCGATAGTCGTCGCGATCGTAGTCCTCATCATGGTCGCGATAGACGCGCTCGCGCGGGATCGGCGGCCGGCCGTAGAAATGCCCCGGCGGCGGCACGGCATAGGCGGGTGGGCGCGGATATTTGTAGATGTCCGCGTAGCGCGGATCGTCATAGGCGCCGTAGCGATCCGGCGGCCGCCCCTCGTCGAGGTCGGCAGCCTGCGCCCCCGTCGTCGTCACCGCGGCAGCCAGCAGGCTCGCTGCCAACACCCAGCTTCTCATCGCACGCGTCTCCTCTCCGCCCGGTCCCACCCTGGTCCCTGCGGCAGAGTGGCGGCCGCAACATGAACGGCGCATGAAAAGCATTATGCTCAGAGGGTCCATAATTACTTGTGCTGATAGGGCTTTTCTTCGCTGTTCTTCTGTCCTTCGGCCGCGTGAGCACACGGATCACAACCCCTTGAAGCCGGCGCGGCCGCGCCTAAATACATGACAGCGCACGCCAATGATGGGTGCGCACGAGAGCGCTGCCTGGCCCATTTGGGCAGGTGAGTTCCTGACCCGCCAGGGCAGGCAGATGCACAACGTCGCTTCTAGGAGGACTTGTGATGAGACAGATCGATTTTGCCCCCCTCTACCGCTCCACCGTCGGCTTCGACCGCCTGTTCGACTTGCTCGACGCGGCGCCGGGCTTCGACGCGGCCGCTCCCGCCTACCCGCCCTACAACATCGAGCGGCTCGGCGAGAGCGAGTACCGGATCACCATGGCGGTGGCCGGCTTCAGCGAGGACGAGCTGAAGATCGACGTCAAGGAGCAGACGCTCACCGTCCGCGGCGAGAAGAAGGCCGAGGACAAGGAGCGCCAGTTCCTGCACCGCGGCATCGCCACGCGCGCGTTCGAGCGCCGCTTCCAGCTGGCCGACCACGTCGAGATCAAGGGCGCGGACCTGAAGGATGGCCTGCTCCACGTCGACCTGGTGCGCAACGTGCCCGAGCGGCTGAAGCCGCGCACGATTGCGATCGCCAACGGCAAGGCCAAGCAGGTCGAGGCGGTTGCGTAGCGCCCCGATCCCCTCTCCCCGTACTTCACGGGGAGAGGGTAGGGTGAGGGGGCAGTTACGTCTGCCCCACGAGTTTCAGCCACTCGTCCTCGCTCAGGATCGCCACGCCGAGCTCGCGGGCCTTGGCGAGCTTGGAGCCGGCGTCGCTGCCGGCCACCACGTAGTCGGTCTTCTTCGAAACGGAGCCGGCCACCTTGGCACCGAGGCGCTCGGCCAGAGCCTTGGCTTCGCCGCGCGTCATCTTCTCGAGCGTGCCGGTGAACACCACGGTCTTGTCGGTCACGGCCGACGCGGCGGCGGCCGGGCGCACGAACCGCTCGACCCTCACCTGCTCCAGCAGATCGTCGGCCGCCTTGACGTTGTGCGGCTCGGCGAAGAAATCGATCAGCGCATCCACCACCGTCTCGCCGATGCCCTCGATGTTGTCGAGGTCGCGATAGGCCTCGCTGTCCTTGCCGCCCTCGGCCGCCGCGATCGCAGCGGCGCGGAACGCCTCGGTCGTGCCGAGCGCCTTGGCGAGGTCGCGCGCGGTGGTCTCGCCGATGTGGCGGATGCCGAGCGCGTAGATGCAGCGGTCGAGGCCGATCTTGCGGCGCGCCTCGATGGCCTTGAACAGGTTCTCGACCGACTTCTCGCCCGCGCCCTTGCGGTCGGCGAGCTTTTTCTCCGCGCGCGCATCGCGTGCCTGCAGCGTGAAGATGTCGGCCGGCTGCATGATGCGGCCCTCGTCGTAGAAGGCCTCGATCTGCTTCTCGCCGAGCCCCTCGATGTCGAAGGCGTTGCGCGAGACGAAATGCTTGAGGCGCTCCTTGGCCTGCGCCGGACAGATCAGTCCGCCGGTGCAGCGCCGCACCACGTCGGTGCGGCCGGTCTTCTCATCCACCTCGCGCACGGCCGAACTGCGGCAGGCGGGGCAGACCTCGGGCATCTTGTAGGGCTTGGCTGCCTTGGGCCGCTTGTCGAGCACCACGCCGATGATCTGCGGGATGACGTCGCCGGCGCGGCGCACGATCACGGTGTCGCCGATGCGGATGTCCTTGCGCGCGATCTCGTCCTCGTTGTGCAACGTGGCGTTCGACACCACCACGCCGCCGACCGTCACCGGCTCCAGCTTGGCGGCCGGGGTGAGCGCCCCGGTGCGGCCGACCTGGATCTCGATGTCGTTGAGGCGCGTGATTGCCTCTTGCGGCGGGAACTTGTGGGCGATGGCCCAGCGCGGCGCGCGCGAGACGAAGCCGAGCCGCGTCTGCCAGTCCAGCCGGTTGACCTTGTAGACCACGCCGTCGATGTCGTAGCCGAGCGAAGCGCGCTCGGCCGCCATGCCGCGGTGGAAGGCCAGGATCGCCTCGACCGTCTTGCACGCGCGCATCAGCGGGTTGAGCGGCAGGCCCCACTTGGCGAAGCTGGCATAGACGCCCGATTGGGTATCGGCCGGCAGCGTGCTCGCCGCGCCCCAGCCGTAGGCGAAGAAGCGCAGCGGCCGGCGCGCCGTGATCGAGGCATCGAGCTGGCGCAGCGATCCAGCCGCCGCGTTGCGCGGGTTGGCGAAGATCTTGCCCCTGGCCGCCGCTTGCTCGTCGTTGAGCTTCTGGAAGTCGGCGTGCCCCAGATAGATCTCGCCGCGCACCTCGATCAGCTCCGGCACGCCCTTGCCTGCGAGCTTGTGCGGGATCTGCTTCACGGTCTTGACGTTGGCGGTGACGTTCTCGCCTTCGGTACCGTCGCCGCGCGTGGCGGCCTGCACCAGCTTGCCGCCCTGGTAGGTGAGCGAGATGGACAGCCCGTCGATCTTCGGCTCGGCCGTCACCTCCACCGCGGCGTCGGCGGGGAGGCCGAGGAAGCGGCGCACGCGGGCGATGAAGTCGGTGACGTCCTCGTCGGTGAAGGCGTTGCCGAGCGAGAGCATCGGCACGGCGTGGCGCACCTTGCCGAAGGCCGCGACCGGCGCCGCACCGACACGCGCAGACGGGCTATCGGCGCGCGCGAGCTTGGGAAAGCGCGCCTCGATCGCGGCGTTGCGCTGGCGCAGCGCATCGTAGTCGGCATCCGAGATCTCGGGCGCGTCCTGGGCGTAATAGAGCGCATCGTGATGGGCGATATCGCGGGCGAGCTTCTCCAGCTCCGCCTTCGCCGCGGCCTCGGTCAGGAGGTCGACCGGCCTATCCGCCCTGGGCTTTCTGCTCATGGGCGGAAGACTGCCCCAATGCGACCGATTCCGCCAAGCCTCCACGCGAGCTTGGCGTGGACGCTTTCCGGGCGGGTTGCGGTTCGAGCGCTATTGGGTCCGCTGCGCGAAGCCCATCGGCGGCTTGGCGGTGGGCTTGGCGGCCGTCGGCACGTCCTCGGCGGGGATGCGCGGCGCCGGCATGTCGTCCGGCGACGGCTGGCCGGGCGCAGGCGCGGCCGGCGTGGGCTGCGGCTTCTTTTGCTGCGAGCCGGGGGTCAGCGCCTTGATGGTGTTGCTGATCCAGCTGCCGGAGTTGTGCTGCGGGCTCAGGCCGCCCGATTTCAGCAGCGCGTGCGCGTGCTTGTACCACTCGGAGTTGGGATAGTTGTGACCCAGCACGGCCGCCGTCGCCTGCGCCTCGGTCTCGATCCCGAGCGACATGTTGGTCTCGACCAGGCGGTACAGCGCCTCTTCGACGTGGGCGGTGGTCTGGTACTCGGAGACCACGACCTTGAAGCGGCCGATCGCAGCGGCCTGCTGGTTGCCCTTCTGATAGAAGCGCGCGACGTTCATCTCGGAGGCGGCAAGAGCATCCTCGGCGAGGCGAATGCGGTTCTCGGCTTGCTTGGCGTAGGGACTATCGGGATAGCGCGAGCGCAGGACCTTCAGCTCGGCCAGCGCCTTGCGTGTCGCGCTCTGGTCGCGCATGGGATCGCGGATCTCGTCGAAGTGGGCCGAGGCGACGATGTGGTGGGCCAGCGCCGCGTCCTTGGTGCCGGGATGCAGCGTGGTGTAGCGGTTGGCGGAGGCGATCGCTTCCGGGAATTTGGCGGCCTTGTAGTAGGCATAGGCGGCCATGACGATGGCGCGGCGCGCCTCCGGCGCATAGGGATGGTCGCGGTCGAGGTCCTCGAACTTGCGGGCGGCGTCCGCGAACGCGCCCTTGTTGAGGAGCGAGTCGGCGTCGGCGTACATCTTGCCGGGGGGATCGGGATTGAGCGCCTTGGACGCGCTGTTGGAGGACGAGCAGCCTCCGAGCAGAGCACCGGCCAGCAAGCCGGCGACGGCAACCAAGGTTGCCATCCAGCGTGCACCAGCCGCTCGCCCGATTGCCGGCAAAGCCATGCGCCTGTTTTCCCTGTTTCGCGTCCCGGTTCTGCTGCCGGTCTTGCGGTTGTAGTGCCTCACGAACCCGTCAAATCAAGCCCTAGCACAGGAATCGGGACCGACCAACAGGTCGCCGCTGCCACGCCACGCCCGCGGCTTTGGCAACGATGGCCGTCGTTTGGCGCCGAATTAAGGAGCGCAAGGGACCCGCGCACCGAATCTGCATGCATCTGGTGATTTTCCACGTGCCGGACCTAGTGGCTTGTACCGGCTAATTTGACTCATGTGCAGCCGCTGCGAACACTGATTCTTACCCTGTCGGGATAACAACCGACAGGGCAGATCGAGATGGCAGCCAAGAAATTCATCGTCGAACTCGA
>Ga0247727_10017845_pt1 | contig 11243 bp, 4 predicted proteins | sample WisWelCaveWW1625_FD_202498 | JGI IMG/M metagenome (GOLD analysis project Ga0247727, IMG submission 202498) | Biofilm microbial communities from Wishing Well Cave, Virginia, United States - WW16-25 | ecosystem: Environmental > Aquatic > Deep subsurface > Groundwater > Cave microbial mat | place...
AACCGCAGATGAATCATCCTCCGGCCCTCGTCCTTGAGTCCCAGCAGGACGAACGCGACCCAGTGGCGCAGGTCCTTCTCCGAGAGCTGGCAGCCTTTCTCGAACAGATGGGACTGTGAGTCCTTGAGCACTTTCTCGGCCGCTCTGATCGGCGGCACTTTCAGTCCCGGCAGCGGCACCGTGAACCCGCGCATCTCCAGGATCCATTCGTTGATCACCTGGTCGACCTCGTCCACCAACATGTCGTAGACCGTGTACGAACCGGCGGGGTCTCTCACGGCTCTGCGGTTTCCTCGCAGGGGATTCCCCAGAGCGCGCCGCACATGTTCCTGGAAGACGCGGGCGCAGGCCTCCAGGTAAACCTCTTCTCCGTCGAGCGGCCAGGCCGTCTGGTCCAGGCGCGCGTCGACGTAGTCGGTGATGCGCTCCTTGTTCAATTGACACAGAGCCATGAAGACGGACTGGTCAGGATCACGGGCGAACGCATGGAAGATCTTCTGGGAGAGAGTCTCGATGCTCTCGAGGCCCGGCTTCAAGTCGTTGATGCTGACGACCGGCGGCCGGTCCGGGAACAACTGGTGCAGCTCGATGAACAGGAGGATGTGTTGCTCAGTGACGTTGTACAGTTTCTGTGCACAACGGGTCGGCAGAGGACCGTGATCGGCGAGCGGCAGGCGATACGCACGGGAGGCGCCCGCGGCGCCCTGAACTGTCGAGTGCGTGGAAGAAGACTGCGACGAGCGGGCGGAACGGTCTCCGCCAGAACCGGACTTTCTCCGTTTCTTCCTCCCTCGCGACATTCCTTCTCCCGCGGACTTCAGGAGCCGCTGCAATTACTGGCTCCAGGAACTCGAAGCGCGGCCAGTCCTTCACCTGTGGCCTGAGCTCGCGGCAGGATAGGCAAGCTCCGATCCTTTGCAAGATCACGGGCGAATCCTGCCCTCGAAGAAGGCCATTCGAGCCTTTCGAAAGCGGCCGACTCTCTCAACTTTGCCGGGTTCGAGGAACACGTGATCTACACCGAAGGCGTCCCGGTGATGCGACGTTTGCCGCCAAGATCGAGACGTTGCGCAAGATGTGCGCCCGCTGGTGATGAACACGCCGGAGAATAGCTCGCCGTGCCGGTGGAGGCCACCCGCCGCGCAACACCGCTCAGCGGCGCTCGCTGGCTGCCAGGAACGACCTGGCCCACTGCCAGAAGGGCTTCAGGCAAAGTGCGGGTTAGAGTGTTGCGACCTTTCAGCTTCAAGAGTTCCGCGGGTCCCGGAGAGGCCAAGTCTGGATTCCCGCTTTCGCGGGAATGACGAAGTGAGGTTGCGCACCCCTGAACCGCCCCTGGTGGGCAAAGCAATGGCACGACCCAGCCGATTCTTCCAGCTTGCGAAGGGCGCGCGCGTCCTGTACCTCACCAAGGACGCGGAGCGGATCCGGCGGCAGCTCCGCGGCGAGCTGACCCTGAGCCATCGGGATGTGCACGTCGAGGACCTCCTGGACGACATCAACACCGACGTGATGACGCCGGCGTGGACCTGCTTCGACTATCTGCCGGAGGTGATCGCGCGCAACGCCTACGCGGGGCTCATCGTCGACGGCAAGCGGGTGTTCGAGGAGATGGCGCTCAAGAACGGCGGGTTCGAGGTCATCGTCTCGGGATATCGCAAGGGCACGGGGTCATCGCGCGAGACAGCGGTGCAGGCGGAGAAGTGGAGCGGCATCCGCCTCGCCATCGCCGCCTCGTTCGCGCCGATCCACGCGCGCAACAACGTCAATCAGGGCGTGCTGATGGGCGACCATTCGCTGCTGCCCCGGGTGGAGGCGGGCGAGGCGATCCCCCTCTCCGAGCTCACCAAGGGCCACGACCCGATCACCCAGCAGATCATCGAGAGCGGTGGCCTGTTCGCGTTCGCGCGCGCCCTCGAGAGAGGCGAGGTCACGGTCCCGGTGCTGAGTCACCAGCGCCGGCCAATGACGATGGCAGAGAAGATCCTCGCGGCGCACGCGCACGCTGCCAAGGGCCCGGTGTTCGTCAAGCCCGGGGATGCCCTGCTGGTTCGCGTCGACGGCGGCTACTCGCACGAGTTCACGACGGCGCAGGTGCACCAGTTCCTGATCGAGGAGATCGGCCCGCAGTACCAGGTGGCCGACCCGCGCGGCTTCGCGGTGTTCGAGGACCACTTGATCTACGCCGACGGCGTGCCGGTGATGGCGCCGTTCGCGGCCAAGATCGAGAAGCTGCGCGAGATGCAGCGCGAGTTTCAGCACCACACCAGGGTGCGCGACTACTCGGCAAAGAACGGCATCTCCCCCGGCATCTGCCACCAGGTCGCGCGCGAGCACTTCGTCCTCCCCGGCCAGGTGATCGTCGCGACCGACAGCCACACCTGCATGGGCGGCGGCTCGAACGCCCTCGCCTGGGGCGTGGGCGCGACCGAGTACGCGGCTCTGATCCATTCCGGGTTCACGCCGGTGCGCGTCCCGGAGTCGATCCGCTTCGAGCTGACCGGCCGCCTGCCCGCCGGGACGACCGCCAAGGACGTGATGCTGCACATCCTCTTCCACTATGCGCGCAACCAGTACACGTTGGGACGGGCGATCGAGTTCGGCGGCGAGGGCCTGAGGACGCTCTCACCAGACGAGCGCGCGACCCTCGCCAACATGGCGACCGAGTGCTCGGCCTACAGCGGCATCGTCGAGTGCGACGAGGTGCTGGCGCGCTGGATCGCGAGGCACCAGGGCGGCGTCAGCGTCGACGAGGTCATGCGCAGCGCGGTCGTCGCCGACGCCGACGCCGAGTACGCGGGCGGAGTGCACGTCATCGACCTCTCAGGGATGAGGCCGATGGTGGCGACGCCCGGCGACCCCGACCACGGAGTTCCCTCGGACCCGACCAACGGCGCGTTCGTCGAGGATCTCGGCGAGGTGCACGTCGACATCGCCTACGCCGGCTCGTGCACCGCAGGGAAGGACGACGACATCGACTTCTACGCGACGGTGTTCAAGGAGGCGGTCGCCAAGGGGCTGCGCGTCGCCCGCGGCACCCGCTTCTATCTGCAGTTCGGCTCGGTCGACGTCGAGGAGTACGCGCGAAGACAGGGGTATCTCGAGCTGTTCAAGAAGGCCGGCGTCGAGATCATCCATCCGGGCTGCGGCGCGTGCATCGGCTGCGGGCCCGGCGTCTCCGACACTGGCGAGCAAGTCACCGTGTCCGCGATCAACCGCAACTTCAAGGGCCGCTCCGGTCCCGGAAGGCTCTACCTCGCCTCGCCTCTCACCGTCGCCGCCTCGGGCATCGCGGGCCGCATCGTCGCCTACCAGCCCGGCAGGCTGCAAGTCCCGCGCGAGCAGGCAGTCCGCGAATGAAGGCAGCGCTGTTGTTCCCGCGAACGCACTTCGTTATTGCCGCGAAGGCACGTCACCATTCCCGCGAACGCACGTCGTCATTCTCGCGACCACACGTCGTCATCCCCGCGAAACCACCGCTCTCCGTCATTCCCGCGAACGCACCCCGTCATTTCCGCGAAAGCGGGAATCCAGGTTCATGGAAGGATCGCGTTCGACCTTGCCTGCGCCGCCTGCATCGGCTGCGGACCAGGAGTTTCCTCACCGCCACAATAGTCGGATCATCCAATTAGCGGGCGTGAACTGAATCGCCGGGGCCGCGAAGTTGTCGGGAGCGAAGTACGAGCAGGTCGCCGGAATCGACGTGTTGCTGAACGCGTCATCCGTACCGTCCGTGTCGGACCCGAGCCACAAGCAGGAGTCAGCGGTCGCCCATTTTGCGGCACCGTGCCAGTCACCGCCGCCGGTGCCGATATCTGCCGTGTCGTAGAGCGTGGCCGGGCAGCCCCAGTCGGACTGCGCAGCCGGGACCACCTGGCCGACGTTGACCGCAGCGCCAGGCAGTTTCGGCGTGCCACCGCTCGGGTCGAGCGTGAGGTTTGAGTTGTAGATGCCGACCTCGCCCCAGGGCGAGCCTACAGCGCAGAAGTTCCAGGACGAGACGTCCACGCCGGTCAGCGTCGACACCGAGCTCGGCGCCACGCCGTGATGCACGTTGAACCAGTCGCCGGAGCCGGTGGGATTCATGGTCTTCCAGATGGTGGAGTCGAGGACCCCGTCATCCTTCTTGCCGTACGGGGCGTTGATCGGGGGATCGCAGCCCGTGTCGTGGTTGACCGTGATCGCGACGTCGTTGGAGATCTTGATCTTCCTGCTCGGCGGGCATTCCTTGTACACCGTGCCAAGGCACAGCGTGCCGTGGAACGCCTCGCACGGCCAGGCGGCGACGATGCACGCGGTGTTGCCGGCGTCATCGACGGCGCCGATGCCGGTGAAGAACACAAGGTTGATCGCCGGAACGATCAGTCCGCCCGCGCAGTTCGTGAGGAAGATCATGAACGGCTGGAACGAGCAGCTCCCGACGAACAGCAGGGCGACGGTGTCGAGCTCCTCGATGGTGGTCGACGTGCCACCGTTGACCCAGAAGCGCACGGGCTTGGGAATCACGCCTGGGCCGAGCATCCAGTTCACCGTGAACCCGATCGCCGGAGTCGCGTAGCAGTCGGTGGTGAAGTACGAATTGGCGAACCAGGGTCCGGAACTGTCCGCGCACAGCCATAAGGACGAGTCACCCGGGCAGAATCCCTGAACGACGTGGAGGTTGGTGCTTCCCAGGCACTTGTCGGGAACGTCGTAGGCGACGACGTCCGTGCAGAATGTCCCCGGGTTGCCGGTCGGCTTGACGACGCCGACGCAGGGGTTCAACTTGTCCGGCGTCCTACCGGTGGGATCGACGACCAGGTTGTCCGGGCAGATGGAAAGGAATCCCGGGACCGCTCCCGCGGCCGGGTTCGTGTCGCAGAACCCGGCGCAGATCGCGACGACCTCAAGGCCGGCGCAACGATTGTCGAGGTCGACGCTGAAGGCGTCGCTGGCAGTGCTGGGGTTGTTGACCTTCCAGCAGAGCTCTGCCGAGCCGTCCCACTCGATCCTGCAGCCGATGCAGCGCGAGTCGACGGTCTGCGCGCTGGCGGTCGAGAACGAAACAACTGATGCGAACGCGAACAGAAGGCCTCGCATGGGGAATCCCCACCTTGTAAGTGTCGTGGGCGCCGGCGAATCAGGGAGAACGTCGCGATCGGGAGTGTCTTGAGCTCGACCCCTCCGCACCGGCATTCCCGCGAAAGCGGGAATCCAGGCCCCTGACGCAAGCTCCCTCGAGTCCCGTGCAGGAGAAGGGATGAGCTTTCTGCGCGAGACTGACGGGAATCTATCCCGGTGTGATCGAGCCGGTCAAGCCCTCGTGCTCACGAGCCACGAACAAAGTCCCGCCCACGAGTCCGCCGGCGATTGGACGTAATCCCACCTGTCGCTCCGGACTGAGGATCGGGCTCGTCAAGAGAACAAGATCGGGAGACGGTTGATGAGGCCGTCTCCCGGTTTCTGACGATTGCCAGGTACCGCCAACCTTTGCGCAATGGCTCAGGTTCTCGGCGCTTTGCTCAGCTCACTTCCAGAGGATGCGGATCATCCAGTTCTCCCCCGAGAACTGAATCGCAGGCGCTGCGAAGTTGTCGAGCGAGAAGTACGTGCACGTCGCCGGATACGACTGGTCGCCCCCGAGCCACAAGCAGGTGTCACCGGTCAACCAGTTCGCGGCACCGTGGTAGTCACCGGTGCCGGGGGCGAAATCAGGCGTGTCGTACAACGTGGCCGGGCAGCCCCAGTCGGACTGCGCCGCCGGGACCACCTGGCCGAAATTGACCGCGACGCCAGGCAGTGCCGGCGTGCCACCGGTCGGGTCGACCGTGAGGTTGGACTTGTAGATGCCGACTTCACCCCAGGGCGAGCCCACAGCGCAGAAGCTCCAGGTCGCGACGTCCACACCGGTCAGAGTCGAGACGGTGTTCGGCGCCACGCCGTGGTGCACGTTGAACCAGTCGCCGGAACCCGCGGGATTCTGCACCTTCCAGATCGTGGAGCCGAGGATCCCGTCATCCTTCTTGCCGTACGAGCCGTTCGGCGGATCGCACGCCGTGTCGTGCTTGATCGTGATCACGACGTCGTTGGAGATCTTGATCTTCTTGCTCGGCGGGCATTCCTTGTACACCGTGCCAAGGCACAGCGTGCCGTGGAACACTTCGCACGGCCAGGCGGCGACGATGCACGCGGTGTTGCCCGCGTCATCGACCGCGCCGATGCCGGTGAAGAACAAAAGGTTGATCGCCGGAACGATCAGTCCGCCCGCGCAGTTCGTGAGGAAGATCATGAACGGCTGGAACGCGCAGCTCCCGACGAACAGCAGGGCGACGGTGTCGAGCTCGTCGATGGTCGTCGACGTGCCACCGTTGGCCCAGAAGCGCACGGGCTTGGGAATCACGCCCGGGCCCAGCACCCAGTTCACCGTGAACGGGATCGCCGGGGTCGCGTAGCAGTCCGTCGTGAAGTAGCTGTGGTTGAAGATCGTTCCGTTGGTGTCCGCGCACAGCCACAAGGACGCGTCACCCGGGCAGAATCCCTGAACGACGTGGAGGTTGGTGCTTCCCAGGCACTTGTCGGGAACGTTGTAGGCGACGACGTCCGTGCAGAATGTCCCCGGGTTTCCGGTCGGCTTGACGACGCCGACGCAGGGGTTCAACTTGTCCGGCGTCGCACCGCTCGGATCGACTCCGAGGTCGTCCGGGCACATGGACAGGAACCCCGGGACCGCTCCCGCGACCGGATTCGTATCGCAGAACTCGGCACAGATCGCGACGACCTGCAGGCCGGCGCAGCGGTTGTCGAGATCGACGCTGAAGGCGTCGCTCGCAGTGCTGGGGTTCTGGATCTTGAAGCAGCTCTCCGCCGAGCCGTCCCACTCGATCTTGCAGCCGATGCAGCGCGAGTCCACGGTCTGGGCGCTGGCGGTCGAGAACGAAACAACTGATGCGAACGCGAACAGAAGGCTTCGCATTGGAAATCCCCACCTTGCAAGTGTCGTGGGCGCCGGCAAATCAGGGAGAACGTCGCGATCGGCCCCTGACGCAAGCTCCCTCGAGTCCCGTGCAGGAGAAGGGATGAGCTTTCTGCGCGAGACTGACGGGAATCTATCCCGGTGTGATCGAGACGGTCAAGCCCTCGTGCTCACGAGCCACGAACAAAGTCTCGCCCCCGAGGACGCCCGCGATTGGACGTAGTCCCACGTGTCGCTCCGGACTGAGGACCGGGCTCGTCAAGAGAACAAGATCGGGAGACGGTTGATGAGGCCGTCTCCCGGTTTCTGACGATTGCCAGAGACCGCCAACTTTTGCGCAATGCGCTCGGGTTCTCGGCGCTTTGCTCAGCTCACTTCCAGAGGATGCGGATCATCCAGTTCTCCCCCGGGAACTGAATCGCAGGCGCTGCGAAGTTGTCGAGCGAGAAGTACGTGCACGTCGCCGGATACGACTGGTCGCCCCCGAGCCACAAGCAGCTATCACCGGTCGCCCAGTTCGCGGCACCGTGGTAGTCACCGGTGCCGGGGGCGAAATCAGGCGTGTCGTACAACGTGGCCGGGCAGCCCCAGTCGGACTGCGCCGCCGGGACCACCTGGCCGAAATTGACCGCGACGCCAGGCAGTGCCGGCGTGCCACCGGTCGGGTCGACCGTGAGGTTGGACTTGTAGATGCCGACTTCACCCCAGGGCGAGCCCACAGCGCAGAAGCTCCAGGTCGCGACGTCCACACCGGTCAGAGTCGAGACGGTGTTCGGCGCCACGCCGTGGTGCACGTTGAACCAGTCGCCGGAACCCGCGGGATTCTGCACCTTCCAGATCGTGGAGCCGAGGATCCCGTCATCCTTCTTGCCGTACGAGCCGTTCGGCGGATCGCACGCCGTGTCGTGCTTGATCGTGATCACGACGTCGTTGGAGATCTTGATCTTCTTGCTCGGCGGGCATTCCTTGTACACCGTGCCAAGGCACAGCGTGCCGTGGAACACTTCGCACGGCCAGGCGGCGACGATGCACGCGGTGTTGCCCGCGTCATCGACCGCGCCGATGCCGGTGAAGAACACCAGGTTGATCGCCGGGACGATCAGTCCACCGGCGCAATTCGTGAGGAAGATCATGAACGGCTGGAAGGCGCAACTACCGACGAACAACATGGCCGCGTCGTCGAGCTCCTCGATGGTCGTCGACGTGCCACCGTTGGCCCAGAAGCGCACGGGCTTGGGAATCACGCCCGGGCCCAGCACCCAGTTCACCGTGAACGGGATCGCCGGGGTCGCATAGCAGTCGGTGGTGAAGTAGCTGTGGTTGAAGATCGTTCCGTTGGTGTCCGCGCACAGCCACAAGGACGCGTCACCCGGGCAGAATCCCTGAACGACGTGGAGGTTCGTGCTTCCCAAGCAGACGTCAGGCACGTTGTACGCGACGACGTCCGTGCAGAACGTACCTGGGTTTCCGGTCGGCTTGACGACGGCGACCAAGGGGGTGGCCTTGTTCGGTGTGTCTCCAGCCGGACCCACAGCCAGGTTGTCCGGGCAGATGGACAGGAACCCCGGGACCGCTCCCGCAGCCGGGTTCGTGTCGCAGAACCCGGCACAGATCGCGACGACTTGCAGGCCGGCGCAGCGGTTGTCGAGATCGACGCTGAAGGCGTCGCTCGCAGTGCTGGGGTTCTGGATCTTGAAGCAACTCTCCGCCGAGCCGTCCCACTCGATCTTGCAGCCGATGCAGCGCGAGTCGACGGTCTGGGCGCCCGCGGCGCCGGCGAGAACCATCGCCGCCAGCGAAGTCAAGAAGCATCTCATCAGCTGTCTCCAACGGGTCAGTACCCTTGCGCCGACGGGCCGCTCGCGGTCCGCCGAGGTCGCGAATGATTTCACCACAAGATCCGGATCATCCAGTTGACCGGCGAGAACCGAATCGCAGGCGCTGCGAAGTTGTCGAGCGCGAAGTACGAGCAGGTCCCCGGGATCTGCGTGTTGCTGAACGCGTCATCGGTCCCGTCGGTGTCGGACGCGAGCCACAGGCAGGAATCGCCGAGTTGCCATTTCACGGCGGAGTGGAGATCGACCGAGCCCGGTACGACGAGGTCGGGCGTGTCGAATAACGTCGCGGGACAACCCCAGTCCGATTGTGCCGCCGGAGTCTGCTGGCCAAAAACCACCGCAAGGCCGGGAAGCCTGGGCGTGCCGCCGCTGGGGTCGAGGGTGAGGTTGGAATCGTAGATGCCGACCTGGTTCCAAGGAGATGCAATGCTGCAAAAGTTCCAGCTCGCCACATCGACTCCGGTCAGCGTGCTGACCGAGCTCGGCACCGGGCCGTGATGCACGTTGAACCAGGCTCCGCTACCCGCAGGGTTGCTGACTTTCCAGACGGTGGAGTCGAGGACCCCGTCATCCTTCTTGCCCCACGGTCCATCGTTCGGCGGATCGCAGGCCGTGTTGTGGTCGACGGTGACGGCAACCTCGTTCGACACCCTGATCTTCCGGCTCGGCGCGCAGTCGCGATGCACGGCCGCAAAGCACAGCGTGCCGTGGAACAGTTCGCAAGGCCACTGCGCGACAAGGCAGGCGGTGTGGCCGGCATCGTCGACGGCGCCCATACCGGTGAGAAACACCAGGTTCATCGCCGGAACCATCAGACGGCCCGCGCAGTCCGACATGAACAGCATGAACGGCTGGAGATTGCAGTTGCCGACGAACAGCAATGCCAGTTCGTCGAGCTCGTCGATGGTCGTCGCCGTGCCGCCGTTGACCCAGAACCGCACCGGCTTGGGGATCACGCCGACGCCCAGGACCCAGTTCAACGTGAACGGCAGCGCCGGGGTCGCGAAGCAGTCGGTGCTGAAATACGAATGGCCGAAGCCCGTGCCAGAAGTATCCGCACACAACCACAAGGACGAATCACCGGGACAAAACCCCTGGACGATGTGAAAGTTGTTGCTGTCAAGGCACTTGTCGGGAACGTCATAGGCGACCACGTCCGTGCAATACGTCCCCGGCTGACCCGTCGGCTTGACCACGATGGACACCTGTTTGAACTTGTCGGGCGTCGTACCCGTGGGATCGACGAGGAGGTTGTCGGGGTTGAGGGAGAGGTATCCAGGAACCGCTCCCGCGGTCGGGTCAATATCGCAGAACTCGGCGCACAGAGCGACAACCGTGAGGCCCGCGCAACGATTGTCGAGATCGACGCTGAAGGCGTCGCTCGCAGTGCTGGGATTCTGGGCCTTGAAGCAGCTCTCCGCCGAGCCGTCCCACTCGATCTTGCAGTTGATGCACCGCGAGTCGACGGTCTGGGCACCCGCGGCGCTGGCGAGAACCATCGCCGCCAGCGAAGTCAGGAGGAGTCTCATGGATTGTCTCCAACAGTCACTGCCACAGGAGGCGGATCATCCAGTTCGCCAGAGTGAACTGGATCGCCGGCGTTGCGTAGTTGTCGAGCATGAAGTACGAGCAGGTCGCCGGGATCTGAGTGTCGGTGTAGGCGTCGTCCGTGCCGTCCGTGTCCGAGCCCAGCCAGAGACAACTGTCGGCGGTAATCCAGTGCGCGGCCGTGTGGTAATCGGCACCACTCGGGACGAGATCGGGAGTGTCATACAGCGTCGCGGGACAGCCCCAGTCGGATTGGGCCGCGGGGACTTTCTGGAGACGGACCACCGCCAGTCCGGGGAGCCGCGGAGTTCCGCCGGTGGGGTCGATCGTGAGGTTGGAGTCGTAGATCCCGACCTCAGCCCAGGGGTTGGCCACCGCACAGAAGTTCCATGAGGAGACGTCCACACCGGTCAACGTGGCGACCGTGCTGGGCGCCGGACCGTGATGCACGTTGAACCAGTCGCCGGAGGTGGCGGGGTTCATGATCTTCCAGATGGTGGAGTCGAGGATCCCGTCATCCTTCTTGCCGTACGGGGCGTCGGTCGGGGGATCGCACAGATAGGTGTGGTTGACCGTGATCGCGACGTCGTTGGAGACCTTGATCTTCTTGCTCGGCGGGCATTCCTTGTACACGGTGCCAAGGCACAGCGTGCCGAGGAACACGTCGCACGGCCAGGCGGCGACGATGCACGCGGTGTTGCCCGCGTCATCGACGGCGCCGATACCTGTGAAGAACACCAGGTTGATCGCCGGGACGATCAGTCCACCGGCGCAGTTTGTGAGGAAGATCATGAACGGCTGGAAGCCGCAGTTGCCGACGAACAGCAGGGCGACGGTGTCGAGCTCGTCGATGGTCGTCGACGTGCCACCGTTGACCCAGAAGCGCACGGGCTTGGGAATCACGC
>Ga0247727_10017846_pt1 | contig 11243 bp, 7 predicted proteins | sample WisWelCaveWW1625_FD_202498 | JGI IMG/M metagenome (GOLD analysis project Ga0247727, IMG submission 202498) | Biofilm microbial communities from Wishing Well Cave, Virginia, United States - WW16-25 | ecosystem: Environmental > Aquatic > Deep subsurface > Groundwater > Cave microbial mat | place...
TGTCTTTCTGGCGCCAGCAATTGGAACTGTTCCGAGAGCGAAAACCGCACGAGCGCGCGGATGCGCCGCGTCAGATAAGGCATTTCGGCGACGATCTCGGTCAAATGGCCGCGCACGTTGCGCACTTTGTTGAGCTGTCCGAGGAACTCCTTGATGTCCAGTTTCTCAAACAATCGGACGCCAACGCCGAACTTGAGCATCGTGCTGACGGCGACGGTCAGCGAGCGGCAGGCGATCAATCCGGCGCGATCCGCTGTGAATTCCGTCCGGTTGATCCAATCGCCGAAGACCACGCTGTTGAGCAGCTTCCCGATGACCGGCACGTCGGAGCCGAGCGGTTTGAGCAGCGTCCGCAGCCAGATGTGTCCCGCCGCGACGTGCCCGATCTCGCGGCCGATGAAAAATTGCAGGTTGCCCGGCTCCATCTGATCAACCAGCGAAGACGTGACCACGATGATCGGCTTCTGCCACAGCCCGATGGTGTAGATGTTCATCTCCGACGCGCGTTTGACGTAAACCGGAACGAACGGGTGCGACAAACGCTCGGCGGCTTTGGCGGCCAGGTCGTAAAGCTCGGAGAATTGTCGCGGGCTGACGCGCACCAGCGTGCCGAACGCCGCACGCTGCTGCAGCTTGACGCCGACGATGAACACGGCCAGACCGGACATCGTGATCAACAACGCCTTCAGGGTTGACGACCAGGTGGCGGGAAAGAAGATCGCGGCCAGCGCGAAGAGCGAGATGAGTAGGATAAAGGTCAGCGCCAGCGATATTACTTCGCCAGGGTAGCGAAATTTGCGCAACTTGATCGGTCGTTCTGAAATAACTTCACTTGCCATCGAACCAAAAACCTTTCAGGCGGGATCGGATGCACATGGATTATAACAAACCTCGCCGAAAACGCGCGGGTCAATCGGCACGTCCGCCCGCTGCGGCTCCCTGTACTGAATCTCTTGTTTCGCCTATCATTCGCGCGTCGTCAACACCAATTCGCAAAATCAACTCAACGCAGTTTGTCACGGAGGCATCGTATGCGCCCTTTCAAAACCATTCTGTTCGCAACCGTCCTGTTCGCCGCGGCAATTTCATTGTCCGCGCAAAACACTCAACTCGGCAAGGTCGTCTTTCCGAACTCCGGCTCGCCGCAAGCTCAGGAAGAGTTCCTGCGCGGCGTGGCCGCACTGCACTCGTTCTGGTACGAGGAGGCGCTGGAAGCCTTCCAGAACTCGACGAAGATTGATCCGAACTTCGCGCTCGCGTACTGGGGCGAAGCCATGACATATAACCACCCGATCTGGCTCCAGCAGGACACCGAAGCCGGACGCAAGGCCCTGGCCAAGATCAAGGACACGAGCAAGCTCAACAGCCGCGAGAAAGCCTTCATTGATTCGCTGCGCGTGCTCTACGGCGACGGCGACAAGCTGGCGCGCGATCTGGCCTACGCCGCAGCGATGGAGAAGATTTATCGCGATCACCCCGATGATCTGGAAGCGGTGACCTTCTACTCGCTCGCGCTGCTCGGCACGGTTCGCCCTGGCGAGAAAGGCTTTCAGCGGCAAATCAAGGCAGGCGCAATCGCGTTGGAGGCTTACCAAAAGAACCCGAACCATCCGGGCGCGGCGCATTACGTCATCCATTCGTTCGACGATCCGGAGCACGCGATCCTGGCGTTGCCCGCCGCGCGGCGTTACGCCGAGATCGCTCCCGACGCTCATCACGCGCGGCACATGCCTGCGCACATCTTTCTGCAACTCGGAATGTGGCCCGAAGCCGCCGCGTCGAACGAGACGGCGTGGCGGGTTTCGGACGATTGGGTCAGGCGTAAAAACCTGGCGCTCAACCTGCGCGATTATCACAGCAACCACTGGCTGACTTACGTCTATGCCCAGCAGGGGCGCTACGGCAAGGCCGAAGAGTTGATCAACCGGTTGCGCCAGACGATGAAAGACAGCGGGCGTGAGAGCGTGCGCTGGTACGACGACACGGTCGCGTTGTTCATTGCCGAGACCGGGCGGTGGGATTTGGCCGCGAAACTCTTCAGCCCGACGCCGGCCTCCGACGCCGGTGAGCACGCGGGACATGGCTCGCACGGCGCAACTGCTCCACCAAAGCCGGCGGCGCAGATGGTTCCGAACACCCGGCGCGGGATGTCGTTGCCGTTGTTTGTTCGCGCGATGGCTGCGGCCAGCGCAGGCTCTGCCGACGCCGAAAAGCTCTTGAGCGAAATGCGCGCCAACCGCCAGCAGAGCGACGACGCCTACGGCGCGAAGATTCTGGAGATCCGCGAGCTTGAGATCGCGGCGTTGATCAGCGCGTCGAAGAAGAATTTCGACGAGGCGATTGCCGCGATGAAGAAGGCCACGGCGCTCGAAGAAGAGATGTCGCCGCCTTCCGGCCCGCCGACGTTGATCAAACCGTCGCAAGAGTTGTTCGGGGAGATTTTGCTGCGCGCGGGCAAGCCGAAAGAAGCGGCGCAACAATTCACTGCGGCGTTGAACCGGCAGCCGAATCGAGCGCGTTCCCTGCTCGGCGCGGCTCGCGCGGCGGCGCAGAGTGGAGACAAAGCGCGCGCTACCGAACTCTACACGAATTTCCTGCGCGCGTGGCAGCAGGCTGACGCGAACCAGCCAGAACTGCGCGAGGCGCGTGAATTCATCGGACAGGCGGGCGCCCGGTAAGTTCGTGGCGCAAGATGGCATCTTGCGCCGGTTCAACTGCGTACCCGCCGTAGTGGAGAATGGAACAAGATACCATCTCGTTCCACGCGAAAGCTGATTCGGCGTAGCTCTGGTATGACCCAACCTGCACACACCAGTTTGATCCGAGGCATCCGGCGCTGGGACCTGGTCGCCGTGGCGATCAACGGCATCATCGGCGCGGGAATTTTCGGTCTGCCGTCCAAAGTTTTCGCCCTGATCGGCCCCTACAGCCTGATCGCGTTCATCGTCTGCGCGCTGGTCGTCACGCTGATCGTGCTGTGTTTCGCCGAGGTCAGCAGCCGTTTCAGCGAAACTGGCGGGCCTTACCTTTACGCGCGCGAAGCGTTCGGTTCCGTTGTCGGATTTGAAGTCGGGTGGCTGGTGTGGCTGGCGCGGCTGACGGCCTTCGCGGCCAACTGCAATCTGCTGGTCGAATACGGCGGATATTTCCTGCCGGGGATCGCGTCGGGATGGCCGCGCGCCGCCGTGATCATCGTCATCGTCGCGGCGCTCACCGTCGTCAACGTCATCGGCGTGCGCGATGCGGCTTTGTTCAGCGATGTCTTTTCTATCGGCAAATTGATCCCGATCACGCTGTTCATCATCGCCGGGCTGTTCTTTCTCAACCCACAGAACTTCACGGCCTCTGCACCGCCGCCGGTCTCCGATTTTTCGCAATCGGTGCTGCTGCTGGTCTATGCGTTCACGGGGTTCGAGATGGCAATGATTCCGGCGGGCGAAGTGCGCGATCCGCAGCGCAATCTGCCTTTCGCGGCTCTGACCTCGCTGGGCATCGTGGCGACGGTCTACATTCTGATCCAGGTAGTCTGCATCGGCACGTTGCCGGAATTGGCCGCGTCGAAACGCCCATTAGCCGACGCCAGCCAGCATTTCCTCGGAACCGTCGGCGCGAGCGTGATCACGGCGGGCGCGATCGTTTCGATTATCGGCAACCTGAGCGTGCTGATCCTGGCCGCCGCGCGACTGCCTTTCGCGATGGCGGCGAACCGCGAATTGCCGCAAGTGTTCGCCGCCACTCACAGCCGCTTCCGTACGCCCCACGTGGCGATCATCGCCACCGGCGCGGTGATGCTGGCGCTCACCTGGTCGGGAACGTTCATCTACGCCCTGACGATCAGCACGATCGCGCGGTTGCTGAGTTACATTGCGACCAGCCTGGGGTTGATCGTGCTGCGCCGCCGCGACAGAGTGGGAACCGAACATCCCGCGCAATTCAAGGCGCCGTTCGGGGCGGCCGTTTCAATCGCCGCATTGATCTTGATCCTGTGGTTGCTGGCGAACAGCACAGGACGTGAAGCGCGGGATGCCGCGCTGGCGACGATCACAGGGTTGGCGATTTACGCCGCGTACAAATTGATAAAGCCGAAAACCGAAGTCGAAGAAGCCGCGTCATCAACGCGGGCTTCGTAATAATCGGATTGGCGAAGCCTTTGGAGTGCTGCGGCTTTGACGCAGCTTTCCCAATCTTGGACTGCGGCAGGCGCTACATTTGGTTTCAATGTGCCGCCCACGAAATGCAAAGCTGGGAAAGCTGCGTCAAAGCCGCAGCACTCCAAAATAAAATCGAGAGGAACGATGAACAAATTCCGATTGCTGTTGTTGATGGTTTTACTGATCGGCGCAAGGAGCGCAACGATCTCTCAGACATCAAACTCCGCGCAGCGCACGCTCGACATCTACTACGTTGACGTCGAAGGCGGCGCGGCGACGTTGATCGTCACGCCCGCTGGCGAGTCAATCCTGGTTGACGCGGGCTGGCCCGGCTTCGACGGACGCGACGCCAAGCGCATCGAACAGGCGATGAAGACTGTCGGGATCACGGCGATTGACCACCTGATCATCACGCATTACCACACCGATCATTACGGCGGCGCGCCGGAGCTGGCCAAGCGCGTGAAGATCAATAAATTCTATGACCACGGCCCGATGACTTCGCTCGATGAAGACAAGGACTTCGCGGCGAAATACGCTGCGTATCGCGCCGCGGCCAAAGATCAAACGATCACGCTCAATCCGGGCAGCACGATCAAATTGAAACAAGCGCCGGGCAGTCCCGCGGTTTACCTGCAAGTTCTCGCCTCGCGCACCGAAACCATTCCGGGCAAGCAGATGGCCGGCGCCCCGAACAACGAATGCGCCAGCGCCACGCAGCAGGCCGAAGACAAATCGGACAACGCGCGCAGCGTCGTCTTCCTGTTGCGTTACGGCGCGTTCGATTTTCTGGACACCGGCGATCTGACCTGGAACATCGAGCACAAGCTGGTCTGCCCGCAAAACCTGATCGGCGAGGTTGATCTTTACCAAGTAGGCCATCACGGGACAAACACGAGCAACAACCCGGCGATGCTGCGCAGCATTAAGCCCACGGTCGCGATTATGAACAACGGCGCGCGCAAAGGCGGCCACCCCGACTCGGTCAAGGCGCTACGTGGTCTGCCGATGCTGAAAGACCTCTGGCAGGTTCATCGCAGCACCGTGGCCAAAGGCGATCACAATGCGCCGGAAGAATTCATCGCCAACCTCGATGATCAGAACGACGCGGCGCATCTGATCCGCGTCTCGGTTGACGCCGCGAAGCGCACGTTCACCGTGACGAACGACCGGAACGGCAAGAGTAAGAGTTACGAGATCAAATAATCAGTACCGCGAGCGGTAGCGAGCGTGGCTCCCGCGACGAGCCGATTGCGGGAGCCACGCTCGCTACCGCTCGCGGTACTGATTCGCAGGAGATCGTGGATGAAAGTACAACTTCTCAAAATCGCTCACGCGCGTTCGGGCGACAAAGGCGACACGGCCAACGTCGGCCTGATCGCGCTCAAGCCGGAGTATTACCCCGCGCTGGTCAGCGAAGTCACCGCCGAGCGGGTCAAGCAGCATTTCGCCGGCATCTGCAAAGGCGAGGTCGAGCGTTATGAGTTGCCCAATCTGAAATCGTTGAACTTCCTGCTGCACCAGAGCCTGGGCGGCGGCGGCACGGTCTCATTGAAGACCGATCCGCAGGGCAAGACGCTCAGCTCGGCTTTGTTGCGGATGGAGATCGAAGTAGACGACAGGCTGTTGAGTTGAAGTATGGCAAGGACTCTTTACCTCGATTGTTTTTCAGGCGCGAGCGGCGATATGTTCATCGGCGCGCTGCTCGATTGCGGACTCGATTTTGAATTCCTGAAGAGCGAACTGGCGGGGCTTGGCGTTGAAGGCTACGAGCTGAGCCTGGCGCGCGTTGACCGCAGCGGAATCTCGGCGGCCAAGTTTGACGTTCACGTTCACAGCCATCATCACGGCCACGAACACTCGCACCGTCACCTCTCCGAAATCAAGCGCATCATCGCGTCATCGGCCCTCCCTGAGCGAGTCAAAGATCGCGCGCAGGCGATCTTCCGGCGCATCGGCGAAGCGGAAGCGAAAATCCACAACCTCCCGATCGAATCGGTTCACTTCCACGAAGTCGGCGCGATCGATTCGATCGTTGACATCGCCGGGGCCTGCCTCGCGCTCGACGCTTTGCAGATCGAGCGGATCATCTCGTCGCCGCTGCACGTCGGCTCCGGCACGTTCACCTGCGCGCACGGCACGTATCCCGTGCCCGGCCCGGCGACGGCTGAATTGCTCAAAGGCGTCCCGATTTACTCCAAAGATATCGAAGGCGAGTTGGTGACTCCGACTGGCGCGGCAATTATCTCGACGCTGGCTCGAAGTTATGGTCAGACGCCGCTGATGCGAATCGAGCGAGTCGGTTACGGCGCAGGCACGCGCGATTATCCGAAATTCCCGAACGTGCTGCGCGCGATCATCGGAGAGACCGAAGCCGGCGACACGCCGGCAACCGTGATGGTCATCGAGGCGAACATTGACGACCTGAACCCGCAGGTCTTCGGACATTTGATGGAGAAGCTGCTGGCGGCGGGCGCGCTCGACCTCTTCTACACGCCGGTGCAGATGAAGAAGAATCGCCCGGGCGTGCTCGTGACGTTGTTGTGCCAGCCCCAAGACCGCGAACGGATGACGGAGATCATCTTCCGCGAGACGACCACTCTCGGCCTGCGCTATCGCAACGAGCAGCGCGAGATCTTGCGGCGGGAGTTCGTCACGGTCGAAACCGAGTACGGCCCGATCAGGATCAAAGTCGCGCGATCGAAAGATGGCCGCGTGATGAATCACTCGCCTGAGTTTGAAGATTGCCGCGCCGCGGCCGAACAGCATCAGGTCGGACTGCGCGAAGTGCAGTTGGCGGCCTTCAGAGCCTATCTGAAATCGTAAAATAAAAATCGGCTGGATTCGGGAGGTCAAGCAATCGAGAAAGCTCAATACCAGCAGTCGGGATGGCCACCTTCTTCACGCCAAGTTCTTTGGCCATCGAGATCGCCAGGCACAAGCCGCGAGCTTTGAACGCGCCGGTCGGATTGAGCGATTCGTCCTTGATGAATAGTTGCGGCATTCCCAGGCTTGCGCCCAGACGATTCGCGTGCAGGAGCGGCGTCCAGCCCTCACCCAACGTAACGATGTTTTCGTCGTTCACTACGGGCAGGACTTCGCGATAACGCCAGAGCGAGGAGATGCGGTTCTTCAGACTCTCTTTCGTGAGCGTCTGCGCAGCTTTTTTCAGATCGTATCGGACGAGCAGCGGCTTGCCGGCTTCGGAGAGGTTGTAGAGTTTGTTGGGTTCGTATGTCTTTCCGGTTTTAGAGCATTCGAGGTGAGTAACGTGCATTCAGTTATCGGTTCCTTTTCTCCTGGGAGCGCACGCTTCCAGCGTGTCTGAGTTCGCAGCCGGCTTTTTGGGATTCAAAAAGCGGTTTGCGCAGGCCTTGCACGCTGGAGGCGTGCGCTCCCAGGGTTATCAAAACTCCAGCTTCAATCCGAACTGAATCTCGCGCGGGCGGCTCGCCGTCGTGATCGTCCCGAACTGCGGCGCGGTCACGTTGTACAAGCGATTCGGCTGGCCGAAATTCACGTTGTTGAAAGCGTTGAAGAATTCCGCGCGGAATTGCAGGTTGAACCGCTCGGCGAAGCGGTTGTTCTTCGAGAGCGAGATGTCCCACGATTTGAAGCCGGGGCCGCTCAAGATATTGCGCCCCGCCGAGCCGTAACGCAGAACACCCGCCGGCACTACGGCGAACGCCGCCGTACCGCCGCCGCAGGCCGGATTGCGCGGATCAACGATGTAACAGCGCGGATTGCCCGGATTGATCTGCGGCTTGCCGATCAGATCAGGGCGGTCGCCTCCCAGGCCGTCGCCGTTCTGATCGCCCGACATCAGCACGCTGAACGGGAAGCCGGTCTGGAACTGCGTGATGCCACTCACTTCCCATCCGCCGATCAGACGGTCGGCAATTGTTGGCAGATCGTTCAGTCGCGTCTTGCCCTTGCCGAACGGCAGTTCATAAACGTAGCTGATGACGAAGCGATGGCGAATGTCGAAGCCGGAGCGCGCGTGGAAGTATCCGATCAGGTTGCGCGGATCGCCGCCTTCGAAGCCGCCGCCCCGGTCGCCATTGCCGCGCTCGCTCGAAATGTCAATTGACTTCGACCAAGTGTACGACGCCAGGAACGACAAGCCAGATGAGAAACGCTTCTGTGCTTTGGTCAGCAGCGCGTGGTAATTCGACGTGACGAATGAGTTCAGGCTCAACGCAGTCCCCCAGCGCGGGAATGGCCGCCGCGCCTGCACCGTCGCCGTCGGCCCCGGAGTTGGGATGTTGAAGAATATCAGCTCGGTCAGCTTCGTGCCTTTGTTGCCGACGTAGCCGGCGTCAATGCTGATGCCGCCCGGCAATTCGCGCTGTACCGACAGGTTCCACTGCTGGACGTAACCTTCGCGGAATTTCGAATCAATGTTCTGCGTGCCAATGACCGCCGGTGCCGTGGCATTGGTGAACGGATCGGCGAGGTTGATCTGCGGCGTCGCGGTGGAGGACGTGATCTGCTGCGTCTCGGCGAACGGCGGCTGGCGGCGGTTGATCACGAAGTTGTTGAGGAAGTTCTGCGAGTTAGTGAAGAAGATGCCGTAACCACCGCGCACCACTGTCTTGTCGTTGGCGCTCCAGGCGAAGCCGAAGCGCGGCGCGAAGTTGTTGCGGTCGGCGACGTAGAGCGAACGCGCGGCTATGCCGTCCAGATCGAGAAGGCTCTTGGCCTCGTTGCTGTTGGCGACGATGATCTGCCCGGGCAAGCCCGTGTTGTAAGAATTGGTCAGCGGGTAGAACGTCGAGCGGCGGTCGAGGTTGTCCACGAGCGGGCTGACGTACTCGTAACGCAACCCCAAGATCAACGACAGCTTCGGCGAAATCTTCCAATCGTCGTTGAAGTAGTAGGAGTGCCACCACGAACGCCCAGTCTCCACGCCCTTGCCCACGACGCGCTGAGCCGTGAGCGGCAGACCGAGCAGGAAATCGGCGAACGGATGGCCGGTGAAATCGCCGCGGAAGTTGAATGCGCCGCGGCGGAAACCGGTCACCGGCCCCGGCGTGTTCTGCTGGTAGCGCGTCAGACTGAAGCCTTGTTTGAACGAATGATCGCCGCGCGTCCGGGTGACGTTGCCCGCGTAATTGAATTCGTTCGACACGTCCTTCTGCGGGATGAAATCGCCGTCGCCAAACAGGGTCAGCGTGATGCGCGTGAAGGTGAAGGTCGGCGCGCCTTCGAAGCGCGAGCCGGCGAGCGGGTTGTTGATGCCGAACTGTTTGTAGAAACCATCCTTGCCCGTATTGACGCTCTTGGCGATGAAGAGCGAGCGCGTGAACGAGAAACGGAATTCGCCCAGCAGTCGTGGCGTGAAGATGTGCGTGTGGTTGATCGCCGCGACCTCGTTGATCGGCGGGTTGATGTTCTCGAAGCCCGGCAGCAGCGGCGAGACGACGAACGCCCCGGTAGCGGCGACGAACTCTTTGCGCTCGGCGCGCGTGTAGCGCACGTTGAGGCGGTCTTTGTCCGAGAATTGATGGTCAACCTTCGCCGTGTACTGGTCGTCGTCGAGTTCGTTCGGGTGCGTCACCAGCAGGTTGGTGGCCGTCAGCGTAGGCGCGCCGAAATTCGGTCTGGCCCACAAGGCGAGCGCAGCTCTGGCCGTCGGGTGAATACGGTTCGCCGGAATTCTGTTTCCGGGGAAACAGCCGCGCGTGGCGACCTGGCTGCAAATCTCTCCCGGCAGCGCCGGGTCTTTCAGGGCCAACCCGGCAACACCGGAAAAATCGCCCTGCCGCCAAGCTTCGGGCGGCACGCTGCCCGTAGCTTCCACTCCGCGCCGCTCGCGTAGGGCTTCGTAATTGAACAGGAAGAACGTGCGGTTCCTCCTGATCGGGCCGCCGAGCGTGCCGCCGAACTGGTTGCGGTTGAGCTGGCTGCGCTTCGGCAGAAAGAAGTTGCGCGCGTCGAGCTTGTCGTTGCGCAGGAATTCGAAGACCGAGCCGCGAAATTCGTTCGTTCCCGATTTAGTGACGAGCGTGATCTGGCCGAACGCGGCCTGGCCTAGATCAGCCGAATAAGAGTTGGTCTGGACTTTGAACTCCTGGATTACGTCAATCGAGGGCCGCAGCGCGACGTTGCCGAACTGCCGCGCGTTGTTGCCCGCGCCGTCAATCGTGAAGTTGTTGTGCGCGTCGCGACCGCCGATGGCCACGCCCGATCCCAGACTGCCCGTCGAGGCGCCGGTCGAAAGATCGAATCCGCCAGGGCGGGTGACCGCGCCGGGAGTCAACAAAATCAACTGCGAGAAGTCGCGCCCGTTGAGCGGAATCTGGGTCGTGTAGCGGTTGTCAATCACCTGCCCGACCGACGCGCTCTCGGTTTGCAGCAGCGGCGCTTGAGAGGTGATGGTGACGGTCTCGCTGACCTCGCCGACTTCGAGCGCGACGTCAATACGCGGCTCTTCGCCGACCTGCAGCGTGATGCCGGTGACGCTCTTGCGCTTGAAGCCTTTCACCTCGACGGCCACCGTGTATGTGCCGACGGGGAGCGAAGGCACGACGTAGAAGCCGCGATCGTTGGTCGTGACTTGCCGCGTCAAGCCAGTCTCTTTCTGCGTAACGGTGACGCTGGCGTTGGCGATGACTTTGCCGCTCGCGTCGGCGACTGTGCCGACAATCGTGGCGGTGGCTTGCGCCCAGGCATTGGTCGCCAGCAACAAGACGAAACAAATAAGCAAGACGTTAGATTTCATTGTGGCCTCCATTGAAAATGTGTCAGTAAGCAAGACCGTGAGGCTTGTCATTTCCCAAATTTTTGAACGCAAAGGGGCTGCGTTCCCCTGCCGCGTGGCGGCTTTTGAGCTTTGCCGTGCGTTTTAACGCACGGGAGTGGTGAGAAGAGGTCCGGGAGTCGCGTAGCGACGATTGAGCTGACTCAGATCGCTGACTCAACCGTCGCTACGCGACTAAAAATTCTCCCCTGCGGCCACCGTGCGTTAATGGTCTTTGAAAATTAAATCCGGCCAGCGACGCCTAAGTGGTGCGCCCGCGCCCTCGCGGGCAGGCTTCGTGAGGTGTCCGCTCACGAGCTAGCGAGCGCCTGAGTGAGCCTGCCCGCGAG
>Ga0247727_10017847_pt1 | contig 11243 bp, 10 predicted proteins | sample WisWelCaveWW1625_FD_202498 | JGI IMG/M metagenome (GOLD analysis project Ga0247727, IMG submission 202498) | Biofilm microbial communities from Wishing Well Cave, Virginia, United States - WW16-25 | ecosystem: Environmental > Aquatic > Deep subsurface > Groundwater > Cave microbial mat | place...
ACGGATAGAATACAGGTTTGCGGTACCTGTGATTGAGGTTCGATTCCTCATGAGAGCACCAAAACTATTTTTCTAATTTAGCGATAGCTTTAGTGAGTCGAGATTTTTTACGATTTGCATTCCCTTTTTTCAAAACTCCCCTTTTAGCTGCTTTGTCCAAAGCTTGAAAAGTTTTAGATAAATTTATTGTAGCAGCTTTAATATCTTTTTTAATAATTAAATTACGAATTTCTTTCACTTGTAATTTCATAGCTTTATTGACTAGATTATTCCCAGCTTTTCTATTTTCAGCTTGTCTCAAAGCTCTTTTTGCGGTTTTAGTTACTGCCATAATTTTTATTTTTATTCACCAAATAATATCACACTATTGCAAAAAAACAAAATTAAGTTTCATAAGTTCAAAACACAAATTCAAGAATTAATTGCAAAAACTTACACTCTCTCAATATCTGCGCCGAGATTTTTTAATTTATCCACAATATTTTCATAACCACGATCGATGTGACCTTGTGGGTCATTGATAATACTTGTACCCTGAGCCACTAAACTAGCCAATAACATATTCATACCAGCCCGCACATCATGAGAATTTAATTCTGCGGCTTGAAAATTCGTGGGGCCATAAATATAAGCCGCATAATTTTGTGTCGCATCATATTCAGAATTATTAAAATTATAATCTTCTGGTTTCACTGATTCTGGATGAAAAAGTTCAGATTGCAATCCCATTTTTTTTAATTCCCCTAAATATCTCCAACGAGTTTCAAAAACTTTTTCATGAATTAAAGATTTTCCTTTCGCCAAATAAGCTAATAATAAAGTCATAATGGGTTGCCAATCGGTTACAAAACCTGGATGCGGCGCGGTCATAATTTCTGCAGGCTTTAAAGGATAATTAATTTTTATAATTCTGGCTAAATTTTTTTCAAAAATAATTTCTACTCCAATTTCTTGTAGAATTTTTAAAAAGGGTTTTAGAAATTCTGGCTGAACATTCTCTACAATTATGCGCCCACCATGCATTATTGATAAAACAAGGGCTGTAGCGGCCTCCAGACGATCAAAAATAGAGCTAATTTCCACGCTGTGTAAAAAGGGTTCTATTCCTTGAATTTCAATCACTCTAGACTCTATTCTTCTAATTTTGGCCCCCATCTGATTCAGGGTTTCTATTAAATTATCCACCTCTGGTTCTTCGGCAGCATTTTTTAAAATCACTTTACCATTATTAAATATTGAAACTAAAATTAAATTTTCTGTTCCGCAATGAGTGTTTTTCTCAAAAGTATAAGTCACAGAATTTGGTCGAATAGGCATTTTAATTTCCAAATGATTATTTTTCTCAACAATTTGCCCACCCAAAGCCTGTATTCCTTCCAAATGTCTATTCAAAGGTCTTTTACCTATAGCATCACCTTGTGGAAAAGAAATTGAAACTTTTCCAGTGCGTGCCAAAGTGGCCCCCATAAAAAGCACAGCCTGTCTCGCTGACATAGCTTCTGATGGAATTTCTGAAGAAATTATTTTAGAACATTCTATCTCTAAAGAATTTTTATCTAACCAAACAACTTTAGCTCCTAAAGATTTTAAAGTTTCAATAGTTTTATAAGTATCAGAAATTTTTGGAATATTATGAAAAATACATTTCTCTCTACTCAAAAGAGCGGCAATGGGTAATTTAGGTCCTGCATTTTTTGCACCAGAGACTGTATAAATTCCTTGTAAAGATTTTCCGCCTTGCACAATAAATTTGGACATATTAAATGGCTCCGCCGGTAGGGATCGAACCTACGACCAATTGGTTAACAGCCAACTGCTCTACCTCTGAGCTACAGCGGAATATTTTTTAAAATTTCACAACAAATATATTATAACAAAAAAAATATCTGTAGCAAAATCAAAATAGATTCTGATGAATTTAAAGAAAGAAAATTATTTTTGACTACAAAAAATTTTAATTTAATTTAAAAATTATTTTTTCAACTTTCTATTCACGCGACGAGATATAATATGTGAATTAGAATATTTCTTAGGATGTCGAGTTTTAACACCGCCAGTGGTTTTACCATATTTAGTTTTAGGTCTACGCGTACCTCGTGGCTGTGAACCTTCCCCGCCTCCGTATGGGTGATCAACAGGATTTTTAGCTTTAGCGCGAGTCTTGGGTCTCCAACCTAACCATCGACTTCTACCAGCTTTCCCAATTACTCTTAATCTATATTCATCATTGGAAACTGAACCGATGGAAGCAAAACAAAAATCAGGAATTTTTCTAATTTCAGTTGATGGTAATTTTATAGAAGTAAAACCTGCATCATGAGCTACCACCTGCGCAAAACTTCCAGCAGAACGTACTAATTTCGCTCCCGCATTTTTCTTAATTTCAATATTATAAACATTGGTACCCACAGGAATATTTTTTAAACTCATTCTATGTCCAGGCAACAAATCACCTTTTTCAGCAACCAAAAATGTATCTCCGACTTTCACGCTTTTCGGAAGTAAGACATATCTTTTTGCGCCATCAGCAAAAACCGCTAAACCAATAAAGCCTGAACGATTTGGATCATATTCCACACTCACAATTTTAGCGGGAATATTTAATTTATTATATTTAAAATCAATTTCACGATAACTTCTCTTGTGTCCAGCACCTTTATAAGGACTAGTAATGCGACCAAAATTATTTCTACCACTGCCGCGACTAAAACCTCTGGTTAAAGATTTTAAGGGATCATTAGTAGTCAAAATCTTCCGATAATCAATACCGGTCATAAATCTTCTCGATGGTGTGGTTGGTTTATAAGTTTTCATATATTTCTAAAATTTTAAGCAAAATTAATTTTATCTCCCTTTTTCAAAAAGACAGAGGCTTTTTTAAAGCCAGATTTAAATCCATGTTTTCCTCTGACCAAAACTGCAGTTCTGGGATTATTAATAATAGTTATTTTAATTGGTTTGACTTTATAAGTTGTTGCAATCTCTTTTGCTAAATTAATTTTAGTAGCTGTATTTATAACATTAAAAGTATAAATATTTTTATTACTCATGCGACTAGCTTTTTCAGTTAATCGTGGCGAAATAATTGAAACTTTATTTTCAACTTTTTTGTCTGATTTATTTTCATCACTATTAGTTATTTCACTATTCTTTATTTTTTTAATTTCTTGTTTCTTCATATATTTTTCTTAAAATTAAAATTAATTTTTTAATTTTACAACTTTTTTTACAGATTTTGTTGCAACTTTTTTACTTGCAATCTTTTTAACTTTAGATTTTATTTTTTTTTCAGATTCATCTTTAGTCTCATTTTTAGCTTCATTTTTAATTTCACTTTTATCTATTTTGTTAGCTAAATAATTTATAGTTTCATCTATGTCTGTCAAAATCAAATAACGAGTATTAGCTAAAGTAGAAGGATTTAAATCTTCCACATTGTGGGCTGAGACATAAGGTAAATTTCGAAAAGCATTTTTAGATTTTACATTTAATTTAGAATTAGTGAGATAAACATTATTTTTCTTTGGGAAAATTAAATTTTCAAAATTTGTGATCTTAGATAAATTTGTCATAATTTCTTCAGCTTCTTTAGTTTTACCATTTTCTACAGAAAGAGAATCTAGAAAAAGAATTTTATTATCTTTAAATTTTGCAGATAATAAAGTCAAGAGAGCTTGAGCTTTCATGGTTCTGGGTAAATCTTTTTTATAATTCTTTTGATTGGTTGGACCATGGGTCACACCTCCATGTCTCCAAAGCGGAGATCTTTTAGAACCATGACGAGCTCTACCCAAACCTTTTTGTTGCCAAGGTTTTTGATTAGAACCAGCCACTTCTCCCCTGTCTTTTGTATGAGCTGTACCGGCTCTTTGATTCATTCTTTGCACATAAATTACCTGCGAAACTAAATCCGCATTCCAATCCAAACCAAAAATATCTTCTCGGAGATCAATTTCCGACACCTCTTTTCCTTTTTGATTGTAAATTTTAGTTTTCATAAATTTAAATTTTTCTAATTTCCAAAACAGTTCCTCTTTTTCCTGGTACTGCACCTTTTACTAAAAGTAAACCTTTAGCTACATCTATATCTAAAATCTGAATATTTTTCTGAGTGACACGATCAGAACCCATGCGACCTGGCATACGTTTGCCTTTTACAACTCTACCACCCGCTCTACCTCCACCACCAATGGAACCAGGTTCGCGATGAGAGTGTTTTTGACCACGCTGATTCCAGCCACCTTTAAAACCATGTCTCTTCATAACACCCTGAAAACCTTTTCCTTTAGAAATTCCAGAAATAGTAATTATATCTCCCACTGAAAAAATATCTAAATTCAAAATTGCGCCTTTTTGTAAATCTCCAAAAGCAGAATCAGTAGAATTAGAATGATTTCTAAATTCTTTGACAATTTTAAAAGGCTGAACAGTTTGTCCTAAAACTGATTTCGAAACTCTTTCTTTCTTTTGGGTCTGAGTGGCCACTTGCACAGCTTCATAACCATCTCTCTCTTTAGTTTTTAAAGTGATAACAGTTAAAGGGTCAGCTGACAAAATTGTAGCCGGAATTACCTCTCCGTTTTCAGCAAAAAACTGAGCCATATTCTGTTTAGTAGCCAAAGTGAATTTCATAAGTTTCTTTTCAGTGACGACATAACTTTCACAAGTCATTGGTCGATTTAATTAATTTTAATTTTTCCTCTTGTTTTTTGTATTTTGCTATTCTATCCTAATTTTACATCCACGTCAACTCCACTTGGTAAAGAAAGATTTGACAAGGCTTCGATTAATTTTGGATTAGGATTAATGATATCAATAATTCTTTTATGAATTCTCATTTCAAATTGCTCTCTGGCGTTTTTATAAACGAAAGTAGAACGATTAACGGTGTATTTTTTGAATTCAATTGGTAAAGGAACTGGGCCATGAATTACCGCATCATATCTTTTGGTAATATCAATGATTTGCTTCACAGAAATATCTAAAATCTTCGGCTCATAGGCTTTCACTAAAATCCTAAGCTTATGAGTTGTAGTTTTAGCTGCTGAATCTTTTGCAACTGAAGTTGCTTTAGTTTTAGATACAGATTTTTTAGCTACTGTTTTTTTGGTTGCTGATTTTGTAATTTCTGTCATACATTCATGATTAATTATTAATTATATTTTTTTAAATAAATATTTTTTAAAAGTTTTTTAGAAACTTTTATTTATTTTTTTATTTATTAAGCAATAATTTTAGTTACCACACCTGCTCCTACAGTTTTACCACCTTCTCGAATAGCGAATCTTTGTTGTTCTTCCAAAGCGATAGGAGCAATTAATTTAACTTTCATGCCTTTAATTGTATCTCCTGGCATAACCATTTCTGTTCCAGCTGGCAAAGCACAATCTCCAGTCACATCAGTAGTACGCACATAGAATTGTGGTTTATAACCATTTAAGAATGGAGTGTGGCGACCACCTTCTTCTTTTTTCAAAACATAAACTTCACATTCGAATTCTACATGTGGTTTAACTGAACCTGGTTTGGCTAAAACTTGACCTCGCATAATATCTTCTTTTTTAACACCTCTCACCAAAAGTCCAGCATTATCTCCAGCTTCCCCGGTACCAAGAGATTTATTAAACATTTCAATTCCAGTCACAGTAGTCTTAGCTGTGTCTTTCAAACCAACTATTTCTACTTCTTCATTTAATTTAACTACACCTCTTTCAATTTTACCTGTAACTACAGTTCCACGGCCTTCAATAGTGAAAATATCTTCCACTGGCATCAAAAATGGTTTATCTAATTCTCGCACTGGAAGGGGTATCCAAGTGTCAACGGCATTCATAAGCTCTAGAATTTTTTGAGCCCAAGGATCGTTAATATCTTTCGCTTCAGAGGCTTTTAGGCCTGATCCTCGAATAATTGGAGTCTTGGCACCATCAAAACCATATTTAGTTAAAAGTCCTCGGATTTCTTCTTCTACTAATTCAATAATTTCTTCATCAGCAACCATGTCACATTTATTCAAGAAAACTACCAATTGTGGCACACCAACTTGTTTAGCCAAAAGTATGTGTTCACGAGTTTGTGGCATTGGACCATCAGTTGCAGCCACCACCAAAATCGCCCCGTCCATTTGTGCAGCTCCGGTAATCATGTTTTTAATATAATCAGAGTGTCCTGGCGCATCAATATGAGCATAATGTCTAGCGTCTGTTTCATATTCAGAATGAGAAAGAGAGATGGTAATACCTCTAGCTTTTTCTTCTGGAGCTTTGTCGATTTCATCCACACCTTTCACTTTAATATTAGGATTCATTAAGTGAAGTACATTTAAAATACCAGCTGTTAAAGTTGTTTTACCGTGATCTACGTGTCCAATTGTTCCCACGTTAACGTGAGGTTTGTTTCTTGTAAATTCTGCCATAGTTTTATATGTATTTTATTTTTTAAAAAAACAAATACTAAATTATTTTAATTAAATTAATAATAGCACCGCAAACAGCACTTGATAAAAAGACTAATAAATTATAGTGTCGCCAAGTGAATATAGAAATATTATCATAAAATGTTTTTTTATGCAAATTTAATTAGCCCAAGTTCAAGAATTAATTGCAACATTAGATCTCTTTTCCGCCGCTGCGCGGCGGAAATATTGGCTTTTAAGAATCCCAGATTCAAAAATTAATTCAAATCCTGAATTCCTCCAACATGATTCTCACCATCTCTATTTCTTCTGTGGTTTTTATAATTTTAATATTTTTTTTCAAGTTCCCCTTCTCAAAATTTGACCCAGAATTTAACCAGTGTAATTTAACTAAAAGTTTTTTTCGAATCACTTCTGATTTTTCTAAAATCGATCCAGTCAAACATAACATATCGCAGCCACCCAAAAATGCAAACGCTGCCGCAATTTCTTTCACGACTAAATTTAAATAAACTTGTATAGCAAATTCGGCTAAGTCTTTACTGGTTTTATTTTTTGCATTATTTTCTAATTGTAAATCAGCTAAAATTTCCCGCATATCTTTATGTCCTGTCAAAGCCAACATTCCAGATTCTTCATACAATTCTTTTTTTGTCTTCAGCATTTGATAATCTATATCGTCCAAAAGTGAAAAAGATTTTTTATTTTTCTGAAAAATTTCTAAAATTATTATGGGATCAATTTCGCCACATCGAGTCATGCTCATTAATCCAGAAACTGGCGTCATACCGAAAGAATTATAAATGGATTTATTATTTTTAATCGCTGTCACTGAGCCACCTCCACCCAAATGCACAACAATTACTTTCTGATTTTTATTTAAATTATTCAAATCTCTATTCACTTCACTGGCCGAAATTCCATGATAACCAAATTTTCTAAAAGACAAATTATTCGTCTCATCTTTCTTGCTCTTTAGGCCATAAGTATAAATCTCAGGAGCAATAGTTTTATGAAAAGCCGAATCAGAAATTCCCAACAATTTAAATTTGGCTTTGATTTTATTTTTCTGACAAACTTCTTGCATTAAAAAAATCTGTTGCAATTCATGAATTAAACTTTCAGTATGTAAAGAATTATATTTTTTTACTTTTTCTAATTCAAATAAATATTTTTGATCAATTTCTTTATGTTCTAAAAAATATTCTCCCACTGCTACCACTCTTTCTAAAATTACATCTATATCTTGTACAAAAAAATTGTAATCTCTTTTCGCAATTTCAAAAAATTTTAATAAAGCTTGACTTAAATCTTGCAATTCAGGATGATAATCTTTTTTATCAAAACCAATATTAAAAAGTTCTTGTATATCTTTAGTTTTTTTATTTACCACATAGACAAAATATTTGCGACTCATCGAGCCAATATTCGAAACTAAAATTATTTTTTGATTTTTAACATTGCGCATATGTTGTATGAATTAAAAAAATTACAGAAATATATTTTTATATTATATATCATGAATAATAAAAATTTTTATAATTTCAGTGGATAACGCGATTCAAATTTGCAAATTTATTTAAAAAATTTTGAAATCTGAAATTCCAAAAGATGGTTTCCGCCCGCACAGCGGGCGGAAAAGTCAAAAAAGTAAACCACTAAATTTAATTTTTGAAAAAAAAATTTTATTTTACAAAAAAAAATTAACCCACGATCACAACCAAATATTATTTTCTTGTAAATTTGTTTCTAAATTGCTTTCAAAATTTATGGCTGAAATTAATTTTTCAAAAATATTTTGATTAATTTTTTTCTGAGCTAAAAGACTTTCTAAAATAAATTCTGCTACATGATAACGACTAGTGCGATTCAAAAGATGCATTTCTAATAAAGTGGCAATACCCCCTCTTTCCACATAACCCCGCACTGTCAAATTTTCTCTAGCCACTCCGGCTGCATAAAAATAACTTTCCATTGACTGAGGATGACCGTGAAAATTTACTAACACTTTAGTCTGATTCTTTTTTTCATCTCCCGTTTGAATACCGATAATTTTAGCTAATTTTTTTTCAAAATTATTTTCTTCTAAACCATCTTGAATATCAGTGGTAATTTTTGCAATATTTAAAAATCCAATTTTAATTTTCTCTCTAATTGTTTCTAATTTATTTAATTTACTAAATTTATCTGTCTGAGATTTGGAAAATAATTTATTAATTAATTCTATACCAAAAATTGATTCGGCACTCACATAATCTCCAATGCCGCAAATTAAAATATTATAATTTTGATTCTGAGAAAGTTTGTCAGAAAATTTTTCTAATAAAATCATATTTTCCTTAATACTTTTTTCAGCTTCAACTTGATTTAAAAACATTGGTCTCTGGTCATCTTTCCCAGCTATTAAAATATTAACTTTATTTTTAGATTTACTCATTTCATTCACAGCGTAAACTGCAGCTACTGCATCCAGAGGAAAATACAGATTTACAAAATTAGCATTGCGTAATAACATATCGTCAATGAATCCCGGATTTTGATGGGAGTAACCATTATGTTCTTGAGCCCAAGCAGAAGAAGTTAAAATAATATTAAAGCCCGACACATCTCCCCGCCAATTAATTTTTATGGCCACTGCTAAAAATTTTATATATTGATCAATCATACTGGCAACCACTTGCACAAAAGCTTCATAACTAGCAAACCAAGCATGTCTGCCGGTCAAAATATATCCCATCATGCAACCAATCAAAGTATTCTCCGATAACATTTCTATCACTCTACCATTGGGAGATAAATTTTTATCCCAGGGACGAATTTCTCCAGTCCAAGCTCTAGCTTCTTCCTGAAAAATCGCATCCAGTCGATTAGAATAAGTTTCGTCGGGAGAAAAAAAACGAAAATTTTTATTTCTGTCATTTAATTTAAAAATTTCTTTTAAATATTGCCCCGTAATTTTCATAGGCGAAAAAGTCTTTCTGTCTTTTAAATTATAAAAAAAATTTTCTAATTTTGGTAAAATTAATTCTTGCAATTTACCTTTACCGTTTTGCGGCAAATATAAATTTTCTCCCATTTTAAATAATTTAGCGGGAATAATATCTTCAATTTCTTTTAAAAATAAAACCCCTTCTTCTTGAAATCTCTGACTAAATAAATTAACTAAACTATTTTCAGAAATATTTTTTTCTAATTTCTTCGCTTCATTATTTATTTTAGAAAAATCTTGGCAAAAATCTTGAACAGGATTAGAAATTAAAAGTTCTTCTATTTTATAACTCTTCAGCCACTTTTCTAATTCTTTTCTTTCACTGGGATTTTCTTTGGCGTTAATAAATGGCACTTGATGAGATTCGCAATTACCTTCCACTTTAATATTCTGGCCATCTTTTAGTATATGTTTAGGACCAGTCCAACCTTTATCAGATTTTAAAATAATTAAAGGCAAACCACTAACGGCTCCAGATTTTTTTAATTCAGAAATTTTCGAAAAACTTTTAGCTAAAACTTTTTGCATTAAAATATAGACAGCATCTTTTTGCAAATCATAATTATTTTTATTTTTTAAAATTTTAGTTTCACTAGTGGCGTCAATAATTTGGGGTTCATAACCATAACCTGTAAATAAAGAAATTAAATCTTTGTCTGACATGCGACCTAAAATTGTAGGACCAGAAATTTTATAACCATTCAAATTAATAATTGGTAACACCACGCCATTAGATTTAGAATTAATAAATTTTTGCACATGCATGGAAGTGGCCAAAGTGCCGGTTTCAAATTCTCCGTCCCCGATTACACAAACCGTAATTAAATCTGCATGATCTAAAACGCTGCCAGCCGCATTGGTCATAGAATAACCCAATTCTCCCCCTTCCAAAATCACCCCCGGCGTCACCGGAGAAGCATGGGTTGGAAAACCATCTCTGGTGCCAAAATGTTTTATTAAATTTCCCAAACCTTTTCTGTCGTAAGAAATTTGAAAATCATAAATATTTTTAGAAAATTTTTTTGTATTATATTTATTATCCCCAAAAAAATCAGTTAAAGTTTTTTCTAAAAATAAATTAGCTGCCAAAGCGGGATAAGCATGGCCTGGGCCTAACATAAATAATAAATTAGGAATTTTCTGATTTCTATCTAAATTATTTTCTTCTAAATTCTTTTTATGCAAATTATCTTGTTGTGACTTTAAATAAAAATTTAAATTAGCATAAATAAAATTCACCCCCGGAACTCCACCCCAATGACCCAATAATCGCGATTTAATATCGGAACTTTGCAATTCTCTTTCCAAAAAAAAATTATCTTGTAAATATAATTGGGCCGCCGAAATATAATTCACCACTCGTAAATATTTTTTCAAAGCTGAAAATTTAGAACTTTTTTTCATAATTTTGCTATCTTTTGCTATTTATATTTTAGCATGGAAAAAAATATAGACTAAAATTTTGAGTTTGCAAATTTTAATACAACATTTTTATTTCGATATCATTTTGCATTGGACAAGATTCAATTATGGAAAAGACTGGGCAGGTGATATTATATTTTTATGAAGAATTTTGATTCTTGGAACAAAGAAAAGAAAAATAAAGATTCCGACGGTTTATACGAAAAATCTCTCCCCATCAATTTGAATTAATTCAAAATAAATTAATAAATTTAATAAAAAAGATATAAAACGAACGAAACCCCCTTACGGGGGTTTCTCGATTGGACTAATGTCCATTTGTACTTAGATAATAGCAAAATCAAAAAAGAAAGTCAAATTCAAATACAACCAGTCTTGTATGTATGTGAACTTACTTAATGGACTTTTTTCTCTAGG
>Ga0247727_10017848_pt1 | contig 11243 bp, 9 predicted proteins | sample WisWelCaveWW1625_FD_202498 | JGI IMG/M metagenome (GOLD analysis project Ga0247727, IMG submission 202498) | Biofilm microbial communities from Wishing Well Cave, Virginia, United States - WW16-25 | ecosystem: Environmental > Aquatic > Deep subsurface > Groundwater > Cave microbial mat | place...
GAAGAAACCTTCCACCGGCCGGTGGAGAACTTGTCCACCGGCCGGTGGCGAAGTTGACACCGGGGCTTGGCAACTTTGTCCGCCGGCCGGTGGAAACTTTCTCCACCGGCTTGAAAGTGAACGTGGCAGCCGGATTGGCGCGACGGGGCGGCTTCTGTCACGTTAACGTGGGGTTTGGGCATCGTTTCGAGCCGGGGCTGGTCATTTTTGACCAGTTCAGGCAGGTTCAGGCCTTCTCCTCGATCAACTCGCGCCGTCCGCCGCCGAGGAGTTGCTCGATGAAGTTGGTGGAATAGACGCCGCGCCGGAAGTTGGGGTCTTGGAGGATGGCCATCTCGAAGGGGAGGGTGGTCTTGACGCCGGTGATCATGAACTCGCCGAGGGCGCGGTTCATGCGTTCCATCGCCTCGCGGCGGTCCTTGCCGTAGGTGATGAGCTTGCCGATCATGGAGTCGTAATAGGGCGGGATGGTGTAGCCGGCGTAGGCATGGCTGTCCACGCGCACGCCGCGTCCGCCGGCGGAGTAATACATCTCGATGCGGCCGGGGCTGGGGCGGAAGTCGTCGAAGGGGTCCTCGGCGTTGATGCGGCACTCGATGGAGTGGCCCTTGAACTGAACGTCGCCCTGCGAAAGGCGGAGCTGTTCGCCGGAGGCGATGAGGATCTGCTGGCGGACGAGGTCCACGCCGGTGACTTCCTCGGTGATGGGGTGTTCGACCTGGATGCGTTTGTTGACTTCGAGGAAGTAGAAGTTGCCGTGGTCGTCGCAGACGAACTCGACGGTGCCGGCGTTGGTGTAGTGCGCGGCCTCGGCGATGCGGAGGGCGGCCTTGCCCATCTTCTTGCGGTGGTCCTTGAATTCCTTGCGTTCGAAGAGGGGCGAAGGCGTTTCCTCGATGAGCTTCTGATGGCGGCGCTGGATGGAGCAGTCGCGTTCGCCGAGGTGGATGATGTTGCCCTTGGCGTCGCCGAGGATCTGGAACTCGATGTGGTGGGGGTTCTCGATGAGCTTTTCGATGTAAACGCCGGCGTTGCCGAAGGCTTTCTCCGCCTCGGCGCGCGAGGTGTGGAAGCCCTTGATCATCGAGATGTCGTTGTGGGCCACGCGCATTCCGCGCCCTCCGCCGCCGGCGACGGCCTTGATGAGGACGGGGTAGCCGATCTTCTTTGCGACGGCGAGGGCTTCCTGTTCGCTTTCGACGAGGCCGTCGGAGCCGGGGGGAATGGGGACGCCTGCCTTTTTCGCGAGCGCGCGGCTGACTTGCTTGTCTTCGAGCGCCTTCATCGTCCGGGAGTTCGGGCCGATGAAGCGGATGTTGCAGCTTTCGCAGACGTCGGCGAAGTGGGCGTTCTCGGAAAGGAAGCCGTAGCCGGGATGGATGGCGTCCACGTCGCTGATCTCGGCGGCTGAGATGAGGCGGTCAATGCGCAGGTAGCTCTCGCTGGCGGCGCCTTTGCCGATGCAGATGGCTTCGTCGGCCAGTTGCACATGCATGGAGTTGGCGTCCGCCTCGGAGTAAACCGCGACGGTGCGGATGTTCATCTCCTTGCAGGCGCGGATGACGCGGACGGCGATCTCGCCCCGGTTTGCGACAAGGACTTTTTCGAACATGACGGGGATGGGTGCGGGGAGGGGCCGCGAGTTCAACTGGGCCGGATCTTGAACAACGGCTGGCCGAACTCGACCGGCTTGCCATTCTCGGCAGCGACCTGAGTGACGACGCCTTTGACCTCGGCCTTGATCTCGTTCATCACCTTCATCGCTTCGATGATGCAGACGACGGTGTCGGGGCCGATTTCGCTGCCGACATCCACGTAGGCGGCTGCTTCGGGGGAGGGTGAACGGTAGAAGGTGCCAATCATCGGGGACTTGATCTCCGACTCCGGCGCAGCGGCTTGGATGGCAGCCGTTCCTGAGTGGACGGGAGGGGCGTTCTGCGAGGATGACGTAGGCAGGTAAGCTTGGGACGGAGGTTCGTCGGAGGCCACGGCAGCGTTTCCGTTCAACCCGCGCTTGAGGCGAATCTTGAAGTCTTGCCGTTCCATCTCGAACTCGGAGATGGCGTTTTTCTTCATCAGGTCAATGATGGCCTTGATGTCTTTCAGGTCCACAGGAGCCTCCCGGTTTGAGGTGGAGAAGCGATCAGGGAACGAAGTTGCCTCTTCGGAGAAGAAAGCAACGATGGGTTCCGGATCGGCTTCACAAGGGTCATCGGCGGGGGGAGGTTAGGAACGCGTCGGAGGAGCGTCAAGCCCTGATTACGGCAAAACCCTGATGATTTCGGCGAGCAAACGACCCGCAAAAAGCCCGTTCCTAACGGCTTCTATCGCTGAATTAATGTTAACGCAGCCTCGAAACCAAGCAAGTAGGAGTCTGGACCGAATCCGGCGATCTGACCGCGGCACACAGCGGCGATTCGCGACTGGTGCCTGAACTCCTCCCGGGCGTGGATGTTGGACAGGTGTATCTCGATGGTCGGCAAGCCCACAGCGGCGATGGCGTCCCGGAGGGCGATACTGGTGTGGGTGTAGGCGGCTGCATTGATAACGATGGCTTGAAACGCCCCTTTCGCTTGCTGAATCCAAGTCACCAACTCGCCTTCGGAGTTGGACTGCTTGAACTCGACCTCGACCCCAGCCTTCGAGGCCCGCTCGCGCACGCGGGCTTCGATGTCAGCGAGCGAGGTCTTGCCGTAGGTGTGCGTTTCGCGCTCACCGAGGAGATTCAGGTTCGGCCCGTTCAGGAATAGAATCCGGCTCATGCGCGGGTGAGGCTAGCGGCCGGGTTTCGAAGTGTCGAATCCAAAGCTGCCGACTCCCTGCACAAGCAGCCGAGCAGCAGGAATGCGGTCCACGCAGAGGCGGGGATGTAGAGCCCGAACTCCACGAAGCCTTGCAGCGCCCATCCCACCAACCCGAGCCAGACGGCGAAGGTTCCATCGTCCCGCGCCGCGCGCTTCATCAGCAGCCAAAGTGAACCAAACACCAGCCCGGCGTAGGCGAGGAATCCCGGCCAGCCCGAATCGCTCGCCTGCTGGAGGTAGTCGTTGTGCGCGAGCCGCGCCATCTCCGACTCGGGCTTCTTCGCCTCCTTGTAGATTGCGAAGAACGTCCCGGGACCGGAGCCGAGCACCGGGTGCTTCGTCGCGTTCCCCCAAGCCGCGCTCCAATAGTCCAGCCGCGCCGCCGCGCTCGTCGCCCCGCGCGAGAAATAGTCCCGATACTTCACCGCTAACCCCGCCCCGCCCCCGACGACCAACACCACGACGAGCCCGACCTTCAAGGCGCGGACCAGCGGCAACCGCAGCAGCGCGACCGCCCCCAGCGCGACCGCGATGAGCCAGCCGGACTTCGATCCCGACCAATACAGGCACGCGAGCCCCACGTAAGCCACGAGGCCGACGAGCACGCCGTGCGGGACGTTCCCGAACCGCCGCGTCCAATCCCTCATGGCCACCAGCGCCATCGGGAGCAGCATCAGGATGATCCCGGCGAACGCGTTCGGATAGACGAGCGTGCCGAAGATGCGGGCGCTCGTCAGCTTGTGCTCCATCGCAGGATTCACGGTCAACCCGCCGTCCGGCTTCCGGATCAGCATGCGCGAAAGCTCCAGTTGCTTGAGCTCGGCAGGCGTCGCGTTGGTCCAGCCCGTCTTTTCGTTCTCCTGGAAGTAGCGGAGATTCGACTCGAAGCCGCCGTGATGCTGATGCATCCCAGCCGAGAGCACGACCACCAATCCCGCGAACAACCCCACCCGTAACCGCCGCAGCCCCAACCCGTCGCCTGCGGAACAGCACAGTCCGAGATAGAAGCACGCCACGCTCGCCGCGAAGTGCGGCAACGTCAGCCGCGTCAGCTTCGGATCCACCGTCTGCGCCGAGGCGAGGAATTGCCAACCCAGCCACACCGCCGGCAGCCACACGACCCACTGCGGCACGCCATCGGGCCTCTTCGCGACAAACATCCCCGCCACGGCGAGGCATGCGAGCATCGCGTATCCCCACGCCACCGGCCACGGCTCGGAGATGATTTCGCCCAGCCCTTTGAGCGGCGGATACATCAAGCTCACGTCGAGGATGACCGGGTTGCCGAGCTTCAAGAGCGCAAGGCCGAGAAAAAAACCGGCGAGCAGCGGGAACCAACCCTTGTTGGCGTCGCCGCCGTGCACGCGTGGTGGAGATTGGGCCATCGCTATCCTCTATGCTCTATCCTCTTCCGCTACCTTCCCTAACCATGAACCGAGTAGTGGCACGGGCGTCTCGCCCGTGCGAACAGCAACACACGGGCGAGACGCCCGTGCCACGACCGTGGGTCGGTTCAGGGGAACAATTCGCGAGCTTTGGCGGCTCGTGGATTCTCTTCCCTCAGCCTTCCCACGCCCCGCCGCACGGTGGCGCGTCAGAGCTGGAGCTTCAACAGCCCGACCTCGAGCGCCAGCGCTTCCTGCACATTCGTGTGGAGCAGCCGCTGCAACTGCTCCATCGCCCGCAAGTTCTCCGTCGCGTCCGCTTCGCCAATGCGTTGCCCCACCGCGCGGGCCTGCGCGGCCAGGTCGGCGAACATCGCGAGTTCCCCGGCCATTCCCAGCCGGGCGAGCCACACATCGCGCAGCCATCCTTGCAACGCGCGCACGATGTCGCCTCGGCGGCTGCGATACTCCGACTCGATCGAGGCCTTGAGTTCGTCCTCCCACTTCTCGCGCAAGTCCGGCTCCACGTCCTCGTAGCGCTCCAGCGGCGAGCGCGCGGTCATCGCCTTCTCCACGTCTTCGCGCATCGCAGCGAGCCGCGTGAGCAGCGTGCCCAGCAGACGATACCGCGCGAGCAATCCCTGTTGGCCCGCGGCGGCCGCCTCGCTGAATTCTTTCAACCACGCGCGCGAGGCCTCGTCGAGCGGACTGCCTCCGTCGCCGGCGAAGTTCAAACGCAGGCAGCGCGACACCACTGTTTCGAGAAGCCGCTGTGGCTCGGAACTCAGCAACAGGAGGACGGACCGCGCTGGCGGTTCCTCAAGCGTCTTCAGGAAGATGTTCGCCGCCGATGAGTTCATGCGGTCGGCGGCGACGATCACCGCGACCTTGAACCGCGCCTCCGCCGGTTTGAGGTTGAGCGTCCGGATGAGCTCCCGCGTCGGGTCGGCCTGGATCTGCCGCAGCTTGGACTCGGGCCGGACCCACTGCACATCCGGATGAATCTCGCCCGCGGTTTTCCGGCACGACGCGCATCGTCCGCAGCAATCCAGCGCCGCGCCGCCACCGCCGCGCCGGGGCGACTCGCAATTCAACACCTGCGCGAGCGTCCGCGCGACCGCCTCCAACTCCTCCATCCGGTCCCCGGTGAACAGATACGCGTGCCCGAGCCGTCCGCGCTCAAGACTCCGCTGGAGCAACCCGATGGCGAGTTGCTGTTCGCTGAAATCGGCGAGCGGCATGGACGAAACCTAAGCGTGGTGACGCGGATTGTGGAGAAGAAAGCGGCTCTTCACATCACCTCCGTCAGCGTCACGAGCCGCCCGCGCTCATTCAACGACTTCGCACCCGCCTGCAAGATGGCGGTCACCTCAAGGATTTCCTGGTGCAGCACGGGTTCGACGCGGGTCTTCACCATCTGCAGGAACACTTGCGCCATGCGGAAGATCTGGTAGTGGTGGCCGAACCAATAGTTGCCATCAATCGCCGGCGTCCACTCGTGGGTCTTCTTCGCGAAGTGCGCCGACGTGTGGCAGTAAAACGCCGCGATGTCCGGCCGGCCATACCACACTTCCGCGGGCATCCGGTCGGGCCACGTGAGCAGCGCGTGGCACGTTGCCTCGCGCGCATACATGCTCACGGCTTCCACTCCCGGCCCGCACAGCGTCATCGCCATCCACGTCGGATGCTGCCCGTAAATGAACCAGCCCTGTAGCGACCATCCGCCCGCCTGGCTCGCGATCACGTATTGCAGCGGGCCGAACTCGCCCGAGGCTTTCATCCGCAGCGCCTCCTCCGTGCCCCACTGGTGGCGGAACAGGCTCGACGACATGATGGGCGCCTTGTGCTTGCGCGCGAACTCCAGAATCTTCCGCGTCTCCGCCACGGTGCCGCCGATGGGCTTGTCGCAGAATGTCGGCAACCCCTTCTCCAAGCCGGGCGCGCACAGTTCGAAGTGATCCTCGCCGCGCCCCGAGGCGTCGCCCACCCAGATGGCGTCCGAATTGCGGACGAGTTCTTCGAGCGACCGCGCGACCGGCACGCCGGGAAAGCACCCGGCAAACATCGCCGCGCTCGCCGGGTCGGCGTCGTAGTAGCCGGAGATGCGCGTGTCGGGAAACGGCAACTGCGCGAAGTCCTCCTTCGGATTGCGGAAGTGCGACTTGAACAAATCCACCGGCCCTTTGCTCAGGTGCTTCTCGATGGCCTTCAAGTCCACGCTCGGATGAAACCCGTGCGCGAAGTGGTAGGTGTGGCCGTTGGTCTTTTGCGGTTTGCCGCCGATGGATGTGGAGATGACTCCGATGCGCCAGACTTTGCCGGGCGGCGCGGCTGCGGGTTCGGCGGCAGATGCGATGGAAGGCGCGAGCGCTGCGCCTGAAACGACCGCGCCAGCGGCATGGAGGAAATCACGTCGCGTCGATGGTGAAGGTGTCGTCATGCGGGAATGCTAACGATGCAAAGCTCCGCTGAACAGAGCCGATGTCCGAGCTTGCCGGGCGAGGCGAGGCGCTCCACTTCAGGCCGGATGCAACGAATCCAGAATGCCCTGCGCCGCGGCGCGCGGGTCCGGCGCGGCGGTGATAGGGCGGCCGATGACAAGCCAGTTGGCGCCGGCTGCGAGCGCATCAGCAGGAGTCATCGTGCGCTTCTGGTCGTCGGACTTCGCCGCAGCGGGGCGGATTCCGGGCGTGACCAACTGGACTTCCGCGGGCAGCACTCCGCGCAGCATCACGATTTCGAGCGGCGAACACACCAGCCCACGCAGGCCGCTCGCGACCGCGAGTTTCGCAAGCCGCTCGACTTGCGCGGCCACATCGGACACCACGCCAACGCTCACGAGGTCTGACGTGTCGAGGCTCGTCAGCACGGTGACACCGAGCACGAGCGGCGCGGTGCGGCCAAGCACACGCGCGGTGTCCTGAGCCGACTTCTCCGCCGCGCGCAACATCGCGGCACCGCCGCAGGTGTGGACCGTGAGCATCTGCACGTCGAGCTTCACAGCGGACTCGACGGCCTTGGCCACGGTGTTCGGGATGTCGTGGAACTTGAGGTCGAGGAAAACACTCCCGCCCGCCGCGCGAATCCGCCGCACGACGTCCGGACCCTCGGCGGTGAAAAGTTCCTTGCCGACCTTGAACGCACCGACGACCGGCGCGAGTTGCGTGGCGAGCTTGAGCGCGGCGTCCGCGTCCGGCACGTCCAGCGCGACGATGATGGGATTGCGCATCGCGGCGATTGAACACGAAGCCGCGAACCGCGCCAAAGCAAAAGCCCGGTCAGCGTCCAGCGGAAAGCACCTGCTCGCGCTCCGCTTCATCCAGCTCGCGCCACGTGCCGGGCGCAAGATCGCCGAGCCGTAGTCCGCCGATGCGCACGCGCACGAGCCGCAGCGTCGGGTGTCCAACGGCAGCGGTCATCCGGCGCACCTGCCGGTTCTTTCCCTCGATGAGTTCGAGGCCGATCCAGCAGTCGGGGACGCTCTTGCGGTGGCGGATCGGCGGGTCGCGCGGCGGCAACTGCGGTTGCGGCTCAAGGAGCCAGGCCCGGCACGGAAGGGTTTTGCGTCCCTGCACCTCGACGCCGCGCTTCAGCTTCGCGAGCGCGTCCGGTGTCGGGAGACCTTCGACTTGCGCCCAGTATTCGCGTTCGTGCGCGTGGCGCGGGTGCAGCAGCCGCTCGTTCAACTCCGACTCGTCGCTGAGCAGCAGCAACCCTTCGCTGTCCGCGTCGAGCCGGCCGATGGGATACACGCGCGGAGGAAAGTTGAACTCCGCGAGCGTGCGAAACTTCGAGCCGGGCTCCGGCGTGAACTGCGAGAGGACGCCGTAGGGTTTGTGGAAGGCCAGCAGCATCCGCCTAATTTGCCTTCCGCACCGCGAAGCGCACCGTCGCTCGTTCGCGGAGCGCGGACACGTCCGCCGTGCCTGCTGCATCGGTCTTCAAGACGCGCTCGCCGGCTTTCGCGGAATCCACCTTCCAGCCGTCCGGCACGCGGACGCGAAGCAACGCCGCCTTCGGAGCGCGCGGCGGCGGCGTGAAGTCCACGAGAACCTCGCCGGCATTCAGGCGTGAACTCACGTCGAGCGAGACTTCGCCAAATGAAGTCGGCGCGCGTTCGACCTTGATCTGCTTGCCGTCCTCGAGCCAGCGCTTCGGCGTCGCGAAGAGGAGGCGCAGCGTGTCGGCGCGTCCGTCGTCGTCGAGGTCCCAGTCCTGCACGAGCAGGTGGCGGAGCATCGTGAGGAAGTGCGCGTTGCCGGCGCTGTTCGGCGGGCAGTAGAAGAGACGCCCGTGCGCGTCGAGCGGCGTGAGCGAGCCGCCTTCGCCGGCGACGAACGTGTCGCGCGTGAAGCCTTGCGCGAGCATTCCATAAAAGCTCACGAGTGCGCGGTCGGGTTCGTCGCGTCGCAGCAACGTGAGCACGTAGCGCGTGCCGTAGAGCGGATTCGCGCTGTGCGGGCCGGTCCAGAACGTCACGTTCGGCCGCGAGCGCGTCATGCCCATCGCGAGCCCGCCGCGCTGCTGGATGAAATCAAGCAACCCGCGCTCGCGAGGTTCGGGGAGAATCCCGGTGCCGAGGACGTAGTTCGCCATCAAGTTCCAGTAGCCGCCCATCTTCGTGCCCGTGATGATGTCGTAGGGCTCCTCCTCACCGGATAGCGCGATGGGCACAAAGCCCGGCGCTTCCGCGCGCGTGCTCTTCTCCACGGCTGAAAGAATCCGCTGCTTGAACTCCGAAGCGACTTTCGTGAGCCGTTGGGCTTCGTCGCGCTCGCCCATGTCGTTCAACACCGACGCGAAGTCGCGCAACGCGCGCCACGACTTCGCGTTGGAGTTCAGCGAGTAAACCGGTGTGGGGATGTCGCCGCAGTATTGCTCGCGCGGGAAGAGCCCCTCGGCGTTCGTGCGGCTGTTCACGATGAGGCGCACTTCCTTCTCCCAACGCGGCCGCATCTCGCGGATGAAGGCGTCGTCGCGCGTGAACTCGCGCACGTGCGCCATGAGCTGCAACTTGTGACCGGCCTGATGGAACTCGAGACCCTTGCGCGTGAAGTCGAGTTGCGAGATGGCTAGCGGGCGGACCTCGTGGCCGAACCACAGCAGCGCGTGCAACGCATCGCAACCTTCGGCCTGATAGAGACGGTCGTATTGATTGCCGGAGCTGTAGTGCATGCGGTTGCTGCTGATCAGCGCGTGGTTCGCCGCGAGCAGCGACCGCCACGCGCTCATCACGACGGGTTCGGGCACCGAGATCTGCATGCCGCGCCCGACGATCCCGGCCCAAGTCTTCACAGCCTCGGCGCGTTGACGCTCGAATCCTCCGGCAGCGAGCGGTGAAAGCAGCGAGCCATCCGCGGGCACCGTCGCGATGGCGATGGTGGCGGAATTCTTGTCCGTCAACGCCGCGGTGAGGCGCTGCCGTTGCCATTTCCACGATGGGTCGAACCACACGAGGATCCGCCCCTGCTCGTCACGAAGCGTGCCCTCTTTCAATACGGGCGCGGACTTGGAATCCACCTGGACTGCGACCGCTCCCTTCGTGCCTGCGGCGAGGTGGAATTTCACGAGCACCACGCCATGAGCGGCCAGGGACGGCTCGACACTCGCGAACGATTCCTGCGCGAACGAGTTCCCGTCGTGCGCGTAGTTGATCTGCACGATGGGCATCCAACCTTCCGCGAAGCGCGGACCGTCCACGCGCTCGGTGAATTCGCCGAAGCGCAACTCATCCGGCCCGACGCGGAAGAAGACCGGCGTGCCGACATCATTCCAACTGCGTGTGCCGCCGCGGAGGTTCACGCCGCTGCCATTCGAGATGAGCCGGGCCTTCACCGTCGAACGTGACGCGCTGAGGACAATCGGGTAGTGGTGGAAGTCCGCGTTGACGTAACGCAGCGGCGGGAGCAGGTCGCGGAAGAACTCGTAGCTCGGACCGTTTGGCTGCTTCAGCGCGGCTTCACCCCAGAGGTCGGCCTTCGATTCGACCATGGCCACCGGCGAAGGTAGCCCTGCCGCCGCGCTGTGCACAGTCGCACAGCCCGACACGGTCCAAAGCACGACGCAAACGAATGACGATGCAACGCGGTTCATGGAACGCAGCTACTCTGCGTCCGCGAGCGTTCCGGGCAAGGGAAATGTGCGGAAGTCGAAAGCGAGCGGGTGCGAGGTGTTGGTGCGGCCGCAGTGGGATGCAAACGAATCCATCGTCTCAACCAAAACGCCGCTTCAACCGGTCGCCATGACACGCCTGTCGTTGCGCGCCAGTCATCGCGTCGAAATCCGGCGAGCCATCTGCGTGTTTCGGCCAATCGGTCGTAGCCGACGACGCAAGGAGGCGGACTTCGTCCCTTGTTTTGTCCGCCTCGTCACCTCGGCGGCTACCGGCGAGCGGGTTGTCCCTCATCTCCACCGTCGAGCGCCGCGTCGCGCTGCCGTCGTAGCTCATCGTTTGGTCGGTGAGCTTGAGGTCGTCGTCCAGCGGGCGGTGCGGCTTGATGCCCTTGCCCTGAAGCACGCCGTGGTAGGCGCGGACGGCTTCCTCGGGCGAGACCTTGCCGTCGGTGATGAGCCGCAGCATCTCGATGAATGCGAGCTGGTGCTCGGCGTTGTTGATCTTGCGGCCAAAGAGCGCCACGCGCGCGCCGTATTTCTGCGCGTCGTGGATGAGCCGGAAGGCGTCGTAAGTCGTCCCCGCGCTGCCGCCGAGGATGCCGACGACGAGGTTGGGGTCGTATTGCGCCAGCTCCTCCATCGCCTTCGCGCCGTGATAGACGATTTTCAAGAAGATGGGCCGGCCCGACCCGGGCACGCCGGCGAGGGTGCGGAGGATGTTGTCGTTGATGAACTCGCCGAGCTTCTCGGCCGCGATGCCGCTGGCGACATTCGGATCGAAGACTTCGAGGAAGTGCCGGAATTGCTTCCGCTCCGCTTCCTCGCGGAACTCCTTATACCAGAGCAGCGCCTCGCGATCCTGATCGAGGGCGTTGACGTAGGTGATCGAGTAGAGACCGAGGTTCGCGCCGGGGAACTCACCGCTGCCATCGCGGTCGCA
>Ga0247727_10017849_pt1 | contig 11242 bp, 11 predicted proteins | sample WisWelCaveWW1625_FD_202498 | JGI IMG/M metagenome (GOLD analysis project Ga0247727, IMG submission 202498) | Biofilm microbial communities from Wishing Well Cave, Virginia, United States - WW16-25 | ecosystem: Environmental > Aquatic > Deep subsurface > Groundwater > Cave microbial mat | place...
ACGCGGAAGTGAGGGCCGCCTCCGTCCCCATGCAGATGTTCGGTTATCGCTTCGCCGTCCTCTCGCTCGACGCCCTCATCGCCTCCAAGCGCGCCATTGGCCGCACCAAGGACCTGCTGGTCCTGCCCGAACTGGAAGCCCTGCGGGAAGCAACCCGGGAGGAATGAGGCTTCGGCCCCGCCTCACTGCGCCGCGCCGCTTTGGACCCGCCGGCGAACCTCCTCGAACCACTCCAGCACGAAATGCAGTTGCTGGTCCTGGCCCGAGGCGGCTTCCGGACCGCCGCGCTTGACCATCAGGAAGCGCTTGCCGTCCGGCGAGACATCGTAGGGGCTGGTGATGTTGCCGATCAGGTACCGGCCCTCGAACAACAGCCGTGGCGTGCCGGCGCGGAAAGTCGGTCCTGGCTCGCAGTACTAGGCTAGGGCTGGTCCTCCACAGCGACCTTCCACTTACAGTTCGCAGAGCTTATCTTGAGATAGAAACGCCCTTTGCCGCGAACGTACGATGTGTCGCTGCCGGGGTTCTGAGTGTTCGCTGCCAGTGATCTACAGTGCCAAGTACAGCCATTCGGCAGAGCAAGCTCACGCCGCCGGCTTGGCGTCCGCACACGCCATCCGCGCTGTCGATGAATTTCAGCTTCCCTGTCCGCCAGAGAACCAGAGTCCTGCCTTCGGGCACGGCACCGATCGGCTGGACTACAAAAAGAGTCACTTGGGTGTAGAGGACGACAATCAACGCGGCAAGTGAAACCAGTAGGACTGTACTGCGCGCGCCCATGCGGCACCACCCTAGCGGAGTACAATCTTATCACTTCGGCGGCGTTGTTATGCTCTTCAAGCCCGCCTAGCGCGTGCCCTAGTTGACGGCCCGCAGATGAGGATTCTGGTGGGGGCAGAAAAAAGGTTCAGCGATGGCGGAAGTACAGCCCGATCATGCTGCGGTTGTAAAGATATCCCTGCGTGCCGAACATAAACCTGGACTCCGCCTGGAACCCCAGGAAGCGATGCAGCCTAATATCGAAGCCAAAACCCGGTCCGCCCACAAAAATCTTGTCGTCGGCCGATGCTTCCCCAAACCTGCCGGCCTCGACTCGTACCGTGCTGTGTAGCGCCCCGAGTGACCCAATCAAATACGGTGTCACCAGACGCAACGGCAGAGAGGCACGGACACCGCCGGTCCACTCGTGCTCACGGGCAGTCCGGGTGGCACACGCTCCGGCGAAACAGCCGCTGTCCCTGTCAATGGCATGCAGCGCGTAGTTTCCTATGACCGCAATGTAACGGTTGATGCCGCCGGCATACCCAAGACCAAGTGCTTTTAGGCCGGTTGCGTGGCGAGAAAAGTCGAGGTTCACTCCGGCGTGAACCGAAATCTCGCCGATTGCACGATCGAGCTCTCCATCACGGCCAGTGTCGCCAGCGGCTTGTGCGTTAAGGGTGAACCGAAGAAGAACGCAAGCAACAGGGAGTATTCTCTTGAGCACAACTTTTCCTCCTTCTCGGCCAAACGCAGGGCATCCTTCGAGCCAGGGTCTGTCTGGATGGTAGTACAATGCATAGGTACTGTCAACTCGCCGAGAAGCCCGTGCCCTGGCCTAGTAGCAGGTGCAAGTCCTGTGCGGGTAAGCGTCGACCAAGCCGTTCACCACCGACCGCGTCAGGTAAACGGTGGCCACCGGGAGCAGCCCTTGCACCGCCAGCAGCGCGCCCCAGACGGCGGTCCAGGCGCGGGCGGCCGACCAAGCGAGTCCGAGGGCGCGGGGGAGGTTGGGGAGCTGCCCGCGGGCTTTCCCCAGCTTTCGGCGATCAGCTCCGAAGGGCTCTGGGGCATAGCGCCGGTCTCCTTACCCACACCGGCACGCCTCCACAAACCGCCGCATCACCGCCAGGCTCGCGTCGCTCTCGCCATAGATCCTCTCCGGATGCCACTGCACCGCCATCAGGAACCGGCCGTTCGGGTTTGACTCGATCGCTTCGATCACCCCGTCCGGGGCATGCGCGGTCACGCGGAAGCCCCGCCCCACCCGGTCCACCGCCTGGTGGTGCGTGCTGTTCACCGTGTGCGGCCCCCGCCCCGAGAGCTCCTCCAGCACCGACCCCGATTCGAAACACACGGGGTGGCGGGTCGTGTGCTCACTGTGGTCGATGTCGGTCTTCACCGCGTCTGGAATATGCTGGATTAGCGATCCGCCATAATAGACGTTCATCGCCTGCATGCCGAAGCAGATCCCCAGCACGGGTTTGGCCGCGCGGTCGGCCTCCTCGAGCAGGGCGAAGTCGGTGGCCTCGCGCGGCGGGTTGACGAACTCGACCTTGGGGTGCCGCTCGGCCCCGTAGCGGGCCGGGTCGACGTCGCTGTCGCAGCCCGGCAGCAGGACCCCGTCCAGCCGCTCGAAAATCTCCCGGGCCAGGTCCGGGATCAGGGGCAGCATCACGGGCAGTCCCCCGGCTGCCTGTACCGCCTCGAAATAGGTAGGTTGGAGGTACCAGCGGCTTTTTTGCCGGTCGCCCGGGACCCGGTCCTCCCAGCGGGCCGGGATGCCTATGAGAGGTTTGCTCACAGATTACGGCTTAGCCAGCTCGTCCGCCTTCAGGCCCGTATTATATTGCACCTCGCTGACCGTCATCTCCGAGAACTTCTTCTCATTCTGGAAGATGGTCACCTTGAAGGGCACGCGGACACCGGAAACCTCGCGGAAGTCCTCGTAGGTCTCCTCGACGGTGGAGGCCGGACCGGCCATGGCCATTCCGCGATATTGCTTCTTCAGGATCTGGCCGCTTTGCGCGTCGACGAACACCGTCACCTGGTCGCCCTCCTTCGAGGCGATTTCGATCACCTCGGCCTCCCGCTCCCCGACCTTGTCCTTCTTGACGAAGTTGACCGTGCGGGCCGGATCGCGGTCGCTCAACAGCAGCGTCTCGGTCATGCGGAACATCTCGCCCCTGGACTGCTGCAACTGCGGACCAGGGATCGGCATCTGACCCTGGGGGTGTTTCATCCAGCCGCCCTTGCCGTCGGTGTAGACGTCGAGCTTGCCGAACGGAAGAGTATTCTCCTGCCGCAGGGTCGACGGGTAGATGAGGCGCACCTTCTGCTCCACCGCCATGTTCCCCATCGGACCGCTGAGCTGGGCGCGCAACGCCACGGTGACGTCCTTGAGCGAGGCCAGCTTGTCAGCGCCCCCGGCGGCCTTCTGGGCCTTGGCCAGCACGGCCTTGCCCGCCGACAGAGACTTGTCATCGGTCTGGGCGCGCTCCTGCTTCGGCTGCGGGATGGTGATGGCGAGCGGCGTCACCGCGCGGCCCAACGTATCCAGCGGCGAATCGAAATCCGCCGGCTTGCCCACCGCCACCAGCACCATCTCCTCGGGCTTGAGGTACTTCTGGGCCACCCGCAGGACATCGGCCGCGGTAACGCCCTCCAGCTTCTTCTTGTACTGGAAGATGAAGTCTTTCGGGTATCCCCAATACTCATAGACCAGCATCCGGTTCAGGGTCTTGGGCTTGGTGTCGAAGTTGAAGACGAAGCTGTTGACCACGGTCTCCTTGGCCGTGCGCAGCTCGGCGTCGCTGACCGGCTCTTTGCGCAGGCGGGCGATCTCCTCCTGAATCGCCTGGATGGCCTTCACGGTGGAGTTGGATTTGGTGCCGGCCGTGGCCAGGAACAAGCCGGGATGGCCGTAATTGGCGCCCCAGCGCGCGCCGACGCTGTAGGCGTAGCCCAGCTTGGAGCGCACGCGGGCCACCAGGCGGCTGCGGAACCCGCCCCCGCCCAGGATGTCGGCCATCACCTCCAGGGCCGGGTAGTCCTCATCCTTGAGTATTCCTCCGAGGTGTCCCAGGCGAAGGTTGGTCTGGTTCACGTCGTCCTTGGTCACCAGGTAGGTCCCGGCCTTGGCCTTGTGGGTCACCGCCGGGAAGGGCGGAACCGGCTCCTGCTGGTTGTTCCATTCCCGGAACACGGCCTCCAGCTTCTGTTTCATCTCGGCGGGCGAAAAGTCGCCGTAAACCGACAGCATCACGTTGGCGGGGAAAAAGTGCCGCCGGTAGAAGCGCTCCAGGTCGGCCTTCTGGATGCGGTCCAGATGTTCGTATTCGATGCGCCACCCGTAGGGGTTGTCCTTGCCGTAGACCAGGTCGCCGAACTCCCGGCGGACGATCTCATCGGGTTCGTCGTTGCGGCGCGAGATCACGCTGCGGGTCTGGTTCTTGTGCAGGTCGATCTTGTCCTGCCGGAAGGCCGGATGCATCACGACGTCGGCGTAGATGGCCAGCACCTGGTCCAGGTTCTCGCGCAGCGCGAAGAAGTTGGCGTTGGCGCTGGTTTCGCCGATCCCGGCTTCCACCGACGCGGCCATGCGCTCCAGCTCCTGGTCGAGCTGGTCGCCGGTTTTGGAAACTGTGCCGCCGGTCCGCAGCACCGCGCCGGTCAGATCGGCCAGGCCTACCTTGTCCGCCGGATCGAAGAGGTTGCCCGCGCGGATGAGCGCGTGCCCGCGGATGATGGGCAGCGTGTGGTCCTCCACCAGATAGAGCCGCAGCCCGTTGGGGAGCGTGTGGGTCACCACCTCGGGGATCTTGACTTCCTTGAGCGGAGGGTAGCGCTTCTCCAGGTCGCGGTGCGAGGCGACCGGGGCCGCGGCCGCCGGCTTGGGCGCCGCCTGCTGACCCCACGCCGCTGCCGCGCCGGCCAATCCAAACACGATTCCGAATCTCTTCATGGCTTCTCGATTCCTCACTTGCCGGCCTGCACCAGCCACCCCACGGTGCGGTTCTTCTTGGTGAAGTACTGCTTGGCCACCCGCTGCACATCGTCGGCGGTGACGCGGTTGATCTCGTCGAGCTCGTGGAACAGTTGCCGCCAGTCGCCGAAGACCCCCTGGTAGGCGGCCATCAGATCGGCCAGCCCGGCGTTGCGCTCCAGCTTCTGGATCAGCTCCGCCCGGTTCTTGGTCTTGACCATGTCCAGGGTTTCCTGGTCCACCTTCTCGGTCTTGAGCTTCTCGATCAGGGTGTACATGGCGGCCTCGTTCTCGGCCACGGTTTTTCCCGAGTTGGGAAAAGCGTAGAACAGGAACATCCCCGGGTACTTCTCGCCGGGGAATCCGGGGAAGCCGCCGGCGGCGAGGGCAAGCTGCTTGTCGCGCACCAGCTCTTTGTACAACCACGAGGTGCGGCCCCCGGCCAGCACGCTCTGGATCACGTCGAAGACGGCGCGGTCTTTGTCGTACTGCGAGGGTTTGCGGTAGCCGACCAGAATCACCGGCTGGGCCTGGGACTCCACCTCCAACCGCCGCTCGCCTGGCTGCTCGGGCTCCTGGGTCAGGACCGGCGGCGCGACCGGCCGCTTGGGGAGCCGCGCGAAGTAGGTCTCGGCCATGCGGCGCATTTCCTTGGGGTCCACGTCGCCGACCAGGGCGATGGTCATGGCCGAGGGCACGTAATACTTGCGGTAGAAGGCGTCGGCGTCGGCGATGCTGAAGTTCTCCACGTCGTCGGGCCAGCCCACCCCCGGCTGCCCGTAAGGATGCGCGTTGAACGCCGTGGTCAGGAACACCTCCACCAGCTTGCCCACCGGGTTCGACTCGGTGCGCATGCGGCGCTCCTCGCGCACCACGTCCCGCTCCTTGTAGAACTCCCGGTACACCGGGCGCAGGAACCGCTCCGACTCCAGGTAGAACCACAGCTCCACGCGGTTCGACGGCAGGTTGTAGAAGTAATTGGTCCGGTCCGCCGAGGTGCTGGCGTTCAGGCCCACGCCGCCCGACTGCTCGATGATCCGGCTGAACTCGTCGGTCTCCACCAGCTCGCCGGCCTTCTCCACCGCCGACTTGAAGGCCTTGTCCAGCTCCTCGATCTTTTTCTTGTCGGCCTGCCGCGCCTTGTTGCGCTCGGCGCGCAGCGCGTCGAAGGCCCGGTCCACGGCCTCCAGGGCCTTCTTCTCATCGGCCCAGTTCTTCGACCCGATCTTCTCGGTTCCCTTGAACGCCATGTGCTCGAACATGTGGGCCATGCCGGTGGCCCCCTTGGGGTCGTCGACCGAGCCGGCGTCCACGTAGGTGTGGAACGACACCACCGGCGCATCGTGCCGCTCCACCACCAGGAACCGCAGCCCGTTGGCCAGGGTGAAGTCGGTCACCGTCTTCTCGAACGCCTTCAGATCCTGCGCCGCAGCCGGCACGCACAGGAGTACCGCGAACAGACCCAGTCGCTTCATGTCATTCAGTATCCCATACCGTGCGCGCCCTCATCCGCCTGACCCCCAAACCGCCCGCTTCCTCTACCAGACGGAGGTCCATGTCTACGCCTTCGCCATCGCGGCCAACCTGCTGCTGTCGTTTTTTCCGTTCCTGGTCCTGATCCTGTCGGTGTGCCAGAACCTGCTCGGGTGGCGCTCCGCCGTGGAGGTCGTCTACCTGGGTCTGGGCGACCTGCTCCCCTCCGACCCGCAGCTTTTCGATTTCGTCCGCCGCAACCTGCGCGCGGCGGTAGCGTCGCGCGGGCGCGTGGAGCTGTTCTCGGTAGCCCTGCTGCTGTTCAGCTCGAACGGCGTGTTCCTGCCGTTGGAGGTGGCGCTCAACCGGGTGTGGGGCTTCACCGCCAACCGCAGCTTCTGGCGCAACCAGGCGCTCAGCTTCGGGCTGATCCTCGTCTGCGGGGCCCTGGCCTTGCTGTCGACCCTGCTCACCGCCGCCAACCGCGGGCTGCTCGAGGCGGTCCGGGGCCCGCTTCCGGCGGTGGCCCGATGGAGGAGCCTCGCCGTCCTGAAGGCCGTGGCGGCGCCCGTGTCCTGATCCTGTACCTGGTCTACTGGCTGCTCCCCAACGGGCCGACGCCACGGCGCCAGGCCCTGGCCGCGGCGATCCTGGCCGGACTCGCCGTCGAGGCCGCCAGATATTGCTACTTCTTAGTATGGCCCTGGCTCGACCTGCGCGGCGCCTAGTGGGGCTTCTTCTCGTCGCTGGTGGTGCTCGCCGGCGCCGAGCTCTCCGCGCGCCGCTAAACCAAAGCAACAAAAAATGTTTTGACTTTGGCCCGTTTCGTGCTAAAACATAAGACGGGCTAATTGTAGCAAGCGGCTTGCCGCCGGCCACAATGTGCCCGAGAGTTTTTCGGGCCCCCGGAGTTCAATCTCAATGCGAGGTGCAACTATGGCGAAGAAACCGGCGAAGAAGGCCGCCAAGAAAAAGAAGAAGTAAGCCGTTCGACAGCACACGGCCATCTCAACTTTGCAACTTCTGAGGCAGCCCCGAAAGGGGCTGCCTCTTTTTTGGTTTTTACTCGAGCTCGATCGCCGTCCCCAACTGCGTCCCCACCACCCGCGCGATCAGATCCCGCAGCGTCTCCCCGGTCTCTCCCCAGACGAACGCCGTCTTGCCCTGGGACCACTCCAGCTTGAAGCTCTTCGACAGCGCCGACACCCACACCTGCCGCACCGGCGTGTTGGGCGACAACACGAACCGCGCCGCCGCCGGCTCCTCGAACTCGATCGACAGCGTCCCGGCGTTGTAGTCCACCTCGAAGCCGTGCTCCTCGGCGGCCGGCCCGAGCGCCCGCCGCACCGACTCGAGGGCCTCGTCGGCGGCGCGTTGAAAGGTTGATTCATCCATGGGTTCTCGCGGGCGGGAGGCTAGACCGCTTCCCTGTGGTAGCCGCTGCGAGCGATGCGGCGCACGGAGGCCCGATAGCCAGCCTCGCTCATGGAGGCGACGCCGGCGCCGTCCACCCACCGGTTGTAGAAGTTGAACAGGGCGCAGACGGAAATGGCGTCGAAGATGGCCTGGTCCGTCCAGCCGGCATGGCGGAGGGCCTCCAGGCCGGCGGGACCGACCTGGCCGGCGGCGCGATTGACCTTTTCGAGGAAGGCGAACAGGGCGCGCTCAGCTTCCGAGATGGGAGCGGTGCGGAAATCGGCCAGGACCGCGGCGACCAAGGCGGGGGAGCCGAGCAGCTCCGCCGCACCGGCGGAGTGGCAGCCCACTCAGAATGGACAGTCATTGCGGGCCGACGTCCAGGCAGCGATGAGCTCGCGGAATCCGGGGCTGAGGGGCGAGGGGCCGCGCATGACCGCCTGGGTGAACGCCTCCAGATGGGCGCCGGCCGCGGGGCGGGCGGCGAACAGGTGCAGGATCTCGGGGACCTCGGCGCCGGCCGAGGCCATGGACTCGATGACGCGGCCGTAGTGCCCCGCTGAATCAGACGCGGCGAGATCCGTCAGCAGCATGGCGGTGTCAGGCCTACCAAAGCACCTTCAGCCCGAACTGGATGATCCGCATGGCCGCCCGGATGCTGCGCACCTCACCCATCCGCGGCGCGTTAGGCGTGAGCTGGTCGATGCCCACGAACCCGATCCCGCCCGGCTGCCCCCAGTACGGCGTATTGGTCGCGTTGAAGAACTCCGACCGGAACTGCACGTTGATCTTCTCGGTCACCGCGAAGTTCTTGAACAGCGAGAAGTCCAGATTCTTCTGCCCTGGCGACTCGATGATCCCCTTGGCGGCGCTCCCGTACCGGCACAGGTCTTGCCGGCTCGGAATGTCGCAAGTCACCCGGCGGAAAGCCTGCGGATCGAACCACAACTCCCGCTTGCGCACCCCGTCGCCCAGCCGCCCGTCGGCGATGCGGTCCGGAAACACCGGTCCCCCGGTGTTCAGGTCGCCCCCCTGGGTGATGTTGAAGGGAAACCCGGTGCGGAGCGACAGTATCCCGTTGGTCTGCCATCCGCCCAGGATGTGCCCGGCGACGCCCTTGAGGTTCTTCCCCCAGGGCAGCTCCCACACGTAGTGGAAGACCATGTTCTGCCTCAGGTCGTAGCTGTAGCGCCCGCGCGCGGCGCGCCGGTCCCGCGGACTTTGCACGGTAATGCCTTCGTTGCCCCCGGCCTCACCCTCCCCGTGGGACTTGCTGTAGGTGTACGCCAGCCCGTACGACAGCCCCCGCGAGAACCGCTTCTCGGCCGTCACCTGCAACCCGTGGTAGAAGCCGTTGGCGTAGCTGTCCAGGAACCGGACGTTGCCCAGGTCCTTCACCCCGTCGTCGAAAAACCGCTGGAAGGGCCGCCGGGCGTTGATATTGGTGTCCGGCGACGGATCCGGCGAGTTGAAATTAGCGAAGCTGTTGGGCACGTGAGTGGACTTCGAGCCCACGTAGGCCACCGTCAAGGCCGTGTTGAATGGCAGCTCCCGCTGCACGTCGAAACTCCACTGCACCGTGGTCAACTGCTTGTGGTCCGGCGCCACCATCAGCAGGTTGGTTCGCCGCGCCCGCCCCAGCAGCGATGAAGGGAACGGCTCGTCGAGCGTGAGGATCGGCTGCCCGGCGCGGAATCGCCGGGTCTGGACGTTAACGCCTCCGATCGGGATGGTCTGGGCCACGTCGGTCACGGAACTGAACGTGTCGCTGCCCGAGAGCGGCGGCATCAGGTTCAGGATCGTGTAGTTGTTCATGTGGTTTACGCTCGAGAAGTACCCGCCGCCGGTCCGGATCACCCACTTGTCGCGCGGCCGGAACGCGATGCCGATGCGCGGCTGGAACACGCCGGGGTCGTTCTCCCAAAGCTGGATACCTCCGGCCGGGCTGGGCCGCCCCGGCGGGACAACCCTCGGCACCGGCCCGACGCCCGACACGTTCTCGAACTCGGTGACCCGCAGCGTCCGCCAGAATCCGCCCTTGTCCACCGGCACGCCGTAGTAGTCCCAACGGATCCCCAGGTTCAGGGTCCAGCGCGGGCTGGGCCGCCACTCGTCGAGGAAGTACGCCCCCCGCCGGTGGTTCCTGGGCAGTGTCAGCGGGAATCCTTCGCCGGTGCTGGCGTTGGCTGGGTACCCGAGCAGCAGCGAGGCCACGTTGTACCCCGACTCGTTGGCTCCGAAGCCGAGCGACCCGCGCGGGATGTTGGCCGCCGCCCGCTCGATGGTGATATAGCGATACTCGAACCCCACCTTAAAGCTGTGCCGCCCCCGAACCATGGTCAGGTGATCGGCGAACTGGTAGTTGTCGAGCCGGTCGTAGCCGTTGCCGCCGTCGCGGTCGCCGATGTCGAACCCGATCGGAGGAATCCCGGTCTCCCGCGACGTGAACTTCCGGTTGTTGTCGGTGAACACCCGGAACTTGCCGATGCCGAGCGAGTCGGGGTCGAAGTCGGTGTTCGATCGCGGGTTGAAGGTGTCGTCGTCGGCGATGTTGACCCCGAACCGCAGCTCGTGAAGCGTGGTGGCGCTGAAGGTGTGGAGCCACTGGCTGGCCACGTTCATGGCCCGCGAGGTCAGGTAGTACCGGAAGTTCGGGTTGATGTAGTCGTCGTCCCGCCGCGAGCGGTCGAGCGCCAGCCGTCCGAATACCTTGTCCCGCTCGCTGAAAGTATGATCCACGCGGGCGAAGTACTGGTTCTGCTTGATGATGTTCGGCACGGCCGCCCGGATATTGAAGTCCAGTACGTCCAGAGGCGCGAACTGCGGCTCCGGCAGCAGCTTGAGCGCGTTCACCCCGCCCGCGTGGAGCCGCGACTGCGGGATGGTGTTGTTCGGGAACGGCGTGCCGCTGTTGGGGTCAAACACCAGGATCGGATTACGGAACGGCCGCCCGGTGGCCGGGTTAGTGGCCGGCGCCAGCAGCGCCGAGAAGTTCCCGGCGCGGAAATCGCGCGGGGCGTAGTGGCGCTCCTGCAACACCTCCACGGTTTCCCGCCGCCCCTCGTAGTCGAAGCTCCAGAACGTCTTGTTCTTCCCGTTGTAGCCGGGCAGCATCACCGGCCCGCTCAGCACCGCCCCGAACTGGTTCCGCCGCAGGCGGTCCTTGGGCACCCGCGTCGGACGCTGGAAGTTCAGGAAGTAGTTTTCGGCGTCCAGCTTGTCGTTGCGCAGGAACTCGAACACCGTCCCGTGAAAGTCGTTGGTGCCGGACTTCATCGTGATCTGCACCTGCGCCCCGCTCCCCTGTCCGAACTCGGCCGAGTAGGACGAGGTCTGGACCTTGAATTCCTCGACAGCCTCGATGGAGGGAGTGAAGACGGTGATGTGGGTGCGCGGTTCCTTGGCGTCCACGCCGTCGAGCAGGATATTCTGGTTCAGCTCCCGCTGCCCGTTGGCGATCACCGAGATCCCCGCCCCTGGGATCGGGAAGCCGCCCTGCCCGTCCGCGCCCCCGGTGCGGGTGCCGAACTGCACCCCAGCGACCATGGCCGCGAGCTGCGTCAGATTGCGCCCGTTCAGCGGCAGCTCGGTAATCCGCCGGCGCTCAAT
>Ga0247727_10017850_pt1 | contig 11240 bp, 8 predicted proteins | sample WisWelCaveWW1625_FD_202498 | JGI IMG/M metagenome (GOLD analysis project Ga0247727, IMG submission 202498) | Biofilm microbial communities from Wishing Well Cave, Virginia, United States - WW16-25 | ecosystem: Environmental > Aquatic > Deep subsurface > Groundwater > Cave microbial mat | place...
ATGACCGACATCACCGTGTGCCCGGCCTCGTGGGCCGCCATGGAGATGGAGGCCCGGACGGCACCGTTCGAGACGGCGACGATGATGAACCCCATGCCGACCTACCCCGGGAGGCGCGCCTGGCGGGAATCGCGGAACGCCTCCCGTCCATTGTCCCGGATCGGGAGGCTTCCCTAGCGGATCATCGGCCGCAATCGCCCCCCCCACACCTCCCGGGAACCGTTGCCTCCCCCCGGGGGGGACCCTAGGATGGGCTCCTCGGTCCGCCGGCAGGAGGGAAGGGCCCTGGCCGACTCCAACCATCTCAGGCTCATCGAGCAGGGCGCGCGGGCGGTGGATTCCTGGCGCAAGGCCCGGCCGGGCGTCCCGCTCGACCTCTCGGGGGCCACCCTCGCGGGGGCCCGGCTCCAGGGGATGGACCTCGGCGGCTGCAACCTCTCCGACGCCGACCTCTCGGAGGCGGACCTCTCCGGGGCCAACCTCTTCGGGGCGAACCTCGTCCGCGCCCGGCTCGCCCACGCCAACCTCGCGGGGGTGCTCCTGCGGAAGGCCGACCTCCGCAAGGCCGACCTCTCGGACGCGAACCTCGCGGGTGCGGAGCTAGAGGGCGCGGACCTCACCGAGGCGGTTCTCGCCAAGGCGAACCTCTCCGCGGCGAACCTGAAGCAGGCCTCGCTGGCCGGGGCGCGGCTCGACGGTGCGGACCTGGGGGCCGCGCGCCTGCGCGGCGCCGACCTCCGCCGGGCATCGCTGAAGAACGCCGTGCTCTCCGGCGCCGACCTCCAGGGGGCGAACCTCGTCCAGGCCTCCTTCCCCGGGGCCGACCTCGTGGGCGCCGACCTCCAGAAGGCGATATTCCGCGAGGGGACTCCGGGCGTGATCCAGCCGCGGAAGAAGGACGAGCCCCCGGAGCCGCGGGCGGACCTGCGGGACGCGCACCTCCAGAAGGTGGACCTCCGCGGCGCCGACCTCACGGGGATGGACCTGGCGGGCGTGGACCTGCGGGACGCGAAGCTCTCGGGCGCCTGCCTCGTGGGCTCGGTGCTGAGCAACGCCGACCTCGGGGGGACCGACCTCCAGGAGGCGGACATCTCCGGGTGCGACTTCGTGGGCGTGCGCTTCGACGCCACGACGCTGCTCCGCCGCGCGCGGGTGAAGGGCGCCCGGGTGGACCGCCACACGCTGGAGTCGCTGAAGGACTACGGGGGCCTCACCCCGGGCGACCGGATGCAGATGACGATCCTGGACGGGGTGTCGCTGCTCCGCTCCCACTACAGCGGCTTCTGGCAGTACATCCACCTCTTCGCGCTCTTCCTCTTCGCCTACCCCTACGCGTACTTCGTCTTCTTCCAGTACGCCGCCGCCGAGTCCGGCGTCCGGGAATGGGGGGAGGAGGCGCGCGTCTCCTTCGGGACCTCCATGGAGAAGGCCGAGGCCTTCGTCAAGAGCAACCCCATGCTGGGCGGCGGGTTCGCCGGCGGGGGCGGGGAGGCCCCCAAGGACGCTCCGAAGGTCGCCCCGCGCTCCCGGGTCGAGATCCCGCTGTGGCGGGCCATCGCCCGCTTCATCTGGAACGGGGGGAAGGACTGGGAGAAGGGGTACTTCCTGGACCCGATGTCCTTCGGGCTCTTCGTGTTCTCCTTCTGCTACAACCTCACGCGCTTCGTCATGGTGTTCAAGACCGCCGAACTCCAGCTCCACCAGGAGGCGACGGGGCTCCCGGTGCCGGTGTCGGCGCTGGGCTTCTGGGGGAAGATGGTGTTCGCCATGGAGATCGGCTTCTGCATCAACGTGGTCGTCGTCCTCGTCCACTCCTTCCACTTCCTCCAGCACCCCATCGTGCTCTACGTCCCGGGAGGGGGGTAGCGCGGCGCCGGGACGAGATTGGCCCCGCCCCCCCGGGGGACGGTACCCTTGTACCGGGTTGGAACCGCAGGAGGTCGACCATGGGCGATCCGGCAGGGAAGTGCCGCCTCGTGACGCGGAGCGATTTCGACGGGCTGGTCTGCGCGGTCCTCCTGAAGGAGAAGGACCTAATCGACGAGATCAAGTTCGTCCACCCCAAGGACATGCAGGACGGGAAGGTGGAGATCACCCCCCGCGACATCACCACGAACCTCCCCTACGTGAAGGGGGTGCACCTCGCCTTCGACCACCACTCGAGCGAGGTGGCGCGCGCCGGCGGCACCTGCCCGGACAACCTCGTCATCGAGCCCGACGCCCCCTCGGCGGCCCGGGTGGTCTACAACCACTACGGCGGGCGGAAGGCCTACCCCACCATCGGCTTCGACATGATGGCGGCGGTGGACAAGGCGGACTCCGCCCAGTTCACCCGCGAGGACATCCTCGAGCCCAAGGGCTGGGAGCTGCTCTCCTTCCTCATGGATCCCCGCACCGGGCTCGGCCGCTTCCGCGAGTTCCGGGTCTCCAACTACCAGCTCATGATGGACCTCATCGAGTACTGCCGCAACCACACCATCGAGCAGATCCTGGAGCTGCCGGACGTGAAGGAGCGCGTGGACCTGTACGTCGAGCAGGACCTCCTCCACAAGGCGCTGCTCGAGCGCTGCACGACCCTCCACGGGAACCTCGTGGTGCTGAACCTGCTCGAGGAGGAGACCATCTACGCCGGGAACCGGTTCGTCATCTACGCCCGGTACCCCGAGGTGAACATCTCCATCCACATCCTGTGGGGCCTGAAGAAGGCGAACACGGTCTTCGCCATCGGGAAGTCCATCCTCAACCGGACCTCCAAGACCAACATCGGCGACCTCTGCCTCAAGTACGCCGGCGGCGGCCACGAGAACGCCGGCACCTGCCAGGTGGAGAACGACCAGGCGGAGCGGGTCCTCGGGGAGCTCATCCAGCAGATCAACGCGGACGGGTAGGCCGCCGGTCCGTCAGAAGAAGTGCCGCTCCCAGGCGCCGGTCCTCCCGGAGTACACCCAGGTGCCGGGGAGGAACTGGGACGGGTCGTCGATTGAGAAGGAGAAGGAGTCCTCCTCCCCGTAGTAGCCGAAGGTCCCGTCCCGGGGGACGAGCCGCGGGGCCGCTCCGGTCCTGCCGACGAGGGCGCGGAGGTCCTCCGGGACCCTCCCGGTCGCCTTCAGCTCGGCCCGGACCTCGGTCGCCATCCGCTCGACCCAGGCCTTCGCCCGGGCGACTTCCAAGCCCTGGAGCCAGGTCCCTGCCGGGTAGGAGAGCAGGAGGAGGCCGCATCCCAGGGTCGCCGTCCAGAGCCCCAGCGCCTGCCCCTCGACGAAGGAGTAGGCCCCGGGGAGGCGCGCCGTCCGCTCGACGATGGCCGCCGCGATCCCCAGGAGCGCGATGACGACGCCGAGGGGGAAGAGGGCGAGAAAGTGGAGGGAGGTCCCCAGCCCCGCCCAGGCGCCGAGGCCGGCCAGCGCGAGGGAGAAGGCCAGAGCGGCGGCAACGCGCACCCTCCGGCCGGGCACCCGGAGCCCGGGGAGCACCCTGAAAGCGGCGAAGAGGGGAGCCAGGAGGGCCAGCACCCCCGTGACGATCCAGAAGAGGGACTCGAGGCGCATGCCGGGGACCGAGTCTACGGGACGATCGGCCGGGTGTGGCGGGGGGGGACTTCTTGGAGAATAGGGATGAGGTGGAAGTTTTACGCCTTTGCAGGCAACCCCCCGCCTGTCTGGTGTCCCATTCGTCCCCGTCATTGTACACCATGAACGGGGTGCGTGACGGCCGGACGGTCCCAGTCGCACCGGATACCATGGCGGCTGCCAGACGGAGGCCACGGTGGACCAGCCCAGGACCTACGAACTCACCCAGGAGCCCGGCGAAGTACCGGTGAAGTCCTGGACCCGCGGGGTCCAGGTCGAGGAGGGGGCACGCCAGCAGGTCTCCGCCATCGCCCGGCTCCCCATCGTCCACCGCTGGGTGGCGGTCATGCCGGACTGCCATCGTGGCATCGGGGGCCCGGTCGGGACGGTCATCGCCACCCGCCGGGCGGTCATCCCGGCCGCGGTCGGGGTGGACATCGGCTGCGGCATGATGGCCACCCGGACGACGCTTGGGGCTCAGGACCTCCCGACCGACCTCAAGGCCATGCGGACCGCCATCGAGAAGGCGGTCCCCCACGGGCGGACGAACCGCGGCGGCCCGGGGGACCGCGGCTCCTGGCACCGCCCGCCGCCCGAGTCCGTGGAGGCCTGGGCCGGCCTCGCGGCGGGCCACCGGCGGATCCTCGATCGCCACCCGCAGGTCGGCAGCGCCCGCACGATCGAGCACCTCGGCACGCTCGGGACCGGGAACCACTTCATCGAGGTCTGCCTCGACCGGGAGGAGCGGGTCTGGCTCCTCCTCCACAGCGGGTCGCGGGGGGTGGGGAACCGGATCGGGACCTACTTCATCGAGAAGGCGAAGGAGGACATGAGGCAGCACATCCAGGATCTCCCCGACCAGGACCTCGCCTACCTCCGCGAGGGCACGCGACCCTTCGAGGACTACTGCGACGCCGTGGAGTGGGCCCAGCGGTTCGCGCTACGCAACCGCGAACTGATGATGGCGGCGGTGGCGCGGGCGGTGGCCTCGACCCCGGGCGTCCCCCCCTTCCGCGCGGATGTGACGGCCGTCAACTGCCACCACAACTACGTCGCCCGGGAGGTGCACTACGGGGAGGAGGTGCTCGTCACCCGCAAGGGGGCGGTCCGCGCGGGCCGCGGCGAGATGGGCATCATCCCGGGGAGCATGGGGGCGCGATCCTTCATCGTCCGGGGGAAGGGCAACCCCGAGTCCTTCGAGTCCTGCAGCCACGGGGCGGGGCGCGCCCTCTCGCGGACCGAGGCCCGGCGCCGGTTCTCGCTGGCCGACCACGCGGAGGCGACGAGGGGGATCGAGTGCCGCAGGGACGAGGCCGTCCTCGACGAGACCCCCGGCGCCTACAAGCCCATCGAGGCGGTGATGAAGGCGCAGGAGGACCTCGTGGAGGTCGTGCACGAGCTCCGGCAGGTGGTGTGCGTCAAGGGGTGACGGGAATCGTCCTTTCCGTGGATCCCGACCCGAGGACCGGGCTACCCTCCCGCCTTCCCGCCGCGACCGTCCGCAGGGGCCGGCGCGGGACGGGGGCACCGGGAGGAAGCACCGATGGCGACGGGCACCGTGAAGTGGTTCTCGGACCAGAAGGGCTACGGGTTCATCACCGGCGACGACGGGCAGGACGTCTTCTGCCACTTCTCCGCCATCCAGTCGGAGGGCTTCAAGACCCTCAAGGACGGACAGAAGGTCACCTACGAGGTGACCAAGGGGGACAAGGGCCTCCGCGCGGCCAACGTCGTCCCCGTCGACTGACGCGCCGGGACACCCCCCCGGGGCGGCCTGCAGGAGGCTCGGGGAGGACGGTGATTCTTCTTGAGCCGGTCCCCCGGGGGGCGTACGCTCGGATCCCAATGTCGTTGATGGTCAACGGATGACGCCGTAAGAACCGCACCCCCCGCGTGGGGGGCGCGGTTTTCGTCTTTATTGCCCGCGGATGCGGGAGTTCTGGAGGTTGCAGATGGCGACGGGCACTGTGAAGTGGTTCTCGGATCAGAAGGGCTACGGGTTCATCAGCGGGGACGACGGCAAGGACGTGTTCTGCCACTTCTCCGCCATCCAGACGGAGGGCTTCAAGACCCTCAAGGACGGCCAGAAGGTCACCTTCGACGTCGAGCAGGGCGAGAAGGGCCTGCGGGCGGCGAACGTGGTCCCGCTCGACTAGGACACCCGCGACCACGACCGGGCCCCGGGGGCGCGAGCCCTCGGGGCCTTCCGATTCCTGGGGGCAACATGCGCCGTTCCCTCGTCCTTCTTCTCTGTGCTTCGCTGTCCGCCGCCTGCGGCCTGCGCGGCGGCCGCGTCGCCGTGTTGGAGGAGAACGACGTCGCGAACATCGGCGACGGGCTCGACACGGACCGCGACTACACGCAGGGGGGCTTCGCGGCGCTGACGCTGTCCGCCGAGGACACCCCGGACTGGGCCCGGGACGCGGCGGCGGCGGTGCCGCTCTTCCGGGGGGCGACGGAGATCCACCTCGGCCTCCTCCTCGGGCAGGAGATGTACACGCCGGAGGACCTGTTCGCCCGGAGGCCGAACCCGGACGACCGGCCCTACGCGGGCTGGCTCTACGCGGGGCTCGCGCTCGAGGGCCGGACGCTCGACACGAACGCCGAGCGCCGGCGGGACCGCCGGGACCTGCTGGAGCTCGACCTGGGCGTCGTGGGGAACGCCTCGCTCGCGGAGCCCTCGCAGGCCTTGTCCCACCGGATCCTCGGGATTGACGAGGCCGAGGGCTGGGACAACCAGTTGGAGAACGAGCCGGCGATCCAGGCCGCCTGGGAGCGTCGCTGGCGGGCGCTCCGTGGGGACTGCGGGGGGGGCTGGAGCGCGGAGGCCATCCCGCTCGTCCGCGTCCGGGCCGGGACCGTGCGCCTGGACGCCGCGGCGGGCGGCCTCGCCCGCTTCGGATGGAATGTCCCCCGGGACTTCGGCCCCACGACGGTGGACGGGACGGGTCTCGGCAAGGACGCCTCCCGCCCTTCGCCCTGGGCGTACCTGCACGGCGGCGGCGAGGCCCGGGGAGTCGTCCACGACCTCTTCCTCGAGGGCGGCACCTTCGAGGACGGCCCCTCGGTCAGCGCGACGGACCTCGTCCACGACGCCACGGCGGGGATCGCCGCCGGATGGGGTCCGCTCTCCGCCGGGTTCTCCCAGACCTGGCGCTCCCCCGAGTTCCGCGAGCGCCGCCGCTACCACCGGTTCTCGACGATCCTCGTCGCCTGGACGTGGTGGTTCTGATCAGTTCCGCCGCGCGGCGGGGGGCGGGCCGTCCCCGGCCGCGACATACCCGTATCGGTAGTCGTAGCCGTAGTAGGGGTCGCCGTAGAAGCCCTTGCGCGGCGCGGCGTTGTTGACGACCGCGCCGCTCACGCGCGCGCCGACGGCGTCCATGGCCTCGCGGGCGCGGCGCACGAGCCGGGCCGAGGTGGTCCCGTGGGCGATGACCAGCACCACCGCGTCCACCAGCGGGGCGAGGACGCAGGGGTCGGTCACGGTGACGACGGGCGGGGAGTCGAGCACGATGCGGTCGTACCTCCCGGCCGCCTCCTCGAGCAGCGCCTTCATGGCGGGCCCCGCGAGCAGCTCGGCCGGGTTCGGCGGGAGCGGTCCCGAGGGGAGGACGTCCAGCCCCGGGACGAGGCCGCAGGACTGCACCGCCTCGGAGAGCGTCGCGCGCCCGGCGAGCACCGTCGAGAGCCCCCTCGCGGGATCCGTCCCCGTCATCCGGTGCACGCGCGGCCTCCGGAGATCCGCGTCCATGAGCAGCGTCCGGTGGCCGCCCTGGGCGAGGCTCGCCGCGAGGTTCGTCGAGAGGGTCGTCTTCCCCTCGCGGGGGCCCGAGGAGGTCATGAGGATCGTCCGGATCTCCCGGCCGTCCACCCCGGCGTGGTGGAGAGTGGTCCGCAGCGCCCGGATCGACTCCACCACGGGCGTGCCGGTGCGGCCCCGGACCGCGGCGATCTGGTCCTGGTTCTCCGCCTCCTCCTCGATGGCCGGGACGACGCCGAGGAAGGCGAGCCCCCGCACGAGCCGGTCGTAGTCCTCGCGGCTCTTCACCGTGTCGTCCATGACCTGGAAGAGGTAGAGCACGCCCGCCGCCAGGCCGAGCGCCGCCAGCACCGCGAGCATCCAGATCCGCGGGAGGTCGGGGGAGACCTGCGACACCGACAGCACCGACGCCTCGCGCACCAGCCGCACCTCGTGGCGGTTCCCGGCCCCGGCCTGGATGGTCGTCTTGCGGACGCGCGCCGCCTCGGCGAGCCGCCCGTCGAGGGAGTCGATCTCGCGGCGGTGGTCCTCGATCCTCCTCTGGAGGGCGTCGGCCTTCGCGAGCGCCGCCGCCTGCAGCGCGGCCTCGGCGTCCAGCGCGGCCGCCCGCGCCTCGAACCGCGCCACCCTCGCCGCCGCCGCGTCCAGCGAGACCGCGAGCCCCGCCAGCGCCGCCTCGGTCGCCCGGGCGAGGTCGGCCTGCGCCTTCCGCGTCCGCTGGCGGAGGGCGATGCGCTCGGCCGCCGTCTCCTGGTACGTCACCGCGAGCGAGGCGTCCGCCTCCTGTAGGTTCGCGATCCGCTCCCGGGCGTCCCGCACCCCGGCGTCCCGCTCCACGGCGGGAAGGGCCTGCACGCTGGCGAGGAGCCGGGGCTCCTCGGCGGGTTCCTTCGCCGGGGCGGGGCAGAGCCGGTAGGTCCGGCCCTCGCCGGCCTCGACGGACTCCAGCGCGAGCCCCGCCGCCGCCAGCGACCCGGCCGCGGACTGCCGCTCGTCCTGGAGGGAGAGGCGGCGCTCCCGCGCCTCGGCCAGCGCCAGCCCCACGGCGTCGAGCTGCTGCTGCGGCCCGTTCGCCCGCCGGAGGAAGTCCACGCCCGGGTTCCCGGACTGGAGGCGGGCGAGCTCCTGGCCGAGCCCCTCCACCCGCTCCCGCGCGGCGTCGCGCCGCTCCTGGTACTGCCTCTCCCAGTCGTCGATCTGGGACCCCACGTCCCGGTCCTTCTCCTCGCGGAAGAGCGCGACGATCTCCAGGGCGTAGGCGTTGGCGAGCGCGGCGATGAGGGTCGGCGACCGCCCCGGGACCGCGACCTGGTGGTAGGAGGTCTCGGGCACGGGGGAGACCGTCACCAGGGCCGCCGCGTCGGCGGGGCGGAGGGACTCCGCCTCGGCGCGCAGCGCCTCGCGGGAGGCCCCGCCCCGGAGCGGCTCGGGGAGCGGGTCCCGGGAGGTCCACTCCTTCACCCGGGCGAGGACGCGCCCGGCCAGCGCCTCGTCGCTGCGGATCCGGTACACCTGGTCGGGGACGAACTGGGGGTCCGCGTCGATCCAGACGTCGGTCGAGTTGACGTAGGACGCGGCCCGGGCCTTGATCTGCACCGTGGCCGCGGCCCGGAAGCCGGGCTCCTGGCGCCGGGCGTAGAGCCAGCCCGCGGCCAGCGGGACCGCCGCCACCGCCGCGAGCAGCAGGGCGTGCTTGCGGACGAGGTAGAGGAGCGAGCGGACCTGGGGCATCCCGGTCATGCGGCGGCCTCCGCGGGGACGGGTCGGGCGGCCTCCGCGGACCCCGGGGCCGGGTGGACCCGGGAGTCCGAGACGACGCGGCCCTCCTCCAGCGTCACCACGCGGTCCATCCAGCGCGCCGCCGAGGCGCGGTGGGTGACCATCAGGATCGTCACGGACCCTCTCAGGCCCTCCAGCGCCGCGAGGATCCGCGCCTCGGACTCCGGGTCGAGGTGGCCCGTGGCCTCGTCCAGCACCAGCAGCGCGGGCCGCCGCAGCAGCGCCCGGGCCAGGGCGATCCTCTGGCGCTCGCCGCCCGAGAGCAGGCCCCCGCGGTCCCCGACGACGGCGTCCAGCCCGCCCGGCAGCCGCGCGACGAGGTCCGAGGCCCCCGCGAGGCGCAGCGCCTCCCGGAGGTCCTCCTCCCGGGCGTCCGTCCGGGCGTAGAGCAAGTTGGCGCGCACCGTGTCGTGGAAGAGGAACGTCTCCTGCGGAACGTACCCGACGCGCGAGCGCCAGGCCCGGCGGCGGGCGCCCTCGAGGGGCTCGCCGTCCACGAGGACGCGCCCCTCCCCGGGGGCGATCAGTCCCAGGGCGAGGTCGGCGAGCGTGCTCTTCCCCGCCCCCGAGGGGCCGACGACCGCCACCCCCTCGCCGGGGCGGACCGCGAGGTCCACGCGGTCGAGCGCGGGCCGCGGGCGGCTCCCGCCGTAGGAGAGCGACACGCCCTCGAACCGGATCCCGCCCGCGAAGGATGCGTCCGCCGCGGCGCCGTTCCCGCTCTCGGCGTCGGCGTCGCAGCGGGCCTGGAGCGCGGCCGCGGCCCGGACCTGGGGCTCCGCCGCAGCGAGGCCGTGGAGCATTTCGCGGATGCGGGCCAGCCGGGGGAGGATCCGGGAGAAGAGGAAGAGGAGGAGGAGGATCGGGCCGGCCCCGAGCCCCAGGACGGACCGGGCGACGAGCACGAGGACGGCCAGCGTCGCCGCCGCGGCGACGGCGAAGCCGGCCCGCGCGTCGGCGAGCCCGCGCTCCATCTCCACGCGGCCCTCCGCGACGCGGTCGGCGAGCCCCTCGACCTCGGCCCGGGCCCGCGCCTCGAGCCCGAGGCCGCGCGTCACCCTCCCGCCGCCGAGGTGCTCGTGGACCGCGCGGTAGAGGGCCTCCAGCGACCCGGCGGCCTCCTGCCCCTGGTCCCGGCCGCGCAGGATCCAGCGGTGGAAGGCCAGGAAGAGGAGGGCGCCGAGCGCGGCGCAGAGCGCCGTCATCGCCGGGGAGAGGGCGAGGGAGAGGGCGAGGTAGGCCGCCAGCAGGACGGCCTCCGCCGCGAGCCCCAGCAGGAGGTCCACCACGGTCCCGGCCGCCCCGGCCCCGTCCGTCAGCGCGAAGGCCAGCGAGGCCGACGGGAGGCGTGCGAAGGGGATCCACTCCATCCCGGTGATCGACCGGAACAGCCCCTTGCGCAGGTCGGCCGCGACGCCCGCCTCCAGCCGCGCGGACGCGATCTCCCGCCAGCGCCGGGCGAGCGCCCCCGCCGCCGCGACGAGGACGAAGACGGCGAGGACGGAGAGGAGCGTCGCCGGGACCCCGGCGGCCCGGAGGACGGAAAGGACGGCATCCGCCAGGGGGCCGAGATCCCCGACCGGCCCCCCGAGGCCCGCCAGGCCGAGCAGCGGGACGAGCAGGAGCAGACCGGCGCCCGCGACCGCCCCCTCCAGGAGGAGGAGGCCGAGGACGAAGGCGGCCCCGGCCCGACGCGCGCGGATCGCCGGGGCGATCCACCGTGCGGAGGACGACCGCGTCCCGTGGCCGGCGAGGGAAGGAGCGAGATTCAAGCGGTGGCCCCCAGGACGGTCCCGCCGTGGCGCACGGCGGAGCGGGCGAGGCGAATCCCCCCGGAGAGGGGCCCGAGGAGACCGCGCCCGTCCCACCGCCGCTCCCCCGGCGTCGGGGTGAAGCAGAGGCCGAGGAGGAAGGAGGCGCGGTCCCGGGGCCGAACCCGCAGGCGCAGGCGGAGGTCGGTGGCCTCCGCGGGCGTGGCCGCCGCGGGGACGCCCCGCGCGAGGGCGATCCCGAAGAGGGTCGAGAGGCGCAGGGCCTCGGCGTCGGGGCAGGTCCAGGCGGCGGCGGCGCGCGGGCGGAGGAGCCCCGGGCGGGGGCCGAGGAACGCCCTGGCCAGCAGCACGCCCACC
>Ga0247727_10017851_pt1 | contig 11240 bp, 10 predicted proteins | sample WisWelCaveWW1625_FD_202498 | JGI IMG/M metagenome (GOLD analysis project Ga0247727, IMG submission 202498) | Biofilm microbial communities from Wishing Well Cave, Virginia, United States - WW16-25 | ecosystem: Environmental > Aquatic > Deep subsurface > Groundwater > Cave microbial mat | place...
CATGGAGCAATCGGTATGAGGCTCTCTTTATTTCGTTTCTTGCTACCATGGATCATCGAAGGTTTGGAATTCATATCCCTCTTGCAGGAGCGCTGTTGTGGTTTCCGCTCACATCGGAATTTGAGGATGAGTATCGAGAGCGGGTCAGAGCCCTGCCGGTGAAATTGTACTGTGACACACCGAACGGTCCTTTCGGGGATCGCGACAAGCTGCAACATTTTTTCGGTTCGGCGTTTCTGGCGTATCTCTTTGAATCTCGCGAAGCAACGCTCAGGGTGGGGGACATGATCGAGGGTAGTGAGGAGCAGTTCGTTGTGGACGGGGCGTTTGATGAAAGGGACTTGAGGGCCAACCGCCATGGCCAGGCTTTTGGCATGAGCCTTCTTGAAGGGAGCGATGTTGTTCCCTCCGAGTTCCTTCAGCTTGTGACGGCTCGGGAGATTTCAGGACTGTCCGTCGATGAGCCCCAGCCCGACCAGTTTCCTGCGAAGCTTTGTCGTCCACAACAGAATTGGCAAGAGTCATTCTTGGAGGAGAAATGAAGTCGGTCCTTATCGTCGATGATGACAAGGGTGTCCGTGAGAGCCTGCGACAAACACTCGAGTACCACAAATACAGGGTTGTGACGGCGGAGGACGGTCCGACCGCACTGTCGAGGTTGAAAGATGGAACGTACCATCTCGTGTTGCTCGACATCAAAATGCCAGGTATGGATGGATTGTCGGTTCTTCAAAAAATACGGGATGGGTATCCTGAGACTGCAACTGTGATGATTTCCGCTCACGGATCAATCGACACGGCAGTCGAGGCGACAAAGCTTGGTGCGGTGGACTTCCTGCAGAAACCCCTTGATCAGGAAGAGCTACTCTTCAGAGTACATAAAGCCCTGGAGGATCGGCGGGTTGCCACAGAATATCGGCAAATGAAAGAGACCGTCGAGGGCAGGGACGCGATCCTCGGCGATAGCCCGCGGATCAGGGAGGTTCTGGCAGTAATCGATCAGGTTGCGCCGACCGATTCCAGCGTTCTCGTGACAGGGGAAAACGGGGTAGGGAAGGAACTTGTTGCCAAGGCGCTTCACCGGAAAAGCAAGCGGCATGACCATCCGCTTGTCGAGGTCAACTGTGCAGCGATTCCGAATGAGCTCATCGAATCGGAGTTGTTCGGACACGAAAAAGGTTCGTTCACGGGAGCGACCAACCAGCGGGTGGGAAAATTTGAGGCGGCGGAGGGAGGAACCATCTTTCTCGACGAAATCGGGGATATGTCAGTGAATGCTCAGGCGAAAGTGTTGCGAGTGTTGGAAGAGAGGAAAGTCGAACGCGTTGGCGGAAACAAGCCCATTGAAGTGAATGTCCGGGTCATCGCCGCGACCAACAAGAATCTTCTTGAGGCAATCAAGATCGGGAAATTTCGTGAAGATCTTCTTCATCGTCTGAATGTCATTCCGATTCATGTCCCGCCACTGCGGGAGCGGAGAGAGGATATCCCCATCCTTGTGCATTCATTTTCCGATGAGATCTGCCGCCGAAACGGGATGGCTCTCAAAACGTTCACTGATGAAGCGGTCCAGAAGCTGAAAGGGATGGAATGGGGAGGGAATGTGAGGGAGCTTCGTAATATTGTCGAACGGCTCGTCATCATGTCACCGCAAAGCTTGATCGATGCCGGCCAGATCGAACGATTGAGCGGCGGAGGGAGCAAAGTGCAGTCCGACGAGTTGCTCAGTGTGGGCGGAACCTTTCAGGAATTCAAGGATCGCGCCGAGGCGGCGTACATCAAGAAGAAACTTGCCGAATACGGGTGGAACATCAGCCGGACAGCTGAAGCGCTGGATATTCAGCGCAGTCACCTGTACAACAAAATGAAGAAATTCGGCTTCACACGCGATAACGATACCGGAGGCTGATCCTTAGGGTACGTCTCGCCGTCGTTGCCTTGCGACCTCATACATCACCAATCCGCCCGCTACCGAAGCGTTGAGGGAACCGACGTGTCCGTAGAGAGGGATTTTCACAAGAAAGTCACAATGTTCTCTGACAAGGCGTCGAATTCCTCTTCCTTCGCTTCCCACCACCAGTGCCGTTGGCCCCCGGTAATCGATGTCTGTGTAACTCCTGCTTCCTGATGCGTCGAGTCCGACCACCCAGTATGAATTCTTCTTGAGCTCCACAAGAGCATGAACGAGATTCGAGACCTCCGCGATCGTGATGTGCTCTGTTGCGCCCGCCGCGGCTTTCACAGTCCCTATGGACAGGGATGCTGAGTGGTGCTTCGTCAAGACGACGCCGTGGGCTCCTGCACATTCGGCCGTTCTGATCAGGGCTCCTAAATTTTGCGGATCTTCGATCTGGTCCTGCAAAAGGAGGAATCCGTTTTCTCCACGCTGGTGAGCGATATCCATGACGGTTTCAAGACCGGGTAGGGCCTTTTGCTTTCCCAGAGCAACCACACCCTGGGCGTTTTCTCCTCGCGCCAGCATGTGGAATTCGTCTCCTGATGCCTCATCAATCCTGATTCGTTTCGTCACGGCCAAATTTCGGATTTCATCGATTCCTTTCCCCCGGACACCGGATAGGAGAACAATCCTGTCGATCGTCGTTCCCGCCCGCATTGCCTCAAGAACCGGGTTTCGTCCAATGATGACCCGACTGCCCGGAAGGGGAGGTCGGGAGGATTCGAGTCCATTTCCGGATGATTGAGTCATCGCGCGGTCTGGCGGGAGGAATTCGTCCTTTTTTCCTTCCGGGTGAGAATCTTCTCGATACTCCACCCTATGAGGAAGATCGCGATTCCAATGATACTGAGATAGAGCTCGACCCACATGCTCTCGCTCTGAATTCCCTGCACAAGTCCGATCATGACGGATGCGATGCCAAGGGCTTCAAGAATTTTGGCGATGACTTTCATTCGACGTTGTCCGTTTGTCGTGAGGAAATTGCAAGGTCCTTCGGAATTCCTCCTCGTTCACTCTGTGACGGCAAAAGAATGTGCCGTTGATGTGGACGACAGGGATATGATCCCGATACTCCTCATAATGTGAAGAACCGGGCTCGACGAGTGTTTCGCGCAGATTGAACGGTAATTCCCGGCGAACCTTCTCAATGAGGGTCTTTGCCTTATCACAAAGAGAACAATGCCGGCCTGAGAACAGCTCTACCTCTATCATCTGGCTCGCTTTGTTTTTTGGTCAGACAGCTGGCGGATTCGATACATTCCATACAGACCGAGAAAGAATATGGCGATGCTGAAAAGCTGCGCTTCGGAGAGCCCGGAAGACACTTTCGGTTGCAGACGAAGGAACTCGACAAAAAATCTGAAGACGCTTGCTACGAGGAGGTAAATCATGAAGAGATATCCATCGGGGAAGGATGGCTTCCAGATCCACGCCAGGAAAAAGAACCCGGCAATTCCCAGGAGAAGCTCGTAGATCGGGGTGGGGTGGCATGGGGTCAACTCGTCAAACCGGAAATATGGCGTCCCGAGGTCGTCAACGCCTGCCAATACCGTTCGCAGCGAATCATAACGCCAGAGGTCCCTCTGATCCGGGTTCCTGTCGAAGTACTCTCGCAGCATCGACGAAGGTTTGGCGGTTCCCTGCGCATAGATCGTTCCCCATGGCAAGGATGTCGGTATTCCGTAGTCACCATCGCCGGCGAGGTGGCAGCCGACACGACCGACACCGTATGAGAGAATCAACGCAACCCCTAGAGCGTCCAGAAAACGGAGAACCGGGATCTGCCGGTTTCTCACATATACAATGAGCGAAAGAATTCCGAGGACAAAACCGCCGTACCATGTGAGCCCCGACGGAGAGAATGCTGTTGAAGGGCTGTCGATGAACGCGTCCCAGTGCTCGAGGAGATGAAGGGCCTTTGCCCCGATCACTCCGGTGATGAGGGCGACGACGGTAGCCGTGCTGGCAATTTCAGCGTTGAGCTTTCTTTTCCGGAGTTCCCGTGCCAGGACATAGCTTCCAATGATTGCAGAAAGGCCGAGCATCAGTCCGAAACTGTTGATATTGATCGGGCCGACTTGCATGCCAAAGAGGTCGAATGCTGGAATACGAAACAGGACTGGTATCATCGGTATGTGTTCTTCCGGCTTTTTGACGGATGTCTCTGCCCGGCCCGAAGGTTGGGCAGTGAATACATCGGGGAGATGACGTTCATATGAGCTGGGAAATCGATGGCGTTTGGGGGAAGGAGGGGTGTCAGGGGGAGCGAAAGTGTTCAGGCTTCAAAGTAGCTTGACTCTTCCTGACGGAACATTTCAAGGATCTCCTGGGGCGTCTTGAGATCAATCAGCTGGGTGCGAAATTGATCCCGTCTCATGAGTCTCGAGATTCTGCTGAGCAATTTGATGTGGGGCCCCACCATGCTGTCTTTGCCCACCAGCAGGAAGACGAGTCGCACCGGCTTCTCATCGAGCGACTGATAATCGATCGGCTGGGCTGTGACGGCAAATGCTGCGACGATATCGGATACTGCGTCGGTCTTTCCGTGTGGTATGGCAAATCCGTTTCCCACGCCGGTGGACATCAATTTTTCACGGTCGAAGATTGCCTGACGAACTTTTTCCTTGTCGGTCACCTTCTGTGATTCGCCGATGAGATCGACCATTGCGTTAATGATATCATCCTTGGACTCGCCTTCCAGTCCGGTGACGACCAACTCTTCGGTGAGAATATCACTGATCTTCATCGTTCGGTGGTGCTCCTATTGTCCGTCGCGCCACTGTGTCACTTTGCGCTCGTACTCCGTGGCAATGGCGATTGCAGTCTCCTGGTCGGTTGCCTCTGCGTTGATATGGAACAGAGGCCGTTCCTTGTCGGGGATCAACAGGACAGAGGAGCCGCCTCTCCCCCCGTTGAAATAGATTTTGACGCCGTCGACGAGGTCTCGGGCTGCCCCCTCAGAGTCCCTCATGATCTGTCGCATCACTTTTCCCTTGTGTTCCCACGAGCAATTGATGTTTCGCTTTGCTCTGAACAGTGTCGGCAATTCCCGCTCAATCTGGCCGAGTCGTTTGTCGGTTTTCGCCATCATCTCAAGGATTCTGGCGACGGAGTACATCGCATCGGTGGCAAAGAAGAAGTCGGTGAAGATGAAGCCCCCTTTTGTCCCGCCGACAAACTGTACCTGCTTCGAGGTTGCCGCTTCCATCATTGCCAGATGGCTGTTGCGTGTCTTTACGACCCTCACGCCACGGGCTGAAGCGACAAGGTCGATTTCTCCCGTCGAGGTGATGGGTACCGCAATGGCCGAGACATCGTTCGCGGTCTTCATGAACAAGTCGGCGACGATGGTCAGAAGGCGGTCGCTGTCGATAACCTCCCCGTATTCGTTGACCATGAACAGTTTTTCTCCTCCCGCATCGATCAGAGCACCGACATCGTACTTCAGCGAAGTTACGATATGGGAGAGCTGTTTCATGGAATACTCGAATTCGTACGCGTCGCGAGTCAGTTTCTTCGGATCAAGGTGCGCATTGACGGCGAGAACCTGACAGTCGATGGACCCCAGAATCATCGGAAAGATGGTTGACGCAACTCCGTTTGAATAGTCGATGACAATATTGAATTTTTTCTTTCCGATGGCAGCAATATCGATGGAGGAAATAAACTTCTGCCGGTAATCTTCCGTGGCCCGTTCGGGGAAGGAGATGGAGCCCACTTTCTCAGGAGATGATCGTGCGAAATCCTCGCCGAAAAACAACCGTTCGATGCTCTTGGTCTTGCTGTTCGGGAGGTCTTTCCCGTTGGCATCGAAGAAGACGATGTCGGTGAGATTCTTGTCGAACGGCGACCGCCGCACGTGGATGCCGCCCGATTCCTTCCCGCTTGCCAATTCATGCCGGAGAATCGGAATCGATGTGGCACGGAGGTCGTAGGTATTCACACCGCTCGAGACCAGACCGCAAATAAGGGCACGGTTCATCATCCGGGAGACGTTGTCCGAGTCCCGTGACGTGACCACAGTTTTTCCTGCGCTGATGAAGGCCCCATAGCTTGCTCCCAGCTTCGCGCCGAACTCAGGATTCATTTCAATGTTGGACAACCCCGTTACTCTGGAGTCGGCGAACAGTTCGCGGAGCCATTTATCTTCCCAAACAAGGCTTCTGGTCAGGATAGCTCCTTCTTCGACCACCTTTTCCGGCCAGAGCTTGATGTTGGAAGAAAGCGATGCCCCCCGGCCGATCCAGCAGGCATCCCCGATAAATACGTTTTCCGCAACCGTCGCCCTTTCGCCAATCGAGCATTTCGTCCCCACCACATCGTTGGTCAATTCAACACTGTGTCCGATCGTCACGTCGTTCCACACCACAGAGTTCCGGATAACGCTTGCGGCTCCGATGACGCAGTTGTCTCCAATAATACAGCTCGAGAGCTTGACGTCGTCGCCGATGGCGCAGTTCCTTCCGATCACCACGGTGCCGGAGATTTGTATCTTTTCGGGATGAATCCTCGTTCCTTCGCCGACCGTCAGAGAACCGTTGCGTTCCCCATCAACATGCACCTTGACCTCACCTGCAATGGCATCGAGGTGAGCATCCTGGTAATCGTTCAGGTTTCCGATGTCTCTCCAGTAGCCGTCGGCGATGTACCCGTAGAGCCCCAGATCCTGTTTGAGAAGCAGGGGGAAAAGGTCCTTGGAGAAATCAAACTCCTCGCGATAGGGGATGAGGCGGATGATCTCCGGCTCAAGAATATAAATTCCCGTGTTGATCGTATCGCTGAATACTTCACCCCAGGACGGTTTCTCGAGAAATCGTGAGATCTTTCCGTTGTCGTGCGTGATGACGACGCCGAACTGAAGGGGATTCTTCGCCCGGGTCAGGAGGATCGTGGCTTTTGCCTGACGCGCTTCATGAAAGCCGATGGCAGTGGTAAGGTCAAAGTCCGTCAGTACATCGCCGCTAATGATCAGGATTCGCTCATCCATGCCTTGGACGGCGTTGCGAACGCTGCCAGCGGTTCCATAGTCTGCCTCAGCCCTCACGTAGTTCAGGCTTACATCAAACCGCTTTCCGTCTCCAAAATAACGGGTGATCGCTTCGGGTTGATAGAACAATGTTGCGATGAGGTCGGTGATCCCGTGGTTCTTAAGGAGCGCGACGATGTGGTGCATCATCGGTTTATTCATGACCGGAACCATCGGTTTGGGCGTGTTGCATGTCAACGGACGCAACCTCGTCCCAAACCCGCCAGCCATTATCACACCTTTCATATCGGGACTACGCTGAGTCGTGCCAGGAGTCGATGGGGATGATTATGATGCGCAAAGATAGCAAAAACCATAGTGCAATTCAATACAATCTGTTCAATCCTGCAGTGCCGATTCGAGATCGGCGATGATATCCTCGACGTCCTCAAGTCCAACAGAAATCCTGACCATGCCATTCGTTATTCCTATCAGTTGCCGCTGCTCTTCCGGAATTGCCGCATGGGTCATGGATGCCGGATGGGTGATAATCGTTTCAACGCCCCCGAGGCTTTCGGCCAGCGCGCAGAGCCGCACTTTCTTCAAAAACGCTCCGGCCCGTTCGAGGCTCCCCATGTCGAATGAAATCATCCCCCCGAAACCGCGCATTTGTTTCTTTGCCAGCAAGTGCTGTGGATGTTTTTCAAGTCCGGGATAGTAGACCCTAAGGACGCGTTGTTGTCCGGCCAGCCAGCGGGCAACGATCATCGCGCTTTCATTATGCTGTTTCATCCGGACGGCAAGGGTCTTGGTGCCCCGAAGGCAGAGCCATGCATCGAACGGACTCAGTACTCCGCCAACCGACTTCTGCAAAAAGCGAAGCCGTTCCGCAATTGATTTCTCGTTGGTTACCACCAGACCGCCAAGCATATCGCTGTGGCCGTTGAGATACTTTGTGAGGCTGTGAACAACAATATCGAATCCGAAGGCGAGCGGTTGCTGAAGGTATGGCGTCGCAAAAGTATTATCGGCCACCGACAGAAGCCCGTGTTGTTTTGCAATCCTTGCCGATCCGGCGAGGTCGGTAATTTCAATCGTCGGATTGGTCGGAGTTTCGATGAAGAGCATACGCGTGTTCGGACGTATGACCCGCTCGACCTGCTGAAGATCGGTCGTATCGACAAAGTCGAATTGAAGACCGTAGTCTTCCCATACCTGCCGCGCGATGCGGTATGTTCCTCCGTAGACGTTGCGCGACATGATGGCATGTTCACCCGATTTCACGAGGTGGAGAATCGCATCGATTGCTGCTGTACCCGAACTGAACGCCATGCCTTCGGCCCCCCCCTCGAGGGCAGCAATGTTTTGCTCGAGCGCGGTCCGGGTGGGGTTGGCGACCCGCGAGTAAACATAGCCCCTGTCCTTTCCCAGCTCTTCCTGGACATAGGTTGAAGTGAGAAAGACGGGAGGCATGATTGCTCCCGTGACGGGTTCCGGTTCCTGTCCTGCGTGAATCGCTTTGGTTGAGAATCCCTGTTGTTTCATTTGCTCATAAACCCGATAACATCGTACCGTGTGAGAATTCCGCATAGTCTGTTGTTTTCAATGACGAGAACAGCGGCATTTTTTTTTGCAGTCATCAACTTCACAACGTCATCGATCTGCGCATCAACCTCCACGATGGGAAAGCCCGGAGACATCACCGTACTGACCGGCGCGTCGACGATTTCGGGGTGTTCCATCACTGTGGTCATCAGCTCGTAATCGTGTACGGCGCCAACGGAGGTTCCTCCATCGAGAACCGGGAGCTGTGAAACGTCGTGTTCACGGATTAAGTCGAGCGCCTTGCGAACGGTGGTTGAAGGGTCGATGGAGATCATGGTCTCTGCCGATTTTCCCTTTGCTTCCAGAACATAACGCGCACCGATTCTTTCCGGAATCAGAAACCCGTTCTCACGCATCCAGTCGTCGCTGTAAATCTTGCTGAGGTATCTCTCGCCGGAGTCGGGAAGGAGTACGACAACGACGTCGTCCTCGTGGAAGCGGCGCGCAATCTTCATCATTCCGGCAACGGCGGTCCCGCTCGACCCTCCCGCAAGAATTCCCTCTTCCCTGGTGAGTCGCCTCGCCATCAGAAAGGATTCCCTGTCGGTGACTTCGATGACTTCATCGACATGTTCAAAGTTGAGCGTGCCCGGAATGTAGTCCTGTCCGATTCCCTCAACTTTGTATGTCTTCAGGATTGGAGTGATTTTCTTCGTGTAAAAGTATTCGCGCAGCGCAGAGCCTTTCGGGTCGATGCCAACGATTTTGACGTTGGGGTTTCTTTCCTTGAGGAATTTTCCCGTTCCGCTGATGGTCCCACCCGTTCCGATGCAGCAGACGAAATAATCGATGCTCCCCCCTGTCTGATTCCAGATCTCGGGGCCTGTCGTCAGATAGTGTGATTCAGGATTGCGGGGGTTATAGTATTGGTTTGCAAGGATGGCGTTCGGTGTTTCCCGAACGATACGTTTGGCCACTTCCGTGTAGCTTTCGGGTGATTCGTGAGGCACGGCGGTGGGGGTGATAATCACCTCGGCGCCGAATGCGCGAAGGAGGCGGATCTTCTCCATACTCATTTTATCGGGCAGGGTGAAAACGGTCTTGTATCCCTTTACCGCCGCTACAAGTGCAAGGCCGAGCCCCGTGTTGCCTGAGGTCGATTCGACAATGGTCCCCCCGGGCTTCAGCCTCCCTTCCCGTTCAGCTTCCTCGATGATGTTATATCCGATTCTGTCCTTGACGGACCCGCCCGGATTGAACTGCTCGAGCTTTGCAACGATCAGTCCCTTCGCATCTTCGGTGACTTTTCGGAGCCTGACGAGGGGCGTCTTTCCGATCGTCTCCACAACATTCTCGCAGTACGTGACGTTCGACGATTTCCTGGCCATGGTTCTATGCTTTCGATCTCTTGCGGTTGATCAGACTTGCGGCAACACCGGCGCCGAAGCCATTGTCGATGTTCACAACGGTAACGCCGGCGCTGCAGGAGTTCAACATTCCGAGGAGAGCCGAAATCCCTCCGAAGCTCGCCCCGTAGCCCACCGAAGTTGGTACCGCGATCACCGGGACGTTCACCAGTCCGCCGACGACGCTTGGGAGTGCGCCTTCCATTCCGGCGACGACGATGATCACTGCTGCCTTACGAAGGCGCCTGCTTTGCGAGAAGAGCCGATGAATGCCGGCCACCCCAACGTCGGCAACGATTTCCACATGGTTGCCCATGATCCGGGTGGTCTCCAGCGCTTCCTCGGCGACGGGAAGGTCGGATGTCCCCGCGGTGAGGATCAGTATCGTGCCATCTCCTCGTGGCTCCACTGTCTGCTCATTGGCGCAAATGGTCCGTGCAATCTGGTTGTAGCGTGCGTTACGGACGATTTTTTTTATGGAGGAAAAGTGGGAACGGCCGGCACGTGTGACGAAGAGGATGCTTCCTCTGCGCACAATGCTTCGGGCGATCTCCGCTACCTGCTTTTCTGTTTTCCCTTCGGCAAAAACCACTTCCGGAAAGCCTTGTCGCAACTCGCGCAGATGATCAACGGTGGCAAAGCCAAGGGGCTCTGAGGCACCATTGGAAAACTCGTCAATAACATCGTCCGCTGAGATTGTTCCTCGCTTGTACTTCCGAAGGAGGTTTGCCAATGCGTCGCGAGTCATCAGTTGAGGAGTGAAGGACAAGTCGGAATGATAGCTGTACCGCCGGTGTGCCACCGCATCTCATGGTCGTGAGAATATACCGGTTTTGTGAAGGAGAATCAAGGAACGCTGCAATCGATCGGCGTGACTTCACCATCCCGATGGTGTGTTTACCTTGACTCTGCTGAAGATTTTTGTTATTTTTTTTGGCGCCTCGACGTCACTAAACGGTGGACTGATCACATCGAATCATTTTCTCTTGTCATAGGAGGTGTCCTCGGATACTTCCTGGGTTCCGTTCCGACTGCCTACCTCCTCGTCAAATGGAAATCGAATATCGATATTCGGACTGCAGGGAGCAGAAACGTCGGAACCCTGAACAGCTTTGAAGTATCAAGGTCCAGGCTCGTTGGTGGGGCAGTGCTCCTGGTTGATTTTCTCAAGGGCATGGTTGCCGTTGGTCTTTCAGGGTTCTTGTTCGAACATGATTTTGGGGCAATGGCATGTGCCGGATGGGGGGCTGTAGTGGGGCACAACTTCCCTGTCTGGCTGGGATTCAAGGGTGGAAGAGGCCTCGCGACAGCTGCGGGTGTTATGATGTCAGTGTGCTCTCCTGCCGTGGCTGTCTGGGTTGTTGCC
>Ga0247727_10017852_pt1 | contig 11239 bp, 5 predicted proteins | sample WisWelCaveWW1625_FD_202498 | JGI IMG/M metagenome (GOLD analysis project Ga0247727, IMG submission 202498) | Biofilm microbial communities from Wishing Well Cave, Virginia, United States - WW16-25 | ecosystem: Environmental > Aquatic > Deep subsurface > Groundwater > Cave microbial mat | place...
GCCACGGACGTTCCTTCCGCAACGCGTCGCGTCCGCCTTTTATCTTTTGCGGATGGCTGCCCGACTCCCGCCACGAACGTTGACCTTCGCCTTCGAGGAATCTTTCCAACGAGCGATTCACCGCCTCGCGCCGCTCCAACATGACCATGTGACCTGATACGCCGATATCCGCCTCTTCCGCCCCGACAATTGATCCTGCCACCTTCTCAAACAATGGACGCTCGAACACAATATCACGATGCCCGCGCAGAACAAGCGTTGGAACAACGATTGATTTGAACCTCTCCCACCCGTTCCATATCGCCATGTTGTTCGCATAAAAAGATTTCAACGCGTGAGGCGGGGCAAACAACCATCTGCGCGTGAACGGCTCGGCAATTCTCAACAGCCACACAGGCAGACTCAAGGCGAGTTTCAACGCGCTTTGCAATTTGAATTGACCCGCTGTTGCAATCAATACCAAGCGTTCGACTCTATCGGGATTCTTGAGCGCGTACTCCGTGACCACCGCGCCGCCGAAGGAATGTCCCACCAGCACAATTTTCCCTTTGACTTTTAATAACGTGAGCGCGGTTTCCAAATCTTGGATGACTTGCGGCATGTCATAGCCCTTACCTGGTTTGTCAGATAATCCATGTCCGCGCATGTCCAACGCAATGACGCGGTTCTCCACCGCGAACTTCTGTATCTGGTAATGCCATTGCGCGGCTTGTCCCCCGAAGCCGTGAATGAATACAAACGTCCGCTGGGGATGATCAGGCGAGATGTCAATCGCCGAAAGCCTCACCAGCGGATTTGTGGAAACGCGGACTTCGTGACGGTAGAGGTCGAGGTCAATGTCCATGCAGGGAGTTTACATGAGGCAAGGAGGGCTGTCAACCAAATGCAAAAGCCTCGCGGATGAAAAGTTCGCGAGGCTTTCATCTTTTAGCCTATTGGCACAACATGTGGGTCGATTGTTAGGGTGAGGTCAGAACACGTTCCACGGCTGCCACCACAGCATCAGGGTTATCGTTAAAAATATTATGACCAACGTCGACCTGCGATAAGCTCCCATTTGACCAGGCAGCAGTAACTTCTTTCATTATTTGCTCGTAAGTGGGATAACTCTTGCCACAAACATCCATAGGGCTGTCGCATTGGGCAATGGTAGAAAGTAGCATCTCGAAAGGCACATTGGGTGGTACCGGCGCGGTTGCCAATTGCTCACTACTTGTCAGGTAATCCAATGACTCTCCATTCTGACCGTGATAATAGGCTTCTTCCTCTGTATACTCTTCAGGTGTGAAGATTTTGTTTACCTCATCCAACCACGGATGGGCAGGTGGCACGGGATTCATAGCCACCACCCCAATAACCTGGTTAGGATAGGTGCGTGCATAAAGCTGGACAAGCATGCCACCAGCGGAGTGGCCCACTAGTAAGTATGGACCAGGTATATCAGCCGTCTCCAGCAAGTTGTGCAGATCTTCCACCACATCCTTCGCAGTACGAGGCGTAGGCACACCATGCTCACTAAGGCCATTGTTAGCACGATCATATGTGCAGGTGGTTGTACGTTCAGCGAGTGTCCTTTGAATCTGGCTGAACTCTGTAACTGTTCCACCTTCACCTGTTTCGATCACAATCGTCGGTGATCCAGTTCCCAGGCACTCAATGTAGAGGGAGTGTCCATTTACCTCGAAGTTACCGCTCAGTTTTGCGATCGTTGTGGCCGTAACTGTTGGTTGGCTAATTATCGGCTCCGCTGTTGGTGAAGTAGCAGAGATTGGCACTGACTGGGGCGTACAGGCAGTGACCACAAGCAATACAACAATCAATAGATAGAACAAACGATTATTAAACATTTTGGTCTCCTTTGAATTCAGATTGATTCGGGAACCACAGGTGTCCCGATGTCTGTCCGCATTGTTGCAGGATGGCGTTCCCTTTTCGTCGATGAATTACCCGATTTTTCATAGACGTAAAATAGACGCTCCACAGTTAAAGTGCCTGGCATGAGCAGTGCTATACTCAATTTATTCACGGTCCCTACTCACTTCATCTAAAAACCTTTAAAGAATGGAGGCTGCGATGCTTCAAATTCGACTTCTCGGACAATTTGACGTTCGTATTGACGGCAAGCGCGTCCTGATTCCATCGCGGGCTGGTCAATCGCTGCTGGCTTATCTCGTGCTGACAGCTGGAACTTCGCATCGCCGCGAAAAACTGGCGGGTATTTTGTGGCCAGATTTCTCCGATGACAACGCGCGCAAAAACCTGCGTCACGAATTGTGGCGCATCCGCAAGGCCATCTCAACGCAGCAACCCACTACAGTCGACTATCTCGTCCCCGAAGAATTCACAATCGCCTTTAATCGTCAGGCTGAGTACTGGCTTGACGCCGCGCAAATGGAAAGACCAGAGCTTGATCTGGGATCTCTGATATCAAATCTTTCCCTCTATCAGGGTGAACTCCTGCCTGGCTTCTATGAGGATTGGATCGTATTAGAGCGTGAACGCATCCGAAGAATCTTTGACGCCAAAATGGAACAACTGCTGGGACAACTCATCGCCGCTGAACGCTGGACGGCTGTGCAGGAACAGGCAGAACGCTGGCTTTCGCTGGGTAACAGTCTCGAGCCTGCTTATCGCGCCCTCATGCTAGCTTACGGCTCAAGCGGCGATATGGCGAAAGTCAGTTCCATATACCAGCGGTGTATTGATGAACTGAATGAGCAGTTTGGACTCGAACCTTCTGCTGAAACACGCGCGCTGTACGATGGCTTGCTCAAAGGCGCACACATTCCCTCGCGCGCCGTACAGTCGTCTGGTACAGTCACTTTTCTTTTTACCGATATCGAGGAGTCAACCAATCTGCTTGACAAGCTAGGTGATCAATATGCAGACGTGCTGGCAGATCATCATGAGATTCTGCGCGCCGCAATTCAGAAATGGAACGGGACAGAAGTCGCTACGCAGGGTGATTCATTCTTTATCACCTTTCCTCGCGCCCTGGATGCTGTGCAGGGCGCCGCCGACGCCCAGCGCGCCCTTGCCTCGCATTCCTGGTTGCGCAATCAACCCCTGCGCGTGCGAATGGGACTGCATACCGGCGAACCCTTAATCGCTTCGACAGGCTATGTAGGGATGGATGTGCATCGCGCCGCGCGTATTGGCGATGCAGCGCATGGTGGACAAGTACTTTTATCGCAAACGACGCGGGAATTGGTGTTACATGATCTACCCAAAGGGGTGAGCATTCGCGACCTCGGCGAGCATCGCCTCAAGGATTTGAAGTTTCCCACACCCATCTATCAATTGGTGATTGATGGGTTGCCATATGATTTTCCACCACTCAGAACCAAATTCACCGGCACTGAAGCGCCCACTCCGGGTGAGCCGCCTTTCAAGGGCTTGCAATATTTTGATGCGACCGATTCGGATCTGTTCTTTGGACGCGAAGCGCTCACCGCAAAATTAGTGAATCGATTAAGAGAAACCGAATTTCTTTCAGTCGTGATTGGCGCTTCGGGCAGTGGCAAATCATCATTGGTGCGAGCGGGTTTAATTCCCGCCCTCAAAAAGGGACAGCCGCTCATGGATGGAACGAATCCACCGAAGGGAAGCGCCAACTGGCAGGTTCATGTCATCACACCTACCGCACATCCTCTCCAGGCACTGGCTACTGAGCTCACGCGGGAATCGGAGTCAGTCACTGCCGCTGCTACACTGATGGATGATCTGATGCAAGACCCGCGCAGTCTGACTCTCTTTCTTGCGCGCCAAAATCCAAAGCGGCATACATTGTTGGTTCTCGATCAGTTTGAAGAGTTGTTCACGCTCTGTAGAGACGAATTTGAACGTGAAGCCTTTATTGATAATCTTCTCATAATCCTTAGTCAAGGCGAGGGTAACATCACACTAATTCTTACCTTACGCGCCGATTTTTACGCGCATCTGGCTCAATATCCCGAGCTACGGGAGGCGGTGGCAAAACAACAGGAATATATCGGGCCGATGACTACCGAGGAACTGCGGCGCGCCATCGAGGAACCCGCCCAACGCGGGCGTTGGGCATTCGAGCCGGGACTCGTGGATTTGATCCTGCGGGATGTAGGAGATGAGCCAGGCGCTCTGCCTTTGCTCTCGCATGCGCTGCTCGAGACTTGGAAACGACGCGCCGGGCACACGCTCACGCTCAAAGGCTATGCCGATGCAGGCGGCGTGCGCGGCGCCATTGCGCACACAGCCGAGAGCGTATACCAAAACCTTTCGTCCGAGGAACAGACCATTGCACGGAATATTTTCCTGCGCCTCACGGAGTTGGGGGAAGGCACGGAAGATACGCGGCGGCGAGCCTCTTTAGAAGAGTTAATATCACAGGCAGAGAATGCCGACGAAGCGCGTTCTGTGTTGAACATTCTGGCTGAAGCGAGACTCATTACCCTAGGTGAGGATACGGGCGAGGTTGCGCATGAGGCATTGATCCGCGAATGGCCCACCCTCCGCGAGTGGTTGACTCAGGATCGGGAAAGCCTACGCCTGCACCGCCATCTCACCGAAGCCGCGCATGAATGGGAACTGCTTGAGCGCGACGCGGGCGCGTTGTATCGTGGCTCGCATCTGGCACAAGCGCGCGAATGGGCGGTATTGCATCCGAATCGGTTGAACGCGGGAGAGAGAGCCTTCCTCGATGCCTCAAACGAGTTGGAACAACACGAAGCCAGGGAGCGGGAAGCGCAACAGAGGCGTGAACTCGAAGCCGCGCAGAAACTGGCAAAGGCTGAACGAGCTCGCGCGGAAGAGCAGACACAATCAGCAACTCGTCTGCGGATACGCAACCGTGTGATTACTACTGTGGGCTCGATTGCAGTCATTTTGGCATTGCTGGCTGGAGTGTTCGGTGTGCAATCGAATCAAAATGCAAACACTGCGCAAAACAACGCCGCGACCGCCCAGATTGCCAAAGACAATGCCTTCAATGCACAAGCCACTGCGCAAGCCGCGAGCACACAAGCCATCGCCGACTTTACCCGCTCTGAGGCTCAACGCCTGGCTGCCGAAGCGAACAGCCTGATGCTCAATAATGGCGACACGAATTTGATTGCTCTGCTTGCCGTCCGATCCTTGAACATGCAATACACACCATCTGGCGATGCGGTACTGGCAGGCCTGACAACCTTCGAGGCGCCACCGCGCCTGTTCAGGGGACATAGATCTGATGTCTGGGGCGTGGACTTCTCACCAGACGGCAAGTATCTGGCAACCGGCAGCAGCGATAAGACTGCCCGGCTTTGGGATCTTGCCACAGGCGAAACCATCCTCGTCTTATCCGGACACACTGGAGAGATTGATGGGGTCGAATTCTCGCCGGACGGCAAATACCTCCTGACAGCAGGCGGCGCGGATCATACTGCTCGCTTGTGGAATGTCGCTAGTGGCGAAACGGTGCAGGTCTTTTCCGGGCACACTGGCAGCGTTGATGATGGTGCCTTCTCGCCAGATGGCAAACTAATTGTCACAGCAGGCGGCGAAGATATGACTGCCCGCATCTGGGATGTCGCCGCCGGCGAGACCCTGCATATCCTTGCCGGCCATACCGCATACGTCCCCCGCGTGGCTTTCTCCCCCGACGGCAAGTACGTGCTCACCGCCGGCGACAAAGACCGGACTGCTCGGCTTTGGGAGGTTGCTACTGGGAATGAGGTGCGGGTTTTCTCAGGGCATACGGAAATTGTCGCCGCAGTGGCTTTTTCTCCTGACGGCAAATATGTTGCCACAGGCTGTGACGATTACATAGCCAGGGTTTGGGATGCTGCCACCGGGCAGCTGGTACGAGAATTTACCGGCCATCAAGGCTTCATAAATGGCATCAAATTCTCGCCGGATGGTCGTTTCCTGCTAACGGGCAGTCATAATAGGACAGCCCGCCTATGGGATGTTGCTACCGGCGAAACGCTTCGTGTCTTTAGCAGTCATTCAGGGCAGGTGCAAGGCGTGGCGTTTTCTCCGGATGGCAATCTGATCGCGACGGGCAGCAACGACAGGATTGCCAGGGTCTGGAATTTGCAAACTTCCCCAACGGGGATAAAGTTCATTGGGCATGGTGCGGAAGTCTGGCAGGCTTCCTTCTCGCCCGATGGCAAGCGCGTGGTCACCGCCAGCAATGATGACACTGCTCGTATATGGGATACAGTTAGCGGCCAGACAATAATCATCCTGACTGGACACACTTCCGAAGTACGCAGCGCCGTTTTTTCTCCTGACGGCAAGATGGCGCTCACCGCCAGTGCTGACCACACAGCGAGACTCTGGGATGTCAGCAGCGGTAAGGAGTTGCAACGCTTCGAGGGGCATACTGACTTGGTTACCCGAGCGATATTCTCCCTAGATGGGAAGCATGTTGTCACTACCAGTTTTGATGGCACAGCAAGGGTTTGGGATGTTCAAACAGGTCAAACGATTCTGACTTACACCAACCAGGGTCCAGAGCATGTAAACCGAGTCGCCCTCTCACCTGATAGCAAACTGGTGGCAACCAGCGGTGACGACGACACAGCCCGTATCTGGAATCTTCAGACGGGCAAGGATCTCATGGTCTTAAAGCATAACGATAACGTTACTGGCATTGCCTTCTCGCCTGATGGAAAGTATCTGGTCACATGCAGTTTTGATGGCAGCGTTCGCTTATGGGAGGTTGCAACGGGTAAGGAAGTACGTCGCTTCGCTGGTCATACAGTGACTGCATTTGGTGCGGCATTCTCGCAGGACGGCAAATATATCTTGACTAGCGGCCGCGACGGAACAGCACGCTTGTGGGATGTGGCAACCGGCGAAGAAGTGCGCCGCTTCACGGGCCATACAAGTGAGGTGCGCGATGTTGCTTTCTCGCCAGATGGCCAGTACATTTTGACTGCCAGCTTTGATGGCGCCGCGCGGCTATGGCTGACCGACCTCGATGACACCATCCGCGGGGTTTGTGCTGTGCTGACTCGCGATCTGACGCCGGAGGAGCGAATCCAGTTTGGGATCTCTGATCAAGGACCGACCTGCCCGGCGCAATAAATCGTTTTATTCGGGCAGAAGGTGGATGTCTGCCCTCTGAGGATGATCCGGCGAGATCTCTATCGCCGGAAGCCTCACAAGCGAAGCGGTCCCGTGGACCAGCGGATTTGTCGAAACGCGCGCTTCGTGGCGATAGAGGTCGAGGTCAATATCCATGCAGGGAGTTTACATGAGGCGGGCATGGATGTCAGTTTTGATCCTCACGCTCAAATAGGTCAGCGACGGAACGATCTCCGTCGCTGACCACTTACTTGATGCTCGGACTTACCTTTTCGGAGGAGTATCTCCGTGCATCTTCTACTCGCCGAACCACTCACTGCGCTGATATTTTGTGAAGAGCACAGGGATGCTGGTTCGCTCACTGTTGAAGTATGCTGCCATGCCAGCCTGCGGGTCAACGAGTGTGCGTTCACTCAGCAAGTAGATGGAGAAGCCTGCATTTGTACCGGTCACTGCGATCACAGGCGTGTGGGCCAATTCCTGAGGTGTTTGGCCATAGCGCTCGCCAAGCCAAAACTCGCGAAGAGCCTGTTCGAGGGTGTATTCCTGCGGCGTCACCCCGTAACGCTCGCCCAAAATGTACTCTCGTTGAATCTGCTCCGCACTGAACGGGTTAATATTTTCGGGCAACACTCCATACCGTTCCCCAAGTTGATATTCGTGGAGGGCTTGTTCCTTCGATTGAACAACGCCTTCCGAAGTGGAGCCAGCGGGTATCATGCTGGCAGTCATCAGGGCAAGGGCAACGACGATGAGCGCAACGACTATTGTGGAAAAACGCTTGGTTAACATTGTATTCTCCTTGATTGGCGGGGATTTGGTTTGAGTGCCAATCTATGACCCTAGTTTATTCAGCCACCGTCCCTGAGCGTGTCAGCGAGCGTGGATTGAGCGTGTTTTTTCGCATGTATACTAAACGAGTGTGGAGAAACAAAAAAATCCCGCCGCTGAAATAACGACGGGATAAAAAATCGGCACGCGCTAGTCAGATTTCTCCAACGCGTACTCGACAGCTTTCTCCAGAGTCATCTTCGCGCCTTTTGCCCAGGCATTTTCTAAAGTTGCCGGGTCCAATTGCGAGCGCAAACTCGATACGTTACGGTCATACTCGATTTGGTCTATCGGAAGCAAGCGAATGGTCCGAGCAGTGAGAAGGGCTGAGACAGCGCCAAAGAGGTACGCCGCAAGCAAAGCCTTCCCGCGTGCCAGGGCAATCCCAGCGAAGGCCGAGAGGCACATAATGACACCTCGGTCGTACCTAAGCGCCTGATTCAAATTCAAACTCTCTTTGCACAGCTTGGTCGCCTCTTCAAACTCGCCTCGATGCCAGGCGAGTTGCCCCAATCGCCGAGCGATATACGCCAGCCAGTTCCCATCGTGGATTTCCCTCAGTGCGCGGGAGCATTGTTCGTACAGTATTCGAGCCTCTTGCAGGTCATCCTGGTTTAAAGCAATATCTCCCAGAAACATTTGTGCATAAAGATATTCCCTCTTGCCCTCAAGTCCCGACTCTTGTAGGAGGCCCAGGCCCTGTTGCAGGAGGGAACGTGCTCGCGCGTAGTTGCCCTGGATATTTTCGATCAACCCGAGATTACATAGTGATGTGGCGATAACGGAATTATCCTCCAGTTCCCTGCCTATCGAGAGCGCTTGCTCAATTTCGAGATGCGGACTACCTGTGCTCATGCCAGACCAATAAAATAAACCGCTTGCATTCAGAGCCTTTGCCCGTTCTGGAGTGTGATTCAATCCTTCTGGCAACCCAAGCGCCCTGCTCATTAACCCCCTCCATTCACGAACAGAATTGTTGAGATACCCGATATCGTTGAGGCCGACTGGCCAGAAGTTGGTCATTGCCGCTGCAAGGCGCAACGCGGTAGTTGCCTGGAGGGTTTGAATGGACCAATCCATGGCTGCTCTGATATTGTCTAATTCCTGATTCATTCGCATTGTGTATCCCCATGATTCAGCGCCAAAGGTATTGGCTTCCGCTTGTTCAGCCAGCCTCACAAAGAACTCCAAATGCTGGTCGCGAATCGCCCGAGCATCTTCGGTTCCCATCAACTTTTCAAGCGCATATTGGCGAATAGTCCCCAACAAACGATAGCGCGTCTCGCGGATCTCTGAATCTGATTCCACAATCACAAGCGACTTATCCACCAAACGTCCAAGCAAATCAAGGATATCGCTCCGCTTCAATTCCCCTTGACTGCAAACTGCTTCCGCGGCTTCAAGCGTAAAACCGCCTGCGAATACCGCCAGCCTGTGGAACAAGATTCGCTCTGGCTCCGTGAGCAGGTCATGACTCCAATCAATCGCCGCGCGCAGAGTCTGTTGGCGTGGCAAGGCGGTGCGACTGCCCGATGTCAGCAACGAGAAGCGGTCGTTCAAACGCGATGCAATTTCATCCACCGATAAAACTTTGATGCGCGCCGAAGCCAGCTCAATCGCCAATGGAATGCCGTCGAGACGGTTGCAGATTTGAGCGATGGAAGATGCGTTTTGCTCGGTCAACACAAAATCAGATTTGACATTCCCCGCGCGTTCAACGAACAATTCGATGCTGGCGAATTCCTTCATTTGTTTCAATGAAAGCGCTCCCTGTATTTCAGGCAACGGCAGGGACGGCACATTCCACGTCGTCTCATTGAACAGGTCCAGTCGCTCGCGGCTGGTTGCCAGTACTTTTAGTTTGGGACACGCGCCAAGCAAGCCTTCGACAGTTTGCGCGCAATTCTCAATCAAATGTTCGCAGTTATCCAACACAAGCAGAAGTTCCTTCGACTTCAAATGAGTCTTGAGCGTTTCCACCATCGGTTGATTCGGGACCTCACGCACATCGAGCGCCTGGGCAATCTCCTGCGGGATGAGCGAACCATCCTGCAAGCCAACCAACTCCACCCAACACACGCCATCCTTGAATTTCTTGACCGAGTCATGCGCGGTCTGAATCGCAAGGCGCGTCTTGCCCACCCCGCCAGGACCGATCATCGTCAACAAACGCGAGGCGGATAACAACTTCGCGATATCTTTCAATTCTTTTTCGCGCCCGATGAAACTTGTCAGCGGAACTGGGATGGATGAACGGAAACCCGCCTCTTTCTTAACTTGAGCCTGCTTCTGTTCCAGGAACAGATTCGCCACTGGGATCCCCTGCCCCGCCTTGAGTCCCTCATACAGTTTAACAGTTTGCTCCGATGGCTCAACCCCAAACTCTTTCAGCGATTTGACACAACGCTCATATACCGCCGCGACTTTGGACATATCCCCTTTCGCCGCGTGAGCAGACATCAACGCGCGATAGGCAGGCTCAGGTTTTTGACCAAACGAAATCCAGCGTTCGCCCCATTTCAAAATATCCAGCCAGCGACCTTCGTCCTGCAACAGGGACAGCAAGCGAGCCATCTTGCTCTCGAAAACGGCTTGCAAATGTTCGCGTTCCAAAAGGACCCAATCCTCGTAGTAGCCTGGCAACAACTCCCCTTCATAAAGAGACAACGCATTCATCAAATCTTTAGTAGACGCGTTGTCGCCAACATTTTTTATCGCCGCTGCATCCAGCAAATATTTCGACTCAGAATTGAAACTCACATGGATGTCGTCCGCGCTGATATATGAATCTGATTTGCCTTTTGATGACGCGGGTTCGATTGCCTTGCGAATCTTCCAAAGCGCATGGCGGAGATAGTCACGCGCGCCTTCCTCTGTCGAATCGGCCCACAACAATCCCGCCAGCTTTTCGCGCCGATGGGCTGTCCCCGCTGTCAAAACCAGATAAGCAAACAATCCCTGCGCGGGACGCGAAGATATCGCGACAGGTTTGCCGTCGCGCTTAACCTCAAACGCTCCGAGCAGACGAACTTCCAGCATACTTTTCAATCGCAGTATAGCATTTTGGACTGGTAATTACAATCAGTTCATACGGGATTAAAAGCGTTATAATCTCGATTGAAAGCGAGGTCAGAATGGCTGAGAAAACGACTCGACGCAAACCCTTTGAGAAGGAAATTCCTGAGGAAGTCCGCCAACACGTGCGCGCGGCGCGCGAAGAACTGCGCGAAAGTATGAAGGCTTTTTTGCCGCCCGGCTTCGTGGAGCATCGCAAGAAGGCGCGCAAAGAAATGCTGCTCGCCTGGCGCAGTCTGATTGACGCCGCGCTGGAGCGTATGGATAAGAAGGAAGAGAAGGCGTA
>Ga0247727_10017853_pt1 | contig 11239 bp, 10 predicted proteins | sample WisWelCaveWW1625_FD_202498 | JGI IMG/M metagenome (GOLD analysis project Ga0247727, IMG submission 202498) | Biofilm microbial communities from Wishing Well Cave, Virginia, United States - WW16-25 | ecosystem: Environmental > Aquatic > Deep subsurface > Groundwater > Cave microbial mat | place...
CAGAGATGATCGCGCCACGCGTCTGCACCCGACCGGGTGTGGGTGACGGACATGACCTACATCTGGACCTGGGAAGGCTGGCTCTTCCTGGCCGCGATCGTGGACGTCTTCTCCCGGCGCGTGGTCGGCTGGGCGATGGCTGATCACCTGCGCACGGAGCTTCCTCTCCGAGGCCTTGGGGATGGCGCTCGGTATTCGACAGCCGGAGCGCGGTCTCGTCCACCACTCGGGTCGTGGCTGTGGCAGTATGCGAGCGAGATTTATTGGGTTGAGCTGTCGGCCCGTGGCATCGTCTGCAATGCTTCCACCAAAGGCGCTCTCAACATGACAAGGCTTGGATTCACCGTCAAGGAGTTAATCGGCGGGCTGGATTGGTGGAAGCGAGATGGTTATGCTACTGAAGGCCGCCTCGCTTCGAATGGTGACAAAATCACATGTGGCTGTAATTAACTTCATCGACTCTTTAAAAATTATGCAAACGATTATTCTTGCCTGGCTATTGCTGTGCTGCATTTGGGGATCGACGTGGCTATTCATTAAGTTGGGCTTGCAGGATTTGCCGCCGATGACTTTTGCCGGAATACGATTTCTCATAGCCAGCCTGATTCTCGGATCGATCATCGCGATCCGGCGAATCGATTTTCCGAGAAATCGCCGCGACTGGCAGCTCATGGCGGTGATCGGATTGCTTGGCGTAGCGTTGAATTACGGATTGCTCTTTTGGGGCGAGCAGCACATTTCATCGGGCTTGGCCGCAGTGTTGCACGCATCGATCCCGCTCTCCGGAATGGTCATCGCCCATTATCACCTGCCGGCGGAACGTGTGACAGTGCCGAAGATTGGTGGCGTGTTGTTGGGCCTCAGCGGCCTTGTTTTAATTTTTTTCAACCAACTGCAGATGCAAAGCTCGATGGCTGTGTTGGCGACTGCCGGTATATTGCTTGGAGCTATTGCCGCAGCCTACACCAGCGTGCTCGTCAAAGCCCGAGGGCAAAACATTGCGCCGCTCGCATTAGCCGCAGGCCAGATGGTTTGCGGTTTCCCGCCGCTGCTCGCTATTGGAATTGCCACCGAGGGAAATCCGTTGCATTTTTCATGGACACCATTGGCATTAGCCTCGCTGCTTTACCTTGCTGTGATCGGGTCATGTCTTGCCTTCTTTCTTTTCTATTGGCTTGTGAAAAAAATCGAAGTGACCAAAACAATGCTGATCATGTTAGTCACGCCGCTCATCGCCGTCACGTTGGGCGTTGTTTTCAATGGGGAAGAATTCAATTGGCGGCTCATCGCCGGCGGCGCGTGCATTATTTCCGGCGTCGGTGTTGTTTTGTTATTCAAAGAGAGAACATGAAAAGAATCGCGTTGGTAACGTATCAAAAATTGCCGAATTTGACGGCCGATGATCGTTTGCTCCTGGCCAATCTCCATCATCATGACATCGCAACTCAAACAGCGATCTGGGATGCGCACGATGTTGCGTGGGAACGCTTTGACGCCATCATTCTCCGCTCGTGTTGGGATTATCATCTGCGGCCCGAAGAGTTTGCCAATTGGATAGAAGGGCTTGATAAAATCGGCGCGCCGCTGTGGAATCTCCCTCGCGTCGTCAAGTGGAACATGGACAAGACTTACTTGCGAACAATATCAGCGCAAGGTTTCACAATCGCGCCGAGCATTTCTATTGAGAAAAGCGCCCCTGCGCATCTCAAAAAAGTGCTCGAAGAACAGGGCTGGGAAAGGGCCGTTGTAAAGCCAACGATCTCTGCCTCTGCTTTCCAGACGTGGGTGGTGACTCGCGAAAATGCAGCATCAAATCAGAACACATTGGATGAAATGTTGACCAGAACCGGCGTCATCATTCAAGAATTCGTGGACGAAGTTCAAACCATAGGTGAATGGTCATTTATCTTTTTCAATAAGAATTTCAGCCACGCAGTTCTAAAACGTACAAAGGCTGGCGACTTTCGCGTGCAGCAAGAGCATGGCGGTTATTGCGAAACAAAAATCCCAGACACTGCTTTCAATGAAGCTTCCCGACGCAAGCGTCGGGGTATCAAGTGGTGTATTGTCTATTGTAAACGACGCAAGCGTCGGGGAATTGAACCCGAACAAGATCAAACAAGCACAGAAGATTGTTCATTCAATTGCCGAACCGCTGTTGTATGCACGAGTGGACGCGGTTGAACGCAATGGAGAATTAACTTTGATGGAGCTTGAGTTGATCGAGCCGGTTCTTTTTCTTGCTCATGATCCTTTGGCGCCGCAGAGATTTGCCGAGGCGATTATTGCGAGCGTAGGTAGGTGATCGACCGAATCAGACATTGAATAAAAAACCTTAGACAAAATAACCACACCTGTCCAAAATAAAATCTCCAGAAATTGGTATAATCGGGTTGAGCACAGGCTAAAATATCCACCAAACGGAAATCAGAATGCCCACGAAAGGAAAGGTTGAAAAAATGAAAAAGTTTTTGCGAACTTTTCTCCTGATATGCAGCTTGGTTGTCATCTTGCAACCCCTTCATGGACTCGCACAGAAGAAGTCAGGCGCATCAGGAACAAACCTTCAACACACTCCAACGGAATGGGATGGGCAACACGATTTTGACTTCCATATTGGTACTTGGAAAACTCACCTATCGCGGCTCCTGCATCCCCTAACTGGCTTCACTACCTGGGTCGAATATGAGGGCACTACCGTTGTCCGAAAGGTTTGGAATGGCCGCGCCAATCTGGTGGAGCTTGTGGCCGATGGCCCAGCAGGTCACTTCGAAGGTCTGAGCCTACGTCTATACAATGCCCAATCTCGTCAGTGGAGCCTCAATTTTGCCAACAGCAACGCTGGTAATATGAGCCTACCCACGATCGGTGAGTTCAAAAATGGGCGTGGCGAGTTTTTCAACCAGGAAACACTTAATGGCCGAGCCATCTTTGTTCGATTTGTTATCTCGGACATTACTCCCAATTCTTGCCGATTTGAACAGGCATTCTCGGATGATGGAGGCAAGACTTGGGAAGTAAACTGGATCGCGACAGACACACGGGTGAAAGATGGATCTGACAAAGACCACTGAATTCCAATAATGATGAAAATATTAAATGTTAATTCGGTTAACTGAATCTGTTGCAGAGGAAGATTCGTGCCGCATCAGTTCCGGCCTTTCAAACAAAGAAACCGCAAGAATCGGGTGGTTTTGCAGCGCAAACTTCTTTATGTTGGTGGCGTCAGAACAACAGAAAGGAGTATAGTCATGTCAGCCATGGATTACCAACGTATCGAGCAAGCCATAAATTATCTTGGCCAAAGTTTTCGCGAGCAGCCGGATTTGAGTGAGATTGCTCGGCGCGTTCATCTCAGCGAATATCATTTCCAGCGTCTGTTTCGCCGCTGGGCGGGCATCAGTCCAAAACGCTTTTTGCAATTTCTTACCGTTGAGTATGCCAAAAAATTGTTACACGAATCAAGCGACCTGCTGCGGGTAACTTATGATTCAGGCCTCTCCAGCCCCGGACGTTTGCACGATCTTTTTGTGAACGCCGAGGCGGTTACTCCCGGCGAATTCAAAAAACGCGGCGTAGGCGTCGAAATTACTTACGGTGTGCATACAAGTCCATTTGGCGATTGCCTGCTGGCGATGACCGAGCGCGGCATTTGCAATTTGTCTTTCATTTCGGCTTCAGAACGTGCGCGGGCAATCAAGCAGCTCAAGAGCAAGTGGCCGAAAGCGGTGTTCCGAGAAAATTCGCGCGCTACGCAACCGCTTTTTGATCAGATCTTCAACTCGACTAAAAATGGCAAAACGCGGAAAGTGAATTTGTTTTTGCAAGGCACCAATTTTCAGATCAAAGTCTGGGAAGCGTTGTTGAAAATTCCCTCCGGCTTTTTGCTTTCGTACGAAGACATTGCCGCAATGATCGGCAAGCCAGGCGCATCGCGCGCCGTGGGCAATGCGATCTCGAATAATCCCATCGCCTATGTGATTCCGTGCCATCGCGTCATCCGCAAAATCGGCGTCATCGGCGATTATCGCTGGGGCAGTGCCAGAAAGAAAGCCATACTCGCGTGGGAGGCGGCCAAAAGAAACGGTGATTGATAATCATGCTTCATACAAGTTTTGTCAATCAAACCCGGCTGAGTCAGCACGCAACAGCAACAGATTACGCGGATTTCACTGATTTTTAATTCAATCTGTGTAATCCGTGAAATCCGTTGCAAACAATCTTTTTGTTCAAAAAGACTAATCGAAATTTGACATGAACAGATTAAGCCTTGACCCTTCGATCAGAACAGAGCTTTGGCAACGACTCGCTGAAGTGATCGAGAACTATGCCACCCGTGTCGATGGAGCGCGGGTTACACCAGAGCTTGATCCTGAAAAAATTCGTTCGCTCCTCAAGCCATTTGATTTTAAACAATCACTCGATCCCATCGAAGCGATGAACTTCGTGGCGGATGGGCTGTGGCAGCATCAAGTGCATGTATCGCATCGACGATATTTCGGTTTATTCAATCCCGCACCAACGACGATATCCATCGTCGCCGATGCATTAGCGGCTGCGTTCAATCCCCAGCTCGCGGCGTGGAGCCATAGTCCGCTGGCAGTGGAAATCGAGCAGCATCTCGTGCGTGCATTCGCAGAGCGCTTTGGTTACGATCCAACGAATTCAGCAGGCACGTTTGCCAGCGGCGGCGCAGAAGCGAATCATACCGGCCTTCTTACTGCTCTTGTGCACAACTTTCCTCATTTCGCGCGAGCGGGTTTACGTGGACTCGAAGCGCAACCGGTTTTCTATGTTTCATCACAAAGCCATCATTCATTCATGAAAGCATCACGGCTCTGCGGTCTTGGAACAGATGCAGTTCGCGAGATTCCCATCAACGACGATTGGCAGATGGATGCAAAAACTCTTCAAGCGCAAATTGTCAAAGATCGCCGTGATGGTTTTGCGCCGTTCCTTATCGTCGCCACCGCCGGAACCACCAATGCAGGAGTAGTCGATCCTATTCCCGCCCTTGCCGATATTGCCAAAGAAAAAAAACTTTGGCTGCACGTCGATGCCGCGTGGGGTGGCGCGGCGGTATTGGTTCCGGAGCTTCGCGATACGCTTGCAAGCATCGAACGCGCCGACTCGATCACCTTCGATGCGCACAAATGGTTCTCCGTTCCCATGGCCGCAGGATTGTTCTTGACCCGCCATCGCGACATTTTAAACAAAACATTTCGCATCACCGCCGACTATATGCCGCGCGACGCTGCTGGATTAGATGTCATCGATCCTTACATTCACTCGATGCAATGGTCGCGGCGATTCATCGGCTTGAAAGTTTTTCTCTCGCTTGCCGTCGCCGGATGGAAGGGATATGAAGAAACACTTCGCCATCAAGCCGCGATGGGTGATCTCTTACGCAAAAAACTCGAAGCCGCAGATTGGCAAGTCGTCAACAAAACGCGATTGCCGGTCGTTTGCTTTGTTGATGCAAAGACTCCGGCTGGACGAAGCGCCGCACACATTGAGGCAATCACCCGCACCGTGCTTGCTTCCGGCGAGGCCTGGATTTCCTCCATTCGCATCAATCAAGATTTTGCCGCGTTGCGCGCTTGCATTACCAATTATCGCACAATCGAAAGCGACCTCGACGCGCTTATCGCAACATTGAACCGGGCGCGGCAAAGCATGTAAACATATTCACCCGACCTTCCTGCCTATTTTCATGCAATTTCTATTGCTCAAAACCCTCCCGCTGCTGGTAAATTACATCGATTTCAAAAACGTCGCCTGCAATAACCGACATTGAGACGTGGCAACAAACAATGAATTCCAATTTTCTTTTCTTATTTCCCTGACAAGGATCGCTAACAACATGGAGGTTAAAATGAGGGAAGTGAGCAGTTTGTTAATTTGCGCGATTTCGCATTTGGCGTTTTCGTGCGGTTATTTCAAACCGGACAAAAAAGAAGCCGAGCTTTTTCCCATCAAACAAAACGGCAAATGGGGGCTTATCGACAAAAGCGGCGCGCTTGTCATCAATCCGCAATTCGATTCGATACCGGAATTTCACGATGGTCTGGCGCGCATGAAACTTGACGGCAAATGGGGATTCATCGACGAGGCGGGGAAATATGTCGTCGCTCCGCAATTCGATTCAACCGGGAACTTTTCCCAGGAGTTGGCTCTGGTCAACATGTGGAATCTATGGGGCTATATCGACAATCAAGGCAAGTACGCAATCAATCCGCAATATCTCGAGGCGGGAAATTTTTCGGAAAACTTGGCCCGTATTAAAATTGCCGGGCGATGGGGTTATATCGACAAGGAAGGAAAAATTGTGGTTAATCCGCAATTTGATGCCGCCTCGGATTTTGCCGAGGAGCTTGCCTGTGTTCGAATCGGCAACGAAGTGGGCTACATTGATAAAGAAGGAACGTACGCGATCATGCCACAGTTCGATTCGGGAAAAGATTTTTCCGACGAAATGGCGGCGGTCGCCGTCGGCGGCAAATGGGGGTACATCGACAAAAGCGGCGCCATCGTCATCAACCCGCAGTTTGAAATTGCCCCGGGGAAATTTTCCGACGGCATGGCAGCGGTGGCAATCGAAGGACAGTGGGGTTACATCGACAAAGCGGGGAAATATATCATCACTCCGCAATTTGAAAGCGCCGGCGATTTTGCCAACGGGCTGGCGCGAGTCGTCGTTCGCGGCAAATCCGGCTTTGTGGACAAAAGCGGGACGGTTGCCATCAGCCCGCAATTTGATTTGGCGATGGAATTTTCCAATGGCATCGCGAGAATCGAAGTTGGCGGCAGAATCGGATATATCGACAAGACGGGAAATTATACGTGGCCGCCGACGGAGTAAAAAAATCATCCACTAAATACAAAACCCAGACAATGTCTGGGTTTTGTTTGCTCCCGAGACAGGACTCGAACCTGTAACCTAGTGGTTAACAGCCACCCGCTCTGCCGATTGAGCTACTCGGGAATAAACAGCTTCGATACGTTTTACAAGATCAACTCGAACCTTTATCCTGAGAAGTCTGGATCTCTGTATCACTTTCAGGACTGCTGGGGAAATTCTTTTGAAAACCGCTCTGCAAATATAAAAGAAAATCAATAAAAGTCAATAAGCAGTTGAGCTGCATCTATATTTCATCAAACACCTACCCATTTAGCATTCTGCAAGATATTTTATCCAGAAATTTCGATTGGCAAGAATAAGACGGCGTGGCTGTTATGCCGATGGGTCGAGATACAGGTTCGAGTCCTGTCTCGGGAGCCAGATAGAACGCAGGTCGGCTCTTTTCGAGAGTTCGACCTTTTTCTTTTGGTAGGTCGTGTTTGTAACCGCGAGCATATCAAAGGGTTTGCGATAGACGGGAATCAGCGTGCTGTTTCTCCAAATCGAGTTCGAGAATACAAAATCAAGCAGTCGAGGTTTCTCTTGCAGATTGTGCGTGAGCATGAGGCAGGAGACCAGGGGAAGAAGCACACATTGAGGAATTCGTAAAAAGTCTCCATCTCGGCTGAAAGCACTTAGGAATCGTGCATAACTTCAAATTGTGCGTAGGCAAAAAATAGCGTTTCGGACGATTTTTGACTTTTTACGAATTGCTCATACTTTGCAACTCGACCGATTTAAGTAGGTTCACGTTGCGCGCGGCTGGCATAGATCTTCCAAACCGTCAACCTGGCGTGCCAATGTGCATTGTCACACGTGCTCTTTTGACACCACCACTTATGGGTTATTTGTTCGATAAAACGGTCAAAACCGGGTTGTTCATAGCGGCGAAACCCTGAGGCGGAACCCTCCTCTTGGTGAAAGTCCTCTCCGGGGCCAATGGCCCATTGATCGGCCCAGTATACGAGTTTTCTGCCATCTGGGCGATGGTTGACAAAAACCGCAGCAGAATGGTAGCCGTTGAAAATGGACATGCCGAAAATGTGCCAACCGACTTCATTCCCTACCATATTCATGATCGCTGTCCATGCGCTAGACTCCAGATTGCCCGGCTCAGCTCTATGATTGCCGTTGTTGTCAGCGAAGAAAACCTCCCTACTTCCCGAGGCCACGCCCAATCTTCTTAGCGCGTCGCCGGTATGGTCGATCGTGTAAGTCGCGCCTCGCCGGCGCAGCCTTCTCAAACTTTCGCTCACGCGCCTTTGCAACTGTTCATCATGGGCGAACAATCCCGGCAATACCTCGTGTATGATTTTGATGCAATGCGAACGCGCTTCCCCCAACAATGCGTTCTCCATGAAGCGCTCCTGAGCTTCCTGAACTCTTTCTTCAGGAAAAATCTCCCGGCTCGGCACTTCGGCCCCTCTCATTCCGCCCTGACTCTGCCCTCTGCTGCCGGTGCCACGTTGAGCCAACAGCTCATCTAGCTCTTCTTGTTCCGCTCCATGCAAGGCCTCGTGCAATTGATTGGCTCTTATGTTAGTCAAAATCATGGAAAAATCGGAATCCGTCGCGCCGCGCAGAAGATCCAGAATTGCGTTCTCATCGTCATTGCCGGCGAAACCGGACAACATTTCCTGAATTAACAGGATTTTGATTTCAACATCGAGGAAGGCGTACTTACTGTCTCCTCGCTTCCAACGTTTCACGACTTCACGCGCCTTGTTATCACTGTCAAAATCATCTTCAATGGCGCGCCGGTCGCGTAGCGATTGCAAATATTGCTGCAACTCTTTTTCCGAAAAAGTTCCGCCGCCGAAAAAGCGCGCCAGGTTTTCAAAGAAACCAGCCCGCTGCACCTTCGCGTCAGGCACATGGTGTAGAATACCGGCGTGGGTTTGAGCCTTTGGCGTTGGCGTTTGAAAAATCCCGGCACTTTGCGGGAAGCGCTCGTGCTCAAAGCGCGTTTTGCCCTGTGGAGGAGATGGCGCACTCTCCGCTCCTTGCTGCTGTATCACATGCGCCAATTCATGCGCAAGCAGGCGTTTGCCGGCACTGGTCTCCGGCGCATATTGGCCCGCACCGAATACGACATTGCGCCCGATGGTAAACGCTCTGGCATTGAGCGCCTGCGCGGTAGCGGCGGCTTCAGCGCCAATATGAATGCGAACTTTGCTGAGATCATACCCGAAGCGTTGTTGCATGAAAATACGGCTGGATTCGGGGAATGCGCTTCCACCGGCATGAGAGAGAACTTCGATTCGATGATGTAGATCAGGTGTAACGGCAGGACTCTGCCCAGGCCCTTCTTTGCGCCTGATGGTTCCTTGTCCTCTTTGTCTTATAATCGATTGCCTTCTGCGTTGCCGTTCTGCGTTGATTTGCTGTCGTTCCTCACTGCGTCGTTGCCTCTCTTTTCGGGGCAGTTTCTCTTCACATTTCGGACAAGGTTCACCATGGTTCTGTCGTGATCGCATTTCTTCTTGGCAACTGGCGCAGACACGCATTAAGATATTGCTATCCGCCGCCCGCGCAATCCGTGTTGCCGCCGGCGCTTGCGAGCTTGGCATACGCATGACACGGTCTGCAACCTGATCGGCTTCTATTTCGAATCTATCTCCCGGCTCTCCGACTTTTAACTTGGCCTGGAGCATTCGCCCAACCGCCCGGTTGCCGATGGTTCTCTGCAATTGCATGATGGGATGTTCGTTCGAATGAACATTTTGATCAATCTTGGTCGGCGCTGGCATTTCGCGGCGAAGACCATTTTGATCGATGCGTCCTGGGGATCGATGTTTCATGTTTTGATCTCACACATTTTTCTGTTGTTCGGGCCAAATAAAGAGAAGAAAATGGGACTCACCTGGTTGGCTTCACTCGTTTTTGTTTCTTGTTTGTGTTGTGGTTTGATGAGCCATGATGGTGTCGTCTCATTGACCCAGATTCAAAATCGTCTTATTTGAATATCTCTCAGCCATGCGATCTCATGGCAGCTATTCGGCGCTCTCAATGATTCTCTCGCGTAATCGCCTTCGGTGTCGCGCTTCCATTTGCTCCACCACGCCGCCGGGACCGGTAACGAGATTTTGATTACGCCCGGCTTGTCGGGCCGTGGCGCAGGCTGCGAGATCGAGGCCAGCAACACGGCAAACATCTTCATCCAGCAGTAGATTGCCGCTTCCCATTAAAGATTGGTGGCGCTGTGGATCATCAGCGCGGCCCATTTGTTCGTGAAACCAACGCAGCCGTGCGGCCATCCGCAAACGAGCATTGCCGGCATGAGACTCAATATAGTCATATCGATCTTCCAGCCCGAGAAGATGATGAATCTCATGGGCCAGAGTGCGAACACCACCAACCAAGTTCCCCGCAGTTGGCCACAGCGAAACGTCAGCGGCGACTGTAAAGACGTCCGGGCCATCGCGGTCTACAAATTCCAGATTGAGAGTGTAGCCGCGTGTCGAGCCTGCCTTTTCAATGGCATCCTCCAAGCTGCGGATGTCAGTTACATCCATTGCCGTTCCCTCCCCGCGCGGTTGTAGGCGCGCGCGCGCGTACGACGATGTTATTGGGATCAGTATTATCCACATAAAAAATTTTATTGTCCCGACCTCGTCGCTGTGTCCATTGGCGCCCCGCTTGGCCGCTCCGGAGCTCTTCAACTCCAACAAGCCGCTGTCCCGCAGCAGTCGCTAAACGAGCCTGCTCAGTGGTTACGGCTTCACGAATAGCCCGGCGATTTATAGCAGTCATGTCGGCCGGGGGCGCATCCGGTGTATTGAGCAACAACTCAAGCTTGTCAATGTAATAGAGACAATTGTCGAGGCCACGAGCCGTCGTCATAATATCATCGGCAATTGTTCGCGCCTCCTGTGCGAGCGCGCGATAAGCAGCATGGCCACGGGCCGCAGTCGCGCGCCGATCAAATTGTTGTTCCGATGCAACATTTGGGCAGCGCCGCAAACCTTCATGTTGCTGTGTGACGTGAACCAGTTCGTGTGCGAGCAAGCGCTTGCCGGAGATCGTATGCGGCGCATGATGTGCGGAGCCGAATACCAGATGTGATCCCACTGTATATGCCTTCGCATTCACCGCCTGCGCTGACTCCGCCGCCTTCGCATCCGTATGTACTCGCACCCGGCTGAAATCATATCCCAAACGCGGTTCCATAAAAGAGCGCGTGGCTGAATCGAGCGGCCGGCCGGGCGAGCCTAGTGTAGTGTCCCACAAATAACTTTACTTTTGTTTTTGCAAATGCTAAATTGGAGCATGAGCAAAAGAGCTAGATCTATTACTTTGACGCTTCAAGAACAAACCACTCTGGATGCATGGGCACGT
>Ga0247727_10017854_pt1 | contig 11239 bp, 10 predicted proteins | sample WisWelCaveWW1625_FD_202498 | JGI IMG/M metagenome (GOLD analysis project Ga0247727, IMG submission 202498) | Biofilm microbial communities from Wishing Well Cave, Virginia, United States - WW16-25 | ecosystem: Environmental > Aquatic > Deep subsurface > Groundwater > Cave microbial mat | place...
ACGACTCGACTGCCGATACCGTTCTGCTGCGCGATCTAGGGAGCACGAACGGGACGTATGTCAATCGGGAGCGAATTACTGAACCGCGTCGCCTGCGGCCCGGCGATGTGATCCGCATCGGCGAATACACCATTACCCTCATCCGCCGCGATACCCAATCCGTCACCGGCGGCAAACCCCTCCTCGGCACCCAGCCTTTTACCCGCGATTATCTGCTGGAGTCCCTCGATCAACACGCCATCCTGATGTACGAGGTGGCCCGCCAGTTGAATACAGTGACCGATGTGGAGACGGCCCTCCACGAGGTTTCTAATTTGATGCGGGTTTCAATGGGCGCGGCCAAATGTGAAGTCATCCTGGCCGATCAGTTTGACAAGTTGGCCGAGCGGGGGTTTCCCACCTCCATCGCCAGGCCCGCTGTCGAACAGCGCGCGGCAGTGCTGATGCCCGACGTACCCGATGAGTCGCCGCACCTCGGGCAGAGCGCCATGTTGCTCAGAGTGCGTTCGGCGCTGTGCGTGCCCGTTATCAGCGGCGATGAGTTGCTGGGGCTGATTTACATGTACAAAACCAGCCCCGAGGCGCGCCCCTTCGACGCGAGCGACATGCAATTGGCGACGGCCATCAGCCATCAGGCCGCCCTCACCATCCAACGGGCGCAACTGTTGGAAAAGGTGCGGCTGGAGGAGCGGACGCGACAATTCCTGCAACGCTTTCTATCGCCGCCCGAAGCTGAATTCATTTTGCAGGACTACCAGCAGAGTGGACGTTTGCCCGGCCTCACGGAGCAGAGGCTGACCCTGTTGTTTGCCGACATGCGCGGCTCAACCGGTCTGGCCGAGCGAGCCGGCGCGGCGCTCTTCGGTGAAATGCTCAGCCGATATTATCAGGATGTGACCCAGATCGTTTTCAAGCACGGCGGGATGCTGGATAAATACATGGGGGACGGCGTCATGGCGGTATTTGGCCTGACACGCACCCAGTCCGACTCGGAAGAACGGGCGGTGCGCGCCGGGCTGGCCATTGTGGATTGGGTGGATGACTTCAACCGGTCACGGATCGACCCCATTGAGATTGGCGTAGCGATCAACAGCGGCACGGTCATGGCCGGATACGTCGGCACCGAGCAACGGGTGGAGTTCACGGTGCTGGGCGACCCGGTGAACGTGGCTTATCGGCTGGAGTCGTTGGCCCGGCCCAACCGGGTGCTGATCGGCCCGGCCACCGCCGGGGCCATTGCCGGAAAGTTCAACCTGAGCCGCCTCGGGCCGGTAGATTTGAAAGGGCGAACCAAGCCCATTCAAGTGCATGAAGTACTGCGTGAGTGAGCGATAGCAGACACGAACAAAAATTTAGAAATGAAGAGCAGTTGCCGCCACCTTATGGGAGGTTAAATAGACGGGAACTGCTCTTTTTTTGACTAAATCCTAACCAATCCGGCGTGCTATTCCTATTTACGCTTCGTTAAATTAAGCGTATAACAAAACCATGACATTGTTGCGATTGTGCCTAAAACTCTTCACAATTCTGGGGCTACTGCTGACGGCGTTCTATGCACGCGTGCCAGCCGCCTTTGCCGCTGACCCGGCCACTATCCTTTTGGTGGTGGATGACGCCAATACTCCCAACTTCGACCGCTACCTCGGCGAAATCCTGCGTGCAGAGGGCCTCAACTCACTCAAAGTGCTCGACATCAGCGTGGTGACCGGCGCTGATCTAACTCAACATGATGTAGTGATTCTGGCTCAGATAGCGTTGGACGCAACGCAGGCCGGAATGTTCACGACTTATGTTTCCGGGGGTGGCCGCCTCCTCGCCATGCGCCCGGATTCTGACATTGCCAGCCTGTTCGGGTTGGATACTTCTGCGGGAACGCTGACCGATGGCTATTTGAAGATTGAGGCCGCCGCACTGCTCAACGGCCTGACTCCCGGACATGCCCTCACCCCCTCGACCCTGCAAATCCACGGTGTCGCCGATCAATACAACACTTTGGCTGGCGCTGTCACTTACGCCCAACTCTATAGGGACGCATCCACTGTTACCAGTTACCCCGCTGTGGTCGGCGACGCGACCGGCAAGGCCGTCGCCTTCACTTACGATCTGGCGACCAACATCGTCTACACCCGGCAGGGCAACCCGGCGAATGCGGATCAGGTCTACGGAAACCCCCTTGTTTCTCAAGGTGGAATACCCGGGACTTGGGATATAACTGATCCTAGTGAGCCACCTCCGTTCCGTACCACATCACTCTTCCAACTCTCTAACGACCTGACTCAACCCGCCTGGATAGATCGAGATCGCATTCCCATTCCCCAAGCCGACGAGCAACAACGGCTGTTCGCGCGTCTGGTTCGTTATCTGGTCACACCGGCCAAGCCCTTGCCGCAACTATGGTACTTCCCCGGCACGGCCAAGACGGTGCTGATTGTCACCAGCGATTCGCATGCCAATGGAACTGTAGCGCATGAGAAAGTGCTCACCGATGTCAATGCCAACGGCGGCAAAGTCACCTTCTATATTTCTAACGGCAATCCACCTACAGATATTGAGGCGCAAACGTGGCTCGCCCAGGGACATAGTATTGGCCTTCATCCCTATCCCTACAAACTCGACCCGTACCCGCCCTACAATATTACCACTTTGGATCAAGGGTACTTCGTCTATGACTCATGGTTTAGTAACACGTTCAGTTTTGTCCCATCCCGGACGGTTCGGCATCATCGGCTTGCGTGGAAGGGTTGGACGGATGCAGTAGACCTTGCCGTCAGTTATGGCATGAAACTGGACGCAAATTTTTACCATTGGGGCAAATGGTTACAAAAGACCGACTCGACATGGCCTCATGGGTACATCACTGGCAGTGGCCAGCCAATGAAGTTCATCAGGGCGGATGGCACAATTCTCGATTACTATCAACAATTAACTCAGTTGGTAGATGAGCACCTCATCATTGGAGCGGGCTTTGGTTGGGAAAACCTGGATGGCGCGCAGGCCACGCTCGTTTCGCAGCAGATGATCGACTCAAGCCTGGGAGGTGACTATGCTGCGTTGATGGCCCAATTTCATGTTGATTATTACTTCGGCGACTCGGAAGTTTGGGCCGAGCAGACGATGCAATACGCCAAATTACGGGGGGTGCCAATCTGGAGCGCTGACCAGTGGTTGACCTTTACCGAAACGCGGCACGACGCAAATTATGCGGATATTGCCTGGAACGCCGGCGCCAGCATACTGACGTTTAACATGACAGCGGCGGCAAACCCCAACGTCAACCTGACGACGATGTTGCCCTTGTACGAAGGTCGCGATGTCAAGACGATCACGGTGGATGGAGCGGCAACGAGTTTTTCAACACAGTTGATCAAGGGTGTCGCCTATGCCTTTGTCACCGTCCCGGCGGGCAATCACAGTTTCAGCGTTGCTTACTATCCCGCCGGCACACCCACCTCTCTATTCCCCAACACCGCCTCTCAGCCCCAATCTCTACGCCCGCTGTTTGATTGGACCAACGCGACGGATGCTAATTCATACACCTTGCAGGTGGCGATGGATCGAAACTTTGCCATTCTGCTGGTGAACACGAACGTCGCTGCCTCGGCGCACACTTTGATCACAGACCTGCCGCGTGGGACGACGCTGTACTGGCGGGCGCGTGGCAACAAGATGAGCGTTCCGGGCAACTGGTCGTCGGCGAGTAGTTTTGATACGCCCAACCCACCGGGCCTGCCAATTGTGCTCTCGCCTGTCGGCGGCCTGACGACGGCCAACCGCACACCGACGCTGGACTGGACGGATTCGTTTCCGGCGGCGACGCGTTACGAGGTGCAGATCGCCGCCGACAATGGCTTCGTCAATGTGTTGGGGCGGGGGCAGGGCGGCCCCACCGGCGTGTCGCAATACACGGTGGAAGACCCACTGGGGGCAAACCAAACTTTCTATTGGCGGGTGCGCGCCTTCGTTGGGGACTCGCCTTTCGGAGCTTTCGTTTTCAGCGAGTGGTCTTCTATTGCGTCATTTAAGACACCGCCGTAAAAATCTGATTGTTAAGCGTCGTTTGATAGCACGGATTCGCGGAGTTTACGGATCGAAATCCGTTCATTCCGTCAATCCGTGCTATTTTGTTTTTGGTCTTCCATAAAGGAACCAGAACTCGTCGCGGGGAAGAGCTGTGGCAAGAGCGGCCTCCCAGATGAAATCGCCGGGGATGAGGAGGTTGCGCCATCGCGCGTCGAGGGCTGAAAGACGTTGGCGATGTTTGTCGGCCTCGGCTAGTTTGGCGATGTGGTGGAAGAGGAGGGCAAGGTAGACGCGGCTGTTGACGGTGGCAGGGTAGTTCTCGGCGCAGGAGGACGGCTGGTCGCCGCATTCATCAATGGCGGCGGCCCAGACGTTGAGGCGGGAGCCGATTTCCTTCAACGCTTTCTTTTCAATGTTCACCGGCCAGCGGCTGAACAGGGCCTCGGCTTGTGACTCAAGTCGTTCCGCCTCGGCGAGCTGTGTGGGCGGGAGTTGATCCCGCCAGGCCCCAAGCGTACGGCGGACAAGCAATAGCCCGCCAATGGTGAGCGCCGGCAGTTGTTTGCCGACGAGGCTCTGCCCACTCAAGGGCCAAAAAACAACATCAGATTTGAGATACGGGTCAAACTCGGAAAGAAAGGTGCGGAGGGCGGCCAGATCGGATTCAGCAGACATTGAAAAAACTACTTTAAGCGCTCCAACTTCCCAAATTCCGGTCGGCCCTGAATGGCTTGCCAACGGGCGGCCCTGTCGCCTACGCGCCACTCCCAAACAGTGTTGCCCCCCGCGTCTTCGTATTTGAAGGCCGGTTTGAAGCCGAGGATGTTGGCGACGCCGGTCGCCAATGAAGACGACTCGGGCTGGGTGCGGAGCAGGCACCATTTGCCGGGTTCCCATTCCAATTCAATTTTTGAACCTTGATAGTGGCCCGTCATTAGAATGGGCGGCTCAGCCCGAACGGTTTCCAGCCACAGGCCGCCAAAGCGCGCGTCCCAAAAGTTGGTGCGGACGCGCTCGCCGATGGCGTAGGCATTTTTTTCAGGGATGGTGTAAAACCAGGTCTTGGCCGTTGTCGTCATAGGTTGTTTGGGCAGATGAAGTGTGAGGTTAGTGGCGGCGGCGCGGAATACCGGGGCGCGAGGCCAGCGCCGATTTGACCGTCTCCAGCAATTTTTCACGCGAGACGGGCTTGACCAGATAGCGATAAGCCCCGGCTTCAATGCCCTCGGTCATATCTTCGGGCCGGCCCCGGGCCGTGAACAGAATAACGGGCGGCGGATCTTCGTACTCACTTTTGATCTGGTTAAGAATATCAATCCCCGACTCGCCGGGCATCATGATATCCAGAATGACGACATCAGGAATAAAGTCGTTCAACAGGCCCAGGGCTTTCTCGCCGTTGCTGGCCTTGGCCACATCATAACCGGCCAGTTGGAGCGTCATCTCCAGCAGAATCAAAGTATCTTGTTCGTCGTCTACAACCAGAATTCGATGAGCCATGTCGTTTGTCTTGAGTTGGGGCGGTTGCTATTTGCGCCTGGTACGATTGCGATTGTCCAAAGCTAATTTGATGGTTTCCAATAATTTGTCGCGGGGGGTGGGTTTGACCAAATACTTAAACGCCCCGGCCTGTAACCCTTCCTCAATCTCAGCCGCCCGCCCGGCCGCCGACAAAATAATCACCGGCGGTGGATTGACTTCCTGCTTGCGCAGCCGGGTCAGGACTTCCAGGCCGGTCAAATCCACCATCATCATATCCAACAAGATGACGTCGGGGTTGAACTCGGAGACCAGCGTCAACGCCTTGCGGCCATTTTCGGCGGTGGCGACTTCGTACCCGGCAAATTGCAAAGTCTTGGCGAGCAACAGCAACGTGTCGCGCTCGTCGTCAACGATCAGAATTTTCGCGGCCATGCGCCCATTGTAACCACTTTTGCCTACAACATCAACCGCAACGGCGCTTCAAGATTTTTCTTGACGGCTTGCATAAACTGCGCCGCCGCCGCGCCGTCGGTCACGCGATGGTCGGCGGAAATCGTCGCCTTCATGCGCCAGCCGACGGCGAGTCCGCCGCCGACGACAACGGGCACTTCCAGCGCCGACCCCACCGCCAATATCGCCCCATCGGGCGGGTTGATGATGGCGACGAATGAGTCCACGTCGTACATGCCCAAATTGGAAATGGTGAACGTCGCGCCCTCCACATCGTCGGGCTTCATCTTGCTCTCGCGGGCGCGCGCCGCCATTGCTTTTACCTCCGCCGAAATTTGCGACAGTGATTTTGTGTCGGCGTCTTTGACAACGACGGTGAGCAAGCCCGCCTCCACCGCCACCGCGTTGCCGATGTTGACGTGTCCGTGCCGCACGAGGCTGTCGCCGTTGAACGAGGCATTGAGGCCCGGAATCTCGCGCAGGGCCAGGGCAACAGCCTTCACCACAAAATCGTTGACCGACAACTTCACTGCCTCGCTCAAGGCATTCAACTGTTTTCGCAATTCCATGACCGGCCCCATATCAATCTCACTCGTCACGTAAAAGTGCGGCACCGTCGTCTTGCTCTCCGCCATACGCCGGGCAATGACTGAACGCAGTTTGGTGAGCGGAATCGTCGTATCTTCGTAAGTGACGGTAACTGGGGTAGGGACCGGGGCCGCTCTGGTGGCGGGCGCAGTCGCGGGCGCAGTCGCGGGCGCAGTCGCGGGCGCAGTCGCGGGCGCAGTCGCGGGCGCAATTGCGGGCGCAATTGCGGGCGCAGTTTTTGCAGAGGCGGCGAACGATTCAATATCTTTTTTGGTGATACGACCCTCCGGCCCGGTGCCTTTCACTGATCGGGGATCGATTCCCAACTCGTCGGCCATACGCCGGGCGATGGGGGAGATTCGCAACAGGCCGCCGTTGGCGGACGGGGAGACCGCCTCCGCTGTGGAGGCCGCCGCAACAGGGGCGGCGGCCATTGGCGCGGCGGGCGACGCTGGTGGTTTCTTTCCGGCCAGGGCCTCAAGGTCAACAACTTCATCCGGCGCGGCGATCACCACCATGTTCGCGCCGACGGGCACAGACTCGCCCTCTTCGACCAGCCAGCCTTTGACCACGCCGCCGACGTAGGCCTCCACTTCAAGAGTGGCTTTGTCGGTCTCGACCTCGGCCAGAATTTCGCCTTTTTGAATCGGCTGACCATCTTGCACCACTTTGCGCACCAGTTTGCCTTCGGCCATGTCGAAGCCGAGTTTGGGCATGGGGACAATCTCTGCCATAAGACACCGGCGTGTCGAAGTGTCGGGTGTCAAAGTGTCCGCCGCATGAGGCCGACACCTTGACACCTTGACACTTTGACACTAGAAAACTTTTTTCACCGCCGCGATCACATCTTCCGGTTTGGGCAACATATATTTTTCGAGCGGGCCACTGTAGGGCAGGGGCGCTTCTTTTTGGGCGACGCGCTGGATGGGCGCGTCGAGATAATCGAAGCAAGCCTCGTAAATGCGCGAAGCGATCTCGGCGCTGAGGCCATACGTCGGCCAGCCCTCTTCAACAATGACTGCGCGATTAGTTTTCCTGAACGAGTTGTAAATCGTGTCCATGTCGAGCGGGCGCAACCAGCGCAGGTCAATCACTTCGCACTCGATGCCGTCACTGGCGAGTTGCGCCGCCGCTTTCAGCGAGACGCCAACCATCTTTGAATAGGTGATGAGGGTGGCATCCTTGCCCTTCCGTTTTACATCGCACTTGCCGATGGGCAATACGTAATCGGCGTCGTCGGGTACTTCGCCGCGATCCGAATACATCGTGGCCTGCTCGATGAACATCACCGGGTCATCACTGCGGATGGAGGTCTTGAGCAGACCTTTCGCATCGGCCGGGGTGGAGGGGGCGACGACGAGCAGGCCGGGGAAGTGAGCGAAGAGATGCTCGACGGTTTGCGAGTGGGTGGCCGCCAACTGCCGCCCGCCGCCGCTGGTGGTGCGAATGACCAGCGGACATTCAAACTGGCCGCCGAACATCGAGCGCACTTTGGCGGCGTGGTTGACGATTTGATCCATTGCCAGAAAGGCAAAGTTGATGCCCATGATCTCGGCGATGGGGCGGAGGCCGTTCATGGCCGCGCCGACGGCGGCCCCGACGATGACGCCTTCGGAGATCGGGGTATCCAGGATTCGCTCCGGGCCAAATTTTTCCAACAGCCCCGAGGTGGCGCCATAGGTTCCGCCAAAGGCGGCGACTTCTTCACCCCAAACGACGACGCGGGAGTCGCGTTCCATTTCTTCGGCCATCGCCTGCGCGAGGGCTTTTGCCAGTGTGAGTACAGCCATCTTAGTTGCGCTCCGGTTCAATATCGGCGTAGATGTCGGTCCAGATTTCGTCGTTGGCTGGGAAGGGCGAGACGTCGGCGAACTGCACCGCCTCAGCGACGAGGCGTTTGGCCTCGTCGTCAATGGCGTCGAGTTCGGCATGGGGAACGCCGGCTTTGAGCACGACCTCTTCAAACTTGCCGAGGGGGTCTTCGGTCTGCCACTTACGAATTTCGTCGTGGGTGCGGTAGGCGCGCTGGTCGCCCATGGAGTGGCCGCGATAACGATAGGTGAGGGCTTCGAGGAAGTAGGGGCCGTTGCCGGCGCGGACCCAGTCAATGGCTTTCTTCGTCGCCTCGCGCACGGCCAGCACGTCCATGCCGTCGCACAAATCATTGGGCATGCCGTAAGCATCGGCCTTGCGCCGCATCTCGGTGACGCTGGACACTTTTTCAATCGGCGTCCACATGCCGTATTTGTTGTTTTCGCAAATGAAGAGGCAGGGGAGTTTCCAGACCGCGGCCAGGTTGAGGGCTTCATGGAAGTAGCTGATGTTGGTGGCGCCGTCGCCGAAGAAGCACAGGGTCACGGCGTCGGACTTGCGGTATTTGTCGGCGAAGGCGAGGCCGGTGGCCAGGGCAATGTGGGCGCCGACAATGGCGTGGCCGCCCCAGAATCTTTTGCTCACATCGGCCAGATGCATGGAGCCACCTTTGCCTTTGGAGCAGCCGGTGATCTTTCCGAACATTTCAGCCATGATGGATTTGGTGTCCATGCCGCAGGCAATGGCGATGCCGTGATCGCGGTAGGCGGTGATGACGTTATCGTGGGCCTGACGAGCAGAGATGGCCCCCACGCCGGTGGCTTCCTGTCCGATGTAAAGGTGCATGAACCCACCGATCTTGCTTTTCTGATACAACTCTTCGCATTTTTCTTCGAGCAAACGGATGGCGACCATTTGCTTGTAGAGGTCGAGGTAGAGGGCTTTATCCATTCAGTGAACCTTATCTGAGGCGGGTTGGACGGAAGTGGTTGCCGACTCTATTCAGGCAATCCCCAGAGGCCCGCCTATGTGATTTGCGCAAACTGTTAAAGGTTGCCGCCAAGCGGCGATTATACCAGTCTAGCCAGGCAGAGTCAGCAATGAAATACAATTGCCCAGCCTGTGCAATTTGACGCAATCTGAGCGATTGCATATAATCTCGTTGGCTCATTATCCATTAATCCTCATTCCTATCGTCGCGTTTCGCTGACACTGAATCAAATACAGAGGAGAAGTCGGGACTGTGAATATACGCCGCACGTTCAATGTTAAAGTCATTGTGATTGTCGTTCTCGCTTTAATCGCCGCCCTGCTGGTCATCGCCTTGCCGGTTTTGGCGCAGGACGGCCAGCCCTGCGCCACTTGCCCCGTTTCGTTCGACACGCCTTCCATGCTTGACCCCGGTTCGATACAGGCGGCAGAGATCAGCCAGTTGTTCTGGTTTGTCTTTTGGATGGCGGCCGTGGTGTTTGTGCTGGTGGAGGGCCTGCTGGTTTTTACCATCTGCCGCTACCGCAATCGCCCGCTGAGTGAGGCGATTCAGATTCACGGCAACACCAAATTGGAGATCATGTGGACGGCGATCCCGGCCTTGATTTTGGTGGTTCTGCTCGGCTTCACTTTGCGGACGATGGTGTCGGTGCGGGCGCCGGTTACGGGCGAGCCGCTCAATGTCACCGTAATCGGCCACCAATGGTGGTGGGAGTTTCAGTATCCGGAGTTGGGCATTGTGACGGCCAATCAAATGCTGGCCCCAGTGGATAGGCCGGTCAATGTCGAAATCCGTTCGGTGGATGTTCAGCACGGGTTTTGGGCGCCGCAGTTGTTCGGCAAGATGGATGCCGTGCCCGGCCACACCAACCGCATGAATTTCACGGTGACGGCGGAGGGCAGTTACGGCGCGCAATGCACCCAGATGTGCGGCGAACAACACGCCCAGATGCGGTTTGAGATCATTGGTGTGTCGGCGGCGGCGTTTCAGGAATGGGCGGCGGCGCAACAACAACTGGCGGGGCCACCGGCGACCGAGGCCGCCCAACGCGGGCAGGAGGTGTTTGTCGCTAAAGGATGTATCGCCTGCCACAGCATCAATGGTGTCCCGGCGGCGACGGGCAGGGTCGGCCCTAACCTGACCCATTTGTGGTCGCGCGATTTCATTGCCGGAGGCATCCTGCTGCGGACGGAGGAGACGGTGAGAATGTGGGTGCATAATGCGCCGTCGGTCAAATCCGGCACGACCATGCCCAACTTCTCAGATGTCACGGCGGCGAACTACATTGATGAGCAAACGCTCGGCGACCTGATGGCGTATTTGAATACCCTCAAGTAAAGAGGTTTTCATGGCTACAATTTCTGCTCCCCTTCCGGCAACCCAATCCGATACCGGCCTGCTGAGTTGGATCACCACTGTTGACCACAAACGGATCGGCATTCTCTATCTTTACACGACGCTGTTCTTCTTCGTGGCGGGCGGCCTCGAGGCGCTCACGGTGCGCACCCAGTTGGCCTGGTCGAATTTGAAGATCGTCTCGCCTGAGTTTTATAACCAGCTCTTCACCATGCACGGCACGACGATGATCTTCCTCTTTATCATCCCGGTGTTTGCCGGGTTCGGCAATTACTTTGTGCCGCTCCTCATCGGCGCGCGCGACATGGCCTTCCCCAAACTCAACATGCTGTCGTACTGGCTGTTGCTGGCCGGCGGCATCGTGTTGAACGCCTCCTTCCTGTTCGGTGGCGCGCCGAATGCCGGCTGGACGAGCTATGCGCCGCTTTCGACCACCATTTATTCCAAAGGCGCGAACATTGATTTCTGGATCATCGGCTTGTTGCTCGTTGGCACGTCTTCGACGCTAGGCGCCATCAACTTCCTCGTTACCACCCTCAC
>Ga0247727_10017855_pt1 | contig 11239 bp, 7 predicted proteins | sample WisWelCaveWW1625_FD_202498 | JGI IMG/M metagenome (GOLD analysis project Ga0247727, IMG submission 202498) | Biofilm microbial communities from Wishing Well Cave, Virginia, United States - WW16-25 | ecosystem: Environmental > Aquatic > Deep subsurface > Groundwater > Cave microbial mat | place...
CGAACCCAGCGCCGACACCAAACAGTTCTTCAATCTTGGGACGGAATGTTTTCGACCAGAGGCCGGAAACAGCGGGCGAGACGCCCGCGCTCCCCATTTCCAACTGCATGGTTCCGGCTTTAGCCTGCGTCGGGCACGGCGGCGCGGCGGTCTCGCAAGCTGAAGCGTGCGGCTACAACCTGCGGCTGCAGCGTGCCGCTGGCGGCAGCGTTGTTGTGAACAAGTTTCCAATGATTTCTGTTTGACCGTGCGCCGCGATTCATGGGGAGATGGGAGCATTCAGATTTAGGGCCTTCATCATCGGGTCCTTTTGTTCGCATGGCCAAAGCAGCACAAAAGATCGGGATTTCGCCGCGCGTCGCGGCGCCCTCGAAATACGACGCCCACAACAACGTCCTGGACAAGACCTATGGCGCGTTCGCGGACCTGCGGCGCGAGCTGTCCGACTCGAAGAACGCAGTGGCCGAGCGCTCCGAACTGCTCAACCACTTTGCCAACTGCACCGACCCGCAGCGCGCGTGGCTCTTCCTCGAGGACTACTTCGAGCGCCTGCGCCTGTCGCGGAGGGATTTTGCCGCGACCGACTGGTGGCCGCGCCTGCTCAACTCCCGGGGCAAGGCCCGGTTGGAGGAAGCCGCCCTGCTGTTCATGCGCTCGGGCCGGCCGGTGCCCAGCGAACTCACGCCCTACGCGAATTACTCGCGCCTGGCCGAAATCGTCCAGGCCGAGCAGGACGAAGTGATCGTCACCGAGCTGGAGAACTGGCTCGCGCCGAAGGTCCCTGCGGTGCTCGATGGCCCGCGCGCGGCGTTGCGCGTGACCGGGCGGGTCGAACCGTTCGACGGGCAGCCGGGACTGTACCGCTTCGGTGTCGAATTTGTCGTCTCGCGGCTGCGCACGGGGGAGAAGGCCAAGGGCCTGCCCGAGATGCTCGAATTGCACGCCCACGCGGCGACGGAGGAGAAGCAATTCTCGCCGGAGGACTGGGAGTTCATCGCGTGGATCGCCCGGAGCTACGAGGACGCGAAGAAACATCCGCAGAAACCGCACCTCGACGGCACGGCCCTGCTCACGTGGCTGGCCCGCTGGGGCAGCCGGCGGCGCATCGAGATGGCGGATGCGCCGGATCACTTCACCTTCGGCGGCGAGATTGCGGAGTTGACGCCGCACCTCGAGGAGATTGACGCGGAGTTGACGCTCACCAACCGCTTCATGCTGCCCGACGGCTCGACGCGTCCGTTCCAGGACGGGCGCATCTTCGACGGCGCGCCCGCGCTCGTGCTGCTGGACAACCGGTTCTACATCCTGCGCCACGCCCCGAGCGCCTCACTTGTGACCAGGTGGGCGGAGAACCCGGTCATCCCCGTGCGCAAGTTGAGCCATCGCCTGCTCACTCACCTGCGCCGGCACGGGCATCCGCAGTCGGGCGACTGGGAGCAACTGTGCGTCGCGCACAAGGCGACGCCGCAGTTCACCTTCGAGCTGGCCGACGAGACGATCCGCCTGCGGCTGACGGCGCGCAGCGAGCGCGACCAGAGCGTGTGGCAATGGGACGGCCACGAGTGGCAGGCGGCCGACGCGCGCCGCCGGCACTCGGAGAAGCCGGAGGTGCTGGACGACGCGCGGCTGGAGCCGGCGGCGGCGTGGTTGCGGCGGCTGGACTGGTTCACGCCCGAGCCGGGTCTGTGGGTCGGCGATGCGAACGCGAGCTTCCTGAACCTGCTCGCGGCGGCGTGGCCCGAGCGGCCCCGGCACGCGGAGTACCTGGGCAACCCGGCCTTCCAGCGGTTGTTCCTCCAGTCGCGCCCGCTGCGGCCGAAGATTCTCCTGGGCGGACAGGGCAGCGGCATTGACTGGTTCACCGTCTCGACCGAATGGGAGCAGGAGGGCCTGCGGTTGACGGCGGGCGACCTGCGGGCGCTGGCGACGGCGACGGGCCGCTTCGTGAAGCTGCCCGACAGCGGCTGGATCGAACTGGATTCCGATGCGGTCCACGCCGCGCACGAGACGTTTGCCGATCTGGGCCTGGACGGACTGGGCAGCGCGCCGCAGAAGGTCGCGTTCATGCAGGCGTTGAACCTCGACGAGACGACGTTCACGCGGTTTGCCGACCAGCCGCAGGCGAAGGCGTTGCGCGAGCGGCTGGCGGATTTCCAGGGCATTCCCCCGGTGACCATCCCGGCGGGCGTCAACGCCGAGCTGCGGCCGTACCAGAAGTCGGGCGTGGACTTTCTCAACCATCTGGCGGGCATGGGCATGGGCGGCGTGCTGGCCGACGACATGGGTTTGGGCAAGACGTTGCAAACGCTGACGTGGCTGGCGCACGAGAGCGAGCAGCACCGGGGCAAGCCAAGGCCCTCGCTGGTGATCTGCCCGGCGTCGGTGCTGCACAACTGGCGGCGCGAGGCGGAGAAGTTCACCCCGCACCTCAAGGTGCTCGTGCTCGAAAGCGGCGCGGCGCGGCACAACCTCCGCAAACAAATCCCGCAGCACGACATCATCGTCACCAATTACGCGCTGCTCCGGCGCGATCTCGACGCGTTGATGAAGTTCGAGTTCCGCGCGCTGATCCTCGACGAGGCGCAGTTCATCAAGAACCCGCAGGCGCAGGTCACGCAGTCCGTGAAGCAGCTCGAAGCCGATCATCGCCTTGCGCTCACCGGCACGCCGCTGGAGAACCGGCTGCTCGACCTGTGGAGCATCGTCGATTTCGTCCAGCCCGGTTACCTCGGCACGCAGGCGGAATTCCTGGAAACCTACGAGCCGAAGGGCGAGGACGCGGCGTGGCAGCAGAAGATTGCGCGCCGCCGGCTCTCGGCGCGGTTGCGTCCGCTCATGCTCCGCCGGCTCAAGCGGCAGGTGGCGCAGGACCTGCCCGAACGCATCGAGGAACGACGCGACTGCGAACTGGGCGAGACGCAGCGCAAACTTTACCTCGCGGAACTGCGCCGCAGCCGCGAGCGCATCCAGAAGGCGGTCGAGCAGGAAGGCCTGGCCAAGAGCAAGATTCACGTGCTCGCCGCGCTCACGCGGCTGCGCCAGGTCTGCTGCCATCCCCAACTCGTGGGCAGCGATTCGCCCTCGGGCAAGACCGAGACGCTCTTCGAGTTGCTCGACTCGCTGCGGGCCGACGGCCAGAAGGTGCTGGTGTTCTCGCAGTTCGTGCAGATGCTCAAGCTCATCGAGAAGGAATGCCAGGCGCGCCAGATTCCCACCCACCTGCTCAGCGGCGAGACCAAGAACCGCCAGGAAACCGTGCAGGCGTTCCAGAACGATCCCAATGCCTCGGTCTTCCTCCTGAGCCTGCGCGCGGCCGGCACTGGCCTCAATCTCACCACGGCCAGCTATGTGGTCCTCTACGATCCGTGGTGGAACCCCGCGGTCGAGGCGCAGGCCATCGACCGCTCGCACCGCATCGGCCAGACCCGCACCGTCAACGCCTACCGGCTCATCGCCCCCGGCACTGTCGAGGAGAAAATCTGGGAACTACAGCAGAAGAAGGCACAGACCATCAGCGACGTGCTGGGCGAGGCAGGCTTCGCGCGCAGCCTGACGAAATCGGACCTGGAGTACCTGTTCGCGGAGGAGTGAAGAAATTTACGAATCGCGATTTACGAGCGCCCGACCCGCCGTTCGTGCGAGTCCATCGCAAATCGTAAATCAACAAACGTAAATCGAAGCTGGCTGACCGGCATGGATTCGAACCATGACAAAGGCCTCCAAAGGGCCTTGTGCTACCGTTACACCACCGGTCAAACCGCCGGAAATGTAGCCACCCGCTCTCCGCCTGTAAACAAATTCTCCCGCACCACTTCCCCGCGTGACGCGATTCAGAGCGGCACCAGCGCGGTCCAGTTGGCGGCGCCGAACCGGGCCAGGAACAGCTCGCGCAATTGCTCGCCCGCCCGCTGGCTGGGGATCAGCGCAAAGGTCGCGGAGCCGCTGCCGGACATCAGCGCCACCACGGCGCCGTTGTCGCGGAGAAATTCCTGGAAGAGCGCGAGGATGGGATACTTCTTGAGCGCCGGCGCTTCGAGCGAGTTGTAGAAGGCGTGCGCCGCGGCGTTGAGGTCGCCGCCCAGCAGCAGGGCGATCAGTTCCAGCGTCCGGCCGGGCTGGCCGTTGAGCGCGGCCGGGAATTTCTGCAGTTGCTGGTACGCCCACGCGGTGGCGATGCCGAAGCCGGGGTGGATGAGCAGCAGCCACGCCCCTTTGAGCGCGGGAAAAGGATCGAGGGGCTCGACGTGCTCGCCCCGGCCGGTGACCAGCGCGGGATCGGATTGCAGGAAGAACGGCACATCGGAGCCCAGTTCGGCCGCCAGTTCGCGAAGCTGGTGGTCGAGCAGCGGGCGGTAGTAAAGCTCGTTGAGACCGAGGAGCGTCTGCGCCGCGTTGCCGCTGCCGCCACCCAGGCCGGCGGCGACGGGGATGTTTTTCTCGAGATGAATGCGCACGCCGCTGTTGATCTGTGTGGCCTGGAAGAAACGCACTGCCGCCTTCTGCACAAGGTTGTCCGGCCCGCAGGAGAGGAGGGGGTTGCTGCACGTGAGGTGGATGCCCGTGGGCACGGGATCGACCGTGAGCCGGTCGTGCACCGCCACGGGTTGCATGAGGGTCTCCAGTTCATGGAAGCCGTCGGGGCGCCTGCCCAGGATGTTCAGGAGCAGGTTGACCTTGCAGTGGGAAAGCCGTTCCACGCTCATAAACAAAAAAGGCGCCAACCGTAGGCTGGCGCCGGCGAACAGGGCCGATCAAGGCTCAAAAATGCGGAACCGGCTGCCGGGAACGAACGGCGCAATGTCGCCGTAGCCGAACCCGATGGCCGCGTCAGCGCTGGTGGTCGAATCGGCAAACATACCCGGCGTGTAGCTGTCGGGATAAACCGGGGACCCCGGCTTGTAGATCGGGCCGTAGTCCCTGTTCTTGTAGTTCGGGAACGGGAAGGTCAGGATTTCATACAAACCCACGCCGGTGCGGGCGAGGCTGCGATTGAGGCCGTGGACCAAACTTGTGGCCGTGCTGTCGGGGCCGTCCAAGACCTGGCCCTGCTCGAAGGAGCGGGAGATTTCACCGAACCGTGTGAACTCGCCAAGATTGGTGAGGCCACGGCCGAACTTTTGTTCGGGGCCGGCGCAGCCGACGAGCACGACGGCGAGGACCGCTGCAGCCAGGGGAGGTTTCAACAACGCGCGCATAGGATTTGCGCGGCAGTGTAGTGGCCGACCCTGCGATGTAAAGAGGGTTTTCCTTCGCGCGAATTGCCCGAAGGGAAACGCTTTCCGCCCATCGAAGTTCCTGCCATGTTCGGCGCCTGTCTGAACTGACATGAACGCACACCGACTGCTCGCCTCGTTTCTCGGAGCCGCCCTGCTTCCAGTCGTCGCGCTCGCGCAAGCGCCCAAACCCGTTCCCGGCCTGGCCGTCACCTACGCCGCCGGTGGCGCAAGCGACCTCGCCGTGCTGCCCAACGTCGCGCTCCACGTCGCGGCGGGCGAACCGGCCACGCCGTTCCTGCCCGTGGGAAAGTTCACCACGACGTGGGACGGCCTGCTTTCGGTGGATTTGCGTGGGGACTACCAGTTCATCGCCGAGTTGAGCGGCGCGGTGAAGGTCGAGGCCAACGGTGCGGTGGTTTATGAGTCGGACGGCCGGAGCACCGAGCCGTCGAAGTCGGTGCGGCTGAGCAAGGGCACCAACGCCTTCAAGGTCAGCTACGCGGCGCCCGCGGCGGGCGATGCCTTCCTGCGGCTGTGGTGGATTCCCCGCGGCAGCTTCAAGCAGCCCATCGCCGAGGGGCAGCTCAGCCACCGGGCGACCGACACGCTCACCAAATCGCTCGCCGCGCGCGCCGGGCGCGGGCTGGTGTTCGAGAAGCGATGCACCCACTGCCACACGATTCCCGATGCGACGAAAGGTTCACCCGAACTGGCGTATGACGCGCCGACGTTCGAGGGCATCGGCTCGCGACGCGGCCAGGCATGGATGGCGAAATGGATTGCCGACCCGAAGGCCGGCCGCGCCACGGCGCGCATGCCGAGGATGGTTCATGGCGCCACCGCCGCGCAGGACGCGGCCGACCTGGCGGCGTTCCTGGCGACGTTGAAGAATGGCGAGGCCGCGCTGAAGGAGAAGCCGGCGTCGCCCGAACTGATTGACGCCGGCCGCGAACTTTCCGACAAGCTGCACTGCGCGGTGTGCCACAGCCTGCCCGGCAGCGAGGCGGACCCGAAGCGGCCCGCGCTCAAGCACGTGAAGCGGAAATTTCCCGCCGGTATTCTCGCCGCGTTTCTGCAGAAGCCCGACGCGCATTACGCGTGGTCGCGCATGCCGAACTTCAAGCTCACGCCCGACGAAGCCGCCGCGCTCGCAACCTGGTTCAACGCCGACGCGGACGCGCCCGCCGACGCGCCCACAGGCAACGCCGACCACGGGCGGAAGCTCGCGCAGACGACGGGCTGCCTGAACTGCCATTCGCTCAAGCTGGAAAACCAGTTCAAAGCGAAACCGCTCGCCGAACTCGCCACGGCGGACTGGACGAAAGGCTGCGTGGCGGAGAAGGAGGAGGGCCGGGCGCCGTTCTACGCGCTGACGGCCGACGAGCGCGCGGCGCTGGCGGCGTTCGCGGCGATGGACCGCGGTTCGCTCGGACGTCACGCGCCGGCCGAGTACGCGCAGCGCCAGACCGCGGTGCTGCAATGCACCCATTGCCACGGCGCGATCGACGGCTTCCCGCGGCTCGATCATCTCGGCGGCAAGTTGCGGCCCGAGTGGGCGGCGCAGTTCATCGCCGGCACGGCGGATTACAAGCCGCGCGACTGGATCGAGGCGCGCATGCCGGCTTTCGCCAACCGCGGCGCGTTGCTGGCGCACGGCCTGGCGGCGTTGCACGGCTACCCGCCGAAGACGCCGACCGAGGGGCCGGTCGATCCCGCGGAGGTGAAGATCGGACAGAAGCTCGTGTCGAGCGACGGCGGCTTCTCGTGCATGGCCTGCCACGCGGTGGGCGAATTCGGCGCGACGCAGGTCTTCGAGAGCGCGGGCATCAACTTCGCCTACACCGGCGAGCGGATGCTCAAGCCCTACTACGTCCGCTGGCTGCTCAACCCGACGTTCATCGATCCCCAGACAAAGATGCCGGTTTACTTCAGCGACAACGCCAGCCCGCTGACGGACATGCACGGCGGCGACGTGCAGAAGCAGCTTGAGGCGATGTGGCACTACCTGCGCATGGGCCGGAAGATCCCGCCGCCGCCCGTTCCGCAGTGAATCTGCTCTACCCCGCACTCGCATGATCCTGGCCGGAGACATCGGCGGCACCTCGACCCGCCTCGGTTTTTACAACATCAAGGCGAAGCGGCCCAACCTGCTCGTGCAGGAAACCTTTCCCAGCCGCAACACGCAGGGGTTGGGGGAGATCGTCGCGAAGTTCAAGGCGGCCAACCAACTGAGCGTCGAGTTTGCCTGCTTCGGCATCGCCGGGCCGGTCAAGAATGACCGCGTCGAGACGCCGAACCTGCCGTGGGTCGTCGCTGCGCTGCAGCTTTCGCAGTCGCTCCACCTGCCGGTCGTGTGGCTGATCAACGATCTCGAAGCCAACGCCTACGGCGCCGCTGCGCTCAAGAAGAAGGACTTCGAGGTGCTCAACGCCGGCCAGGCGGACATGACCGGCAACGCGGCGATCATCTCCGCCGGCACCGGTTTGGGCGAAGCGGGCTTCTACTTCGACGGCAAACGCTACCGGCCGTTCGCCAGCGAGGGCGGCCACGTCGATTTCGCGCCGCGCAGCGAGCTGGAGATCGAACTGCTTCGCCATCTCATCGGAAAGTTCGGCCGCGTGAGCTACGAGCGCGTCCTCTCCGGGCCGGGGCTGGTGAACATCTATCAGTTCCTCCGCGACACTGGCCGCGGCGCCGAGTCGGCCGCCATCGCGGACGAAATGAAACCGGGCGATCCGGCGGCCGTGGTCGCGAAGCACGCGCTGACGGACAAGGACCCGCTCTGCGCGCAGGCGCTCGACCTGTTCGTCACGATCTACGGCGCGGAGGCGGGCAACCTCGCGCTCAAGCTCAAGGCCACGCGCGGCGTGCTCATCGGCGGCGGCATCGCGCCGAAGATTCTGCCCAAACTCAAGTCGCCGGCGTTCCTGAAGGCGTTCATGGACAAGGGACGGATGAAATCGCTGCTCGAACCGATCCCCGTGCGGGTGATCCTCAACGACAAGACCGCGCTGCTCGGCGCGGCGCTCTACGCGGCCCTGGAGGCGGGGTTGATCGAGCACGCCCTGGTGTGAGCGGAGCGCCGGGCCGCGCTGTTTGCCGGGAAAACATCTGGCGCGCGCTTCGTGGCCGCCGGTAACATCGTGGCAATGCCGGATGCCTACCAACAACTGCTCGCCGCCACCATCGCCCGACTGCAGGAGATGAAGGAGACCGGCACGCGCTTTGTGCGCGTGTCGCATGAAACGCTGGCAAGCCTGGGCGCGCCCGCGCCCGCCCCGCGCCCGCCCGCGTTGCAACCCCCCGCACCGACACTCACAATCGCGGCGCCCGTCGCCGAACCGGCGTTCGGCCAGCCCGCGCTTGGGCGGGCCGAGAAGGAGGAGGCGATGGCGCAGTTGCGCGAGCGTGCGATGGTTTGCGTGAAGTGCCCCAATCTCGCGGCGGCGCGCACGAACGTCGTGTTCGGCGTCGGTGACATCCATTCGCCGCTGATGTTTGTGGGCGAGGCGCCGGGGGCGGACGAGGATGTGCAAGGCGAACCGTTCGTCGGCAAGGCGGGGCAATTGTTGACAAAGATCATCGAGACGATGGGCTTGGGCCGGAGCACGGTTTACATCGCGAACATCCTCAAGTGCCGGCCGGACGTGCCGGCGGGCGAGTCGGGCAACCGCAAGCCGACGCTCAAGGAAATGAACACGTGCAAGCCGTACGTCATCGAGCAGATCGACATCATCCGGCCGCGCGTGATCGTCACGCTCGGCGGCACGGCGGTCGAGGGGTTGCTGGGGATCACCACGGGCATCACGCGCTTGCGCGGCAACTGGCAGAGCTTCCGCGGCATTCCCGTGATGCCAACGTTTCATCCCTCCTACCTGCTGCGCAACCAGGCGGTCAGCGAAAAGCGCCGCGTCTGGGAGGACATGCTCCAGGTGATGGAGAAACTCGGGATGCCCATCAGCGACAAGCAGCGGCGGTTCTTCAGCAAGGCGGGATGAAGCGAGCGCCGGTCCGCAGACCAACCGCAGCGGAGCGTTCATCCCGAAAACCGAAGTTGAAACCACGGAAGACACCGAACCCACGGAAACTGAGGAGGAAGGAAATGACGGGGCCGGACTTTTTTTCACCGCGAGATTCGGTTTCAAACCGCGCCTCCTTCCGTGTGTTCCGTGTCTTCCGTGGTTCTCCATTTCGGAGTTCGGGTTCATTTATCCGTGTTCATCCGTGTTCATCCGTGGTTGAAATAGCCCGCGTCTGATGACCGCGTTTTACCGCCACTGCCTCCGCCCGCTGCTGTTCACGCAGGACTCGGAGGAGATTCACAACCGCACGCTCGCCGCGCTCGGCCGCGTGAGCCGCAACGGCCTGCTGCTCGAAGCGCTGAACAGTTTCTTCGCGGTGCCCGAGATGTCGGTGGGCGTCTTCGGCCTTCGCTTCCCCAATCCCGTCGGCCTCGCCGCCGGCATGGACAAACGCGGCGTCGCCTTGCCCGCGTGGCCGGCGCTCGGCTTTGGCTTCGTCGAACTCGGTGGCGTGACGTGGCACGCGCAGCCCGGCAATCCCGCGCCGCGCATGTTCCGAGCGGTGCCTGACCGGGCGTTGATCAACCGCATGGGCTTCAACAATGACGGCGCCTACGCGCTGGCCGCCAAGCTCGCGCGGTGGCGCGCCGATGATCGCTGGCCCGCTGTGCCCGTCGGCATCAACCTTGGCAAGTCGAAGATCACCCCGCTCGACCGGGCCGCTGGTGATTACGCGCAATCGTTCGAGTTGCTCTGGCCGCACGCGGATTTCTTCGTCGTGAACGTCAGTTCGCCCAACACGCCCAATCTCCGGCAGCTTCAGGACAAGACCGCGCTCGATGAAATCCTCGCGCGGGTGCAGGCCATCAACGCCACCAAACCGACACCCAAGCCGGTTCTCGTCAAAGTAGCCCCCGACCTTTCGTTCGATGCCCTCGATGAAATCCTCACGCTGGTCGAGCCGCGCCAGCTTGCCGGCATCGTCGCCACCAACACGACCATTGCGCGCCCCGCCACAGACGATGAAGCGCTTCGCCGCACTTACGCGGAGACCGGCGGACTGAGCGGCGAACCTCTGGGGGCGCGCAGCACGGAGGTGATTCGCCATCTTCACCGGCAGACCCGCGGCCGCGTGCCGATCATCGGCGTGGGCGGTATTTTCAACGCCGCCGATGCGTGGGAGAAGATCACCGCCGGCGCGTGCCTCGTGCAGATTTACACGGGACTGGTTTACGAAGGCCCGGGGATGGTCGCCGAAATCGTCACCGGCCTGGAACAGCGTCTCCGCGAGGTGGGCGCGAAGCATCTCGTGGATGTGATCGGCTCGGCATGACTGCGGCGGACTGTTATCGCAGTCAGATTCAACCGCACCAAGCCAGCCGTCAGTCGATGAATCCCTTGTCGTCCGGCTCAAAAACCGATGGCGGGGGGAGGGGCTTCTGCGCTGGTTTGGCGGCCGGTTTTGGAGCGGGTCTCGGCGGATGTTTCACCGGCGCGCGGACAGGTTTTGGCTTGGGCGGCATCTGCGGTTCGGCCTTGATTGGTGGGGAGAGTGCCAGGGGTGTCGCCACCGGAGTAGCCATATCCGCGACGATTACTTCGACCTTGGCGGCATTGAGCGCGGCCAGCATTTCGGCCGGGGGCGTCTGATCGGTGATCAACACGTCGATCATATCCAGCCCACAGAGCCGGTTGATCGATTGCCGGCCGAACTTGGTGTGATCCGCGCACAAGATCACACGTTGCGCGGCATTGATCATGGCCAGTTGGATTTCGATGAGGAGGCTGTGCGAGTTGGTGATACCGTCGGTCATGAGTCCGCCACAACTCAGAATGGCGGCATCCGCGTGGATTTGGCTGAACGCCGCCACCGCCAGCGGTCCCACCAGCACACCCAGCTTTGGATAGATCACGCCACCACTGACCACGACCTCCAGCTTGTTCGATCCGGAGAAATGCTGCGCGACCGGCAAGGAATTGGTGATGATATGCGGAGATTTG
>Ga0247727_10017856_pt1 | contig 11238 bp, 10 predicted proteins | sample WisWelCaveWW1625_FD_202498 | JGI IMG/M metagenome (GOLD analysis project Ga0247727, IMG submission 202498) | Biofilm microbial communities from Wishing Well Cave, Virginia, United States - WW16-25 | ecosystem: Environmental > Aquatic > Deep subsurface > Groundwater > Cave microbial mat | place...
GTTCTAGTTCTCTTCTTCTGACAGCTTTTTTAGTGGCGATAAGTTCAAGAACCTTTTGTTCTGTCTTTCTTAAATCTGTAAAATTTATAATAGATTGCGACATTTTTAAAAAGTGCCCCTGATTTTCCTACTTTGGGTGGACACGGGAGGACTACCCCCACGGCATGTAAGGGTAATCTGGGTTTAGAAAATCAGGGGCACAAAGTAATTGCTTATTCCAACCAAAGTCTCAGCAGTCAATCAAAATTGCTCAAATTGGTCAATAACTATTTTTATCCACAGAATTTAGCTTATTATTCTATTTACTTGTAGATATGTGTGGATAAACTGTGTTTATTTTGGTTGAAAAATATAAAGCTTTAGATAAAGTAAAATTAACTAACCTAAGAAGACTTTAGAGGTAACGATGCCTAAACAACCTGGCGTTCAGGGTAGAAGTTATCAGAACCATTTAGGCCACGCTATTGATTCTATAGATAGAAAGAATAATGGTGAAAATTTTAAAAGAATTTCTAAAAAAGAAGTTGAACAAAGACGGTTAATGGTCATGCGTATGCGAATGCGGGGATTGACTTATCAGCAAATTTCTCAGGAAATGAGTATTAGCTTTTTAACTATTAAGAAAGATTTAGATGCAATTCGCGAAGATAATGCAAAAAAAATTGGGAGACTAGAACGAAACTACGCATTAGGAGAAGCTGTTAGTACATATGAGGAAATTCGCACTAGAGCTTGGGAAGAATATAACGATCCCACAACGAATGCTACAACTCGTGCTAAATACTTAGAAATTGTTCGTTCAGCTCAGAATGATCAAACAAAACTTTTAATGGATGTTGGATTGATCTCTAAGGCTCCCGCAAAGCATGAGCATGTTGTGGCTACAGATGTTATTTCTCATTGGACTCCGGCAGCTCAAGATTTGATTGCAATGGCAGTTATTAAATCGAAGTATTTGAAACCTCCCATTCAAAAAGTTTTACCTGCCGCTGAAGAAAATATAGTAAATATTGAGAATAATGACGATATTGTGAAAATTGAGAATTAGTTTCATTTTTTTTAAAAAAAACTTGTGTCCTAGGTTTTATACTTTTAAGATACTTTTTGTTCCTTCAAATAAAAAGAAAATCTTTTAATATTTCTTAGAAATTTTGTCTAGGAGCGATTATGGCGCACCTTAAATTTCCGAATCGACCTATTCCTGAAGATACTTTTAATTGGTTTACAGATTGGATTAATCGCCAAATGCTCCTGTATTTAGGAGAATTAGAAACAGCTATTAAGGAAATTGCTCATGTGAATGGTGGGGGGGATGTTGTTGGAAATCTTCCACGATTAATTGTTGAGAAGCTTAGAGACCGCAAAATATCTCCTAAACTTCCATTAAATGGTGATGCTTTAGTTTGGAACCAATTATTGTCCCAATGGGAAGCTGGAGATATTTTGCCTCACGGTCCAGCAGGGGGAGATTTAGAAGGAACTTATCCAAATCCAAATATATCTAGCTTAAAGGGAAAAAAGTTATCTTTAGCCACTCCAAAAAATGATCAATGCTTATCATGGAACGCGCCTACTAGAGAATGGGATTATCAAGATTATGTTAAGTGCAGTAAAAACTCAGTAACAACTACAGATGCTACTTCAACAGTTCTTTTTTGTCATAAACCAGATCCAAATTCAGTTTCAATCTTTAGAGCTTTTATTACAACTAAAAATTCTGCTTTAACTAAACGCGCAGCTTATATACGAACTGTGATGGTACACAGAATTGGTGTTGGATTACCTGTTTTGGGAACAATCCAGGAAACGTTTACGGAAGAAAATGACGCCGCATTAAATTGTACATTTGAAGTTAGTACAGATAATAATTGTAATGTACTTGTTTCGATAACTGGATTAGCAGCTACATCATTATCGTGGATAGGCCAACTTGAAGTTCGTAGTATTTAACTATAAAAGTTATGACGAAACAACCATAAAAATTTGAGAGGAAAAAATGGCGACAATTACAATTTATCCTGTTAATACTCCCGGGGGGCCAGCCAATGAATATCCTATAGATCAAGTTGGCAGTGACGCAAAAACATTTACTGATGCAATAGCTGCTACCAATCCTGGAGATACTATTTTAATGAAGGCTGCGAACACGAGTAATGTATTTACTCGTTGGAATATGGGGCATAATTTTTTCGCAATTCTTAAAGATCTAACAATTACTGGAGAACAACGTTTAGATTTACCTTTAGATGAAGATGGAGCGATTCAACAAACCCAAACTAATGCAACTTCTTTTGGGTGCGGCCAAAATGCTGATGTTAATGATGCTTCTGATAAAAGTGCTTTTTCTCCATTTGTTACATTTCAATTTCTTTATATGAAAAATGCACATCTTTTTTGTTTTGGTGCTACTGGGCAATTTACTGATTTTAAAATTTATGATTGTAAAATTAAACCGCATGATAGTTATGATCCCGGTATCCCAGAATTAAATGCTATTGGATTTACTTTTAGTTATGGTGGATTTATAAATCGCTTATTTTTTATCGGAACTCAGGATGATACAAATGCCGGGGGAGATCCAAATCTTGTGTCTTCAGATGGCTTAAATTTTCTTCCACATGCTGGTTTAACTGATAGTTCAGCAGTTGTTACCGCTAATCCAGGACTTGATATTGTACTGCAACCAAAAGTTGGCGGCTCTCTTACTATTTTAAGATCTATTATAGATCTCTCTGCTCATGTCCCGGGATTTTTTGGCCCCCCAACTTGGCCTTCTCCAGGATTTTTTGGTCTTATGGCTAATTTTGGGTTATTTATTGGAGAATTTTATACAAATACCAAAATAGAATATTGCACAATTAAAGGAGCTATGAATGGAATTTCTATAGAGAATCCATACATTCCGATTGGTAAGGAATCAACAAATACAAATAAAATTAGTATTCGTCATAATCATATTATTACTCCGACAATTGTTACTAATCCACCAAATCCACTTTACCCATTTGGAATTCCAAATGGGTTTGGAATTGTTGTGAATGGATCGGCAAGGGCTCTTGGTAATCAAAATGTGCCTATTCTAATTGAGCACAATAGAATTGAAATTAACGGAGAACTTGCTCTCGGTATTGTATTAACAAATGTTAATAATTGTACGATTAGAAATAATTTACTTCAATTAGCTCCTTTGCTTGATAGTAATCAAAATCCCATTAGCGGCCCTCCGTTGGCAGGTATTGCAATTGGTGTAGATCCTATTGAAAGATTAAGATATTTTCTTTTTGAGCCAACTCGATTTACTGGTACAATTGCAGATTTAAATAGTCTTAATACTATACTTAATAATTCTGTTTTTACTGCAAAATCTAAAGGTCACGTTGTTTCATTCAATAATTTTTCTGGTTCAGCTATGTTTGGTATTCTTATGACTTATGCAGATCAAACTGCTCTTATTGATAGCACTTATCCAGGACTTGTTCCTGCAGCTTCACAACACGCTTTGTTTACACAATTATTTATGACCCAAAATCAGCTTGTATTTAATAATCATGCTGCATTTGTCCCAACAGTATTGCCCCCATTCTTTGAAGCAGATTATTTGTTAGATAGTCATTGTCTTAGTAATACTGTAACGGTTAAGAATGCAAGGGAATTAACAAAGGTAATTGGGGATGGTAGCGTAAATACTTTTAATACGCCAGCGAGCGGAGGAACACCGAGTGCGTTAGCGAGGTCAATTAGTGCTTCAAAAGCATTTGCACCTCGCTTTAGAAACAGAGCACCTTTCTAACCTTAACCTGGTACACAAGTATTAACGCAAGTATAAGTAGAATTAACCCATGGGTCGCAGGTCTTCACACCACTGACCGTACAGCATTGCCTCGTTTGCTTTTGCCTTTTGGTATATCGAGTAGGAAAGCAATACCCAAGACAAACATACCTGGTTTCCGTCCATGGCGTATCTGAGCACCCTGTGACTGCCTGAGCCACATGCTTAATACTGTCCTCACTTGGCGCTGCAATGGATTGTTCAGATCCTGTATTGTCTTCAAAGACTCCATCATTGCTCGGCGCGGTCGGTTCATCCACATCACCACCGCAGCTAAGAATAAGACCACATACAACTACCCAAGAATACTTTTTCATACGAGACATCTTCTTTTCCTCCTAGCCGCTCTTTGCGGCTGTCTAAATTTATTAGCAAAAATTAGACCACTTTTTGTTTAACAGTTTGTAATTGTTGTTTAAATTCATCTCATTGATTTTATTTAGTATTGTAGAATACTAATACATAGATAATTATAATTATTAAGTTGGAGGCAAGTATTGCCAAGCATAGCTTGCCCTTTTGAGCAATTGTTGCTGCTCAATGGTCTCCTTTTTTAGTTATATTATTATTTTATTCCGTTTGATATTCTATTAACAATCTCGAAAGAATACCTAATTGAATTTTATTTATGGTTGAGGATACTTCTTCTCTAAATTCTACTGTTGTTAATTTTGCAGTGAGTGTTGCCAATCCAAGAATTGTTTGTAAAACTAATCCACATGCTGATGCAGCCTCATCTGCTTTTATAGCGGCACAAGTTAAAATAGTTTTTCTAGCTAAAAAAGCAATATCATTTTGATCTTCAATTTTATTAATATTTTCCTGTACTTTTTTAAGATCGCTATCAGAAACAAGATTTACATCGTTTACTCGCTGTCTAATAACTTCAAATCCTTCTTGAATTGTTTTATTAACATTTAATTCTTTAATTCGTTCGGTACAAAGTACCGCAAATGCTCGTTGACTTATTTTACCTTCATGTGGAAGTAATTTTACTAAATTAAAAGCATTTTGTATATTAGCTAAATATTCATAGGTAGGTATATTACCATTCAATTTTTTAATATCTGAATCAGTACAATTACATAATTCTTTGAGAGCCTGTTCTTTAATGATCATTTTTTATACCATTAATGAATGTTAAATTAATTATCTGTTTTATTTGAAGTTTCTATTAATTCTCTATTCTTTTTGATAATGTTTGTGATTAGGGTGTGGCCAGACATATAGCTTGTTTTTAACCAATTAATAGCATTTGTTTCAGCTCGAAGCGCAATAATAGCTTGCTCAAGCTCAGTTATGTTATGTGCAAATGCCTCTTTTTGTTCTATTGATAAACTAGCTAAATTATTGTTCATTTGTTGTAAACTACTTTCTATCTCTAGAAATGCTTTAGCTCTAATCTTTTCAGCCCAAAGAATCTCGTGATTCTCTCCTTTTAATTCTGCTAAAGTGTTAGCATTTTCAAGTATCTTATTGTATAATTTTTTTTGTTCATTAATGAAGCAATCTTCACATAAAGTATTTTTTAATCTCCTTTGTAAAGTTTCTTCTGTTAAATCAATTTTCTGTGTATACTCTTTCTCGTGAGAACAATAGTGGGTAATTTTGTAATGCATCTTATTTCCTTTAAAAGTTTTATTTATTAAATGTGCTGAAAGATATAATAAATGTCCTTTATTAGTAAAGGATTTTTAGCTATGTATTCTCAATCCTATTTTATTATCGATGTTTATAACCCTAATCCTTATTTTGGAATTAAAGCAAACGGTGTTGCTGATGATACAGATGCATTTTTTAAATGTACAACAGAAGCTAGAAAATATAATGCAACAATTAAAATTATGAATGGTTCTAAGCTTCGATTAAGAAATTGGTATCTTTCTGGAAATGTTAATATTGTAGGAGATTCTCTTTTAGGTTGTGAGATATTTTTAGATTCTGATTTAGGTCTTTATAATTCATATTGGGCTAATTTTGGTATAGAAGGTCCTCCTGATTTAGCTAATCGAAAACCATCAATGGCCATTCCGTGGAGTGGCTTTATAAAAAATCTTACATTAAGATTCTCTTCGTCAGCTAAAGCTGTTCATTTATTGCAAATTCATTGTGCAAATAATTTTGAAATAGATAATGTTATTTTTGATATTACAAATATTGGCAATGTTCCAACTGCAACGTTAGCTTCTCAATTTGATGGTAAATGGTGTTCTGGTCCTTATACAAGGAGATTTGGTAAGATAACAAATACGATTCATCGAATGCAAGCTGATTCTTTATACGGAACTGGTGGAATTAATGTTTTAGGATTAGAACATTGCCTTATTGAAAATAATGAAATTTATGGTTCCGGCGACGATCCTTTAGCTATTCTTTATTCTAAAAATTGTTTAATTAGAAATAATAAATGCTTTTCTACGCACGGTAGAATTTCTTCAGCAAGCTCAAGTAATTGTACTTTTGAAAATAATTATCATGAACGAATTATAGGAATTGATAAAAAATGGGGCAATAGTCCTTTATTTGCTGCATATCCTGAGAATACGGCTACTTATGGTCCGCCTATTGGAACTATTTTCAGAAATAATCGAGGTTATTTGCCTAATGGGCCAACTGGCAATCACACAATGTTAGATCTCTCAGGTTCTCGATTTACTATTTCTGATGGAGATATTATGCATAGCGATTGTGAAACAGCTTCTTCAGTTATTGGAGTTAAGGTTGGTTTTTATCATGCCAAAAATTCTTATGGTAAATGGACAGATATTACAGGGCAAGACAAGGATGGTATTTCTCGTCCTAGAAATATTATTGTAAATAAAGCTATGTGTATTGGAAATTGTCCGGGATCTATAGAGGAAGCTGGCTTTACAGCTAATGATATTATTGGCCCAGTTATTTATCGAGACTGTATAGCCCCAAAGTTTAATATTTTTGGTTTAAATAGCAAAATTGCAAAATAATATTTTGGTGTTCACTTTCGTCGTTGTTTTCTCCTTGTTGCGAGCCGTCAGTTTGCCTCTACTTTGAACTTGTCGGTCATGGTTTTATCAATCGACATGGGGTAAGCCAGGTGTCACACGCTAGGCATCCACGCCGCTCATGAATGGTCTCGTCTGCGGGATAGCTGATAATCTTGTCCTTGGGATGATGGCACAAAGTCATTTTCCTTTGCCAGCCATAATTCCGGAGTAATTGATTGATCTGTTTGATGATCGCCCCCCTTGTTATAGTTTGGTTTTGTTCGTTGTAGCAATCTGATACGAGTTGATTTAGCTCTCGGAGCAGTCTCCATAATGTCGGATCCATGTCTGTTTGCGTGGTCATGCCTTTTCTTTATATGCAGCGTTGTTCATTCAATAAGCCGGAAAATAATTTCTTGTGCTTGTTCAGTCAATTATTGTTTCTAGATTCTCCCAATCAATGGTTTCTGATGTCACGTCGTACCAATCGCAGCCATCGGGCGATTTATGCAGGTTATAACATGTCAACCGCAAATTGCAGACCAGTCGATTAAATCTGCACCTCTACTACTTTTTGGGCAAACTATTGACTTATTGGGCATCCAAAGGAGTTAAGGCCTGCCGCGAGTCCCTCTTCATCGAAGAAGGAGACGTCCTTCTTCACCTTGTCCCGGCTGATCGGCCGGTTCATGTCCATCGGCCAGGAGATGTAGATGAGCACCTTCACGGCCGGACCTCGAGTTCGTCGGAGATGTGGAGCTGCGCGAGCGCCTCTCCGCCCAGCTCATCGACCTCGCGCCGGAGAGCCTCGCTCGTGCCAGGCCGGATGAACAGCGCCCGTCCATCCTCCTTGCGCATGACCGCGATTTCGTTGAGGCAGAACTGCGCCACGAAGTACGGCGAGTGAGTCGCGACCAGGATCTGGCTCCGTGCGGAAGCCATGCGCAGGAGTCCCGCGAGCATGGGCAGCACGCGCGGATGCAGGCCGAACTCCGGCTCATCGATGCAGACGAGCGACGGAATCGATGGCGCTAGACAGAGAGTCGCCCAGCAGAGCAGCCGCAACGTGCCGTCGGATAGATCTGCGAGGGTTAGCTCGTCCTTGACGCCGCGCTCGCGCCACACACCGATGACCGTCCCTGGTCCGCCCCTCGCTTTTACGTTCAGCGAGAGAAAGCCGGGGATCGCCGAACGGAGGTGCGTCTTGAGTTCCTGCCAGACGTCTTGGTGCTCGGTCATCAGCGAGTGGAGAACCGCGCTCAGGTTCGAGCCGTCATCCGCGAGTGTCGGGTTCGGCTCGGTGGGCACAGGTCGGCGAAGCGCGGCGCTCTCCGACACATCGAAGCCAGAGTAGAACCGCCAAGACGACAGGAAGCTCTGGAACTTTGACAGCGTCACGAGCGTAGGGTCGAGCGCGCGACGAAGGGCAAGCTCGTTCGGCTGTACGGTCCACTCTGGCCGCTTCAGCTTGCGCTCGATCTGTTCGTTGACAACCCCTTTGCCACCGCGGAACTCCAAGAAGATAAAGGGCTCGCGCTCTCCCTTCGCCAGCGGCTCGGTGGTGGCCAGGTGCTCATGGGTAATCTTGGGTGTGCCGACTGGTCCCCGGATCTCGACCTTGTACCGGAGCAGCTTCCGCTGACCGTGGTCCACGACCAGCACGAACTCAATCCGCTCCGGTCCGCCCGCGTGAAATAGCGTCTTGCCGGTGCAGCGTGGGTCGACCTCCGGAGGCAGCGGGTTCGACGCGGCGAAGCCTACGAACCGGAGGAAGTCGAACAGGCTCGACTTGCCGCTGGCGTTTGCGCCGATGATGACCGTGAGGTTCTCTGGGTGCGCCTCGAACCTGTCAAAGGGCCGGTAGCCGCTGATCTCGATGGCCTCGACCCGCGGGCTCTCCGGGCTCGCCGCAGTATCCTTTGCCGGCGACTCATCGTCGGGCCACCCGATAGGTTCGGAATCGAGGACGCTCTCGATGAGCTGGACGCCGCTGACCAGTTCCGCTGCTTGCGCGCTGATCTCGGGTTGAGCAGGAAGGTCCGCTTCTGGATAGCGGTAGGAGGTGGCATCCTTCGTCGGAGTAGATGTCTTTTTCTGGCGCAGCATGGTCACCTCAATTTCTGCTGTTGTTTCTAAAGTTGATTTATGATGATTCTTATTCATGTGAATTAACTACTTTCTATTTTTTTCAAAATATTTTATTAGAGTATCAATTTGACTATTATTTTCGTGAATCCCATTATGAATAATATTTGCATTTTTGGCTTTATAATCAATTACTTCTTTCATTGCTTCATCAAATGTATTGATAGCATAAAGATTCCAGACAATTGCTTTTTCTAATTGTCCAATTCGGTGGATTCGATCTGAAGCTTGCTCCATATCTCCAGCACGCCAGCTCTGTTCAACGAATACAACGTGAGAAGCTGCTGTTAAAGTAATTCCAGTGCCGCTCGCCAAGATGCTGCATACAATTGTTCTTACATTTGGGTCTGTTTGAAACTTATTAACAATTTCTAATCTATCTGCAGCTAATGTAGCTCCTTTGATTGTTAAAGCATTAAGTTCATAAGAAATTGCATCAACAACTCTTTCGTGATGAGCAAAAATTACAACTTTATTCACAGATTCTAATAAATTACGTAGCCATTGTAATGCTGCTTCAGTTTTAGCTATACCTAGCGAAGATCTTAACTTTACGATATGCCCAAGCGCTTGCCCTCTTGCAAACGAATCTGTTGCTAGCAAATGCCCCTTATGAGCAATAAATGTCCCTACTTCATATTCAAGATTCTTATAAGCTTCAATTGCTCTGTCAGAGATATTTAAGTAAACATCATGACTAATTTTTTCAGGAAGCTCTTTTAAAACATCCTTTTTTAATCGACGAATCCAAACATGACCCTTTAGTCTTTCATGAAGCTCCTGAAGTATTTCCTTATCATCAGTGTTGTATCTTTTCTTGAATTGTTTTCGATTGCTCCAGGTTTCTGAATCAATGATGTTAAGCAAGCTCCAGCTATCCTCTGGCTTGTTTGGTATCGGTGTCCCTGTGATAAGTACTCTTCGGCTACAGGTCTGTGCAATCTCATTAAATAGCTTTGCTCTTTTAGTTAAATGGTTTTTCAGTAAATGAGCTTCATCCGCAACAACACAATCCCATCGATGCTTTTTTAAAATACTCACCCATTTATTCAGTAAACTATAGCTAATAATAGTTATTTTTCCTAATGCGTGCTCAGAAACAATTCCCCCATTTAAAATGGAAACTTCGACATCGTTTACTTTGCATTTAATTTTATCTTTGCAGTTTCTGACTACAGAAAATAATTCTTCTCCATACAGATTAGCCAACCATTGAAAAGCTTCTTTGGCCCAGTTAAATGTAATACTTGCTGGTGTTACAACTAGCGTACTTTGAAAGTTATTTTTGCTAATAAATGCCAGTAACTGTAAACTTTTTCCTAAGCCAGGCTCATCAGCCAGCATACAGCAACCATTTGATATCTCTAAGTAGGATACGCCGACAGCTTGAAATGGGTAAAGCTTTCCCCCAGGAAGCTCTAATTGAGTAGAGCCCTCATAAGCAACGATGTTTTTAATTTGTTTTTGTTGTTTAATGGTTTCTAAAACGACTGCACTAACTTTGCAAGTATGGTAGTACTGTTTAGTAAGATGAACAACTGTTTCTGCAAAAGTAATTGGAATTACCCAACTTTGATTCATATGATACTGATTTTGGCAGTTAGTGATTGATTTTCCACACTCTAAGCAAGTTCCTTTTGAATTAGGAAGCTGCTGAATTTCTTTTATTAATTCATTAATCCTAATTGGGATTTCTATTTCAACAGATTTTTTTCCGTTTTGTCTAATGTGAATCATTGTTGTGCTTATATGGAATAATAATAGCTAAGCTTCCGAGGAGACCAATAAACAATTTACGCCGTCACCAGCAGCATTCGTTCGATCATCTCTACGCCGAGCATGTATATGCTCAGCTTAGCTGCCAACGATGCGGCGTATGCGGCGGTGACGGCGTCGGCGGCGTAGGCGGTGGCGGCGTATACGGCGGCGTCGGCACGGGTGACGTCTTTAACAACGTTGGAGACCGTCTGTTTCGCTGCCAGGGCCGTTTCTCTATCAACTATCGCTGGAATGCGGCGAATTGCTGCCGCCAGTTTGGCAAGCCCGATTTTCTCGAGCGCCAGGGGGGAAAAAATCCGCACAGCCGCGTCAGCAGCGATGAATGCTCTCTTAACCATGACCTCGCTGCTAACACGGCTGTCAACGATCCTAACCAGCAACGGCCGGAGCAGCTCCGTGCGTATCGCCTTGTCAGGAATTAAATCGTTTAGACGTTGCATCGCCCTCGAAATAATTGGGCAGGCGCACTGCGGAACGGCGGTGCATTCCTCGCCAGATAACCACGCCACAATCTCCATGGCA
>Ga0247727_10017857_pt1 | contig 11238 bp, 8 predicted proteins | sample WisWelCaveWW1625_FD_202498 | JGI IMG/M metagenome (GOLD analysis project Ga0247727, IMG submission 202498) | Biofilm microbial communities from Wishing Well Cave, Virginia, United States - WW16-25 | ecosystem: Environmental > Aquatic > Deep subsurface > Groundwater > Cave microbial mat | place...
CTGGTCCGTCGACATCAAGCTCAGCATCGTCGCCTGCTGCTTCTTCTCGCCGCGCATTCGCCGGGTAGATCACACCCCGCGCTTCGTGTCGATTCGCACTGCGGCAAAGATCAACAGCCTGCTAGCGCTGCACGACGAAGAGCGTCCCCGCGCTGACCCCGTACTTCTCCATCGCCCCCACCTCGGCGATGACGCTCCTCGGGCTGCGCGCGCCGCGGAGCAGGTCGGCGTATGCGCGCAGGACGCGCCCGGCTTCCTCCGCGCTCTCCCGCACCAGCTCGACGCGGAAGCGGCGCACGCCGGCCTCCAGGAGCTGCGGCAGGCACATGGCGGCGCTCTGGGCGCGCGCGTTGAACACGGTGTTGCGGCAGCCGACGTCGACCACCACCGGATGATCGACGCCCAGCCCGTCGCGCAGCGAGAGCTGGTGCGCCTCGCAGGGCCGGCCGCAGTCGCGGAAGTCGCGGCCGTTGGAGAGCAGGTGCGAATACACGCAGTGCTCGTTGTGGAAGAGCGGCAGGTGCTGGTGGAGCGTGACCTCCAGCCGTTCGGCGGGGACGCCTGCGCTCAGGTCGAGGAGCTGGGCGAGGTCCAGATCGTACGCCGGCGTCAGCGTGGTCAGCCCCAGGCCGAAGAGCGTGCGCGCGGTCAGCGCGTTGGTGGCGTTGAGCGAGAAATCGCCGTGGACGGTGAAGCCGGGACGCACGGCGTGGTGGCGGAAGTGCTCCAGCGCGCCCAGATGCCGGGCGAGGATGCCGTCGGGCGCCAGCGCCTCGAAGCGACGATCGTAGCCCTCTTCGCCCGGCTTCTGCACCCGCGGCGTGGCGATGATGGCGCGCACCCCGGCGGCGCGGACGCGCTCGACGGCGGCGCCCAGGCCCACCAGCTCCATGAAGTCCAGCTCCACCTCGCGGAAGCCGCCGAGTTGGAGAGCGGCCTCGACCTGCTCCAGCGTGCGCAGGAGCGGCACCAATACCGGTGCCCCCGATCGCGATCCGGTGACGATGGGCGGGACCACGGCGTCGACGGCATGGCCGCGCGCCACGTGCCGCTCCGGGGCGGGAGGCGCCTGCGCCGACAACCCGTCGGCCAGCGCCCTCCGCAGCCGCTTCAGCTCGCTGGGCGGCAGCGCCAGCGCGCCCACCAGATGCGCCTCGAGGGCGTCGAGCCGGAACGGCGTCTCGCCGAACGCGCCCAGCTTCTCGCGGAGCAGCGCCTCGTCGAGCGGGCGGCCGCGGGCCGGGGCGCAGGGCATCAGGCTCTCGGCGCGCGCCTCGCGGCCGAGCTGGTCGCGGGCCAGGACGCATAGCCGCCGCCCCTCGCTTCCCTCGACGCGCAGCGAGAGCCCCAGCTTCTTCTCCGTCTGCGCGACGCGCTTCATCCGCCGCGTCAACCCGGCGTCCTTGGCCTTCCAGACCACGTCGCCGGCCTTGACCAGCCGCAAGTCCGGCGCGCCGTCCTCGTGCGGCCCGCCGAACACCAGCTTCCAGCGGCCCGGCTCGAGCACGTCGCAGGCGTGCAGTCCCCCGCGCGGCTCCTCGTCCTCGGGCTTGCCCTGGTCGAAGAGCATGCGGTCGCCGGGCCCCAGCTCCGGGGCGCCGGGCTCGGCGGCCACCAGCACATGGCCGGCGCGCGCGTGCACCTCCTCGACGCGGCCCACCAGGACGCCCCGATGGCCGGGGTAGAGGCCGTGCACCAGTTCCTGGTGGTCGGAGCCGCGGAAGAAGCCGTGGCTGAAGCTGCGGCTGAAGCTGTAGCGCAGCTCCTCCTCGTCGCGGCGGCTCAATGGATACGCCGCGCGCTGGGCCGCGGCGTCGAGGGCGCGCCGGTACTTCTCCACCACGTTGGCGACGTACTCCGGCCCCTTCATGCGGCCCTCGATCTTGAAGCACGAGACGCCGGCGTCGATCAGCTCGGGCAAGAGGTCATGGGCCGCGAGGTCCTTGGGGCTCAAGAGGTACTTGAGCGAATCGTCGCCCCTGGCCTGCTGCGCGCGGCCGTCGACCACCAGATCGTACGGCATGCGGCAGCTCTGCGCGCACTGGCCGCGGTTGGCGCTGCGGGCCTGGAGCGCCTCGCTGGTCAGGCACTGGCCGCTCCAGGAGACGCAGAGGGCGCCGTGGACGAAGCACTCCAGCTCCAGATCGGTGCCGGCGGCGAACTTGCGGATCTCGTCGATCGACAGCTCGCGCGGCAGCACGACGCGGGTGACGCCGAGCAGCGCCGCGATGGCCGCGGCCTCGGGGCTGGAGACCGTCATCTGCGTCGAGGCGTGCAGCGGCAGCTCGGGGCACACTGCCCGCGCCAGCCGCGCCGCGCCCAGGTCCTGCACCAGGATGGCGTCGGCCCCGGCCGAGGCGATGGCGGCCAGCGCCTCTTCCGCCACCGGCAGCTCGCGATCGAACACCAGCGTGTTGAAGGTGACGAAGCCCTGCACGCCGTGGCGATGCAGGTAATCGAAGACCCGGGGCAGATCCTCGGCGGCGAAGTTGTCGGCGCGCGAGCGTGCGTTGAAGCCGCCGCGCAGCCCGAAGTAGACGGCGTCGGCCCCGGCGTTCACCGCGGCCACAAGGCTCTCCTCGTCGCCGGCGGGCGCGAGCAGCTCGGGCTTGATCAGGCGCTTGGCCATCGTTCCCTTCCGGGGCGCAGGGCCGTGTCACAGATCGCGCACCTTTTCAAGCCTCAGCGGCGCCGCAGCAGCACGTAGATCGCCCCCGCGCCGCCGTCGTGCGGGCGCGCGGTGCAGAAGGCCAGCACCTGGCCGGCCAGCCTCCCCGAGACCAGCCAGCGCTTGAGCGCCTCCTTGAGGACCGGGACCTGGTCCTTGGAGTGCAGCCCGCGGCCGTGCACGACCAGAAGGCAGCGCTTGCCGGCGGTGCGCGCGGCGGAGACGAACTTCTCCAGCTCGGATCTGGCCTCGCCCTTCACCAGCCCGTGCAGATCGACGTGGCCCTGCACCGCCAGCTCGCCGCGACGCAGGCGCCGCAGCACGCGCGGGTCGAGGCCCCGGGCGTGCCCCTCGATGAACTCGTCGGTGTCGGAGATGTCGAAGGGGGCCTCGCCGTCGACCAGCGCGCGCAGCTCGTCGTAGGCCGCGAGGTCGGGGTCGAGCGGCTCGACCGGCAGGGACAGGGGCTGCGCCGCGGGGCGCACCTTCGCGCTCCGGTCGGAGAGCGGCTCGGCGCCATCGAGCGCGGCCTGCCACTCCTCCTCGTCGGATAGATCGCCCCGCGGCGGCGCAGGGAGAGGCGCCTTGGCCGCGGGCGGGGGCCGAGGCTCCGCCCGCAGCCTGACCTTCTCGAACGGGTTGTGGAACGGCTTCGGCTTTCTCGGCACGAACCGCCGGGCTATTGCGGGATCAACGGGATCGGCTTGGGGCGGCGCAGCTTGACGAGCAGGTCGTCCAGCATGGCCCGGTCCTGCTCCATGCGCTCGCGCGAGCGGCAGACCTGCGTGCGGATGTGGCTGCCGGTCGGCGACTCCATGTCGCAGACCATCCAGGTGCCCTGGGGATCGGCCGCGGCCGCCTGCAGGACGCGGCCGGTCGGGCGCAGCCGCGGACCGTCGGAACGCACCTGGGTGGCCGTCTCCGCACAGGCCGTGGCGAGGAACATCAGCGAACAGAGGGCGAGCATCGACCGGCTCATCTCCCGCTCCTTTTCCGGCCGCGCGTCCCCGGGAGCGACCGCTGCCTCCAGCAATAGGCACCCGGCGGGCAAGGATGCAAGGGGACTACACCCGCGGAGTGTGCCCGCGCCGCAACAGCCGGTCGAGCCAGAGGGCGGCGAGCTTTTCTTGCAGGCTGTTGGAGCGCAGCCGGGCGCGCAGGTTCTCCCAGTCGATCTCGTCCATCTTCTGGTCCTGGTCGAAGCAGGTGAAGACCACGCTCTCCTTGCCGGTGGCGGGGTCGCGGTGCTTCTGCAGGCACTGCGCGCAGATCTCCTTCATCATGCACTGCATGGGCGAGTTTATCGACGCGATGCCGACGTGCTCTTTCGGTAACCATTTCGACAACACGCCGTGGCGAGCCGCGGCGACCGCGGCCATCATCCGGTCGCTGCCGATGGCGATGATGCGCCGGACGTTGTCGAAGGGGATGGGCACCGGCCCCAGTGCGCCCGAGGCGTAGGCGACCATCGCCTCCACCATGTTGCCGTTGAAGCTCTTGTCCTGGGGGCGGCGCGGGGCCGGCGGGTGGTCGCCCTTGTCGACCGCCCACACCACCACGTCGGTGGCGGCCTCGATCTCCTCGCGCTTGAAGACGTCTTCGGCCTTTCGATAACCGGCGAAGTAGACGACGCGGCAGCCGCTGGCCCGCAGCGCCTTGCCGATGGAGAAGAGGACGGCGTTCCCCAGGCCGCCGCCGCAGAGCACCACGTCCTCGCCCCGGGGGATGGTGCTGGGAGCGCCGGTGGGGCCCATCACCACCACCGATTCTCCACGTTGCAGCGCGGCGCAGAGGCGGCTGGACGAGCCCAGCTCGAGCACGATCAGGCCGAGCAGGCCCTTTGCGCGATCGACCCACGCGCCGGTGAGCGCGATGCCCTCCATCAAGAGCTTGTCGCCGTCCACCGTGCGCGCCGTCGATTCGAAGTTCTGCAGCCGATAGAACTGTCCGGGCTCGAAGCGGCGCGCGGCGGCGGGTGCCTTGACCACCACCTCGACGATGGTGGACGTGAGCCGGTTGACCTCGTGCACGGTCGCCACCAGCTCGTGATCGAGCTTGTGCGCCAGCGCCCACCAGGCGGTGTCGAGGCGATCCAGCTCCAGGTCGCGCTCCGGGGTGGCCTGGGCGGCGAGCTTGTCGACCGCCTCGATTTGCGCGGCGAAGAGCGCGGCGATGTGCGGGTAGCCGTCGCGGGCGCTGGCCATGGCCTTGACCACCGAGCCGGCATAGACGGGGTGGTTGTCGCCGAAGAAACTGACCAGCCGCCCGTCGCGCTGGTAGCTGGTGAAGAAGCCGGGCTGGCCGCTCAGGTCGTCGGTGACCTCCGCGGGCGTAAGCTCCCACGAGCCGTCGGCGCGGCGCTGGGCGCGGTGGCTCTTGAAGCTGCCGTGCTCCTTGTCGAGCGCGAAGGTGCCGGGCGCCTCCTTCTCGTAGGTGATGTTGGGGCTGGTCCCGGCGGCGACGCAGACGGTGCGCGCCGGAAGATCGAGGACCACCCCAGCATCCTTCCACTTGCCGCCCTCGTGCGCCTGCTTCTTGAAGCGCAGCGCCTTCACCGCGCCGTACCCGTCGGCGACCGCGGCCTGGGGCGAGAGGCCCTCGGCGAAGGTGATGCCCTCCTCCAGGCACTTCACCACCTCTTCGTGGTTCAATCGATAGGCCGGCGAATCCTGCAAACCCTTTCGATAAGCGATGGTGACGCCGCCCCACGACTTCACCAGCGGGGAGAAGTCGGGCGCTTCGCCTCTGGCGCGGGCGCGGGCCCGCTCGGCGCGGACGGCGCGGCCGTGGGCCAGCATCTCGCTGTAGACCTCGCGCTCCTCGGCGTCGAAGAGCGCGAGCAGCTTCTCCTCGCCGTGCAGGTCGGCGGAGAGCGCGTCGTGCCGCTCGAGGAGCTTCTCCACCTGCACGGGGTAATACGCGGCCAGCTCGGTGGCGGCGTCGATGGCGGTAAGCCCGCCGCCGATCACCACCGCGGGCAGGCGCACCTGCAAGTTGGCCAGCGCGTGCCGCTTGAAGGCGCCGGTGAGCTGGAGCGCCATGAGGAAGTCGCTGGCCTTGCGGATGCCGCGCATCAAGTTCCCCTCGAGGGGGATGAGCGTGGGCTTGCCGGCGCCGGCGGCGATGGCGACGTGGTGGAAGCCGAGCGCGAAGGCCTCGTCGACGGTGATGGTGCCGCCGAAACGGGTGCCGCCGTAGAGGCGGAAGTTGAAGCGGCGGGCCAGGTTCAGGTGGAGGATGTCGAGGAACGACTTGTCCCAGCGGACGGTGATGCCGTATTCGCTGACGCCGCCGAAGCCGCTCGTCACCCGCTGGTCGAGCGGGGCGCCGAATCGTTCGCGGACCCACTCCACCGGCTGTGGCACGCCGTGCTGGCCGGGGGCGCGGCCCACCAACTCGGGCGGCAGTGGCTCGATCTTGAGGCCGTCGATGCCCACCACGCCGAACCCCTCGTTGAGCAGGTGGTGCGCGAGCGTGTAGCCGGCCGGGCCCATGCCGACGACCAGCACGTTGAGTCCCGCGTACGGCCGCGGATGCTGCCGCTCGATGCGCAGCGGATTCCAGCGCGACAAGAGGCTCCAGATCTCGAAGCCCCAGCGCAGCGAGAGCACGTCGGTGAGGATGCGCGTCTCGGCCTGCGGGATGTTGACCGGGTCCTGCTTCTGGAAGATGCAGGCCTTCATGCAGTCGTTGCAGATGCGGTGGCCGGTGCCGGGCACCATCGGGTTGTCGATGCAGATGAGGGCCAGCGCCGCGATCTGATCGCCTTCCTTCGAGGCGGCGTGCGCTTCGCTGATGCGCTCGTCGAGCGGGCAGCCGGTGAGCGGGATGCCGAGCGGGTTCTTCTTGAACGCGCCCGCCTCGGAGGGAAAGCCGGTGCGGCAGGTGTCCTTCGAGCGCTGGTGGCAGTAGAGGCAGTAGTCGACCTCGCCTCGCGCCTCGCGGGCGTCGAAGCGCGCGTCGGTGAGCTGGAAGCCGTCGCGGCGCCGTTGGTGTTCGTCGTGGCCGGCGATGACGTGCGGCTCCGGCCTGCGCAGCGGGACCAGGTGGTCGAAGTCGATGGGCTGCGGGAGGCGCAACAAAGACCAGCCGTGCGTGCGGCGGCGGCCGTCGGGGTGGAGGCGGGCGGCGAAGCAGAAGCGGTCGCACGGATCGAGGAGCTTGCGCACCTCGGCGAGATCGGCGGGGTCGGCCCCGGCGGGCAACCCGGCGACGCCCAGCGCTCCGGCCAGCGTGCGCCAGGCCGCGAAGGGGGCCTCTTCAAGGGCGCCCGCCTTGTGCGGATCGAAGCGGACGGAGAGGGCGCGCTCGGCGGAGAGCAGCGTGTCGATCAGGAGCGCGAAGGCCAGCTCGGCGTCGTCGCCCGCGCCGCTCACGCGCGGATCGCCGCGCGCCGCCGAGAGCAGCGCTGCCACCTGCCCGTCGAGCCCCGGGAAGTCGGCGGCCGCGGGCCGGTTGGGCGCCCCGCGCTTGAAGACGCGGCGGGCGACGAAGTCGCGCTTGACGCGGAAGAGCGGCGCGTCGCGGCCGGCGGCGGCGCGAAAGGCAGCGGCGCCCTCATGGGCCCCGAAGATCCGCGCCACGAAGCGCGACAGGTGCGCCGCCAGATCGAGGAGCAGCTCGCCCTCCGCGGGGCCGCGCAGCGCGCCGGCGCCGGAGCGGTGGCCGGCATAGCGGGCGTACAGCTCGGGGTCGGCGGCCCGCAGCTCGGCGTCGAAGGCCGCGGTGAGGTCGGCGAGCCGCACCGGATCGTGCAGGTCGGCCCAGGTGAAGCCCTCGATGCCGAGGGCAAGCGCCTTCGCGCGCCGGGCGGCGCCGGTCAGGGTGTCGCTCGTGTGCATGCCGGGCGCATTCTGCCATGCGGCGGCGGCGGTGCGACCGGCAAATTGCCGCTGGCCGCGCGTCAGTCCCTCAGCTTCCCGGGAGCTCTCGCAGCCCGATCATTCCGTGGCGCAGCCACCCAACGCCGAGCAGCCAGGTCCGGGCGCGGACCAGGATGGGCGGATCGGTCCTGCGTCGCACCATGTGGCGGAATCCGTCGAACCACGGAGCGGAGGACAACGGGTCGACGCCCGTCAGCCCGAAGTGCGCGTTCGCGTTGTGGAGCACGTAGACCAGCGCGCTTCGTACCTCCTTCGGAGACCGCAGCAGCCGCGAGTGGTAGCGGTCGGCCAGCACGGCACCCTTGCGGCCCATGAGGCGATTGAGCCCGCGGGCCAGGCGGACGCCGAGCCCCTTCATGCCGCGCCCGAGGGCCACGGCATCCTCTGCCTCGACGATGAGGTGGAGGTGGTTGCCGAGAACCGCGAACTCTACCGCGCGAAAGCCGAAGCGCTCGCGACCGCGCCGGAGCGACCGCTCGATGACGCGGAAGCAGCGGCGGGCGCGGAGGTTGTAGACGTGGCCCAGCATGCGCAGGGTGACGTGGGCGGGATAGCGGCCCGCCGGCGAGGCGCGCGGCGCGTGCGGCACGCCGGCGCGGACCCCGGTCGGTTTGCGCCCGGCATTCCTGCGGGCACCGCCCCAGGCGCGGAGGGTGAGAGCCATCTGGCGAGGCGGCATGCGTGGTTCCCAGGTTGCCGTCATCGTAGCGTTGGGGTCTGACATCCGGGTCGCGAATGGGAGGGGCTCGATGTTGAGTCGGGCGGGGACGGGGACGGGGTCGAGGACGTAGGCATGTCCGCCGATTCAAGCCCTCACCGCGGAAGGCTGGTCACGGGCAGACTGGCGGCGTTTCCGCCGTGCTTGAAACGGCGCACATCCTGGGCCCCCTCGAAATAATCGCTTCGTTGGGGCATGAAGGAGGGCCTGGCCGGCGAGGCTTGAAACGGCGGACATCCCCCAGGTCCACCTGCCCCGGGGACCTCAGAAACGCTCCCTACCCCCTGCACGCCGGGCACAGGCCCTCGACCTGCACGCGCACGGCGCGCACCTCGAAGCCGTGCGGGTTGCCCACGCTGACCCGGGCCTCGTGCAGATCGACCACGCGCCGGCAGCGGACGCAGACCAGGTGGTGGTGCGGGCTGCCGGCGCCGGTGCCGGGGAGCGCCGCTTCATACCGGCCGTGCTCGTGGAGCGGGTTGACGTCGGAGACGGCGCCGATGGCGCTCAGCGCCTCCAGGTTCTTGTAGATGGTGGCGAGGGAAACGTTGGGCATGCGCGCCCGGACCGCGCGGTGGATCTGCTCGGCGCTCGGGTGCTCGCGGCTCTGGGCCAGGGCGGCGAAGATGGCGCGCCGCTGCTCGGTGACGGCGAGGCCGCGGGCGCGGCAGTGCGCGACGAAGGCCGCGTCGGCCGCGCTGTTCCGGCGACGGCGCACGGCTATGCGTCCTCCAGGTCGCGCGACAGCGAGCGCAGCGCCTCGGCCGGCAGCTCGGCCCGGTGGCCGTAGCTCGGGTGGTCGATGACGACGGCGGCCCGCTCGAACTTCCGCGCCCCGACCGGGAAGCGCACGTACTGCACGGCGGAGACACGCCGGCCGTCGTCGCGCCCGCCCTCGAAGCGCCCCTGCACGCGCGCGCCGTCCAGCTCCATCCAGACGTGTTCGGAAAGGCCGCAGAGCCTCTGGAGCTGCGCCGCCACCTCGGGCTCGGCGCCGGTCAGCTCGATGAGGAGCGTGGCGGACAGCTCGCCCGGCCCGGGCAGCATCTCGTTGAAGCCATCCAGCTCCTCGCGCACGCCCTCGGGGCTGGCGATGCGCTCGACGCGCAGGATCTCCTGCACCTGGAACTTCACCGTCAGCCGATTCTCGAAGACGAAGGTCATGAACGGCCCCACCGCCACGCGCCGGTGCTGCTTGGCGGCGATGACCTCGCGGCGGAACTGATCGCGCACGCCTTCGTAGACGGGCAGGGGCCAGAGATCGCTCGAGGTCAGGTGTCGCATGTCACCGCTCCGGCTTCGGCGACTTCTTCGGGTCGCCGAAATACGCGCCGTGCAGGATGCGCACGGCATGGAAGCTGGGCCGGCCGGTCTTCTGCGTGAGCTGCAGGCCGGCCAGCGGGCAGTCGCTCGAGACCACGTCGGGCGCGGCGCCGTCGACGGCCAGGGCGGCCTTGTCCGCCACCTTGAGCGACTCGGCGAAGAACTCGCTCTTCATCCCCCAGGTGCCGTCCATGCCGCAGCAGCGGTCGATCAGCGCCACCTCGGCGCCCGCCCATTTCAACAGGTCGCGGCCTCGATAACCGATATTTTGCACTCGATTGTGGCAGGGCACGTGCACCGCGACCTTGCCGATGGGCGCGGCCGGCCTGGGCAGCTTCTTCTCGCGCGCCAGCGCCAGCAACAGATCGCTGAGGTCGACCACCGCCCCGGCCAGCGCCTTGGCGTCGGGCCCGGGGAGCAGCTCGGGGTATTCGGTCTTCATCATCAGCGTGCAGGACGGGCCGGGACAGGCGATGCGCTTGCCTTCGCGCACCGCGGGCAAAAGCAGCTCGAGGTTCTTGCGCGCCTGCGCCCGCGCGCCGTCGAGGTCGCCGCCGTCGAGCCGGGGCATGCCGCAGCAGACCTGGTCGGGGACGTCGACGCGGCAGCGGGCGTGCTCGAGCACCTCGACGGCGGCCTTGCCGATCCCGGGATCGTTGTAGTTGACGAAGCAGGTGCCGAAGAGGGCTACGTCGGCGGAGGGCGCCTCGGGCGCAGCCTTGGGCGCGCGCCGCGACCACCATTCGAGCAGCGTCTCCGATGCGTAGAGCGGGAGCCGGCGGTCGCGGTGGATGCCGGCGGTCACATCCATGAGCACGCGGTTGAGGCGGTTGTTGGCGGCCGCGTTGGCCAGCGGCGCGATCTTCGTCATCACCCGGCCCATCAGGTCGGTGGCGCCCAGCATCCGCTCGCGCAGCCCGATGCCTTCGTCCCGGGCGCGGTTCACCTTGGCGCGCAGGATGAGCCGCGGGAAGTCGACGGCGAACTCGTGCGGCGGCACGTACGGGCACTTGGGGTAGCAGAGCTTGCACTCGTAGCAGAGGTCGATGACCTTTCGATAATCGTCCTTTTGCAAACGGCCGACCGGGCTCTCGGTGGCCACCTCGACGTGATTGAGCTTCTCGGCCGCCTCGTGCTCCTCGACCAGGCCGATGTCGAGATGTTTGCCCTCGGCTTCCTCGCGGTGCGGGTCGCGCGCGTCGATGGTGTCGAGCATCACCTTGAAGGAGGGGCAGAGGCTGTAGCAGAGCCGGCAGCCGTTGCAGATCTCGAAGACGCGGCGCAGCTCGCCGTCGAGGTTTGCTTTATCGAAATAGAGAGGCGAGTCGTAGGCGAGGCCGTGCGGGTCGGCCTCCTGCGGCTGGGTGACCGGCAGCTTCACGACTCGCCTCCCGGCGTCACAGGCTCTCGGCCTTTACTTGTGACAACCCCTTGGCGAAGCGTCCCGCGTGCGACTTCTCCGCCTTGGCCAGCGTCTCGAACCACTCGGCGATCTCGGTGAAGCCTTCCTCGCGGGCCGCGCGGGCGAAGCCGGGGTACATCTGCGTGTACTCGTACGTCTCGCCGGCCACGGCGGCGGCCAGGTTCTTGGGCGTGTCGCCGATGGGCTCGCCGGTGGCCGGGTCGCCGACCTGCTCGAGGAACTC
>Ga0247727_10017858_pt1 | contig 11237 bp, 4 predicted proteins | sample WisWelCaveWW1625_FD_202498 | JGI IMG/M metagenome (GOLD analysis project Ga0247727, IMG submission 202498) | Biofilm microbial communities from Wishing Well Cave, Virginia, United States - WW16-25 | ecosystem: Environmental > Aquatic > Deep subsurface > Groundwater > Cave microbial mat | place...
TTTGTCTTCATGCCACTATAATCTAGAACAAATTTTGTAAAAATCTAGACTGAACGTTTGTTCTCTAGTTTTGTTGGTTTCTTAACTTGACACATATGCCCTGCGGGCGTAGCCGCCGGTCTGGCAAAGCTGTGAGGAAAAACAATTGTCTATGTTGTGCATGCCAAAAATTATCCGGCTCCTCGCCATCTTTCTATTCATCTTTCTAAGTGCTTGTGAAAAAAAGCAGGTCGAAGACAAGCGCCGACTCACCGCCATGATCAGCGCCCGCACCTTGGGCCTGGCGTATTTGGAAGAGCACAAGCTGCAAGAAGCCGAAGCCGAATTTCGCAAATTAATCGAGCTCGCGCCGCGCGAAGCATTGGGTTATGCGAACCTCGCTTTAGTTTTTTTGCGCAAAGGCGAATACGCCCTCGCGCATGAACAAATCAAAAAAGCCCTCAAGATCGATCCGGACGATGCGGACATTCGCTTGATCGCCGCCAAAATTTTTGAATTGGATAACCGCGAAGCAGAAGCGATTCGCGAGTTGGAAGCCGCGCTAAAAAAAACGCCGGATCATGTCAAAGCGCTTTATGCTTTATCCGAGATTCATCTCGCGCGCGATGAAGACGCGGCGCGGCAAAAAAGCGAAACGTATTTAAGCCAAATCGTCGACCTGAAGCCGGCCAATATCGTCGCGCGCTTGCAGCTTATTGAAACGCTTTTGCGCAATGGCAAAGCCGATCCGGCCACGGCGCGGATGGAAGAAATCGTCAAACAAGTGCCGGAGCTTTCCAAAGAGGCGCGCGAATTTTACGACAAAGCGCTGTCACTGATGCGCGCGGGAAAAACCACCGAAGCCATCACTCCCGCAATTATTTTTCACAACTTGTTGAAATTGACCTCGCTCTATCAAGCGAGCATTCTCGAACTGAAAGGCCCCGGCGGCGCGCTCATCGGCTTTCCGGTGATGACCTTCAATCAAAATATTTCCACGCCGCCGCAAAGCCAGGAAGCGGTGCTCGCGGCGCTGCGTTTCACCGACGCCACGACGGTGGCGCATTTGGACGTCACGCCTCAATCGCCGCGGCGGGCGACGCCTGAATCGGAATTTGGCGCGCTGCTCGCGGCAGGTGATTATGACGGCGACGGCGATCAGGATTTGTACGTGGCGACTCGCGCGCCCGATCATGCCACGAGTGCGCACTTTCTTTTTAAAAATGAATTGGGTGAATTTATTGAAAGCGCCGCGCCAGCCGGCATCAAACATCACAGCAAAGAAACCGCGGCAATCTTTGCGGATTATGATAACGACGGCAAGCTCGATTTGTGCATTGCGAACGACGGCCCGACAATTTTATATCGCAATGTTGGCGACGGCAAATTTGAACAAACTTCGCTTCCGAGCATAACTGGCGTGGCAGGTTTTAGTTATGCCGCGCGTTTTGCGGATTTGGATCTCGAAGGCGACTTGGATTTATTTCTCGCTAACGCGGCGCACAATCGCGTCTATCGCAACAACGGCGACGGCACTTTTATCGAGCTAGCCGAGAAAATGGGTTTCGCCGGCGGTTATCGGCAAAGCCGCGATGCGGTGTTTGGCGATTTTGACGACGATGCCGATCTCGATCTTTTTGTGGCGAATGCAAAAACGAGCAACGTGCTTTACACCAATTTGCGGCAAGGCCATTTTCGCGACACGACCGCGGCCAGCGGGTTAATGAGCCGGGGCAGTTCCGGCGCCGCGACCGCGGGTGATTACAACAACGACGGCTATCTCGATTTATTCGTGACGGCGCTCCATGGCGGCGAATATTTTTTGTATCGCAACCAAGGCGACGGCACGTTTGAAAAAGACGCTCGAGCAAAAGAAATGCTGCTGACGCTTTCCAAAGTCGCCGGCCTGGACGCGGAATTTTTTGATTTTGACAACGACGGTTTTCTCGATCTGCTCGTGGCCGGCGCACCCAGCGGAGGAAGCGGCCGCGGCGTTTTTCTGTTTCGCAATGATGGCACTGGCAGCTTTAAAGACGCCTCTTCGTTTTTGCCAACCGATGTAACTTCCGCCCGGCAAATTGCTTTGGCAGATTACAATGAAGACGGGGATATGGATATTTTTCTTGCCGGTCTCGATGGCCGCGTGCGGCTGCTGCGCAATGACGGCGGCAACGCCAATCATTATTTGAAAATTCAGCTCGTCGGCCTCCGCACCGGCAGCAGCAAGAACAATTATTTCGGCATCGGCGTCAAGGTGGAAATTCGCGCCGGCGATTTATATCAAATGCGCGTGGTCACCGATCCGGCGATTCATTTCGGTCTCGGCTCCCATTTGAAAGCGGACGTCGTGCGCATTCTCTGGACGAACGGCACGCCGCAAAATATGTTCTATCCCGGCAGCGATCAGGATTTAGTGGAGCAGCAAACCCTCAAAGGCTCGTGCGCGTTTCTTTATACGTGGAACGGACGCGAATACACTTTTGTCAAAGACATGATGTGGCGCAGCGCGCTCGGCATGCCGCTCGGCATCATGGGCGGCGAGACCGCGTATGCGTTTGCCGAGGCCTCGAAAGAATATCTCAAAATTCCCGGCGAACAATTGCAAGCGCGCGACGGAAAACTGCTGATGCAAATTACCGAAGAGCTTTGGGAAACCGCGTATTTCGATCAGCTCCAGTTCGTTGCGGTCGATCATCCGCCTGACGTCGATATTTATGTCGACGAACGTTTTACGCCGCCGCCGTTTCCGCCGCTGCATATTTATCAAGTGGCGCAATCGCGCTCGCTAAAATCTGCGCGCGACGAGCAAGGCAATGACCTGCTTCCCGCGCTGCGCGCGAAAGACGATATTTTCGTCGCGAATTTGAAGCCGGCGAAATATCAAGGCGTCACCAAAATGCATGATTTGATTTTGGATTTGGGAGATTTTGCTCATTCCGATAGCGTGCTGCTATTTTTAAATGGCTGGCTTTTTCCGAGCGATGCGAGTATTAACGTCGCCATCGCGCAGTCCGGCGAACCCAAAGTGATTCCGCCGTATTTGCAAGTGCTGAATCGCCGCGGAGAATGGCAGACGGTGATCGAGAATCTCAGCTTTCCGATGGGCAAAGATAAAATGATGGTGATCGATCTCACCGGAAAATTTTTGGCCACCGATCATCGCGTGCGCATTCGCACGAATATGGAGCTTTATTGGGATTATGTTTTCTGCTCAATCGGAACCGCGAGAACGCCGCTCCGGCAAACCGTGCTGCAACCGGCGACGGCTGATTTCCACTATCGCGGCTTTTCACAGTTGTATCGCAAAGGCGGCCGCTACGGCCCGCATTGGTTTGATTACCGCGAAGTTTCCACCGCACCGAAATGGCGCGATTTGATCGGCAACTACACGCGCTACGGCGACGTGCTGCCGCTGCTCTTGGATTCCGACGACAAATATATCATCATGAATGCCGGCGATGAAGTAACCGTTTCCTTTGATGCAACAAAATTACCCGCGCTGCAAAACGGCTGGAGGCGCGACTATCTGATTTACAGCGACGGCTGGATCAAAGACGGCGATTTGAATACGGCGCACGGCCAAACCGTCGAGCCGCTGCCATTTCAAATGATGACGCGTTATCCGTATGGGCCGGAGCAGGCGTATCCCAATGACGAAGATCATCAGCAGTATTTGAAAATTTACAACACGCGCCAAGTGACGACGAAGAAGTTTCGTCGGTTGCTGTCGGCTCGGCCTTAGGCTCTAAAAAGCCCGCAACGTATCCTTGCGATTGATTAAAAAAAGACTATATTGTTATCTGATAGGCCTACAGCCACAGAACGCGAAATGTAATTTTCAAATATCCGAATAAAAGCAAAGAAAGGGCAGGAGGACGTGATGAAAAAATTTCTGCCGATTGGGGTTCAAGATTTTGCCCAAATGATCGACGGCAATTTTGTTTATGTGGATAAGACGCGCTATGTTTATGAGATAGCGCGCGTCCCGCAGGCTTTTTATTTTTTCTCCCGCCCGCGGCGTTTCGGCAAATCCTTGTTGGTCTCCACTTTAAAATCCTTGTTCGCCGGCCGGAAAGACCTCTTCAAAAATTTGTGGATCGAAAAGAGCGATTGGCCATGGAAGCCGCATCCAATCGTTAATGTCGATTTCAACGGCGTGGATGCAACGGATGCCAAGATTTTGGAAAAGAGCTTGTCGATTACATTGGATGAAATGGCCGAGTTGCATCAGCTTACCCTAAAACATGATGTTCTGACTTCTAAATTTGCCAAGCTGATCATTGAACTCAATAAAAAACATCGGGAAAAAATTGTCGTTCTCATCGACGAATATGACAAGCCCATCATTACGCACCTGGGAAAAGGCGAAGCCGGACTGCAAGTCGCCCGCGAAAACCGCGACCTTTTGAAGAAGTTCTTTGGCGTTCTGAAAGAAGCTCAGGTCTCTTCGAGCTTGCGCTTTGTGTTCATTACCGGCATCTCCAAATTCAGTAAAGTCGGCATTTTTTCGGATTTGAACAATCTGGAAGACTTGTCCATGCAATCCGATTATGCCGAAGTAGCGGGATATACCGGCGATGAAATCAGCCGCTATTTTGCGGATTATATTCCGGCGCTCGCCGAGGAGAACGCCTTGAGTTATGACGGCTGTCTGGAGCAGTTGCGAACTTGGTATAACGGGCATCGCTTCACGAAGAAAGACATAAAAATCTATAATCCTTTTTCCATATTGAATGCGCTGAAAAGCCGCGCATTTCGAAATTTTTGGTTTGAAACCGGCACACCCAGCTTTCTCGTGAATTTAATCAAGGAAAAAGATTATCCGATTCCGCATCTCGAGAATTTGGAAATTCAGGAAGCAGCCTTCTCAACCTATGAATTGGAAAATTTGCAATTGGAAGCCTTGCTGTTTCAGACCGGCTATCTTACCATTCATGAGTATGACGGCGTTTTATATCGCTTGGGTTACCCCGACCAAGAAGTGAAAAATTCATTCTTAAGTTATCTCTACCAAAGCCTGGTTGAGGTTCCCGATACCACATTGAAAGCGCAATACGTTCGCCTGCACCAATATTTGGAGCGAGAAGATATCGATCAATTCATTGCCACCGTCAATGCGATACTCTCGGCGATTCCATATCCGCACATTCACGGCCAGGATGAGCGCTATTATCACACGGTGTTTTATCTGATGCTTTCCGCCTCGGGGGTGTTGGTGCGCACGGAAGTCTTGACCGCTCACGGACGAATGGATCTGGCCGTAGAATTCAAGGATAAAGTGTACATCGTGGAGTTGAAGTGCAACCAAGCGGCAGAGCAGGCGATTCAGCAGATTCACCAAAGACGATATTACGAGAAGTATCTGCAAAGCGGCCGCAAGATTTGTCTCTTGGGAATTAATTTTGATATCCGCGAACGTGGCGTCAAAGACTGGCGCTTTGAGACATTGGCCGGTTGAGAAGAAACGATCATGAAACTACACACAAACAAAATTTTATTCTTCTGCATCCTGATCCTGCTTGCCGTTTTCGCATGTACACACAAGTCCGATCCGCACACCGGCACGCGCCGCATGGCCGAACGTTTAAAAAAGCTCGCGGAAAATGTCGATCCCAAAACCAATCCCTTTGCCAGCGCCGAGCGGGTCACATATTGGCGCGCTCAAAAGCCCGCGAATCCGCGCGATAAAATGATCAATCAATTTCAGCTTGGCATGGATTTGTTGCACAACGGCCAAACCGAAGAAGCGATTACGGAATTGCAGGGCGCGTTGGCACAAGCCACGACCGGTGCGAACAGCCACATGGCGCCGGCGGGTTTTGATATCGATGTGCGCTCGTATTTGGCCTTGGCCTATTTGCGGCTCGGCGAGCAGGATAATTGCGTGATGCAGCACAACACCGAGTCGTGCTTGCTGCCGATCAAAGGCGCGGGCGTACACGCGAACCCACGCGGCTCGCGCGCGGCCATCGTCGAATTTTCAAAACTACTGGAGATTTACCCAAGTGATTTAAATTATCGCTGGTTGATGAATATTGCTTACATGACGCTCGGCGAGTATCCCGAAAAAGTGCCGGAGAAACTGCTGATTCCGCCGAAAGTTTTTGCGTCGGATTACGATATCAAACGATTTTATGACGTCGCGCCGAAGCTGGGATTGGAGGTGACCGGCCTCTCCGGCGGCAGTGTGATGGAAGATCTGGACGGCGACGGCGATCTCGACATGATGGTTTCGTCGTGGAGCTTGCGCGATCCGATTCGCTGCTTCCGCAATAACGGCGACGGCAGTTTTACGGAGATGACGAAAACTTCGGGCTTGGAGGGCATTACCGGCGGCTTGAATATCAATCACGCCGATTACAACAACGACGGCCATCCCGATATTTTTGTGATGCGCGGCGCGTGGTTGGCGCAAAATGGCAAACATCCCAATTCACTTTTGCGCAACAACGGCAACTGGAGTTTTGATGATGTCACCGAAGACGCCGGCGTCCTGAGTTTCCATCCGACACCGACGAGCGCGTGGGGCGATTATGATAACGACGGCTGGCTCGATCTTTTTGTGGGCAACGAATCGACGGAGGAAAATATTAATCCGTGCGAGTTGTATCACAATAACGGCGACGGCACTTTTACGAATGTCGCTGACAAGCTCGGCGTCATCACCGGCGGCTTTGTGAAAGGCGTGGCGTGGGGCGATTATAACAACGACGGCAGATTGGATTTATATGTTTCGCGTTTGCGCGAGATGAATGTTTTGTATCGCAACGACGGGAAGAATGCTGCCGGCGAGTGGACGTTCAAAGACGTGACCGCGGAAGCCGGCGTCGCCGAGCCGTTGCAAAGTTTTCCGTGCTGGTTTTTTGATTACGACAACGACGGTTGGTTGGATATTTTTGTTTCAGGTTATTACGCGCCGTTTGGCGCCGTTGCTGCGGATTATCTTGGCGAGCCGATTGGAGCGGAGCGCCCGCGATTGTATCACAATAATCGCAACGGCAGTTTTACCGATATTACCAAACAAGCCGGCGTCTTTAAAGTGCTGTTGACGATGGGCAGCAACTTCGGCGATTTGGACAATGACGGCTTCTTAGATTTTTATCTCGGCACCGGCGATCCGGATTTGCGCTCGTTGATGCCGAATCGGATGTTTCGCAACTTCGAGGGAAAATATTTTCAAGACGTCACCACCTCCGGCGGCTTCGGCCATTTGCAAAAAGGCCACGGCGTGGCGTTCGGCGATATCGACAATGACGGCGACCAGGATATTTTCATGGAAATCGGCGGCGCGCTGCCGGGCGACGGCTTTCGCAGCGCCTTGTTTGAAAATCCGGGACACGGGAATCATTGGATTACGCTGAAGCTCGAAGGCACGCAGACCAATCGCTCCGCGATTGGCGCGCGGATCAAAGTAACGGTTGCGTTGGGAAAGACCACGCGCGATATTTATGTGACGGTTGGCACCGGCGGGAGTTTTGGCTCCTCGAGCTTGCAGCAAGAAATCGGTTTGGGAGAGGCGACGGCGATTCAAGCGATTGAAATCACCTGGCCGGTTTCGAGGAAAACGCAAATTTTTAAAGAGGTGGCGATGGATCAAGCTCTGAAAATTCGCGAAGGAGAAGCTGAGTTTGTTCCGCTAAAACTTGTTCCCTTCGATATGTCAACTGCCGCCGCGCCGAGCAGCCAAAGGGAGACTTCGCCTCAATCTCACGGCCGCTAAAATTTTTGCTTGCTTTTGAAGATGAAGTTTGATACTTTTGGGCGAATGGCTCTCTAGTATTTTATGTTCCAACACCTCTATGCTCGTTTCCGGGGCTGTTGTGTTCGTTTTCTCCCGCTCCTCATGGTCGGATGGAACACAACCGCCTTCGCTCAACAAGAATTAACGCCGCCGGCCTTGCCGTCTAGTTCATCCGATTCTCTCCGCAATGAGCAGCATTATTGGGCGCTTCTCCATGCTGCTGACGATTTGACTTTTCGAAATGAGTTTGAAGCGGAGTTTTTGCTGCTGCTGAATAAGGATGAAAAGGCGGAATACTCGCAACTCCCTTCTGTGGTTGTTCGCAAAGCCTTTATGGCGTATTACTGGAAAGCTTACAATCCCAATCCCTTGCTTCCCGAGAACGATCGCTTGCTCGTTCATCTGCGGCGGCGGGCTTATGCGCGCAAACAATTTGCGGCGCCAAAGCCGCCATATTACGACGATCGCGGCAAATACCACCTCAAATACGGCAAGCCCGCCAGCCGCCTTCACGATATCGGCGGCCTCAAGCGCTTGCGGGAAAGGGCGGTGGATGTGGCGCTGAATTCCTACACGATTCAAGAAAACGAATCCTGGTCGTACGTCAATATCAAGCCAAACTACGTCGTGCATTTCGCCAAAGCCGGCAACTCTTTTCAGGAGATTCACAGCCTGAAGGAACTCTTTGTGGGCAGCCAACGCTTGGGGCTTCTGGCCTGGTACTTGGGCGATCTTTTGAAAGGAAGATTTTGGATGTCGTCCGCGATCAATGAAACCGTGACCGAAATCCAGGCGATCGAAACGAGTTTGAGAAGCGCCGGGGGAGGGCGATCTGCATGGCTGAAGGATTCTGAAAACACGAATTTTCAGCTCGTTCGCCAGGTCATCGAACATATCGACAAAGCGCAAAGTGAAACGATTCGCGCCAGCCTCAATGTCCCGCCGGCGGCCTACGAAGAAATTCACGCGGTCAGCAAACTGCCTTTCGCGGCCGCGATCGCCCAATTTCGCGGGCCGGCAGGCCGCACCCGCGTGGAGATTACGCTGTGGTCGCCGCTGAAAAAGTATGTTGCAGACCTTGATTCTATTTCCCGCGACACGGTCGATATCGAATTTGCCTGTTTGTTGCGGAATGAGACTCTTGATTCTCTCGCCGGCGCGCGTTGGCAAAGCAAATTTCCGGCAAAAGCGGCGGTCTTGGCAAAGCTGCCGGATGCGGTCGGCAACATGACCATCATGGCGCCTCCACAACCAGGAGAGGTGATCTTGCAAGTAAAAAACCAATCGAATGGAAAGCTGGGCTTCAGCCAGCAAAACCTCGCCGTGCGGGATTTTCGTGGCCGCCATCTCTTGATGAGTGATATCCAATTTTTTGTCAACATGACTGATGCCAATCAGCGGCAGGTGCTGCCGGTCATCGAGCGCGAGGGCGTTACGTTAGCGCCGTATCCGTACGAAGAAGTTCATCGCACCGCGCCGTTGTTTTGCTATTTTGAAGTTTACAATTTAAAATCCGCCGGTTTGGAAAATGAATACGAGGTCACCTACAAAGTCATCAGAACGCGCGGCCAGGAGAACATCTTCAAGAAGTTGGCTGGCTCACAGGAGGCCTCGATTAGCATGACCAATACACGAACTGTTACGGCAGAAACAAGCCACGAGTTGCTGGCGCTGGACTTGAGCCGGCTTGAAAAAGGCGATTATCGGTTGGAAATTACGGTTGCTGATGCCAAAAAGCTGATTACGGCGAGCGCGCAGAAAGAGTTAATAGTCGGCAATTGAGCTTCGACTTGGGCCGGCAGGGGAATATTGTATAATGTATAATTTGATAAAAAAGCACAGTGCAAAAATGTGTTAAAGAAATGCAAAATTTTGCACAGATAAAAGGGCGCTGAGGTTTTTAATTACTTCTCAACCCTAATTTATATAGAGGCTTATAATTTAAAAAATTATATGTAACCGGATGGCATAAAAATTGGAAGTTTTGTAATACGATTTTTGATAGAGCCTGCTGTTGCCGCGTTACTATACTCGTTAAAATTTGGTTTTGGAGTGCCATGTTCCGTAGCTCAACATTTATGTTGAGAAGAAACAATGAAAGGAAGGTGAATGCCTTGCCCGCTTCGTAAATGACGGTCCCCTATTTTTGGGGTTGCAAAATTTTAACGTTGCAGTAAATTTCTTATCAATCAGGTCCACGGAGGAAAATTATGTCAGCTTTTCGAGGTCAACAAGCAAAGCTTAACCGCTTGGGAATCAAGCTTCTGCCCATGATGACGCTCGCGCTCATCTTATTCTTGTCTATAGCGCCGGCAGCGGTGTTGGCAGATGGCAGCATATCCGGAAAAGTTATTGTTAAGGAAACGAGCGAGCCGCTGTTTGGCGCCAACGTCCTCATAAAGGGCACGACCATCGGCACCGTTACGAATGACGATGGGTCGTATACGATTTCACGCGTCAAGCCGGGAAATTATATTCTGGTTGCTTCTTTTGTCGGATATCGCACGGAGTCGGCTCCAATTACGGTGACGGAGAACGCAACCGTGACGGCCGCTTTTGCCATGCGGGTGGATGTTTTTCTTGGCGAAGAGGTGGTGGTGACGGGAATTGCGTCGCGCACCTCCAGAGAAACCGCGGAAGTATCCGTCTCACGCGTGCAAGCCACCCAATTGACCGAGTCCACCAACTACCAGAATTTTTCGCAGTTGGTGAACGGCAAAGTGGCCGGAGTCAATTTGACGCCGTCCTCCGGAAACGTCGGGGCGGGATTTCGCTTCAACGTCCGCTCCGGCGGCGGTTTGAACGGCAATGAGCAGCCGATTATCTACGTCGATGGCGTCAGAATCAATGACGATCAATTTACCGGATTCGGCGTCGGCGGCCAAGGCGTCAGCCTGCTTTCCAGTTTGAATCCCGAGGAAATCGAAAAATTCGAAGTGTTGAAAGGCCCGGCCGGGGCGGCGTCATACGGCACTAACGGCTCCAATGGGGTCGTTGTAATTACCACCCGTCGCGGCAAGCTGGCAAGCGGACGCAATATGGCGATCGATTATAAATTTATTACCGGCTCGAACGAGAAGTCTTACGATTACCGCGCCGAGGATTTTGTCACTGCCGCCAACGCCAACCGCATTTTCCGCACCGGCAATATCCAACAACATACGATCAACGCCACCGGCGGCCTGAACAACCTCAAATATTTTGTCTCGTTTGATAAACGCGACGAACAAGGCATTACGCGCAACAACGATGGGGATCGCACCAGCCTGCGCGCCAATTTGGACGTCGTGCCCAATGAACGTCTCACTTTTCAAGTTAATGCCGGTTATACCCAGGATCAACTGCTGCGGCCGAATAATGACAACAACATTCTCGGTTATCTTGGCAATACCCTCCTGCTCCCGCGGCCGTATGGATTTACCGACAGCACCGCGGTGGAAAAAATCGGCGACAAAACCAACGTCAACCGCTTTATCGGTTCCGCCAGTGCCGAGTATACGCCGTTTAAAAATCTCTA
>Ga0247727_10017859_pt1 | contig 11236 bp, 10 predicted proteins | sample WisWelCaveWW1625_FD_202498 | JGI IMG/M metagenome (GOLD analysis project Ga0247727, IMG submission 202498) | Biofilm microbial communities from Wishing Well Cave, Virginia, United States - WW16-25 | ecosystem: Environmental > Aquatic > Deep subsurface > Groundwater > Cave microbial mat | place...
TCACTAGACTTGGCAGTAGTTACAGTGCCCTGATAATAGCTCAGCGGGTTATTCGCGATGAATGCTTTGCCTTGATTAGGGCTCGGACGTTGAATTGGCTGTACGTTGACGTGATGTGTGTTATAAGACATCTCATCATAATAATTGGCATGATGTTGTGCAGCAGTTGAAGCGAATGAAGGGGCGTTTTCCGTTCCAGCTTCGCCACCACTGGGAAATGAAACATAAATCATTAATGCATTGACATTCGGGGTAGAAGGTAGAATAAAAGCAGATCCTCCCGAACCCCCGCATACCGTTGTTTGAGCGTAAAGTTGCGCGCCTTTCGATAACATTAGCCCCAATAGCAAAATTGCACCGATCCTCTTTAACATGATAAACCTCCTTTTCTGGGTTAGGTAAAACTTATTTTGATTTGGGTCCAATTTAAATGACGAGTCTCAACACTTACAATGAGGTCATTGACCTTTGCACTGATTAACTCGTTGACGGTGTTGGTGCCTCGCTGGCGAATCAAACCTATGCTCTCCGCAAACTCATACTGAAATCGAGATCCTGAATTATAATCCGTGATGAGGAATTCCTTGACATTCTTAAATGTACCTGCTGGAACAGTTACGGAGTCCTTTTCAGTCAGCAACTCAACAATAAATGGTTCCCGAAAATGCGGGAAAGTGACAGTCAAGGTATCACCAATAGAGGCATTGAAGTCAAGAACAGTCAATTCTGTGGAATCTTCTTCGACAAAAGTCTTGAGTTTCAGTGAATCCAATCGATTAAGTTCAAACGCTAGATATAGAAGATTTTTAACACGGTAATATTTTTTACCGCGAATAACCAGAGTATCCGTGACAGTAGTTCGGAGTGTTTCAGGACGGGTGGTAATAAATGTGTCCTTATATAGCCAAGTATTCCCCACTCGCAGCGGAAAGTAATCCGCTTCACTGTTGGTAACGTCAGTATTGAAAGTGGTTGGCGCAGGCTTTTGCAGGCCGGAATCCAACTCGCGAAAAGAGTTGATTTGCCAAATGCCAATGGCGCTCTTCGCCAATCCCAACTCGACCATACCCTGCGCTTCGAGCATTTCTTCGCCGGAAAGTTGTATGTGCAAATAGTAGTGATAAATGGAGCGCCGGGTGGTTTCGGTGGCCTCCTCGTTCAATGCCTCGGTTAATTTCAGCGCGATGCTTTTGGCGGTGGCAAACAGATGTTGGTGAATTTTCTGCTCCTGCATTTTTCCCCACAGGTAGTCGCCGCCGTATAAGAACTGGCAATCTTCGCTGAAGGCGCTGAGATAGCCATCCAATCTTTTTTCCTCGTAGGCCTGCGACAGATTAGCCGCCAACTCTTCCGGTGTGCGGGCCGCGAATTTTCCGTCTTCAAAATCCGTTGGCCGGGCGCAGCTAAAAATCAAATTGGAGATCAGAAAGGCACAGCATAAAAGTGTGAGTTTGTTCATGTTTTAGTATCTCTCCTCAAAAATTGAGGCTTGGGAATAATAAGTGTCGGAATCGTAGTCGTCTTTGGCGTGATGGCAGTAAGTAGCGAAGTATTCCCAAAAAGTCAAGTGGAAATTTTTATTAATTACAACAATGCAATTCCGAACCGCCGACGATTGTCTTGACTCTGAAGGCAGATTTCGTTATTTTTGCAAGGCTAAAATATCGCACAAAGAAGCCGACGGATGATTATGACGAGAGAGGGATTGCAATGAAATTTGCCAAACGCATGGAAAGGTTGGGCACCGAGACTGCTTTTGAAGTGCTGGCGCGAGCGAAAGCACTCGAGGCCCAGGGGAAAAATATCATCCACCTCGAAATCGGCGAACCGGATTTTGATACACCGCGCTTCATCGTTGACGCGGCGGTCAACGCCTTGCGCCGCGGCCGCACTCACTATACGCCGGCTTCGGGCATCCCGCCGTTGCGTGAAGCCATTGCTCGCGACGTGGAACGCCGCCGTGGGGTGAAGGTGAAACCCTCGCAGGTCGTGGTGACGCCGGGCGCCAAACCGATCATGTACTTTTGCATTCTCGCTCTGATTGACGAAGGCGATGAAGTGATCTATCCGAACCCCGGCTTTCCAATCTATGAATCCGTCATCGACTTCGTGGGCGGCAAATCCGTCGCCTTGCCGCTGCAAGAAGCCAAGGATTTTCGTTTCGACATCAAAGACTTGGAACGACTGATCACCGACCGCACGCGGATGATTATTATCAACACGCCGCAAAACCCCACCGGCGGTATTCTGACTCACGACGACATTCGCGCCATCGCTGATGTGGCCCGCCAGCGCCATCTTTGGGTGCTCTCCGACGAGGTCTACAAAAACATTATCTACGATGGCGAGCATCACAGCATGCTTTCCGAGCCGGGCATGGTTGAGCACACGATTTTGCTCGATGGTTTTTCCAAGACGTACTCGATGACCGGTTGGCGGCTGGGCTTTGGGGTGATGCCGGAGCCGCTGGCCGAGCGCGTCACGCAACTAATGATCAACAGCAATAGTTGCACGGCGACTTTTACCCAGGATGCCGGCGTGGCGGCCCTCGAGGGTCCCACTGACGAAGTCGAGGCGATGGTAGCCGAGTTCAAAAAGCGCCGCGACATCGTCGTCGCCGGGTTGAATCAAATCAAAAATGTTTCTTGCATCATGCCGCACGGCGCGTTTTATGTTTTTCCGAATGTTTCGAAGGTGCCAATGGGCACACGCGAGTTGGCGAGCTTGTTATTGAACGAGGCGGGGGTGGCCGCGCTATCCGGCACCGCGTTTGGAAAATACGGCGAAGGGTATCTGCGGTTGAGTTATGCCAATTCGGTGGAGAATTTGCTCGAAGGCATCGGTCGCATGAAGAAGGTGATTGAGGCGTTGTGAAGAGATCTTCGTTCGGCTTGAAAGATATTTCTGAATAGGAATCGAAAGTACGAGCATGAATGCTGTCGATGAAAGTAAAGAGTATTTTATAAATTTGTTTTCGTTTGAATTAGCTCAAAGGGGGCAGAGATGAAACATTGGGAATATACAATTGTTGACGAATTTATTGGTGATAACTCAAAATACTTCGTCTCTGTTAATGGCTCCAAAGGCCGCGAGAACTTCGAAGGTGGTGATTTTATCCAAATTCTGAACAAATTGGCGGCGCAAGGTTGGGAGGCTGTAGGTTTAGGTGTAATCAAGGCTTATGGCGATAAGGCGAATATGGTTTTACTTAAACGGGAAGCGAAATAGAGCGTTACAACAAAATCATGAAGCCCAAAGTCTATCTCGAAACCACGATTGCCAGTTACTTGACAGCATCCTCGCCGAAGTGCGTCAAGCACGAGAACCGTACGCCAAACGATTCAACTATGACGTCCGAGCAATGGCACGTGACCTTCGAGAACGACAAGCAAAAAGCGGCCGCAAAGTCGTTTCGTTTCCACCTAGGCGACTGAAACCGGAGCCTGAATCAGCAAGCCAGTAAGCACTGTGCTGTAATTTCAAAGAGAGCATGAAAATCCATGAACTGGTTTGGCCGAAAGATCAGGTCGATCACATTGCACAACATGGAGTACAACCTGAAGAAGTTGATGAAGTTTGCTTCGGTCGAGCGTTGATACAACGTGCAAAGGCCTCGGGAAAAAATCTCGTCTATTACGTTCTTGGTCAAACCGCATCCGGTCGGCACCTCTTCTGTGTCGTGATAGAATTTCCCGACGGCAAAGGATATCCGGTTACTGCACGGCCAATGACGCGTAAAGAGAAACGTCGATTCAATCAATGGAAAAACCGATGAAAGCACAGAAGCTTCCCAAAACCGATTCTATTACAGAATTGGCCAAATTTTGGGACTCGCATGATTTGACAGAGTTTGAAGATCAGTTGGAAGAAGTTCGCGAGCCTGTTTTCGAGCGTAAATCGGAAGTGGAGATGAAGATTCATTTGCCACGGAAAGAGGTCGAAGCCGTTAAGCGCATAGCCAAAACCAGGGGCATCAAGCACACGACGATGCTCCGCGAATGGATTCTCGAAAGAATTCACTTCTCTTGATCAATCGTTTTTGATTAAGGAAATCATAATGTCGCACGATTCAACTTCACCAGCCAAGAAGACGGCACTCTACGACACCCACGCCGCCCTCGGCGCCAAGATGGTGGAGTTTGGCGGCTATTTGATGCCGGTGCAGTATCGCGGCATCATCGAAGAGCATCGCAAAGTGCGCGCGTCGGTCGGCGTCTTCGATGTTTCGCACATGGGCGAGTTTGAGGTTCGTGGCCGCGGCGCGCTGGATTTTTTGCAGCGGATGACCATCAACAACGTCGCCAAGCTCGAAGTCAATCAAGCGCAGTATTCCGCCATGTGTTATCCCGACGGCGGCATCGTCGATGACTTGATCGTCTATCGCTTGCAGGATCATTACATGTTGGTAGTCAATGCCGGGAATCTCCAAAAGGATTTTGAGTGGCTCAGACAACATGCCGATAGCAACGCGCAATTGATCGATATCAGCGATGAAACCAGTCTGCTCGCCGTGCAGGGGCGCCATGCCCAAACGACGTTGCAAAAGTTGACGAAGATGGATCTCTCGGCGATAAAGTATTACTGGTTTGCCGCCGGCGAAATGGCTGGCGTGCCGGTGTTCATCTCGCGCACGGGTTACACCGGTGAAGATGGCTTCGAGGTCGGATTTCCGGCTTCACATTCAAAAAAAATGTGGGAGGCGATTTTCGAGGCGGGCAAAGCATTTGACATCGAGCCTATTGGCCTTGGGGCGCGCGATACCTTGCGTCTCGAAATGAAGTTTTGCCTCTATGGCAATGACCTCGATCACGCGACGCTGCCGATTGAAGCCGGTCTGGGATGGATCACAAAATTAGACAAAAGCGATTTCATCGGTCGCGAGCCGATTGCAAAAATGAAAGCCGCCGGCATTTCGCGCACTCTTGTCGGCTTTGAAGTGGAAGGCCGCGCCATCGCCCGGCATGGTTATCCGATTCTGAAAGACGGCCGCCAAATTGGCCACGTCACCAGCGGCACATTTTCTCCGAGCTTGGAAAAGGCTATCGGTTTGGGTTTTGTCGAAATCGCTCACAACACGATCGGCGCCGAAATTTCCATCGACGCGCGCGGCCGAACGGCGTTAGCGCGCATCGTCCAGACACCGTTCTACAAACGACCTTATTGAATCATGGATTGAGGAAGTGTCGGGATGGCTGAGGTGATGGAGTGTTGGAGTAATGGCAAGAAAACAATGCCACTCCATTAATCCAATACTCCGCGACTCCATTACTCGATTGAGAAAGCATGGAAGCAACGATCGATCTTTATCATTCCCCCGTTCATCTGGACGGCAGCAACGAGGCTGAACTCAGAAATTCGGCGGCCATCGTCATAGATGTTTTGCGCGCCAGCCATTCGATCATTACGGCGATTAGCAATGGATGCCGGCGGGTGTTGCCGGTGGCGGAGATTTATGAAGCGAGAGCGCTGGCCGTCAGGCTGAGCCCCGAGCCGGTTTTGCTGTGCGGCGAGCGCAACGCGCGAATGATCTCGGGATTCGATCTGGGCAATTCGCCAGCGGAATATCAAAAGGAGCGCGTGTCGGGCCGCTCGCTGATTTTTTGCAGCACCAATGGCAGCCGCGCCCTGGTGTGCGCCGGCCGAGCCAAGCGCGCCGTCGTCGGCAGCTTCGCCAACTTATCGGCGGTAGTGGAGAAATTCAAAAGCGAGAAAAAAATTATCATGCTCTGCGCCGGGCGGTTGGGGGATTTATCGCTCGAAGACACCGCCTGCGGCGGCGCCTTTATCGACGCGCTTCTCAAAGTGGGCGCAGAAAATTGGAAGCTGACGGATTCGGCTGCCGCGGCCAAGGCCTTGTTTCTGCACCATGCGGCGGATCTTTATGCGATGGCGCTGACCAGCGAGCACGGTAGCTACCTTTCGCACATCGGCGCGAAAGAAGATGTGAAACAGTGCGTCCAGCGCGATACCCATTCAACTCTCCCGCTTATTTCGATAGATGCCATGAGGCTGGTCACGGTGTCGGCGGGTTAGCCGGTTTTCTTTAGGAATTGATCAGGCTATGCGTTTTCATTTGCCCGAAGATGGCACGGTGTTAAAATGTCATTCGGGGAGAATCCTTTTTAACCCCGCATCGCATTCAGTCGAAAAATGATTCCTACGGAATGACAGTAATCCCTCAGTTACGGGTGGAACTGACCGGTCAGTTTCTGGCTGAGCAAGGCAAAGTTGAATAACATATACTACTCGGATAAAAATTGACCGGTCAATCCACTACTATAGTGAGGCATTACGAATGACATGATAACCTGCTTGATTATTTGAAAATTGCTATAAGAGTTAAGATTCATATTTTTGAAAAAAGGAAGGCTTGCAAAATTTGAGGTGGAGTACGGAAGATGGCGGATAAAGATCGCAGTTTATCGCCACGACAGAAGCGCGAGATTTTTGGCATTTTGCTGATGATGCTGGGGCTCCTGATTCTCATCAGTCTGCTCTCTTTCGATGCCAATGAGGAACCACGCGGCCTGCGGTTGCAGCCGGTGAACAATGCGCTGGGCGTGGCCGGAGTCTACATCTCTTATCTGCTCATCAAGGTGCTTTTGGGGTATCCCGCCATCGTCGTGCCGGTTCTCATCATTGCCTGGGGGTGGAATCGCTTTCATGGTTTTGATAGTGAAGGGTTGTCCCGGCTGTCAATCTACGTGCTGAGCTTGGCGCTCTACGTGGCCGTTATTCTCGCCATGCCTAATTTCTTGACGCCGGATACCAGTGATGACAACTACACGGCTTCCGGCTTGGTCGGCGCTTTTTTTGCCAAGAACGCAACGGAATTTTTGGGCTTCGTGGGAAGCGTCATCGTTTTAGTCGCCATCGCCATGATCGCCCTCATCGCGATCACGGACGTCAGCTTGGCGGAAGGCGTGGCTTTTTTAACGCGCGAGATTCATCGGCTTCGCGCCTGGGTTTCCCGCCAGGCGCAGCAGTTACGCCTGCGCATTGAAACGGCAAGAAAAGTCGCGGCAAAACCCGCGCGCCCGCCGGCGGTAATGAGCTCCGAGCCAGCGGCGCCGGTGCAGCCGCCGGCCATCAGCGTCCCGCCGGTTCCCGCTGACGTGCCGGATTGGAAAAAACGTCTGAGCGCGATGCATCGCCATGAAGATGAAGCGCAGCGACCGGTTTCGCCCGACGGAACTGCTGCCGATGAAGACGGCGTTCGGATGACGGCGTCCTCCGAGGCGCCGCAGACCACGGAGCGCGACAGCGAAGCCTTGCCCCCGGTTCCGCGCGGCGCTTATCGCTTTCCTTCGCTGGAATTGTTGGAACGTCCCAATGAAGAAAAGTCGCAAACCCGTGACGAACTGCTCGCCAATGCCAAAATTCTCGAAGAGCGCTTGGCCGATTTCGATGTGCAAGGCCGCGTTGTGGAAATCAACCCCGGACCGGTAATCACGCGCTATGAGTATGAACCGGCGGCGGGCGTGAAAATCAGCAAAATTACAACGTTGGCCGACGACTTGGCGCTGGCGATGCGCGCCAAACGCATTCGCATCGTCGCGCCCATTCCCGGCAAAGCGGCGGTGGGCGTCGAGCTGCCGAATCGCGAGCCGCAAACCGTATTTTTACGCAGCATTCTGGATTCCGATAAATTCAACGAGTCCACCTCACCGATGACCTTGGCCCTGGGCAAAACCATTTCCGGCCAGCCCTACGTCACCTCGCTGGATCGCATGCCGCATTTGTTGATCGCCGGCGCCACCGGCTCCGGCAAGAGCGTGTGCTTGAACACGATTATCGCCAGTATGCTTTACAAGGCGCATCCCAGCGACGTGCAGTTCGTCATGGTCGATCCGAAGCGGCTGGAGCTTTCCACGTACAAACGCCTGCACCGCCATCATTTGATGTTCCGCGAGGATCTGGATGAAGAAGTGGTGACCACGGCGCCCAATGCGTTGGCGGTATTAAAAAGCCTCGAATGGGAGATGGAGAATCGCTACGATGCTCTGGCACATGCCGGCGTGCGCAACATCGAAGAGTACAACCGCCGCCTCGCCGAGGGCAAGCTCCAGCCGGACGGCGAGGGCATGGAGCACCGGCACTTGCCGTACATCGTGCTGATCATCGACGAGCTGGCCGATTTGATGCTTACCGCCGCCAAAGATGTGGAAGAGCCGATTGCCCGTCTGACGCAAATGTCGCGCGCCGTCGGCATTCATCTAATTGTCGCCACTCAGCGGCCGTCGGTCGATGTCATCACCGGCGTCATCAAGGCCAACTTCCCGGCGCGTCTCGCGTTTCAGGTCGCTTCGAAAGTCGACTCGCGGACGATTCTCGACATGAACGGCGCGGAAAAGCTGCTCGGCCTTGGCGACATGCTGTTTCTGCCGCCCGGCAGCCCGGAGCCGCTGCGTATCCACAATGCCTACCTGTCGTCTGAAGAAACCGAGCGCATCATCGAGCATGTGCGCCGGCAGCCGGCCTTCCCCAAGGCCACGCTGCCTATTCGTATCGAAGGCGGCGCTGAGGCGGGTTCGCCCCTGCGCGGCGACGGCCAGCGCGACGAGTTGTTCAACGAAGCCTTGAAGCTCATCGTGCGACATCAGCAAGGCTCCATTTCGCTGCTGCAACGTCGCTTGAAAATCGGCTACTCACGCGCCGCGCGCCTCATTGATGAATTAGAGGCCGCAGGTTATGTCGGCGGCTTCGACGGCAGCAAAGCTCGCGATGTTTTGATTAATGAAGAGCAGCTTCAGGAACTTGGGATTGAGTGAGGCAAGTATCGAAGTCTGGATATTGAAGAAGCGAAAGTCTTGAGCGGTTCCGTCATATCGCGTTGATCCGCTCGTTACATTTTTCCTTTCACCCAATCAAGATCGCAATAGGGCCATGACCGTCGCTTCATCACCGGATGAATTATTATTCGAAGCTTTGACTCCGCTCGGCTTTCGTGTGCATGTGACGCGCGCCTATTGGGAGTTGATTGTCACAGTCAAACACCCGGTCATGGCCGGACGTGAAAACGATGTGAAAGATACGTTGGAAAACCCCGATGAAATAAGGCAAAGCAAAAGCGACGCGAAAGTGTACCTGTTCTATAAACAGGAACGCATCAGGCGATGGGTTTGTGCAATCACAAGGCGCGATGATGACGAAGGCTTTTTGATAACGGCTTACCCAACCGATGCTATTAAAGAAGGAGAGTTGGTATGGCCCAAGTAAAAGTGTTCTATGACGAGGTGGGTAATACGCTCACGGTGTGGTTTGACAACCCACAGGATGAATATGTCTGTGAAGAAACCGGCGAAGAAGTAGTTTTGATGAAAAACAAAGCCGGCAAAGTCATCGGCTTCGAGAAGTTGAACTTCTCGATTGCCAAGCCTAAGCATTTACAAGTAGCGTTTGAGACTGTCGCTGCTTGAAAGGGAGACTAGCGCGGATCACCGGAAAATTCTCAAACGCCACGGGCTGTATGTAGCCGACTGCTGCGCTCATCGACGAATTGGAGGCCGCCGGGTACGTCGGCGGTTTTGATAGCAGCAAAGCGCGGGACGTTCTGATAAATGAAGAACAGCTTCAGGAGTTAGGGATTGGGTGAAGAAAATGACAAGTAGGCAAGAAGCAAGTTTATCAGTTGGATTCGAACCTTTACATACTTCTCCCTTCGAAACACACGCTTGATTTTGCAATATGCTGCCGTAACCTCTCGCCGAGTTTGTTGAGAAGCGCCAACTCACGAATGCCAATACTCAGGACACGATGCAATGCAGAACCGGCGTGGCTGAGTGGATGGCTCATTGAACAGGGCGGAATACACAGATAGAAACCCCAAAATTACCGAGGTTGTTTTTCGAAATGAAAGAAAGAGCACCACGCAACCGCACGCTGATAGTTCATGATAACGAGAAGGAAGGCCTCATCCAGCAAACCATTTCCCTATATTGCCCGAGCTCTCCCGCTGAAATTGAAAACAAGCTAATATATCAAGACCTATTTGCGTGCCTTGACTTTCTGCCTGACGAATTCATTGATCTTCTGGTGATCGACCCACCATACAACTTAAACAAGAAATTTGGGAACAGTAAGTTTTCCAAGACATCATCAGAATCATACGAAGACTGGCTTGATAGCTGGGTAACAAAAATAAGGCGGTGTCTTAAGAAAACAGCATCACTTTATGCCTGCTGCGACTGGCAATCGTCAAAATCTGTTCAAACAATCCTTGAAAAACATTTCATTATTAGAAACAGAATCACATGGGAACGAGAGAAAGGGCGTGGGGCTGCCGCGAACTGGAAAAATTGCTCTGAGGACATCTGGTTTTGCACCGTCTCCAATGAGTACTTTTTTGATCTTGAAGCAGTGAAGCTCAAAAGAAAAGTCATTGCGCCTTATCGCCTCTCCTCCGGAGAGCCGAAAGACTGGGAGGAAACTTCCAATGGCAATTATCGGCTAACGCATCCATCAAATCTTTGGACGGATATCTCAATTCCATTTTGGTCCATGCCAGAGAACACGGATCACCCGACACAGAAACCTGAAAAACTAATCGCTAAGTTGATTCTTGCGAGCTCAAGACCTGGCGATTTTGTGTTTGATCCATTCTTTGGCTCAGGTACGACTTGTGTCGTCTCCAAGAAGTTGCACCGAAAGTTCTCCGGGGTCGAGCAGGAGCCGGAATATTGTCAAATGGCCGTAAAGAGGCTCAAACGTGCCGAGTCAGATAGTACAATCCAGGGTTATCACAATGGCTACTTCTGGGAACGCAACAGTCTGTCAGATCAAAAAATAAACAAGATTGCAAAGAAAGACGAGAAAAATCTTGGCGGACTGTTTGATGAATGACGTAATTGAACAACTGCTAACGCTCCTGAGTAAGCATGACGGGATCAACGACAAGGCAAGACTAACAAAATTAGTCACAGATCATTTTCAATTAGCCAGGGATCGATCGGTTTACTACTGCAAGGATTTCGCGATTAGGTTTAGTTCTTCAGCCAGCCAGAATTTCGGAAATACGGTTCTTTCCTTATCAAATCTCCAGAAGTTCGACGATTGCCCATTTGTCGTGTGCTTGGTTACGCCAAAACGCAACTATACTTTATTGGCCAATACAACCTTTCTAAAGAAGATCAGTCACAGCTCACAAGAACTCCGTGAGAACAATATTCGTGGTAGCTTCAACGGATCGGACATAATGCGCGAGTTCGATGGCATACCAAACACTGATGAGAATTTT
>Ga0247727_10017860_pt1 | contig 11235 bp, 10 predicted proteins | sample WisWelCaveWW1625_FD_202498 | JGI IMG/M metagenome (GOLD analysis project Ga0247727, IMG submission 202498) | Biofilm microbial communities from Wishing Well Cave, Virginia, United States - WW16-25 | ecosystem: Environmental > Aquatic > Deep subsurface > Groundwater > Cave microbial mat | place...
ATGGGATATAAATTCGCCCCACGCCAAGATAGTTTTCTATATGGAGGACAATATCTACAATTCTTTCCGCGCATTTTTCACGATACGCGCGTTCTTCCATACGATCAAGCACGCCAACAGTAAGCACAGGCAACGACGTTGACGTGTTTTCCTCCCAAATCGTTTGCGCCAAAGAATCAGCATCCTTATCGTTCCGATTTGCCGTGAGTAAAATAAGTTGACGTTTCTGGGCGAAACGCCACACTTCGCGGTCGGAAGCATCCACAGGAATCCCCATTTCTGCAAAAGTCAGCATTGGAATATCAATTAATTTGAGCCAGCCTTCATTTTTCATGATAGACCAAAGCAATATTCCCTGTCTTTTCATGTGATGATCGAGCAACACCTTCACGTTTTGCGCTCCACGCGATATTGTTTGCTCCATTCCCGTAATTTTGCAATAGTCGCCTCGCGTTGTTCGTAGGTTGTTTTCAACGTTTCCCGATTTCTTTCCTCCCAATACTTTTGTTCTTCCTCGGCAATATTTAGGATTCGCCGGTATTCCTTTTCAAAATCCTCTTTGTTGAGACGGATGTAATCGAGAATATCCAGCATTTCTTCGTCGGTCAATTCATAAATATCGCGGATATTTTTCAGGGAGTCTTTTCCCTGCAACGCGTCCATGATGAAATACAAGGTGAGGCGCGTGCCGTTGACTGTCAGTCCCCTTTCGGCGCGGATCACGGTGCGGTTCTCGCGCGGGATGGGGCCATCCGCCTTCATCAACATTTGGACGATTTTTTCCGAACGCAATACAGCCAGTTCTTTTTGCAGGCGCCGCGATTCTTCCTCGAGTTTGGCGATCCGGTCATCCAGTTGTTCGGGGGATAAATTTTGTTCCATAATCACACACTCGCTTTCCGCTGACTATTTTATCAGACAGGAGAAACGCCATAATCCCATGTAATTCTCATTTACACCTTGACTTTTTAGAACACATGTTCTAAAATCCATCCCAAAGATGCCACCCATTCGATAAAGGAGGTCGAAATGACTGTTTACCGTAGAAACGCTGGGGATGGACTCGCCGCCCTGTTCCGCGGCATGACGCGCGGACGCCGGTTCAATCGCGGCGCGGCGTGGGGTCTGATGATCATCGGCGCCTTGCTGGCTTTCGAGATCTTCAACTTCAGCACCACTCAGTTCGCGCTGGCGGACGTGCTGGGCGACCTGGAATTTGCCGGAATGCGCTGGGCGACCATCCTCGCCATCGCCTTCTGCGGCATGGACTTCGCCGGCATCGCCCGCATCTTCACACCCGAACAAGGCGCCGACGAACCCAAAGAGGTCTACTATCTCTTCGGCGCGTGGCTGTTGGCGGCGACCTTCAACGCCATGCTGACGTGGTGGGGCGTCGCGGTCGCCATCGTCAATAACACCAGCCAGTCGGCAGGCACGATCATCAGCAACGACACGATGACCAAGATCGTCCCGATCTTTGTCGCCGCGATGATCCTCTTGATCCGCGTGTTGATCATCGGGACCTTCTCGCTGGCGGGCGACCGCATGTTCACCACCCAGGAACATCCTGCTTATAACAACAATCAGCGTCCGGTTCAGGGACAGACTTATCGTCCCACCAATAACCAGCAGCAGCCTGTCCTGCGCCCGGCGTCCAGTTTGAACCGTCCCGTGCAATCGAACATGCAGGCGCAAGGCTCAAACGTCTATCGTCCCGCGCCCAAGCCGACGATGCAACAGACTTCGTTCGTGCGCCCCGAACCGACCTATCATTCCTATAACCCTCAGAACAACGATCGTTCCCTCGACGCTTAACGCGTAAACGGCGTTCGCTAACGCCAGGTTTGCGCGTACAAGACGCTTTCTCACAACCAAATATCCGAACTCATTTCGAGCTCGGGTCCCTGAAATTAATTTGAGGAACCCACCATGCCCCGCGCTCGCTCCATAAAACAAGCAGACAGGCAGACAGCCGCGCCCAATGAAAATGGAAGCGGCTGTTTGTCTCTTTATTCCCTTTCAGTCCTCTCGTCCTTCCTAATCATATTTCTCATCGCGGTCTTTGCATTCCACGCGCCCACTAAAACCTCCGCCGCGTCGCAGGCGAACTCCGTCTCCCCCATCTTCACGCGGGAAGTGCGACACTGGGCGGATGAAATCACGCGCTGGGCAAACGCCTCCTCGCTCGACCCGAATCTGGTCGCCGTCGTCATGCAGATCGAATCGTGCGGCGATCCGCGCGCCCTGTCGCGCGCGGGCGCAAAAGGATTGTTCCAGGTGATGCCGTTCCATTTTCGCTTTGGCGAGAATCCCTACAACCCCGAAACCAGCGCCCTGCGCGGACTCAATTATCTCGCGCGTTCGCTCCAAACCGCAAACGGAGACGCGCGCCTGGCGCTTGCCGGTTACAACGGCGGCATTGGAGTTATCTCGCGCTATGAATGGACATGGCGCTCGGAAACAAAACGCTATGTCTATTACGGCGCGCCGATCTACGAAGACGCGCGCAACGGCAATTCGACAAGCCCCATGTTGAATGAGTGGTATCGTAAATACGGCGCAGGTCTCTGCAAACAAGCCGCGCAAAGATTAGGTCTTCCCTAATCTCCACCATCTGGTTGCAAGGCGAGTCTCCAGTCTCTAATCTCCAGCCTCTGATCCTCCAATGCTCCAATTCTCTAATCCTCCTCCCTCAATGACTGTGCTTGGGTAACCACCAAACTAACAACGACAAAACTACATCACTACGCCAGCGGAAGCCAGATCGCAAACGTCGTGCCGCGTCCCTCTTTTGAGTCCACCTCGATCCGCCCGCCATGATGTTCGACAATCCACTTTGCGATGGAAAGCCCCAGCCCAAAACCGGTCGTCTTGCCGCGTGTGCGCGACCGCGAAGCGTCGGCGCGGTAAAAACGCTCGAAGATGTGAGGCAGGTCCGCGGAGGGGATGCCCGGTCCCGTGTCCCGACAGATGATGCGCGCCTGACCTCCCACCTTTGACAGGCTGAGGAATATATCCCCATTTTGCGGCGTGTATTGAATCGCGTTGGCGACCAGGTTGATCAACACCTGCTTCAAATGATCCCGATCCCCGTTCACCAGCAACTGATCGATCTCGTTAAGATGCACGCGCGCTTTGCCGCCTGCAAGAACGCGCATCTCCTGAAACACCTCCGTCACCAGCAAATCCAATTCAACCGGGCGCAGGGTCAGGGGCAGTCTTCCAGACTCGGCTTGAGCCAGCATCAACAGCCCGCCGACAAGCCGCGTGAGGCGCCCGGATTCCTGGTCAATGCTCGTGAGCGATTCTTCATCGAACTGTTTCATGCGCCGCATCAAATCCACACTGCCTTTGATGACCGTCAGCGGCGTCCGCAACTCGTGACTCACATCCGTGAGAAAACGCTGCTGCGAAGTAAAAAGCGTTTCGAGCCGTTCAAGCGTCTGGTTGAACGTGTTGATCAGACTGCCGATCTCATCCTCCTCCGAATCATGGGAGGGGATGCGCCGCGAAAGATCGTCGGCGCGGTTGATGTGTTCAGCCGTCTCCACGATGGACTTGATCGGCACGAGGGCGCGTCCCACCGTGAACGACGACGCCACTCCCGCCATAATCACCCCATACAGCCAGATCACCGCCATAACCGCGACCAGATATTCACGCGCTGTCGCCACCGTATCGAGACTCATCGCAATCTGCATCACCGCTATGCGCTTCCCGTCGTGCAGAAGCGGAAAACTCAACACGCGCAAATGCAGGTCGTTGAAATTGGTCTCCTGGAAAACAGGGCGGGGCGCGCGTTTGTTGAACGGATCGAAAGGCCGGCGGCTGTTCCCATACGCGCCGAGACCTGCCTGCCATTTATCGTCCAGCCCCCACACCTGCGCGCTCACATCCACATCCATATTGGCGGGCGGAGCAAGGAATTGAACCTCCTCTAAAAAATTCACCGTCGCCAGGTCCACAAATTCATCCGCTGCGTCCGCCAGCGTATTATCCACCGTGCTGAGCAGGACAATATTCACCAGCGCATACGCCGCCACGCCAAAGACCAGCAATATGGCGCCCATCAACAGGGAGTAGATAATCGTCAGGCGGACGCGAAGGGACATAACGATTTACGATTTCAGATTTACGATTGCAGGCGCCTTGAGAAACTCAACATAAGTTTGCCATTGTGATACGTTTGCCTACTTGCTCATTTGCCTATTTGCTCATTTGCCTATTTGCTCATTTGCTCATTTGCCATCACGGATTTTCACGCAACACATACCCCACCCCGCGCACGGTATGGATCAGGCGGATTTCGCCGTTGCCCTCCAGTTTTTGCCGCAGGTAACGGATGTACACCTCCAGCACATTGCTCTCGCCGCCAAAGTCGTAACCCCACACGCGGTCGAAGATCACTTCGCGCGTCAATACCTGCTTCGGGTGGCGCAGGAATAATTCGAGCAGCTCATATTCCTTCGCCGTCAATGAAATCGAACGGGCTCCGCGCGTCGCCTGGCGCGAGCCGGTATCCAATGAAAGGTCGGCGAACTTCAAGATCGGAATCCGCTCCGGCTGTGTGCGCCGTAATAACGCCCGCACGCGCGCCAGCAATTCATCCAAATTAAACGGCTTGACCATGTAATCGTCCGCGCCGGCGTCGAGTCCCTGTATGCGATCCTGCACTGTATCCTTGGCGGTCAACATCAGGATCGGAATCGATCCGCCCGTCCGCAAACGATGACACACCTCCAGGCCGTCCATCCCCGGCAACATCCAATCCAGAATCACAAGATCAGGCGTGTGGTCGCGCGCCAGAATCAAACCCATGCGCCCATCCGTCGCCGTGTCTACCGTATACCCCTCGTAGGACAATCCGCGCTGGAGCAGTTTCAAAATCTGCTGGTCGTCTTCGATGATCAAGATACGCTCGTTCATGTTGACTCCTCGCTGAAAATATACCACATTATCAAGTGGATGAAAGTCACGCCTCCAACTCGCCTCAACTTGATCCAGATCCCAAACAATCGCCGCCCTTCATCCTGTTCCTCGCCAACGCGCCGCTTGACACGCTTCCCCGGAAGTGTATAATCACGACAACAAGACCGCGCGAAGACAAGTACCCAATCAACTCGCAAAACGCAGAGAGCCATCGGTCGGTGCGAGATGGTCGAGTGGATGGAGAAATCCCCTTCGCCCCGTCGCCCTCGCAGGTGTAGGACAAATTGTCAATTTGTCATTACAGTAAGAGGGACGCGCGTGCCCGTTACAGCGCAAGTCTGAGATTATTGCCGTGAGCGACCTCACCCCGGCCCTCTCCTAAAAGGAGAGGGGGTAATAATGAAAGCAGGTGGCACCACGAGACGCCCCCTCGTCCTGCAAATGGACCGGGGGCGTATTCTATTCCCTGCATCGGAGGCGCAAAATGTTAGACATCAACTTAATCCGCGAAAAGCCGGACCTCATCCGCACATCGCTCAAAAATCGCCAGTTGGATTCATCGTCTGTGGACGACATCCTCAGGCTGGATGAAAAGCGCCGCGCCCTGCTCACCGAAGTGGAGCAATTGAAAGCGGAGAGAAATACCGTCTCCAAAGAGATCGGAAAGCTGAAAGACGCGGCAGAACGTGAGACGAAGATTGCCGCGATGCGCGAAGTGGGAGATAAGATCGCCGCGCTCGATAAAGAAGTGGCAGATGTCGAAGCGAAGTTAACTTCCCTGACTGCCGCCCTGCCCAACGTCCCGGATGAACGCACGCCGGTAGGCGCATCCGAAGAAGAGAATGTCGTCATCAAGACCGTCGGCCAACTCCCTGAATTTGACTTTGAGCCGAAAGCGCATTGGGATTTGGGCCCCGCGCTCGGCGTCATTGACTTTGAACGCGGCGCCAAGATCGCCGGCTCGCGCTTCTACGTGTTGAGCGGCGCGGGCGCGCGCCTGCAACGCGCGTTGATCGCCTTCATGCTCGACCTGCATACGGGCAGCGGGCAGGGCTATACTGAAAAGTATCTGCCGTTCATGGTCAAGACCGCGACTACATTCGGCGCGGGACAATTGCCCAAGTTTGCCGATAATCTTTATCGCGACTACGAAGAGGATTTCTATTTCGTGCCGACAGCCGAAGTCCCGCTCACCGGTTTGCACATGGACGAAATCCTCGACGAATCACAACTGCCTTTCCTCTACACCGCTTACACTCCCTGCTTCCGCCGCGAAAAAATGAGCGCGGGACGCGACGTGCGCGGCATCAAACGCGGGCATCAATTCGACAAGGTGGAGATGTATATATACGCCAAACCTGAAGAGTCGGATACCCTGCTCGAAAAAATGCTCGCAGACGCCGAAGCCACCTGCGCCGCATTGGGTTTTACTTATCGAGTCAAACAACTCTGCACCGGCGATATCGGATTCAATTCAGCCATCACCTACGATATTGAAGTCTGGGCGGCGGGATGTAACGAGTGGCTCGAAGTATCATCGGTCTCGAACGTGCGCGACTTCCAGGCGCGGCGTGCGAATATTAAGTATCGTCCCGCCGATGGCGGCAAAGCGCGCTTCGTCCACACGCTGAACGGATCAGGTCTTGGTCTGCCGCGTACGCTGATCGCGGTGCTGGAAAACTATCAGCAGGCGGATGGTTCCATCCTCGTGCCTGACGCGCTCCGTCCATGGATGGGCGGCGTGGATGCGATCAAATAATAATCCGTAGCGCAAGATGGCATCTTGCGCTACGAAAGGAAAACATGCCCGACTGGCTTCAATTCACGTTTCAGGTGGCGCTCGAAATATTCACCCTCTTCGTCCTGCTCGTGGGGCTGGCGGGGTTGATCGTGCCGGTCTTTCCAGGTCTCACGGTCATGTGGCTTGCCACGCTGATCTACGCGCTGATCCAAAGCGCGGCGGGCAACATGACCGGCTGGGAATGGTCTGCGTTCGCGCTCATCACCCTCTTGATGATCGGCGGCAACATCATTGACAACCTGATCATCGCCCGCAAGATGCGCGACCATTTCATCCCGTGGAGTTCGATCCTTTTCGCGTTCGGCGTGGGCATCGTTGCCAGCCTGTTCTTTACCCCGCTCGTGGGATTGTTCGCCGCGCCAGCCTCGTTATTTTTTGCGGAACAACGCCGACTCAAAAACCGCGACGAAGCGTGGAACTCCACGAAGGCATACATGGTTGGCTGGGGCTGGGCGTTCGGCGCGCGCTTTACGATTGGGCTTGCAATCACGGGCTTATGGATGTTGTGGGCTTGGATTTGATCATTTGACCTGTTCCAGCGCGTCTCTTACTATGACCTCAATCTGCTCTCCATTCAACACGCGACTCAGCGCCTGATTCATGATCGGACCCAATACGGCAATCGCATCATTGGATGGAATCGCCTGCGCCGACTCAAGGATGCCGTTCACTTCCGTATTCTGCGAAAGCCGCGTAGGGAGATAACCCGCCTCGCGAATCCATTCGTTCAAAAAAACATCGTCAATCAAATATTCGGCGAGCTCGACGGCGATTTGTTGTTTTTCAGGCTCGGACCCTGCCAACGCCCACATCCACCCATTCGCGAACGCGTGAGGCGCGTTGATACCGGGAATGGGATGAATGGCGCCGCTCTTATTCGCCGCCCATGCAATGACCATGCCCTCGCGCCCATCGCCATACGCTTGATACGCCTGTTCATCCGATTCAAAAGCGAGGAGAGATGGGGAAACTGCCTTCGTCTCAATCCCGTTTTGGATCAAGGTCAATGTTTGAGTCAGAGGTTCTTCTTCGAGCGCCGGTTGACCTTGTTCATTCACGAGATTCCCGCCCGCGGAAATATACAGCGACAACGTAAACAACGCTTGCGGATCGCCTGCGGGAAAGAACAACGATTCTTCGCTCGTAAAGATATCTTCCCAGGAGTTGATCTCCAATTCTGGACGATGGATCAAAACCAGCGCGTTCCCCGCGAACGGCAAGCCATAACCGATGTTTTGAACGTGTCCCAATTCGCGGGCATACGCGTACCAATTCGGGTCGTCCAACATGGTGGATAGTCCATCCATGGGGTGCAGGAGTCCGGTCAGCGCGGCCGATTCAAAATCGAGTCGGGATAGGGCGACAAGATCGGGCAATACGGAAGGCGCGGCGGCGCTGGCGATGGACAACGCGTTGAGCAGACTCGTCTGCCCTTCTTCGGCTTTGACGCGGACTTCGATCCTCAATCCGCGATGCGACGATTCAAAATCGGCGAGTCGTCCTTTGAGGAGTTTGGAAGATTCAGTATCGGCGTTCGGGTCAAAGCGCGGAGGCAACCAGACGCGCAAAACGCGAGCCTCCACAACCGAAGGCGCGGTCTGTGTGACGAGGGGAAAAGGTTGGGGCTTGTCCTGAGCGCCGTCGAAGGGTGTAGGAGTGGTTCGAGAAACAGGAGCAACTGTCAGCGTGGATTGAAGGGACGCGCATCCGACCAACGATGCAAGCAGTACGCAACACGCAACATTACGAAGCATCCCCGCAATACGCAATACTTTAGACATCATCCCAAATCAATCGGCGTTTGCAGCATCGCGGTCAAAAGTTTGACTGAGTTCTGCACGTCGGTATAGTCCACCATTTCGGAGGGCGAATGTATGTAACGCGTGGGGATCGAGAGACAGCCCGCAGGCACGCCGGCGCGCGTGAGTTGCATGGCTTCCGCGTCGGTTCCGCCAAAGAGCAGGACTTCGCGCTGACAGGGAATCTTGTTTTTCCCAGCCGCGCGCAGCATCCATTGCGTCACGCGTGGATCGGAGATCATCCCTCCATCCCGGAACTTGACGCATGGACCTTTGCCCAGCGCCATTTCCATTTTCGCGGCGTTGGGCGTATCGCCCACGCCGGTCACATCCACCGCAATGCCCACATCGGGATCAACGCCATACGCCGAAGTACGCGCGCCGCGCACGCCGACCTCCTCCTGTGTGGTGAAGACAAAATAAACATCGTGCGGAGACGACCTGAGCGCGCGCAACGTTTCGATGGCGACAAGCACGCCGACGCGGTCATCCATGGATTTGGCGACGAGGCGATCCCCCATCTCGATAAACGGACGATCAAACGCGGCGACATCGCCGACCTTGACGGGACAATCCTTTTTGCTGGTCGCGCCCACATCAATATAAACCTTATCGAGCGGCGGCGCTTCGTGAACTTTTTCAAAACGGTCATAACCAATCACGCCTTGCGCGCCGTTGAGGAAACGTACGCGCCCGCCGTGAACATATTTGCCGAACACGCCGCCGATGGAGGAGAAGCGCACGAAACCGTTTTCGTCCACGTGCGAGACCATGAGACCGATCTCGTCCATGTGCGCGGCGATCATGATCTTCTTTGTATCCTTCGATGCCTTTGTGGGCTTCTTGCGCGCGATGAGACTGCCCAGCGCGTCCACTCTGATTTCGTCGGCCAGCGCTTTCACTTCGGCTTGCACAATCTTGCGGACGTTGTCTTCGTAGCCGGAGGGCCCGAAGGTTTCGGTGAGTTGTTTTAGTAATTGTTTCATGAGAAGTTTGTGTCCTTGGAGGGCGGTAATTGAAGATTGGAGAATCAGAGAACTGGAGAATTACGCGAGCGCCAATGATTGACCGCTTGCGTAGGTTTTGTTTCCTGCGCGGGTGAATACATGCACTTTGCTTTTGCCCATGACTTTCCATTCGCCGTTGAGCGAACCGACGAGGGCGGTGTCTTCATCAATGCCGATCATGCGTTGACCGTTTTTAAGCCGCGCTTTCAATGCGGCGATTAACGGCTTGAGGACAATCGGCGCGGCGTCGAAGTGCGGGAGTATGAACTGCGCGGGCATGATTGCGAATCCTTCCACCGTTCCAAAAAGGCGGAAACTTGGAATACGCTTCGCCAGGATCATCGCGCCCGCCGAACATCCGGCGTAGACCGCGCCGCTGTTCCACGCTTTTTGCATGGCGGTCCAGGCGCGCGAGCCGTTCATGGTTTCGTACAAATAATTCGGGTTGCCGCCGGAGAAGTAGATCAGGTCGGCGCTCTCCAACATGGACACATGGCGCTCGTCGTTCGCGGAGGCTTTGTCAATGATGTTGAGCGCGGTCGCGTCGGCGCCGAGTTTCCTGAAATGTTCCACGCCCATACGCGACCAGCGCTTTACGCTTTCGTCGCCCTCCTGGCCTGCGGCGGTGGGCAGGCAGACGACACGCGGCGTCTTGACGTTGAGACTCGCCAGCAGATGGCGGTCAACGTCTTCCATTACAGGCAGGTATTCGCCGGAACCGGCGAGGGCGATGAGTCCGTTCATGGGTTAAGTAAACAAGTAGACAAGGAGACAGGTAAACAAGGAAACAAGTAGACAGGTAGACAGGTAAATTAATTTCGCTTTAGGCGGTGTCCCCGCCGCCGGTACCGCTGCGCGGCATCTTCGAGACGGCGGCTGGAGCGTTACCTTGAAAGTAATGTGGGCGTGATTTTCTTCAACGCGGCGTGAAGCAATGCCAGCGTGTTCTTCCAATCGTCCACGCGGGAGACGCTGATGGGCGAATGAGTATAACGATGCGGGACTGAAACGGAAACCGTCGGGATGCCCGCCAGCGCGCGTTGGATCGCGCCTGAGTCCGTGCCGCCGCCTCCGGGTTGGCGGAATTGATACGGGATCGATTCAGATTCGGCGACCTCTTGTAGAAAGCGGACCAGCCGCGGGTCGTGCAGAGTCGAACCGTCCGCAATGTAGATCGCCGGGCCGAGTCCGAGTTTGGCGTTATAGGTCGTGTTCTCGTTGCCGTCATAATCGGGCAGGTCATGCGCGGGCGTGGAGTCAATCGCAATCGCCAGATCGGGATCGAAATATTGCGCCGCCACTTTCGCGCCGCGCAAACCGATCTCCTCCTGCACTGTGAACGCCGCGCACAGATCAACGTTCGACGGCGCGCCTTTGAACAACTCGATCAACGTCGCGACGCCAAAGCGATTATCAAGAGACTTGGACATGATCGAAGGCCCGACGCGGCGAAACTTTGTGGCAAAACCGGCGCGGTCGCCGACTTGCGCCTTGCCGCCCAAACCCAGATCGATCCGCAAACCGTCCACCGGAACTTTGCGCGTGCGTTCGCTCGACTCCATGAGATGGATGGGTTTGCCGCCGATCACGCCGGGCGTATTTTCTTTGCCGACAAAAACCTGCTTGCCGACGAGATGACGCTCGTCAATGCCGCCCACCCTTTCAAAACGATAAATCCCCTCGCCGTCGTCCGCGACAA
>Ga0247727_10017861_pt1 | contig 11235 bp, 9 predicted proteins | sample WisWelCaveWW1625_FD_202498 | JGI IMG/M metagenome (GOLD analysis project Ga0247727, IMG submission 202498) | Biofilm microbial communities from Wishing Well Cave, Virginia, United States - WW16-25 | ecosystem: Environmental > Aquatic > Deep subsurface > Groundwater > Cave microbial mat | place...
GGGATCACGAAACTCGAACCACCAACCCCCGCCGGAGGGCCCGTGACCGTCTCGTAGTGACAATCGACCATGCCCGGCCACGAGATATCAACGAGTTACGGACCCATTAGGGAAACATGGGCTAGCGCGGTTTCGGCCTGCGGGAGACCGTCTGGTTGCGCGAGGCTGCGGCGGCCGGCGCGGCCTCGTCGAGGATCCAGCTCCAGACCGCGACGCTCGACGGAAAGCCGATCGTGCTCGCGGCGAGCGCCACCACCTGCTCCATCTCTGCGAGGGTGGCCCCGGCGTCGCGGGCCTTTCGGACGGCCGAGTGGACCGCCCCCTCGCGCATGGCGCCCACGGCGATCGCGAGCTTGGCGAGCCGCTGCGACCGCGCGTCGAGCGGACCCGCTGCGCCCTCCTGGTTGACGAGCTCCCAGGCCTTCGCGAGCTTCGGAAAGCGGCGCACGAACCGCTGGTGTGCCGCGGGAGGCTTGCTTGGCTTCATGGTCCGATGCTGCCCCGCCGGCGACAGGGACGCAAATGCATCCCTTTCGGCTGCCGAGATCGGGTCTGACGCCCGCGACCGAGGGGCACGTGGTGGTGCTAGCATCGTGTACGAGTCGGTCAATCCTCAGACTCGAGGGCCGCCACGGGGCAGGCGGCGCTCAGAGAAAGGTTCGACCATGGGCACATTGCTGCAGGACCTTCGATTCGCGGCGCGGCTGCTCGTGAAGAACCCCGGCTTCACCGCCGTGGCGGTGCTCTCGCTCGCCCTCGGCATCGGGGCGAACACCACCATCTTTACGCTCGTGAGCGCGGTGCTGCTCCACCCGCTGCCGATGCAGGATCCCGACCGCCTGGTCGCCGTCTTCACCACCGACGAGCGCAACCGCGGCGCTTTCTTCAACTACATGACGACCTCGCGGCTCAACTTCGAGGACTACCGCAAGAACAACGACGTCTTCACGGGGATGGTCGCGCACAACGGCGTGCCGCTCGCTTTCTCCGGCAAGGGCGAGCCGGAGCAGATCTTCGGGGAGATGGTCACGGGCGACTTCTTCAGCCTCCTGGGCGTGAAGCCCGCCCTCGGGCGCGCCTTCCTGCCCGACGAGGACCGGGTCCCGGGCGCGAGCCTCGTGACCGTGCTCTCCCACAACTTCTGGCAGCGGCGTCTCGGCGGTGACCCGGCGGTCGTGGGTCAGACGATCACGCTCAACGGCCACGCGTTCACCGTGGTCGGGATCGCTCCCAAGGGCTTCAAGGGGACAAACGCGATCTTCGCCCCGGCGCTCTGGGTGCCCAGCATGACGCACCCGCAGCTCGCCACGGGATTCCTGCGGGAGAACATGGACTCGCGGCGGGCACTCATCTTCGGGATGGTCGGCCGCCTGAAGCCCGGGGTGACGCTCGCCCAGGCCGAGGCCAAGCTCAAGACGATCGCGAGCCAGCTCGCGCGCGAGTACCCCGACGACAACGGGGGTCGCAGCGTGGCGCTCCTGCCGCTGGCCCGGGCGACGATCGACCCCGACTTCCGCGGGAACATGGTGAGCGCCGCGAGCCTGCTGCTGACCGTGGTCGGTCTGGTGCTGCTGATCGCCTGCGCCAACGTCGCGAACCTGCTGCTCGCCCGCGCGTCGGTCCGCCAGCGCGAGGTCGCCGTTCGCCTCTCGCTCGGCGCCTCACGCGGCCGGCTGGTGCGGCAGCTCCTGACCGAGGGGCTCTTGCTCTCTGTCGTCGCGGGTGTCCTCGGCATGCTGATCGCCTACTGGGCGCAGGGCGTGCTCTGGGCGCAGCGGCCCCCAGGCCTCGCGGCCGACGCGATCGACCTCACTCCCGACCTCCGTGTCCTCGGCTTCACCCTCGCCGTCTCGCTCGTGACCGCGCTCGTTTTCGGCCTCGCTCCAGCCCTCACCGCCTCGCGTGCGGACATCGTCGGCGAGCTGAAGCAGCGCGGCGGACCGGCGACCTTCGGCAATCGGCCGTTCAACCTGCGCAACCTGCTCGTGGCCGGCCAGGTCGCCCTTTCGCTCGTCGCCCTCGTGGGCGCGGGGCTCTTCGTCAAGAGCCTCAGGAACGCCCAGAGCATCGATCCCGGCTTCGATCACGCGAAGCTGGCGGTGCTCACGGTCGACCTGGGCGCCCAGGGGTATAGCGAGGCGCGGGCCCGCGACTTCCACCGGGTCATGCTGGAGCGCGCCGCCGAGCTGCCCGGGGTCGAGCGCGCGACGCTCGCGAGCGGGATCCCGCTCTTTCAGGGCGGCTTCCTGCGCACGGTGTTCCCCGAGGGCACGGACAGCTCCGACCGCAAGGCCGGCAAGCTGGTGCAGCTCAACACGGTCGAGCCGGGCTACTTCGAGACCATGGGCATCAAGCTCGAGCGAGGCCGCGACTTCCTCCCGAGCGACCACCCCGACTCGCCGCGGGTCGTGGTCGTCAACGAGACCATGGCGAAGCAGTTCTGGCCCGACCAGGACGCGATCGGGAAGCGCTTCAAGTTCTTCGGCCAGGACTGGTGGAACGAGGTGATCGGCATCACGACGGACGGCAAGTACAACTTCATCGGCGAGAATCCCCAGCCGCACATCTACCTCTCGCTGACCCAGGTGTTCGAGCCGGCGGTGAGCCTCCACCTGCGCACGTCGGGCGACCCGGCCACGGCGCTCGGGATGGCGCGCCGGGAGGTCCAGGAGCTGGACCGCGTCCTGCCGATCACGAACGTCTTCACGTTCGGCGAGATACTGCGGCAGTCGCTCTGGGCCCCGCGCATGGGAGCGTCGCTGCTGGTGGTGTTCGGCCTGCTGTCGCTGGTGCTGGCGGTGATCGGGATCTACGGCGTGATGTCGTACTCGGTGAACCAGCGCACTCGCGAGCTGGGCCTGCGCATGGCGCTTGGGGCGGACCAGGGCGACGTGCTGAAGCTGGTGGTCCGGCAGGGCGTGACGCTCGCGGCCCTCGGAATCGTGGTCGGCCTGGTGCTGTCCCTCGCGGCCACGCGGCTCATCGGAAACCTGCTCTTCGACGTGACCGCTCGCGATCCCCTGATCTTCGCGGGCATCCCCGTGCTGCTCGGCCTGGCGGCGCTCGTCGCGAGCGCGCTGCCAGCTTCGCGGGCGGCGCGAGTCGACCCGACGGTGGCGCTGCGGATCGAGTAGCTCGTCTCGATGCGCATCCACGGCAGTCCGCCGCTCGTTTCACGATGAAGACACGCATCCGTATCGCGCCCCTCGCGGCCGGGCCTCTCGTAGCTGAACTCCTGCGACTTCGGGTGGCGCCTCGATTGGGCCATGCGATACTCGTCGCCCTCGATGGGCCCCGCTGCGACGCGCCGGCGTGACCTCGCTCTGGCGGCCGTCTTCTTCTCGCTCAGCGGAGCGGGGGCGCTCGTGTACCAGATCGCGTGGCAGCGGCTGCTCGCGCTCAGCACCGGTGTCGCCGTCCACTCCGTCGCCATCATCACCGCCGCGTTCATGGCCGGACTGGGGATCGGCAGCCACGTCGGCGGTGCGCTCTCCGCCCGCCGCAGCCCGCGCCGTTCGCTGATCGCGTTCGGGATCATCGAGCTCGGCATCGCCGTTTTCGCCGCCCTGAGCGTGCTGCTTTACTACGGTGGGCTGTATCGGCACGGCGATGCGCTCTACTCGACGCTGCCGCGAGCCACTCTCACGCACTTCGTGTCACTCCTGCCGCCCACGGTCCTGATGGGAATGTCGCTGCCGCTGCTCGTTCGGGGCCTCGTCCGAGATCGCGCCTTCGCTCCGCGCACCATCGGCGTTCTCTACGGCGCCAACGCGCTGGGCGCGGCCGCGGGGGCGATCCTCACCCCCTGGGTGCTGCTCCGGTTCCTGGGCATCCGGGGTGCGATCCTGGCGGGCGCCGCGGGAAGCGCCGCGGCGGCGCTCGGGGCGCTGCTCTTGGCCCGCCGGCAGGAGTCCAAAGAACCCGCGACCCCGACGCCGGAGCCCGAGGTCGAGGCCGTGCCCGGCGCGGAGCGGGTGCAGCCGTTCGGGCGCTGGGTCGCCCTCTATGCTTTCTCCGGGCTCGTGTCGCTGTCGCTCGAGATCGTCTGGTTCCGTGTCCTCGACGTCACGGCGAAAGCCTCCGCTTTCACGTTCGGGACCCTGCTCTCGGTGTACCTCCTGGGACTCTCGGGCGGCACCTTCGCGTCCGCGGCGCGCAGTCACTTAGTCCGGCGTCCGCTCGCGGTATTCCTGTGGTGTCAGGCGGGGATCGTGTTCGTGACGGGTCTCGCGCACGCCCTCCTCGTGTGGCTGCCGGCCGACTGGCCGGGCCTGTCGTGGTTGGTGCACTACGGCAAGAGCGCCTACGGCGTGCAGCTCAGTCCGTTCGCGGCCAGCGAGGCATTCGGATGGCCGGCCTTCGTCGCCGTGTACGCGCTGCTGCCGCTCGTCCTGATCGGACCCTCGACGTTCCTGATGGGCTTCGGGTTCCCGGTTCTGCAGCGGGCGACTCAGGCCGATCCCGCGACGAGCGGCCGGCGTGTGGGAGTGCTCCAGGCAGCGAACATCGCGGGCTGCGTCGTGGGCAGCCTCGTCACCGGGCTCGTGCTGATCGACGCCATCGGAACCTCGGGGGTGTTCCGGCTGCTGTGCCTGGGGGCGGTCGTGGTGGCGTTCTTGGGGCTGCGCGTGACGCGCGACGCCCGCTTCGCGGCTCTCGCGGCCGGGCTGCTGATGCTGGCCGTCTTCTTCCCACCCCGCGACCCGCTGTGGCTGCGCCTGCACGGCGATCCGCCCCCGGCCGAGTCGCTGGTCGAGGAGGATGCGGCCGGCGTCACCGTGCTCGCCCCGCGGCCCGATGGGTACGTGATGGCCATCAACGGGCGCTACAACAGCTGGCTCCCCTACGGGTGGCTGCACACCTACGTCGGTGCGCTCCCGGCGCTCGTCCACGCCGCCCCGGAACAGGTGGCGATCATCGGGCTCGGCTCGGGCGATACCGCCTGGGCCGCGGGCCTCCGGCAGGAGACGCGGCACGTGACCGTGTTCGAGCTCGCGTCGAGCACGCCGCGCCTGCTCGCCCGCGTGGCCGATCGACCGGGCATGGAGCGCGTGCGCAGCTTCCTGGACGACCGCCGCGTCACGCTGGTGTACGACGACGGGCGGCGAAGGCTGCGCTCCGACGGCCGCCGCTACGACGTCATCGTGGCCGACGCGATCGACTACGACACGGCGATGAGCAACAACATCTACTCGATCGAGTACTACCGGCGCGTCAAGGACTCGCTGAAGCCCGGCGGTCTCGTCTGCGTGGTCGCCAAGACCCCGCGAATCCGGGCCGGTCTCTCCCGCGTCCTGCCCTACACCGTCACCTTCGGGCGCGAAGACCTGATCCTGGCCGGCGCCGAGCCGATCCGCATCGACAGCACGGCCTGGCTGGCGCGGCTGCGGACGGAGCCGGTCATCGACTACCTCGGCCGCGGCCGGGTGCGCGAGATCGCGGCGCTCCTGAAGCAGGCCGCGCACGGGCGGCCCGCGCCGCCGACCGCGGAAGTGAACGTCGATCTCGAGCCTAAGGACGAGTTCCTGCGTCCGCTCTCCGTCGCGCGGTGAGCGTCGGTGCTCTGTAGTCCCGACCCGCGGGCGGTCGTCCTCAGGCTGTGCCCAGCCGAGAACACGCGCTGCCCCTTGGCCGGGCCTGAGCGGGCTTCCCATTCTTCCCTTGAGTTCGCGCGGGTCTGAGATCCGCCGCCACGCAAAGAAAGGAAGCCATCACGCCAATGTGCAAGACGCGGAAAGCCATCGGAGAGCCTCCTGGTAAACGGAGCAGAGAGTCCCGTTACGATGTCAGATAGGCGATAAGGCAGGTGATATCGACGTCCGTATCCACGTTCGTCTTGAACGTGATGACTTTTTGATCGAAGCGCACGGAGTCGCGATCGGTCTGCTCGGTAAGCCAACTCGTGACGACCTTGCCCATGGCCGCTTTTCGCTGGGTCTCGGCCGTGTCGGGCACGGGAAAGATGATCCAGCCAAGGTCGGCAAGCGGCGTCGCAGGCAGTACCTGGCCGGCGAAGTGTTTCACGAATTCATCCGTGACTTCTCCCACATGCTCCGGCACGAAGAAGAACAGAAACCGTTGCTTGCCCAGAAGCGCATTGAAGGAAGCCCGCGGCATGGTCTTGCACCTTCATGAAGCGGTGTGCACACGTGAGGGGAACGGATTCTAAGCAGCCGTACGCGATCATGCAACCGATCACGTCGCCCTTCAACAGCCCGACGCGCACACGAGGGCGGCAGTTAGCTTCGCATTCGATGCGGGCTGGTGATGCCTCATTCCGTGGCGGCCGGCAGCATCTTGTCGAGGCCCGTCAACAAGCCCAGCGTTTCGTCCACACTCGCGTCGGCTGGACAATAGAGTGTCAAGATCTGTCGGCAATCCTCGAGCGCGGCATGTTCCCGAAGCGCCGCGAACACGCCCATCTCGCCGGTGCGGCCGCAAAACACCAGAAGCCGCGCGATCGTGGCTTGCGCCTGCTCTTGGCTGCCGGCCTTCCGTTCAGTCAGCGCCAGGAGCAGGAGCGCGATGCCCCGCTCCGAATTCGGGTACTCTCCGGCGAACGCCTCGTTGACGCCTTGGCCGAACAAGTTGACCGCCTGCTTGATGTCGGAGCGGGCAACCTGGTCGGCCTGGGCGAGCATCGCCTCGAGCTTTGTGCCCATCGGCTCCTCCATCAATTCTTGAGCAGGGCTTGAATCCGGCCCGCCGCGTGGGCGATCCGCTCGGATTGCCATTTTGCGAGGTAGACGTGCGGCGACTCGTTGGACAGCTTCAAGAGCGGCACGATGCCGGCGGATTGCAGCGCGTTGTGGTCCAGGTGCTGCGCGCCGCTCTCGACAAACAGCCGTCCGTCGCGGATGTCCTGCACCAGGCCCATCTCATAGAGTGACAGGAGCCGCTCCAGCTTCGCTCGCAGCGCGAGGGGCGTGCGGCCGTCGCACTTGTCCTTCAAGAGCCGCGTGAGCTGTCGCCAGGCGTGCTCGCTCGGCCTGATGTAATGGGCGCCGATGGCGAGGATGTTGCCGATGTTGCGCCGGCCGTAGAGCGCCAGGCTGTCCAGCTCGTACGACTGTGTGATCGGGCTACGCGTGATCTCTTCAAACTCGATCAGCGCTCGCAGCGTGACCAGGTCGTCGAGGGAGAACGGCATAGACAAGATCTTCCCCGGCTGCGTGCCGGCGAAGCGCAGCAGGTGGCCGTCATAGTGCACGGCGCGCCCGCTCTGGGCCGTCCGGAACACCATCGAAGGAACGATCGCGAACGCCTCGTCGACGCGCAGCGACAGTAGCGGTTCTGGCAGGAGAGTCCACAAGAGGTGCTCGAGCAGCTTGCGGGTCGCCTCGCGGTCGGTCAACTTGCGACCCGGCACAGTGCGCAAGATATGCTCGAGGGCGGTGAATTGCTCGGGCTGGATGGCGAGCTTGACTTCGTCGTTGACGCTGGAGAGCAGGTTGACGAGCTCGCCGCCCAGTAAGTCCTTGCGTCGCCATGAGACGAGGAGGCGCTCGGCCAGCCGGCTTGGGACGTACTCGCCGAAGTAGCCGGTGGTGGCCAGTTGGCTCAGCCGGTTGTAGAGGACGCCGGCCTGCAAGAGCTGCAGAATGATGACAGCCTTCAAGGTCTCGCCATCGCGCTCGGCGGCGCCGGCCGCGGGCGCGGGTGGAGGCGGCAACGCCGAGGCCAGACCGTCGAGCACGTCTTCGGCCGACAGACCCGCGCTCGCCGACGCGGCGGCCGAGAAGCCCTTGGTCTGCGGCAGCGGCTCCTGAATCGGCCGCATCTCGTCCTTCAGCCAGCCTCTGAACCGGAGCGTTGCGTCGCGCTGAAAGACGCGCGCCAAGGCGTCGAGAAGGACCAACTGGTCCAGCGACGTGAACGGCAGCAACGGGTGATAGTAGATATGAACGCGGCGCGCGGCCTGGTCTTCCGAGCGGTCGTAGGGCTTCGTCAGCTTGGGATCGGGCCCGAACGCCACACGCGTGTCGATCTGGAAGCAGCGGCAAAAACGAAAGAGTAGCTCGTCATAGCGTGCGGCGGCATCGGCGGCGTAGGCCTCGCGCCGCATGCCGCAATCGGCATCCGGGCCGGCACCGGCTGCCGGCGGCCCGGCACGCCGAATACTCTCCAAGAGGGCAAGGATGTGCTGCACGCTGCGGGCCTTGTGAACGACGAGGTCACGATACGCGCTGATGGGCGGCACGCAGACGTATTGGATGAACAGGTGCTTGAGCGCCTTGACGTCGCGTTCGAGGGCGGAGATCGCCGCAGCGGGCACCACCTCCGCGGCGATGCCGAAATCGACGATCTTGATGCGGTCGGCACGCTCGGAGTACATGACGTTGGCCGTGCTCAGATCGCCGTGGACCACGCCGCGCGAATGAAAATAGTTGACCGCTTCGCACAAGTCCTGAAAATGCTCGATCCGCCTGCGAAACGACAGGCCCAGGAAACGCTGGCCCGCCGCCGGGTCAAGCAGGGGCTTGCCCTCGACGTACTCCATCGCGATGTAGTGCGCCGGCCCGTCGTCGGCGCTGAACGCGCCGAACGCATAGACGGCGGCGACCGCGGGGTGCTGGATGCGCGCCACGGTTTCGGCCTCCCTGCGCAGCCGGTCCTGGTCAGCCGCCGACAGATGTCCGTGCAGCACCTTGATCGCTTCGTGCCGCTTCAGCGCCTCCGACTCCGCCAGATAGACCGAGCCGTAGCCGCCCTGGCCGAGCCCTTGCAGCATCCGATATCCAGGAATGATGGGCAGGGAGCTCATGCCTGCTTGCTTTCGTAATCGCGAATGAACTCGACGGTGTAGTCGAGGGTCTTGCGGTATTCGTCCTCCGAAAGCCCGATGACGATGCAGAACGTGCACAGATAGCGCCCGTTCTGGTAGGTAATGCCGACGTTGTACGGCAGAAACACCTCGATCTTGATGTCCCAGAGCACGGCGGGGGACAGACGCGCGGTCAGGTCGCGTTCGAGCCGGGCTTCCAGATCGGAAGAATTGATGCTTTGCTCAACTCGCTTCATCGTGGACTCCCTCAAAGGAACTGGATCAGGGCTTGTCGCTTTCGTAGGCCTTGACCGCGGCAATGAAGCGGTCGTAGGAAACACAGCCGGTGGCGACGCCAAGTTGCTGCTTGACCCGCTCAGGATAGCCGTGGCGGTGCAGCAGCTCGCCGAGGTCGCGTCTCTGGCCGACGAGGATATGGTAGCTAGCGCGGACGGTCGCGGAGGAAAGCGGAGCGTGCGAAGCCAGGGAGACTCTCGCCTGATCCCGCCGCGTGCGCAGCGTGTGATCGAGCAACAGCTCGATGGCGCCGTGCAGCCCGGAGTTGCGCGGCAGTTCTTCGGTGAAGTCGCACAGCTGCTTTTCATACGCCAGGAGCTGCTTGAGATCCACCGCCTCGGTGTTGGACGTGAGGAGCTTGATCAGCTCGACTCGATAGTCGACGGTCGTCTGCGAGATGACGAGGAAGTCGACTAGGCCCGCCGCGCCGGGCAACTTGCGCGCGACGAGGACTTCTTCGAGCATGGCGCCGGGGACGCCGAACGCTTGCTGCAGCGGCCGGCTGTGCTCGATCAGGTAAGCGAACAGGGCTTCCACGCGCTCTTGCTCGCTCTTGTATGTTCCGAAGAGGAGCCGGCAAGCGCGTTCCGCCTCGCCAGACAGCTCCCAGATGACGTCGTCGAGGATAAGCTTGTTGGCAACGAACGAGGGGTCGCGCGCGAGCGCGTCGGCGAAGCGAATCAGATTGCGCCGCGCTTCTTCCGGGCTCGCGGCACGCAGGATGAAGGCGAGGAGGAACGCCCGCGCCGCTTCGGGCGTGGCCAGCACATCCGCCAGCACGGCGACCGGGCTGGCCAGCTCCGCGTCGTGCAGGATGAACTCGAGCGCCGGAACTTGCGCTGACGTCAGCACCCCCGCGAGGTGGTTGAGCCAGGCACCGTGGTGCAGCGCACCGGGCGGCGCGGGCCACCACTTCCGCAGCGAATGGAACACCTCCTGAAACCGCGCTGGCATGTAATTGAGAAAGGACGCCTTGAGCTCGTCGGGCGTCTGGAACGGCTGGATGACCCGGCCGCGCGACACCCTATCTCGAAATGAGAGCAGTGCTTGCAGGTCGTCGCTTGGTTCGTCCGGCGGCGAGGCGGACGCTTGCGGCCCGGGTTGTTTCAAGAAGATGAAGCACGGAATCCCCGCGCCGCTGGCCGCCAGAAACTCCAGCTCCGTATACGACTCGTGGTGCTCGGGCGGGCGCGAGCCATACTTGTGGCCGATGATGCCGACGTACACGTGCGAGCGCAGGACCTTCTCCACACAGACGTGCAAGGGCGGCGTGGGCGACGGCCCAAAGTCCTCCATACCGATCGCCACCAGCGGCAGCTCGCTGTTGGCCTGAATGTTCAGGATGGCGTCGCGCACGGCCCGACGCTCCGCCTGGAGATCCTGCCAGGTGGAGCCGAGAAACATCCGCAGGTTGAAGAGTTGAGGCACCATGACCGAGACCGGAAAAGCGCGGTCGCTTTCTCGAGGCGATTTCGCGCTCGCTTCACGGCTTCGCGTTGGGAGTCCCGCTCGGCATGCGGGACCTGCCCAGAATGCACAAACCGCCAGCCGCTTTCTCTTTTACCGTAGGGGCAGACGTGAAGTCCACAAGAACCTTCGCAGCGAAGCATCACACGACACGCTGTGCTTACGTTGATACAACTCATCGACTTTGGTGGGCGTTCCGCGAACAACACCGGCGAGAAACCCGGGGGCCAGCGGGCGGTTGACAGAACCTGCTCACGCTAAACCGCGAAGCCACCGCGACCCGCCGGAGGCTCCACACGCCTTTACGTCCCCGGTTCGCCACAGCTCCTGGGAGGCACGTTTCATGTTCCCGCCCGTCCGGGCGGAGAGACTGTGCGCGACCATCCCCGGCTCGCGCGACGCGGTCACGGCTGTGGCCTTCTCACCCATTCCGGGCTCCCGTCGCTCGCTCCTTCACCGTCTCGTACGCCGCCAGAGAGAGCGCGCCCAGAAGCTCCCGGTGGTGCCGGAAATACACCCGTAACATCTTGGGGACCGTGAAGACCCACTGGGCGTGAGCCACTTCCTCCACGACCTCTTCCTACCTCGGCCGCGGCCGGGTGCGCGAGATCGCGGCGCTCCTGAAGCAGGCCGCGCACGGGCGGCCCGCGCCGCCGACCGCGGAAGTGAACGTCGATCTCGAGCCTAAGGACGAGTTCCTGCGTCCG
>Ga0247727_10017862_pt1 | contig 11235 bp, 9 predicted proteins | sample WisWelCaveWW1625_FD_202498 | JGI IMG/M metagenome (GOLD analysis project Ga0247727, IMG submission 202498) | Biofilm microbial communities from Wishing Well Cave, Virginia, United States - WW16-25 | ecosystem: Environmental > Aquatic > Deep subsurface > Groundwater > Cave microbial mat | place...
TGCTAAAGCAGGTTATTGAGAGATGTCCGCAGACCGTGTGGGATGACCCGAATGATAAATTCAAATTCTGGAGCAGGGCTTATCATACGGTGTTCTTCGTCCACTTTTATTTACAGGATGCCGAGAAGGATTTTGTTGAATGGGAAAAGCACCATGATCCCGATGGAGACATTCCCTTCACAAAGGACGAGGTGCTTGAGTATCTGGCGTTTGCCGAGAAACAGGTAATGGAGCGAGTCCCGGTCACTGACCTGGAGGCAGAATCAGGCTTCCATTGGTATCCGGTCAACAAATTGGAATTGCAGTTCATCAACATCAGGCATATCCAGCAGCACGCTGGCGAATTATATGAATGCCTGGGAACTCGTGAAAACATGGAAGATCTTCGCTGGGTAGGTTACAGCAAAACGATCAAGGAGCAAGAATGACCAAACAGGAATTACCAAAAGCCTACGATTTCAAATCTACCGAGCCGCGCATTTATGCGATGTGGGAGGCGGGCGGATTCTTCAAGCCGCACAACGACCCCAACAAGCCGGAATTCGACCCGAGCATCAAGCCGTTCGTCATTACCATCCCGCCTCCCAACGTAACCGGCGAACTGCACATTGGTCATGCGATGTTCGTCAGCGTCGAAGACCTCATGATCCGCTATCACCGCATGAAGGGTTATTCCACGCTGTGGGTTCCCGGCACCGATCACGCCGGCATCGCCACACAACTCATGGTGGAACGCGACCTCCTGCAAAAAGAGGAGGTGACGCGCGAAGAACTCGGGCGTGATGAATTCATCAAACGCACGTGGGAATGGAAAAGAAAATACGGAAGCATTATCACGAATCAGATTCGACGCCTCGGCGCGTCCTGTGACTGGGACCGCGAACGCTTCACCCTCGACCCGGGGCTGAGTCGAGCAGTCCGAGAGGCTTTTGTCCGCCTCTATGAAAAGGGACTCATCTATCGCGGACCGCGTCTCATCAACTGGTCCCCGGGATTGAAAACTGCTGTCTCTGATTTAGAAGTGGAATATAGCGAAGAAGAAGTAACGCTGTATTATTTCAAATATATGCTCGCTCCCGCTGGCGGCGGGTCTCCAGACCCGACCGCTTACATCCCCGTCGCCACGATTCGCCCCGAAACAATTCTCGGTGATACCGCTGTAGCAGTTCACCCCGATGATGAACGCTATAAAAAATTTATCGGCAAAACGGTCATCGTGCCGATTCTTGGGCGCGAGATTCCAGTCATTGCAGATCATTATGTGTCACAGGAGTTCGGCACGGGCGCATTGAAAGTCACGCCGGGACATGACGCGAACGACTATCTGATCGCGCAGAGACATAACCTGCCGATCATCTCCGTGCTCGACGTGGAGGCAAAGGTCAACGAAAATGGAGGCAGGTACAAAGGCCAGGATCGATTCGACGCGCGTAAAAATCTCTGGGCTGATATGAAAGCCGCGGGACTTGTCATCAAGGAAGAAAAATACGTGACGACCATCCCACGCTCACAACGCGGCGGAGAAATCATCGAGCCGATGATCTCCGAACAATGGTTCGTGAAGATGGAGTCGCTTGCGAAAACTGGACTCGACGCGGTGCGCGATGGGCGAATCAAAATCGTGCCGGAACGATTCGAGAAGACCTATTTCAACTGGCTTGACGCTTCGCGTATCAAAGATTGGTGCATCAGCCGCCAGTTGTGGTGGGGACATCGCATCCCCGTGTGGTATTGCGCGGATGGGCACATGACGACGGGCCGCGAAGACCCGACGCAATGCGCAACCTGCGGCTCAAAAGATATTCATCAGGATGAAGATGTGTTGGATACATGGTTCTCGTCCGGACTTTGGCCCTTCTCAACTTTAGGCTGGCCCGATGAAACACCCGATTACAAATATTTCTATCCTACCTCTTACATGGAAACGGGCTACGACATTCTGTTTTTCTGGGTGGCGCGCATGATCATGTCTGGCTTGGAATACACAGGACAGATTCCATTCCATACTGTGTATTTGCATGGAACGATACGCGATGAATTTGGCCGCCGCATGAGTAAAACTTTTGGGAATGGGATCGACCCGCTCATTGTCATGGATGAATATGGCACAGACGCATTGCGTTTCACTCTGCTGGTGGGCTCGACCCCGGGTAACGATATGAATCTAAGCCTGGGCAAAGTGGAAGCCAACCGCAATTTCGCAAATAAATTATGGAACATCGGACGCTTTGTGCTATCCACACTGCCGGACGATTTCGACCGCGCCAGTTATCAGTATGACCCTAAGGATTTGTCGCTCGCGGATCAATGGGCGTTCTCCCGCCTGCATCAAGTGATTGCAGATTGCACACGCTTCATGGAAAACTTCGAGTATGGGCAGGCTGGTTCAACTGTGTACGACTTCTTGTGGAACGACTTCGCCGATTGGTATGTGGAATATGCAAAGGTGGTTTTTGCCGGAGATAACGATACAGATAAAGCACGCACACGCGCTATACTCGTCCACACCCTGGATATGGTTTTGCGACTCTTGCATCCGTTTGTGCCGTTCGTGACTGAGGAGTTGTGGGGCTACCTCCCAAAGATGCCAAACGCGCCAATGGCTCTCATTACCGCGCAATGGCCCCAGTCGGGTCCTGAACCCATTGAAGACGCGCTTGCCGATTTCAAACTGATACAGGAAATTGTGCGTTCGATTCGTAACCTGCGCGCGGAAAAGACTGTCGCTCCATCCAAGCGAATCGCCGCGACGATTGTCAGCAAGGACAAAACTGATTTGCTCAAGGAGCAATCAACAACCATCGCCGCCCTCGCAGGACTTGACCAGTCTCAAATCTCCAATCTCAAGTCTCTCAAGGAGAAACCCAGAGACTCTGCCGCGCTCGTGGTTGGCTCTGTTGAGGTTTATATTCCGCTCGCTGGTATGGTTGACCTTGCCAGTGAAAAAGCGCGTCTTGAAAAAGAACTCAAAGAAGCCGGATCGCATATTCAACGACTCGAGAATCTGCTCGGCGGAGATTTTGCCAACAAAGCCCCCGCCGCGTTGGTTCAAAAAGAACGCGAGAAGTTAGCCGCGTATAAAGATACTGCTGGAAAGATCAAGGCGCAGATTAAGTAGCATTCATGTCGTTGCGACGAAGCAATCTCATGGTTGTGGAGGAGATTGCTTCGGGCTTGGTCTCGATACGCCCTTCGCAACGAACCATTTCGACAGGCTCAATGCGGCGGCTCAGGGCTACTCGACCACCAGCCCTCGCAATGACATGTTGATTTGCGTTATAATCACGCCAACTAAATACAAACCTTCGGGGCAGGGTGCAATTCCCGATCGGTGGTATAGCCCACGAACGCGCAAGCGCATGATCCGGTGCAACTCCGGAGCCGACAGTTATAGTCTGGATAGAAGAAGGTGATAGGCTCAACACGAGTCTGATTCGACTTAATTCCCCGAAAACGCACTTCGTGTTTTCGGGATTTTTGTTCCGCATCGGACTCAGCCGAGTCCTGATTCTGCGCCCCGTTTGTTATTCAAGCGTGGCGTTTTTGTTTTGCCACGCTCTCATCGCCTAGGACAGCGATGAGAAGAAAGATGAAAGAAGAAAGAATCTTCGCGTGCTTCGCGGTTAATAAATGGTAAAAAGATTCACCCCCATCATCCTCTCCACCCTCGCCTTCCTCCTCGCGTGGCATCTCTTCACGCGCTACAGCGGAATCCCGAACTTCATCCTGCCATCCCCTCTCAGCGTGTGGACTCGCCTCATCAGAGCCATTGGTGATGGCAGTCTGCCTTATCACACAGGCATCACATTGCTCGAAATCGTATTGGGATTATTGGCAGGCGTATCGTTCGCAACGATCGTGGGATACATCCTTGCTAAGTCGCGGTCATTGGAAAGAGTCTTATCGCCGTATCTTGTTGCGAGTCAGGCGATACCGGTTGTGGCAATCGCGCCATTGCTTGTGATTTGGCTGGGAGATGGGATTCTCTCGAAGGTTGTCATCTGCGCGTTGATCGTGTTCTTCCCTGTTCTGGTGAATACGATTGTGGGAGTAAGGGCAGTTCCAACCGCGCTATATGACTTGATGAATTCACTCCACGCCTCGCGCGCGCAAATTTTATGGAAAGTGGAAGTGCCTGCATCCTTGCCAGTCTTTCTCGGCGGTTTGCGCATCGGCGCGACCCTGTCCGTGATTGGAGCGATTGTTGGCGAACTCGTGGACGCTGAAGAAGGACTCGGTTTCCTTTTACAGTTGGGAGATTTTCAATACGACACGCCGATGGTGTTCGTGGCTGTATTCACGTTGATCGCGCTGGCATTGATGTTGTATGGCATTGTGACGTTGTTGGAGAAGAGATTTTTGAAATGGCAAAATTAACGTCAATGCGAGAGCGGTGTTCTTCCGCTCGAAGCAATCTCCAACACGACAAGGAGATTGCTTCGTCGCAAAGAGCAAGAGCGCTCCTCGCAATGACGAATATCGAAAAGGAGATACTATGTTTCGCAAAGTAGTTTTACTCATGCTTGGGCTGACGATCATGCTGACGGCTTGTAGCAGCCCCACATCCACGAATGAAGCGTTGACTCACATCCGCCTGCCAATGGGGTATATCCCAAACATTCAGTACGCGCCGTTCTATGTCGCCGTCGAAAAGGGATATTTCAAAGATGTGGGAATCGAGATCGAGTTCGATTACAAGTTCGAGACCGATGGAGTCGCGCTTGTGGGCGCGGGTGAGTTGCCGTTTGCTGTGGTTTCTGGTGAACAGGTTTTGCTAGCGCGTGCACAGGGGTTACCCGTGACGTACGTTGCCGCGTGGTATCAGCGATATCCTGTTTCAGTGATTGCGAAAAGTGAATTGGGCGTCCTAATCCCGCATGATTTGAAGGGACGCAGGATCGGCTTGCCTGGTTTGTTCGGCGCGAATTACATTGGTTTGCGCGCATTACTCAATGCAGGCGAACTTAGCGAAAGCGATGTGACGCTTGACGCGATTGGTTTCAATCAAGTGGAACTAATGGCGGCGGGTCAGCAGGATATTATCGTCGGATATGCCGCGAATGAGCCGATCCAATTGCGCGCACAGGGCATCGCGGTGACTGAGTTGCGCGTGGCGGATTATGCACAACTTGCATCGAATGGTTTACTCGCTAGCGAAAAAGTGATCGCGGAGAATCCTGCACTCGTAGGCGCGTTTATTGGCGCGTTCCTCAAAGGCTTATCCGATACGATTGCGAACCCCGATGAAGCGTTTGAATTGAGCGGATCGCACATCCCGAATTTCGCCGATCTCGATTCCGATGTGCAAAAGAAGGTGCTTGAAATTTCTGTCGAACAATGGCGCGCCGAGCGACTCGGTTATTCCGACCCGCAAGCCTGGGAGAACATGCAGGATGTTCTGCTCGACATGGGTTTGATCGCAGAGGTGCAAGATTTGAGCAAGGCGTTTACGAACGAGTTTATTCCGTGAGGATTTGCCACAGAGCATACAGAGTTCTTTAAGTTGTTTTCTTAGTGCAACGACATGGCATCACCGTCCTTGTGACCGATGACTTATCCAGTTCCAAGATTGTCGTCGTTAGGTGGGCAAAACGCTCAAACAATTACAAGAGACTGTCCCTAAGCCTTGGCTGTGGGTCTTGGAAGACATTCGACAGGTACTGGAGGTTCTGCCTCTGGAGGTTCTGCCTCCAGACGGGGCAAAACCTTATATGCACTTTGGAAACAATTGCCAGGCTGTCGTTCAAAACGAGACTAGGCGCGTTTGGCTTTGGAGCAAGTACGTGATTTACTCCTACGTCTGAGGCAGGATTGGCATCGCTATTGTGCTTTCTAATCTGAACCCGAAGTCCTCTGTACCAACAACTCGACAGAACGAGCCATTGGTCGCATGAAGATGCGCGCCAGAACCGTGCGCGGTTACAAATCCCAGCAGGGCATGTAAACAAGCTTGCTACTCGCTGGAACTTGTGCTCATTAGTCCCTGGCAGATTGGGTACACCCTTTGTCCTTCCTTTTCCATCATTGCACCAACCGCTTATGTTACGGAAACGGCTTGCCCTATTGACGTTGTGGTGTATGTGGGTTGTATGATGGAATCATCATCAAGCCATCAGATTGAGGAGTAATGGGCATGGCAAGCAAGTCATCTACCAATGGTAAAGTCACCAGAACAAAGCGGTCAAGCCAAAAGTCCGAAAGAAGCCGGAAGGGAAACTATGCGTCCGCGCGTGGACGCGAAACCTGCCTCATCATAAAAAGCGACTCCAAAATCCAGAGGGCGCTGGCGGAATCAGGCGCGGATGCGGTCTCGGTGGATCAGTTGAATGATCTTGCCGCGTCGCGCGCGGTGTTGAAAGATGTGATGCTGTTTGGGAATCTCGATCCCGTGCAGACTCTGTTTCGGGGAGATGAGGCTAAAGTCGCTGAGGCAGTTTCAAAGGCGAAAGAGGCGGGCGTGGAGGCGGTCTGGCCCGGCTGTGATCTCGTCCCGCAGACGCGGGTTGAAAATATCAAGGCAATGATAAATGCAGGTTGATAGAATGGCGTTACTTTTTTCAGATCGGGGTGTTGTTTAAATACGAAAGTAAAGTCTGCCCAACCTGGCTGGTTAAGAGGCTGAACGGATGAAATTAAAGGGAGAGGCTGTTTCAGAAATTTTGGGGTTTCTAGCCGGCATTCCATTGTTTTCAAAATTAAGCGAATCGTCTTTATCCTCACTCACGCGGGAATGCAGGTTTAAGCAGGTGGGGAAAGGGGAAGTTTTGTTCTTTCAGTCCGACCCTTCTGAATCGGCCTATATCGTTTGTTCCGGCGATATATCCATTGTGTTGAACAGCCCGGATGGACGTGAGATGGCCATCAATGAAATGCGCAAGGGGGATTTGTTCGGCGAATTGGGAATCATCACCAAAAAAACCGCTCAACGAGCGCCATCGCGCGATCTGCCAGTGAATTGCTGATCATTCCTCAAAAGGCATTTCTCCGTCTCATGGATAACGAGCCGCAATTGACGCGCCGTATGCTGGAACTGACTGCCACGCGCTTGCAGATGAGCAGTGAACGGGAAAGTGCACTGGTTTTTATGGATGCGCAGGCGCGCCTGGCACACCTGTTGTTGGAACTGGATAAACAGGAGGTGGATGCGGGATATATCACCATCTCTCAGGATGAACTGGCGCACCGCACGGGGTTGATCCGCCAGACGGTTGCGAAGGCTCTCGGTAAATGGCGGCGCAATGGCTGGTTGATCACCGGGCGCGGACGGATCGTGTTGCTCGATCACAAAGCGCTCAAAGAGTTGGAAAATAAGATGTTGGTCTAATTCCCTTATGTCGCACAGGTGACAGACAGATAGTTGGCAAAGTTGTATATTAAAGACAACGTGATCCAAAAACCCAAACCAAAACAGGAGATCAGTAATGAAAACCAATCAAGCTTTCAAACGTGTGGTGAAGAAACTGTCTGCGGTACGCGCGACCCTGCGCAGTGACGAGCGCAAGGCTCTCGACAATATCATCGTGGATGAAGTTGCCGCACACAAGATGAACCTCGCCAAGACCACGGCGAAATCGGCTGCCAAAGCCTCAGCCAAAACGGCAGTGAAGGCGCATAAGATGAATCTTGCCAAGGTTTCCGCGAAATCGGCTGCCAAAGCCTCAGCCAAAACGGCAGTGAAGGCGCATAAGATGAATCTTGCCAAGACTGCCGCTAAATCAGCGGCTAAGACCGCCGCCAAAGCGGAAGTCAAAGCCCACAAGATGAACCTTGCCAAAACCTCTGCCAAGGCTTCTGCAAAAGCAACAGCTAAGGCGGCTGCCAAAGTCGCTTAGTCCGCCGCGTTGAGGACGGTTGATGAAGTTGCTTAAAACTTTGTTTGACCCCGCCAAGGTAAAATATCAGCCCATTCTGGATTGAGTTCCGGGAATGATGATGTGCGAAGTGGATTTTCTGCGGTATTGTATTGCGGTAAGTCCACTTTTCATTATATACTGGAGACGGCGAGTGAATTATGAAACCAAACGACGATATTAATGAAGAGAAATTATCCGGGCAGTTACAACGCTTGTTGGTATCCATTGAAGCGAGCCGGCGCGCAGTACTGCCGAAATCCAATGATGCATTATTGAAGTCCATCGTGGAAGCGGCGGGACGAATCTTTGAAGCGACTGCCGCGTCCATATTGCTGGTTAACGAAGAGGAACAGGTATTGGAATTCAGGGTTGCGTTTGGTCCCTCTGAACGAGACCTTACCGGGACGAAGTTCCCGTTGGATAAAGGGATTGCAGGGTATGTAGCGATGACGGGCCAGCCAATCGCTACGTCCAACGTTCAGGAGGATCCGCGCTTCAATCAGGATTTTGCCAAAAGCACCGGTTACATTCCAAACTCGATTCTTGCAACTCCACTGCTCTCCGATGACCGCATCATCGGCGTGATGGAGGTGTTGGACAAGATCAATGCCGCCTCCTTTGATATGCAGGATATGGAATTGCTGGGTATGTTTGCCCAGCAAGCCGCCATGGCGATTGACCAGTCACAGCAAATTGAGAATATCGAAGAGGCTCTCGTGTTGGGATTACAACGATTAGCCACTGCCGATGCTTCGCAGGATTCGACTGATCTTCAATCGGTGTTGGACCAGGCGTTGGACCAAAAAAGCCGGGTGCCGGAGTTGATGGAGTTGGCGGATTTATTTTATGATATCAGCGTGCTGGGAGAAGCCGAACGGAAAGCCTGCCTGCAGGTATTGAATGTTTTTGCAGAATATCACCGAGCTTCGACTCGCAGGTTCAGATAAATGCCCGAAGATTCTTTGCGACCGGCATGGTCCCAGCATTTCACGCCGGACGCCATCCAGGAGTTGTTAGCGGATGGTCCGCTTGCCAGGCTAACGCCGAACTGGGCATGGGGAGACAGTACCGGAAAAGGTGTGCGCGTGGCTGTGGTGGATAGCGGCGTTGAATATGACCATCCCGCGCTGGATGATTGCGTGCGCGGCGGAGTGATCATCGAATATGACGCGAAGGCGGAAAATAATTATCGCGTCAAGCCCGACAACAAACCGAGCGATGTATCCGGTCATGGTACTGCCTGTGCCGGCATCATCCACTCCATCGCGCCCGAAGCGGAAATCCATAGTGTGCGCGTGCTGGGCCGCAACATGGCTGGGCGCGCCATCCAATTTGCGGCGGGGCTGGATTGGGCAATCGAAAACAACATGCAGGTTGTCAACCTGAGCCTGAGCACTTCGCTCGAAGAATATTTCGGCTTATTTCACGATCTTGCTGACCAGGCGTATTTCAAGAACATGAATCTCGTTTCAGCAGTCAATAATATTCCCGAGCCAAGTTATCCATCATTATTTTCTTCGGTCATTTCCGTTGCCGCGCATGACGGGCACGATCCTTTTACGTATTATTACAACCCCAATCCGCCGGTTGAATTTGGCGCGCCGGGGATTGATGTGAAGGTTGCATGGAATAAAAAGCAATACCTCACCTGCACCGGAAATAGTTTTGCCGCCCCTCATATTACCGGGATCACTGCGTTGATCCGCGCCAAGCATCCTGACCTGACGCCTTTCCAGGTGAAGACAGTTCTCCTTGCTTGTGCAGCGAATATGCGTCGTGAGGGAAAATAACCTTTGAGGTGAATCCATGGAGCAAATCGAAAAACCCACACGCTGGTCACTGAATAATTTGCTGGCAGAGCCGGTGGATCAGGTGTTGACTGAAAACTTCTCGAAACTGGACCAAGCCCTGGCTTGGTTCGAAGCGATGCGCGAGTTTTTGTCCCCCGAAATTTCCGTGCAGGAATTCAAGAAGATTCTCGCAGGGATGGAATCCATCAATATCCTCACGAGCAGGATCGAAGCGTACACCGACCTTTTATTGACGGAGGATACACAGAGCGCGACTGCGTTGAATTTACGAGACCGCGTGAGTGAGGCATTGACCGATTCGATCAACCGCATGTTGTTCTTCGATTTATGGTTCAAGGATTTGCCCGATGAGGTGGCGAACAAACTCATCGAGCAAAGCGGCGACCTGCGTTATTTTCTCGAAGCGATGCGGCAGTTCACTCCGTTCACACTGAGCGAACTCGAAGAGAAAATGATCAATGTCAAGGATGTCAATGGGATCGATGCGATGGTCAATCTCTACGATATGATCACGAATAAATTTATTTTTTCCCTGCAAGTGGATGGGGAGGAGAAATCACTCACCCGCGATCAACTCGGCGCATACTTCCGTAATCCCTCGGCTGAGATTCGCACAGCGGCATATCGTGAACTGTATCGAGTTTATGAAGAGAATGCCCCGGTGCTTGCTCAAATTTATCTCCATCGCGTTCGAGACTGGAACGCCGAAGCCGTGGAGTTGCGCGGCTATGCCTCACCGATCAGCGCGCGGAATTTGGGTAACGACCTGCCAGACGCGGTTGTGGATACGTTGCTCGATGTATGCCGCCAGAACGTTGGAATATTCCAGCGATATTTTCGATTGAAGGCTGGCTGGCTCGGTATCCCTTCGGGAAGATTACGCCGCTATGATATTTATGCCCCGCTGGTGGAGGCAGACAAAACATTCGAGTATGGCGCAGGAAAGAAACTCGTGATGGAGAGTTTTAGTAACTTCTCTCCGCATGTTGCAAATCTCGCGCAACGCGTGTTTGATGAGCGACACCTTGATTCGGAATCGCGGCACGGGAAACGCGGCGGGGCGTTTTGTTACGCGCCCTTGCCTGATCTGACCCCGTGGGTGATGATCAATTATGAAGGGCGGGCGCGCGACATTGCCACTCTCGCGCATGAATTGGGACATGCCATTCATAACATGCTCTCGGGCGGTCATTCGATCATGACGTTGCACGCCTCCCTGCCGCTCGCCGAGACTGCCTCGGTATTTGCCGAGATGCAATTGACTGAATTGCTTTTACAACAAGAGACCGACCCCGCCGTGCGACGCGATTTGCTGGCGTATGCGATTGACGACGCGTATGTAACGGTCATTCGCCAAACCTATTTTACGTTGTTCGAACGCGATGCCTATCGCATGGTTGACGAGGGCAATTCCGTTGAAGAGTTGACAACCGCTTACATGAAAAACTTAAATGAGCAGTTCGGGGATGCGGTGGAAATCTCAGATGAGTTCAAATGGGAATGGCTCACCGTCCCGCATATTTTCAACGTGCCGTTTTATACCTATGCCTACAGCTTCGGTCAGTTGCTTG
>Ga0247727_10017863_pt1 | contig 11235 bp, 10 predicted proteins | sample WisWelCaveWW1625_FD_202498 | JGI IMG/M metagenome (GOLD analysis project Ga0247727, IMG submission 202498) | Biofilm microbial communities from Wishing Well Cave, Virginia, United States - WW16-25 | ecosystem: Environmental > Aquatic > Deep subsurface > Groundwater > Cave microbial mat | place...
TCCGGACGGCTTGCCTCACACTGCGCACCGCAGCGAGCTCCTGCACGGGGGTACCTCCTTGGGGTTGTTGGACCAACCACTGGAGTACCCCCTTCCTCTTGCCTGACACAAGAACTGATACATCACCGCCTCCCAGCCTCCGCTTGTTTCAGTGCAGCTTTGTGGTCATATTCACCCGCTCCACGCCGTCCACCGGGGTTCCCCGACCCGTTTCGCCTTCGACCCGGGAAAACGATCGAGCCCATGCTCACCCTGAAAGAGGAACACCACCAGGTCCGCGAGATGGCGCGGAAGTTCGCCGCCGACGTCCTGGCGCCCCGGGCCCGCGAGATCGACGAGAAGGAAGAGTTCCCCGCGGACGTGGTCCGCCAGATGGGAGAACTCGGCTTCATGGGGCTGCCGTATCCCGAGAAGTACGGAGGCGCGGGGCTCGACACGCTGGCCTACGCCATCGCCGTCGAGGAAATCTCGCGTGTGTGCGCCTCGACCGGCCTCACGCTGGCAGCGCACGTCTCGCTCGGATGCGGCCCGGTCTACGCCAACGGCAGCGAAGCGCAGAAGATGAAGTTTCTGGTGCCGATGGCGAAGGGTGAGGCGATCGGTGCATTCGGACTCACCGAACCGGGGGCCGGTTCCGATGCCGCCGGCACCACCACCCGCGCGGAGAAGGTGCCGGGAGGCTGGCGCGTCAACGGCGAAAAGAGCTACATCACCAACGGCAGCGTCGCGAAGTACATCACGTTCACGGCGGTCACCGAGCCCGGCAAGGGCGCCAACGGGATCTCGGCGTTCATCCTCGACACTTCGACTCCCGGATACCGCGCCGGGCCGCGCGAGAAGAAAATGGGCGTCCGCGGCTCCGACACGGTGGCGGTCTATTTCGAGGACTGCCTGGTGCCGGAGGAGAACCTGATCGGCGAACCGCGGGGTGGCTTCAAGGCCTTCATGCGCACGCTCACCGGGGGGCGCATCTCGATCGGAGCGCTCTCGCTCGGCATCGCCCGTGGAGCCTACGAGCTGTCGGTCGGCTATGCGAAGCAGCGCCGACAGTTCGATCAGCCGATCGCCAACTTCCAGGCCGTCCAATTCATGCTCGCCGACATGGCGATGAAGATCGAGGCCTCTCGCCTGCTCATCTATCACGCGGCCATGCTGCGCGACGCGGGAAAGAGTTACGTCAAGGAGGCGTCGATGGCCAAACTGTTCGCCAGCGAGGCCGCGAACTGGGTCACGGACAAGGCGATCCAGATCCACGGCGGCATGGGATACATGCGCGAAGTCCCGGTGGAGCGCATGCACCGCGACGCCAAGCTGATGGAGATCGGCGAAGGCACCAGCGAGATTCAGCGTCTGATGATCGCCCGCGAAATCCTTTCGGGCGCGTAAATGGACGATCGCCCGCCGCCGGCCTCCCCGGGGTCCGTCATGCGCTGGGCGGCGGCCCACTCGGTGCTCGAAGACGCGGCCGCCGCGGCCGACGAAGCCGCCACCGCCGTCGCCGCGCGACTCGGCGATGGGCCGGCAGACCTCGTCATGGCCTTCTTCACCGCGCCGCTGGCCGCCGATGCGGAATCCCTGGTCGCGGCGCTGAGGCGCCGGCTCGCCCCGGGTTGCATCCTGGGCGCGAGCGCCGGGGCCGTGGTCACCACGACGCGCGAGATCGAAGGCGGCGCCGCGCTCTCCGTGATCGCCTCGCGGCTTCCAGGCGTCGACGTGAAGCCGTTCGTGCTCGCATCCCCGAACTGGGGCCAAACGGCCGAGGATCCGCTGGAGTTTGCCCGCCACACCACCGGCGTGGACGGCGCCGAAATCGTGATGCTCATCGGCGATCCCTTCTCGCTCGACGCCGAAAGCGTGCTCCGGGCCTTCAACCGTCATGCGCGCGGCGTTCGCATCGTGGGCGGAATGGCGAGCGCGGGGCTCCGGCCTCACGCCAACACGCTGGTCCTGAACGACTGGATCGCCCACGAGGGGGGGGTCGCCGTGGCGCTGAGGGGCGCGCTGCGCGCCGACGTCGTCGTGTCGCAGGGCTGCCGGCCGATCGGGCCGGTGCTCGTCGTGACGCGGGCCGAGCAGAACGTGATCCTCGAGCTCGACGGCCAGCCGGCGCTCGAACGCGCCGAACAGGTCCTGCGCGAGCTCTCGGACGACGAGCAGGCGTACCTGAAGCAGGGGCTCTACGTGGGCCGCCCGGCGCGCGGTGGGGCCTCCGGCCGCGGCGACTACCTCATCCGCAACTTGCTCGGTGCCGACCGGGACCGTGGCGCCCTCGCCGTGGGCGACCGGGTGGCGGAGCGCGAGCGCGTGCGGCTGCATGTGCGCGACGCGCGCACCGCGCAGGAGGATCTCGAGCTGCTGCTGTCGCCGCAGGTCGTGGACAGCCGGGCCCACGCAGCCCTGGTGTTCTCCTGCAACGGAAGAGGGCGGGCCTTCTTCGGCCGCTCGGATCGCGACATCGGGACGATCCAGTCGATGCTCGGCGGTGACGTGCCCGCGGCCGGGTTCTTCTGCGCCGGCGAGTTGGGTCCGGTGGGCGAGATGAACTACGTCCACGGACACACCGCTAGCATCGCGATCCTGCGGCCGCGGACCGTCGCGGAAGCTCGATCGCGCGGAGCTAGTTGAAGAATTCGGGGTGGCGTTCGCGCAACGACTGCTCGAGCTTCAACCCTTCGGCGAGGAGGGGGCAATCGGGTGGGGCGAGCGCGCGGGCGCGATCCAGGCAAATCCACGCCAGCACGGTCTGGTAGCCCTTGAGGTAGGCGGCCGAGAGATCCATCCACGCTTCCACCGCACAGGGATTCTGCGTCAGCCCCTGCAGCGCCAGCCGCGCCCCGCCCCCGAGGTCGCCCATCGAGTACCGCGCCTTTGCCGAGATGAAATCGAGCACGTAACCCTTCTCGAGCCCGGAGCGGTCGATCGCCTGCAGCTTGCGGAAGCCCTCCTCGCCATTCCCGCTCGACCACCGGGAGGCCGAGACGTAAGCCTTCACGGCGGTGTCCACCTGGGCTCGCGCGCGAACGTCCGCGGGCCAGGCCTGTGAGGAAGGCCGCCGGCAGTCGCACATGGACCGCTCCAGACCCGCCAGTGAAGCGTCGAGATAGCGCCCGCCGGCGAGGGCGGTGACCTCGAAGCGGCGCGAAGCCTCGGCCCATCGCGTTCGGGTCGTGTCGGCGCAGCGGCTCCGGCTCTGCCGCAGCCCCGCCTCGAGCGGGGCGAGATCGGGCTCGGGAATGTCCACCCGGCTGCAGCCGGTCGCGGGGTTCGACTCCTCGGTGGAGGTCACCAGCTTGAGCCGCAGGAGCACCGCGGTCTCATCGTTGTGGTCCTGGAACCGCGTGAAGAGCACCTGCGGGACCTTTCCCAGACCTACGACCGCGCGACGGGCGTCCGGATGCAGGTGGGCGCGATAGAGGAGGAACCGCTCGAACATCGCCGCATGCGCCGGCGGGAGCGCGTGCGCCGAGGTGGTGGCGGATACCGCGATGCGGCCATTGGTCGAGACGCGCACCTCGGAGTCCCGCGAAGAGTCGGCCAGGACTTCCCGGCGCCCCGGGCGGATCTTGGTCGAGCGCATGCCGAAGAGCGTCTCCAGCTCCAGCACCGACGTGCCACGCGGGGGCTCGCCCGTGCCTTCGGGCCCCAGCCCGAGGCGGCTGGAGAGCTCGAGGTCGTTGAACGCCACGTAGGCGAAGAGGGACCAGTCGCTGTAGGTGCGCTCGGCCCGCCGCACGTTGAGGACCCGGTTCCGCTCGAAGTCGTACACCCAGATCTGCTCGGACTCGTGCACCTTGAAGGATCGATCACCGAGAATGACCAGCACCTCTGAGCGCGTCGAGTCCACCCTCATGCCTCCCTGGGCCTCGGGTCGCTGCGTCACGATCTTGATCGCCTGGTCGAAGATCAACACGGTGTCGTCCGCCCGCGCGAGGGGCGAGGCCAGGGTGGCCGGCAGAAGGGTGGCAAGCGTCGCCGCGATGCGGCGCGCGAAGAGCATGTCTTCCTCGCGGATAGAGACGGCCGCTGTCCGTGGGGCTCCTTCAAGCGCCGCGTCAAGAGGCGAGTGGGCCACGAGCATACACGCGACCGTCCTCGCCGCGCCGGTGCCATCTCTCCCGAACCGGTTGAAAGGGCCGTCACCGGTGCCCGGCCTCGTTCCCCGGCGCTGTGGCCTAGTGTAGTATCCCCCCCGCTCTGCCCCTCCAGGGCCGATCTCCCAATCCAACCTCGAGAGTGGTCATGAATGCATACCCGGATGTCTTCATCGTGGGGGCCGCGCGCACGCCGATCGGCAAGTTCCTTGGCGGGCTTGCATCCTTGAAGGCCCCGGAACTCGGGGCCATCGCGATCCGAGAAGCCATGAAGCGCGCCGGGGTGGCCGGCCATCAGGTCGACGAGGTCCTCATGGGCCACGTCATCCAGGCCGGACAGGGGCAGGCCCCGGCGCGACAGGCCCAGATCAAGGCCGGAATCGATCCCGCGGTCGGGGCGGTCACGATCAACAAGGTCTGCGGCTCGGGCCTCAAGGCGGTCATGATGGGCGCCCAGGCGATCAAGGCCGGCGACGCCCATTGCGTGGTCGCGGGCGGCCAGGAAAGCATGAGCACGGCGCCGCATTACCTGTTCTCGGGGCGCACCGGCCAGAAGCTCGGCGACACGGTCCTCAAGGACGGTGTGGTGATGGACGGGCTGTGGTGCTCGTTCAACGACTGCCACATGATCGAGCTGGCCCAGTACACCGCCGACAAGGCGGGTGTCACGCGACGGGAGATCGACGAGTTCTCCGCCCTGAGCCACCAAAAGGCCGCCGCCGCCTGGGCCGAGTGCCGCTTCTCCAAGGAGGTCGTGCCGGTCTCCATTCCGCAGCGCAGGGGCGATCCGGTGGTCGTCGCCCGCGACGAGGCGATCCGTCCCGAGGCCACGCCGGACGCGCTGGCGAGGCTGCCCGCGGTCACCCGTGACAATGGCGGAATGATCACGGCCGGCAACGCCCCGGGACTCAACGACGGAGGCGCCGCGGTAATACTGATGAGCGGGGAGCGGGTGAAGGCGACCGGGGCCAGGCCGCTGGCGCGCGTGGTCGGCTACGCCACCGGCGGAGGCGAGCCCAGGGACCTGTTCTTCGCCCCGATCGTGGCGGTCGAGAAGCTCATGAAACAGCTGGGCGTCACGATCGGCCATTTCGATCTCATCGAAGCCAACGAGGCGTTCGCTGTCCAGGCGGTGGCGGACGGCAAGGCGCTGGGCTGGGACTGGGACCGGGTCAACGTGAACGGCGGCGCCGTGGCGCTCGGCCATCCGATCGGAGCCTCGGGGGCGCGCGTGCTGGTCACGCTGCTTCACGCGCTCGAGCAGCAGGGAAAGAAGACCGGGCTCGCCACGCTGTGCCTGGGCGGCGGCAACGCGGTCGCGCTGGCGGTGGAGCGGGTGTGAGCGCCCAGGTGGCTCCCGCCCTCGCGGGCCCCTCGGCCGCCGTGACCCGGGTGGCCGTGGTGGGCGGCGGCGTGATGGGCAACGGCATCGCCCAGGTGTTTGCCACCAGCGGGTTCGACGTCGAGCTGATCGACGCGAAGCCCGAGTTCGTGGAGCGGGCGCTCGGAAACATTTCGAAGAGCCTCGAGCGGGTGTCGAGGAAGCATGACTGGCCCGCCGGGCGGGCCAGCGGGATCCTGTCCCGCATCCACGGCGGGACGTCGCTGGAGCCTGCGAAGACGTGCCCGGTCGTGGTCGAGGCGGTGAGCGAGGATTTCGCGCTCAAGAAGCGGATCTTCGAGCAGCTCGACGCTGCGGCTCCCGCCGGCGCAGTGCTCGCCACCAACACCTCCAGCATCTCGATCACCGAGATCGCCGCGGTCACGAAGCGCCCCGATCGCGTGATCGGAATGCACTTCATGAACCCGGTTCCGCTGATGCCGCTCGTGGAGGTGATCCGCGGGCTTGCGACCAGTGACGCGACCTGCGCGGTCGTGGCCGACCTGTGCCAGCGGCTGGGCAAGACCGCGGTCGAGGTCAACGACTACCCGGGCTTCGTGTCGAACCGCATCCTCATGCCGATGATCAACGAGGCGGTCTACTGCCTCATGGAAGGCGTCGCCTCGAAGGAGGCGATCGACGCGGTGATGAAGCTGGGCATGAACCACCCGCTCGGACCGCTGGCCCTTGCCGATCTCATCGGCCTCGACACCTGCCTCAGCATCATGGAGGTGCTGCACCAGGGACTCGGGGATTCGAAGTACCGCCCCTGCCCGTTGCTGCGCAAGATGGTCAAGGCGGGCACTCTCGGCCGCAAATGCGGCCGCGGCTTCTACGAGTACCCGGCGACGTAGGGGGCATGTCTCTGATCTCGATCGCTCCTGAGCCCTACGGGGAGCCGGTGTCGTGACCGTGCTCGACGCCGCCTCTGGACCGGCCTACGACCTCAGCGAGGATCAGCAGGCGGTCCGGCAGATGGTGCGCGAGTTCGCCGAGATCGAGATCCGACCGATCGCCGCCGCCATCGACGAATCCCACGAGTTCCCGCTCGAAAACGCCCGCAAGATGGGTGATCTGGGGCTCATGGGCATGTTCGTGCCCGACACCCACGGTGGCGCGGGGATGGACTACGTTTCTTACGTCATCGCCATCGAGGAGCTGTCGCGCGTCTGTGCCAGCCACGGAGTCATCGCTTCGGCCCACAACTCGCTGGTGTGCTATCCGATCATGGCCTACGGCAGCGAGGCACAGAAGCAGAAGTACCTCACGCGCCTGGCCCGGGGGGAATGGATCGGCGCCTATTGCCTCACCGAACCCAACGCGGGCAGCAACGCGGCCAACCAGCAGACCACCGCCACGCTCGAGGGCGACCATTTCGTGCTGAACGGCACCAAGCTGTTCGTCACCAACGCCGGCCCGTCGGACGTGCTCGTCGTCTACGCCGCCACCGACCGCTCGCTCGGGCCCAAGGGCATCTCGGCCTTCATCGTCGAGGCGAGCACGCCGGGGGTGGTCAAGGGCAAGAAGGAGAAGAAGCTCGGGATCCACGCCTCGGACACGCGCGAGATCGCGTTCACCAACGCCCGGGTGCCGAAAGAGAACCTGCTGGGCGATCTCCACCGCGGCTACTCCGTCGCGCTCGCGACGCTGGGGGGCGGGCGGATCGGAATCGCGGCCCAGGCTCTCGGCATCGCGCAGGCGGCGCTCGAAGCGGCCGTCAGATACGCCGGGGAGCGACGACAGTTCGACCGGCTGATCGGCGAGTTCGACGCCATTCGCGAGATGCTCGCCAACATGGCCGTCGAGGTGGACACCGCGCGGCTGCTGACGTATCAGGCGGCCTGGCTTCGCGACCAGGGGCGGTCGCACACCAGGGAGGCCTCGCTGGCCAAGTGGCACGCCTCCGAAGCCGCCACCCGGTGCGCCGACCTCGCGATCCAGGTGCATGGGGGTTACGGGTACCTGAGCGAATTCGGCGTCGAGCGCCTGTGGCGCGACGCACGCATCACCGAGATCTACGAAGGCACGACCGAAGTCCAGAAAATGGTGGTCGCGGCGCAGCTCCTCAGGGAGAACGCCCTGACCACGTCATCCTGACAGGGAGGACCGCATGACCCGTCCGGTGCGCCCGGTGGCACTCGTCATCCTGACCGCCTGCATGATCTATCCCGGTGTCACGATGCTGTTCCAGGGTGTCTACCCGCTGGTGGCCGGCGAGTTCTTCAACCTGGTCGGCGACACCGGTTCCTGGGCAGGCTTCCTGGGCAGGTTCGGCGTCCCTCCACTCGTCGTCGACATGCTGAAGGCGCTGCTGGGCCTGGGGTGGGTCGCGGGCGTGCTCGGCCTGTGGGCCGGCGACCGCAAGGCCTATCCGGTGGCGCTGGGCGCCGCCGCGCTCACGCTGCTCTATCCCGGTGGCGGGATGGTGATGGCCGCGCTCGCGCTCGTGTGCCTGCTGTTCTTCCGGGAGAAGAGGGAAGAAGTTCCGGCGTAGTCGGATTTTCGAATCGATGGAATCCGCATGAACTTCGATCTCTGCGAAGAGCAGATCCTGATCCGCGACGCGGTGCGGGATCTGTGCGAGCGCGAGTTCGCCGCGCACGCCGAGCGCTGGGACCGCGAGGCGATCGTCCCGCGCGAGGCGCTCTCGGTCCTCGCCGAGCACGGTTTCCTCGGCATGGCGATTCCCGAGGCGTGGGGTGGGGTCGGCTACGACTCGCGAACCGTAGCTCTGGTGATCGAGGAGATCGCTCGGGTGTCGGCGGCTCTCGCGATCATGATCTCGGTGCACAATTCAGTGGGTGCCGTGCCCGTGTTGCGTTTCGGCACCGACGAGCAGAAAAGGCGCTTCCTGCCGCGGCTGGTGTCGCGGGAGCTGAGCGCCTTCTCGATCTCCGAGCCCGGGGCCGGGTCCGACGCGGGCCATCTCCAGGCGACGGCCGTGCGCCGGGACGGACACTATGTCCTCAACGGCAGCAAGAACTGGGTGACGAACGGCGAACAGGCCGGGATCTACCTGGTCTTCGCGCGCACCGACAAGATTGCCGGCAACCGCGGCGTCTCGGCGTTCATCGTCGAGCGCGGGGCGCCCGGTCTCATGGTCGGGCGGGCCGAAGACAAGATGGGGTTGCGCGGCTCCGACACCGTCTCGCTCTCGCTCCAGGACCTCGAGGTGCCGATCGAGAATCGGCTCGGCGCGGAGGGTGACGGCTTCAGGATCGCACTGAGCGCGTTGGACGCGGGCCGCATCGGCGTGGCTGCGCAGTCGCTCGGAGTGATGAGGGCGGCCTTCGAAGAGTCCGTGAAGTACGCGCAGCAGCGACGTGCCTTCGGAAAGCCGCTCTCGGGCATTCAGTCGATCCAGTTCAAGCTGGCCGAGATGGAGCGGCGCATCCAGTGCGCGCGGCTGCTCATCCGGCGCGCGGCGTGGCTCAAGGACTCGGACCAGCCGTTCTCGCGTGAAGCCTCGATGGCCAAGCTCTACGCCAGCGAGGCCGCCACCTGGGTGACCCACCAGGCGATCCAGGTGCATGGCGGGTACGGTTACGTGAAGGAGTACCCGGTCGAGCGTTTCTACCGAGACGCCCGGGTGATGGAGATCTACGAGGGGACCAGCGAGATCCAGCGGCTGGTGATCGCGCGGTCGCTGCTCAGGGACGGCGTCAGATGATCTGATTGCACCCTTCTGACGACGGCGTCGGCTTTCCTGCTCGCGTCGACGGGTGGTCGCCCCCACACCCACACGTCGTTCCCGGACTGCGGGTCAATGCGTGGCCGCCGTCGCGACCTGCGCGCAACACCACGCGTAGAGCGCGTCGTAGACCGGCAGCTCGGCCTCGAGCTGCGCATGGTCGTCAGCGTAGACCATGCCGAACCCCCGGGCGATGGCTTCGAGCCCGCGGGATTCGGGGGTGAGGTCCTTATCCGCCGTGTCCGCGCCGCGCACGATACGGGCGAGGTGTCGCAGCCCCGGATCGTCGAGCTGGTAGCGGTGGAGAATGGCGTCGAAGCTGCATTCCGCCCCGTGGTGGCCGAGCTCGACTTCCGGCACGTCGTAGGGAATGGCGCCCTGCCGCTCGGCGACCGCATGGACTTGGTCCGCGGGAACGTACAGGAACTCGGCGTCGTGATCGACGAAACGCCGGATCAGCCAGGGGCAGGCGACCCGATCCACTTTGGGGCGCTCGCGGGTGACCCACTTCATGACAGCCTCCTCGGGAGGTCGTGAGAGTCGAAGGACCGGGCGAGCATGAGCCCGCCGCGCGTGTTCTGGTAGAATCCTCGCCCGTTCATCCGGCCAGCACAACCGTTTCCCTCGTCTGCCTGAAAGTCGCCCGCATGTCGAAAGTCGCCGTTCTCAGAACCTCCCCCGAGACCGTCGTCGAGGACTACGGGCGTCTGATGGACCTCGCCGGCTACCGCCAGGCGCTCCCGTTCACGGTCCCGACCTGTCTGCGGATCAACATCTCGTGGCACGTCTACATGCCGGCGTGCTCGACGACCCCGTGGCAGATGCACGGCGTGATCCAGAAGCTCCAGAGCGACGGCTACGACGTGGCCCGCGACCTGATCGCGGCCCAGAACGATACGGTGGTGGTGAGCTGCCGACAGGGGACGGTCGCCAACCACTTGCAGCCGGTCCTGGACCGCTACCAGGTCCCGATCCAGTACCTGAGCGAGCCGCCCACCGAGTGGATCCGCTACCAGCCCAAGTCCCCGATGCTGGTGCTCGACCGGGTCTTCGAGAAGATCGGCATCCAGATCCCGAGGCTGCTGATGGGAAAGAGCGTCATCCACCTGCCCACCGTGAAGACCCACGTGTTCACCGGCACCACCGGGGCGATGAAGAACGCCTTCGGTGGGCTCCTCAACCTCAACCGCCACTGGACCCACTCGGTCATCCACGAAACGCTCGTGGACCTGCTGCGGATCCAGAAGGAGATCCACCCCGGCATCTTCGCCGTGATGGACGGCACCATCGCCGGCGAAGGGCCCGGCCCCCGGGCGATGCGCCCGCACGTCAAGAACTACATCCTGGCCTCGAGCGACTGTGTGGCGATCGACGCCGTCGCCGCGAAGCTCATGGGCTTCGATCCCATGCAGGATCTCAAATACATCCGCCTCGCCCACGAGCACGGGCTGGGGGTGGGCAACCCGAGCGAGATCGAGATGGTGGGCGACGACGTCCGCAACGTGAGCTTCGGGTGGCGGGGAAGCCTCGAGGAGAACACCTTCGCCTCCTGGGGGCAGAAGCTCATCTACTGGGGGCCCCTGAAGCCGCTCGAGAACCTGCTGCTGCGTTCGCCGATCGTGCCGTGGAGCTATCTGGCGTCGCGCGCCTACCACGATGGGTACTGGTACCCGAGTCACGGGAAGCCCCGGGTGCGGGAGATCATGAAGACCGGCTGGGGCGAGCTGTTCCAGAGCTACGGGAGCGGGAAGCGGCTGGGGAAGGTCTGTTGATGCCGCCTGCCTGCGGGGGGATACTGCCGCGCGTCTCGACGCCCCTGGTAGAACCGCCCCTCGGAGCACCGAGGCCGTGGAGATCCACCTCACCTTGGAGTCCGCCGACCCCGCCGTGTGGCCGGGCGGGGTCGTGCGAGAGAGGCCCGCCGCGCCAAACGCTGGCAGGGTCGCCGAGCCGCGGCTGCTCGATCGCGTGCGCGCGGCCGTTCGCGTCCGGCACTACAGTCGCCGCACCGAGAAAGCGTACGTCGGTTGGATCCGCCGCTTCATCCTGTTTCACGGCATGCGACACCCGGA
>Ga0247727_10017864_pt1 | contig 11233 bp, 7 predicted proteins | sample WisWelCaveWW1625_FD_202498 | JGI IMG/M metagenome (GOLD analysis project Ga0247727, IMG submission 202498) | Biofilm microbial communities from Wishing Well Cave, Virginia, United States - WW16-25 | ecosystem: Environmental > Aquatic > Deep subsurface > Groundwater > Cave microbial mat | place...
CCGCCACTGCCGGCATCACAACCAATCTACCAGGGCGATCTACCAGGGCGTTGACTTCGGTCCCCAGCCGGACCTAAGATCACGCCAGGGAGAGTTCACCGGGATGAGCCACTGGATGCCGGCGCCGCCCTCCAGCGACGAAGCAGCCCGCCGGGAAACTCTCGATCGCTACCGGATCCTGGATACGCCCCCGGAGCCGGAGTTCGACGACGTGGTCCGCATCGCCGCCGCCGTCTGCGGGGCGCCCTTGGCCTTGATCAGCCTGGTCGACCGCGACCGGCTGTGGTTCAAGTCCCGAGCCGGCTGGAACGAGACCGAGACGGCGCGCGAGGCGTCGCTGTGCGCCGAGGCGATTCTGGGGCCGGACCTGCTGGTAGTCCCCGACGCTGGCGCCGACCCGCGATTCGCCGCTCACCCGCTGGTCGCCGGCGAGCCCAGGGTCCGCTTCTATGCCGGAGCGCCGCTGGTCAGCCCGGAAGGGGTGGCGGTGGGAACGCTGTGCGTGCTCGATCGGGCGCCGCACCAGCTCCGGCCGGACCAGGCCGAAGCGCTGCGAGCTCTGGCCCGCCAGGTAGTCCGGCAACTGGAGCTGCGGCGCCACCTGAGCGCGCTCGAGCAGACGGTAGTCGATCGCCGCCGGACCGAAGAGCGCCTCGCCGCCCACCAGGCCATCACCCGCGTGCTGGCCGAGTCGGAGACCCTGGCCCAGGCCACGCCCAAGATCCTGGAGAACATCTGCCGCAACCTGGGGTGGGAGCACGGCGCGGTCTGGAGCGTCGACCGGGACGCCAATGTCCTCCGCTGCCTGGAAATCTGGCATGCTCCCGAGGTCCAGTTCACCGAATTCGAGGCCATCAGTCGCCAGACCCGGTTCCCGCCGGGGATCGGGTTGCCCGGGCGGGTCTGGTCCTCCCGGCGGCCAGTCTGGATTCTCGACGTGCTCCAGGACAGTAATTTTCCGCGCGGCCCCATCGCCGCCCGCGAAGGACTCCATGGGGCCTGCGGGTTCCCGATCCTGCTGGGCGGGGAGGCCCTGGGGGTGATGGAGTTCTTCAGCCGCCAGATTCGGGAGCCGGACCAGGCCCTGCTTCAGATGATGGGCGCCATCGGCAGCCAGATCGGCCAGTTCATCGAGCGCAAACAGGCCGAGGACGCGCTGCGGGACAGCGAAGAGAGGTTTCGCAGCCTGTTCGAAGAGGCGCCGCTGGCTTATCACGAGATTGATAGCGCGGGGATCGTGCGGCGCGTCAACCGCGCCGAATGCGACCTGTTCGGGCTGGCGCCGTCGGAAATCCGCGGCCGGCCCATCTGGGACTTTGTTTCGCCCAAGGAGCGTAAGGCGGCCCGCGAGGCGGTGCGGCGCAAGATCTCGCGGGAGCAACCCATCCGCCCCTTTCAGCGCGAGTATCTCTGTGCCGACGGGGCCCTCCACACCCTGGAGATCCACGAAAGCCTGATCGAGGACAACAAGAGCGCCGTGCTCGGCATCCGCTCGGCCATGCTGGACGTGACCGAGCAGAAGCGGGCCCAGGAGGAGATGGATCGCTTCTTCACCTTATCGCTGGAGATGCTCTGCATCGCCGACCTGCGCGGCTACTTCCGGCGTCTGAATCCGGCCTGGGAAAAGGTGCTCGGCTTCAGCAGCGAGGAGCTGCTGGCCCAACCGTTCATGGATTTCGTGCATCCCGAGGACCGGGCATCGACCCTGGCGGAGATAGCCAAGCAAGGTTCCGGCGTGGACACGATCGCTTTCGAGAACCGGTATCGCTGCCGCGACGGCTCTTACCGGTGGCTTCTTTGGAAGTCGACCCCCTTGGTCGAGCAGGGACTGATGTACGCCGTGGCCCGCGACATCACCGAGAGGAAGCAGGCCGAGCAGGACCTCAGACGCTACGCGCAGGACCTGGAGGTCGCGCGGGCGCGGCTCGCCCAAGCCGTCCAGGAGCTGGAGATCGCCAAGGCCCGGGCCGAGGAAGCCACCCGCGCCAAGAGCCAGTTCCTGGCCAACATGAGCCACGAGATCCGCACCCCGATGAACGCCATCATCGGGATGGCCGAGCTGGCGCTGGACACGCCGTTGACCCGCGAGCAGCGGGAATACCTGGGCGCGGTGAAGGAGTCCGGGAACAATCTGCTGAATCTGCTCAACGACATCCTGGATCTCTCGAAGGTCGAGGCCAGAAAGCTCGAGCTGGACCGGATCGGCTTTCCACTGCGCGACACCCTGGAGGAGACGCTGAAGGTGCTGGCCCTGCGGGCCCAGCAAAAGCGCCTCGAGCTGGCCTGCCAGATTCGGCCCGAAACGCCGGACGCGCTGCTGGGGGACCCGGGGCGGCTGCGGCAGATCATCGTGAACCTGGTGGGCAACGCCATCAAGTTCACCAATCGCGGCGAAGTGGTGATTTGCGTCGAGCCGGAGTCGCGCAACACCGAGCAGGTCTGCCTGCACTTCGCCGTGATCGATACCGGCATCGGCGTGCCGGCCGACAAACGCGAGGTCATCTTCGAAGCCTTCGCCCAGGCCGACACCTCGACCACGCGCCAGTACGGCGGGACCGGGCTGGGGCTGGCCATCTCCTCGCAGATGGTAGGGCTGATGGGTGGAAGGATCTGGCTGGTCAGCGAGGAGGGCCGAGGGAGCGCCTTCCACTTCACGGCGCGGTTCGGCCTGCAGGCAGGCCCGGGGACGCTCGGGGCGCGGATCGCCCCAGAGGCCCTGCGGGACCTGCCGGTTTTGGTGGTCGACGACAACGCCACCAATCGGCGCATCCTGGAGGAGATTCTCACTCACTGGCGAATGCGGCCAGCGCTGGCGGTCGGCGGCTGGTCGGCGCTGGACGCGCTGGAACGCGCCAAGCGGGCCTCGCGGCCCTTCCGCTTGGCCCTGATCGACGGCCACATGCCCGACCTGGACGGCTTCGATCTGGCCGAGAAGATCCACCGCCGGCCGGACTTGGCCGATACCACTATGATCCTGCTGACCTCGGCCGGCCAGCCGGGCGACGTGGCACGCTGCCGGGAACTGGGGATCTCCGCCTACCTGACCAAGCCGGTCAAGCAGTCGGACCTGTTCGACGCCATCGTAACCGCCCTCAGCGCCCGGGAAGCGCAGCCGCTTCCGCAGCCCCGACGCGCTCCGCGGCGGCGGGCGGCCCGGCCGTTGCGAATCCTGCTGGCCGAGGATAACGTCCTGAACCAGACAGTCGCCGTTCGAATGCTCGAAAAGCGAGGGCATCGGGTCGCCGTCGCCGCCAACGGCAAGGAAGCGCTAGCCCGGCTCGGGAAGACCCGATTCGATCTGGTCCTGATGGATCTGCAGATGCCGGTCATGGGCGGATTCGAGGCCACCGCGGCGATCCGCAAGAAGGAGCAATCGGCGGGCGGGCGCTTGCCCATCGTCGCTCTGACCGCCGACGTGATGAAAGGCGACCGGGAACGCTGTTTCCAGGCCGGGATGGATGCGTATCTAGCCAAGCCAATCCAAGCCGAGGAGCTTTTCCAAACCGTCGAAAGGTTGGCTGCGGCGACCGAGCCATCCGGCCGGGCGGCTCCCGGCGCCCCGTCCTCGGCGAAGCGCGCCCGCCTTAAGGTCTTGCCAATAGATAGCGGCGTTTCGGCGGAGCCTCTTGACCAGTCGGGCCTCCTGGCCAGGCTCGACGGGGACCGGAAGCTGGCTCGCGAGCTGATCGGGCTGTTCCTGGCCGACTCGACCAAGCTGATGGCGCAAATCCGCCGGGCCGCCAGCAGCGGCGACGGGGAGCGCTTGCGCCGCGCCGCCCACGCTCTGAAAGGTCCGCTGGGGCACCTGGCCGCGCAGCCCGCCTACGAAGCCGCGTCGCGCCTCGAGAATCTGGCGCGGGCGGGCAAGCAGGCCGGCGTCCCCCAGGCGCGCGCGGCGCTGGTGTCGGAATTGACGCGCCTGAGACAAGCTCTGCGAGCCGCGCGCGAGGGGATGGCTCCGCCCCGGCGAAGCCCAAGGAGAAAACCATGAAGAAAATCCTGGTCGTCGAAGACGATCGAACCACGCGCCATCTGCTCAGCCGGGTGCTCAAGAAGGCTGGATTCTCCGTGGCCACGGCGCCCGACGGCGCGCAAGGCCTGCGGCGTCTCCGAAGCGAGACCTTCCATCTGGTCCTGCTCGACATCTGGATGCCGCGGATGAACGGGCTGGAGCTGCTGGCCCATCTGCGGAACCAACGAACGCGCCCCAAGGCCGTGGTGATGACCTCCGATAACACGCCGGAGACGGTCTTGCGAGCCATCCGCGAGCAGGCCTATCACTACATCACCAAGCCGCTCGATCCGAAGGCAGTGATCGCCCTGGTGACCGAGGCGCTGGCCGCTTCCCCGGTCCCGCCGATCGAGGTGATTTCGGCCCGTCCCGACTGGGTCGAGCTGCTGGTACCCTGCGAGATGAGCGCCGCCGACCGCCTCCAGAGCTTTCTGGCGCGGCTGGATGCCGATCTGCCGGCCGACCTGCGCGATTCGGTCGGCCAGGTCTTCCACGAAATGCTGGTGAACGCCATCGAGTGGGGAGGAAAACTGGATCCCAACCGCAAGGTCCGCATCGCCTATGTCCGCGCCCGGCGCATGGTGCTCTATCGGATCGCCGACCCCGGGACGGGCTTCCAGGTCGAGGATCTGACCCACGCCGCCGTTAGTTACGCCCCGGATCAACTCCTGAATCACCTCGGTCATCGCCAAAAGAAGGGTTTGCGGCCCGGAGGGTTCGGGATCCTGATGGCCCGGGCCATGGCCGACGAGCTCATCTACAACGAGCGGCACAACGAAGTCCTGTTCGTGAAGTACCTGGGCTGATCTTATTTCTTCAAATGCTGGTCGAACCACTCGATGGCCTGGTTGACCTCCGGCAGCGAGAAGAACCGGCGGTGAACGCAGAGCGGCCACGATCCAGGCCGGAAGGTTCTTGAACTATGGCACCTAGTGCTATAGAATGGATTAAGGCGCACTGTGCGAATCTTCAAATCCAGGTGGTTTCAACGCTTTGCCAGGAAGGAAGGGATTGCGGATGCGGTCTTGCGTGAGGCTGTTGCTCGGGCCGAAAAGAGCCAGATCGACGCCGACCTTGGCGGTGAGGTCATTAAACAGCGGATCGCCAGGCCAGGGCAGGGAAGATCGAAAGGCTACCGGACCATCATCCTTTTCCGGCGCGGAGCCAAGGCATTCTTCATGTACGGGTTCGCCAAAAGCCAGCGGGCGAACATCGATGACGATGAGAAAGAACAGTTCAAGGAAGCCGCGAAGCACGTGCTGGCGTTGACGGAGAAGCAGCTCGCGGAGCTGTTGAAGAGTGGCGATTTAATGGAGGTGAAAAGCGAATGAGCAAAAAGTATCGAAGTGGTGCGATGGCGGCCATCCATGAAACCATGGAGGCCTTGCACGATGTTGGGGCCATCGACAAACAGACGATGAGGCGTTTCGATGGTGCCTGCCTTACGCCGATCCGGCCATTGAAGCCTGAGGAGATCAAGGCGATCCGGGAGAGAGAACACGTCAGCCAAACCGTTTTCGCCAACTATCTCAACGTGACGACCAGCTTGGTCAGCAAGTGGGAGCGCGGCGACAAGCGGCCTTCTGGGGCCTCGCTCAAGCTGCTATCGCTGGTCGAGAAGAATGGGCTTGCCACCGTTGCATAATCGTGAAGTACCTGGGCTGATCTTATTTCTTCAAATGCTGGTCGAACCACTCGATGGCCAGCCGCGTGGCCTCCACCCGAGCCTCCCGGTAGACGCCGTAATGCGTGATCCCCTTGATCTCGACCAGCTTCTTGGGACCTCGCGCGCGCTGGTGGGCTTTCCCGGCGTGGTCTTCGTTCCGGAACAGCTCTTCCTTCTCGGCGGTGATGAAGAGCATGGCGCAGTAAGGAGCCTTGTCGGCATCCTCGACCGGGGCGTAGAGCATCAATTTTTCGCGAACCGGCCCGCCCTGCAAGTTGCCTATCACGCGGGCCCGAGGCGCCGGGTAGCCGATCTGGCCGCGGGTTCGCTTGGTGGCCTCCTCAGAGGCCAGCTTGCGCCCGTCTTCGCCGGCCAGCGCGATGCGGGAATCCAGGGCCGGTACTTGGCTGACGGTGGCCTTCACGCGCGCGTCCCGGGCCGCGGCCCACACCACGTGGCCGCCGGAATAACTGGTGCCCCATAATCCGATGCGCGCGGTGTCGCTCTGCGGCTCGGCTTGCACCCAGTGGATGGCGTTCAACAGGTCCTGAGTCATGTCCAGGGGATCGACCACCTCCCGAACCTCCTGCACCTCCGCCTGGAAGCGGTTGTTGGGCCGCTCGGCCGGGGCTGGTCCGGTCAGGATGAGCCGGGAATCGCTGCCCCCCCATCCCCGGTAGTCGAAGGCCAGCACGAGATAGCCCGCGCGGGCGAAGTCGACGGCCACGGTGCGCAACTGAGCCGCCGTTCCGCCCCAGCCGTGACACGCGATGATGGTGGGCAGCTTCTTGCCGGCCGCCGACTTCACCGAGAACAATTCCGCCGACATGCGGGTCCCTTCGCTCAGGATGTCAGCTCGGCGCCACTCGACGTCGTCGGGCGGCGTGTAGGGAACAGTCCGCGTCTGGGAAAATAGAGACGCGGCCGCCATCAACAGCAGACCAAACAGCCGTAGCTGGAATCTCATAACGGACTCAGTATAGCCTGAGAAAAAACCCAGGTCTCACGCCAAAACGCCAAGCCCGCCAAGAAAAACCTCTTTGTCTGCTTTGCGTTCTTTGCGCCTTTGTGCGAAATGCTCGGCCGCGCGCCCAGGCTTGCGCTCCCCCGGCCGCCTGTAGTACTCTGCTGTTCATGAGACGACGAACCTTCTTTGGCAGCGCATTCGCCGGACTGGGCGCCCTCGCCGCCGCCCGGCCGCCCGAAGTCAAGCCTGGCGACATCCCCCTGCGGATCTTCGGCAAGACCGGAGTCAAGCTGACTGTGATCGGCCAGGCCGGCGGGCGTTTTCCGCTACTGGCCGGCAAAGAGGAAGGGGTGGCCCTCGTCCGCCGCGCCTACGAGCTCGGCGTCAACTACTTCGATAACGCCCACGGCTACTGGGACGGGCGGTCGGAGGAGGTCTACGGCGAGGCGCTGGCCCCGGTCCGCAAGAAGGTGTTCCTGACGACCAAGTCCACCCGCCGCACGCGCCAGGAAGCGGAGGCGGAGCTGCACTTATCGCTGAGGCGCCTGAAGACCGACTATGTCGACCTGTGGCAGATCCACGCGGTGAGCGAGATGGACGAGGTCGACAAGATCTTCGCCCCCGGCGGCGCCATCGAGGCCTTTGAGGCCGCCAAGAAGGCGGGCAAGTGCCGCTTTATCGGGTTCACCGGACACCGGGACCCGCACGTTCACCTGGCCATGCTCCGCGCCTACGACCGCTACGACACGATCCTGATGCCCCTGCACGCGGCCGACCCGGCCTACCTGAGCTTCGAGAAGCTGGTTCTGCCGGTGGCGGTCGAGCGCGGCCTGGGGATCCAGGGGATGAAGAACTTCGCCAATGCCCGCCTGCTGGCCACCCTCAGCGCACGCGATTGCCTCTCCTACGTATTGAGCCTGCCCATCCACTGCACCGCGATCGGCTGCACGACGCTCGGGCAACTGGAGGACGATATCCGCGTCGCGCAGCGGTTCCAGGCGCTTGCCGCTGCCCAGATGGACGCCCTGCGCGCCCGCGCCGCCAAGCTGAAAGGCCCGGGCCTCGAGGACTGGAAGCGGAATATCGAGAAGGCTTAAGGGCCTGTCACGAAATAACTATCGCAACCGCTCCCTCACGGTCGCGGCTCGGATGCGCTTTCTGAGCCGCGCGCGTAAGCAAGCGGATGCGGCATCTGGCACATTTATTTCGTGACAGGCCCTAAGAAGTTTTTCTTGGCGGCCTTGGCGTCTTCGCGTGAAACCTGGGTTTTTTCTCAGCTTCTGACACTGACGCGCTGAAACTCCCCTCCTCACACCGGACGCGCCGTCTGTCGATCCTGCGTCCAGGCTCTTTGCGGCGCCGGCAGCAGGCGGTCGGCCTCGATCGGCGCGACGCCCTCGGTCTCCTCGGCGTCGATGCCCTTGGCGGTAATGAAGTGGCGCCCATTATCGGTGCGTCCGATCCACTGGCTTTCCTTCAGATACCAGAGGCTGAATTCCAGGTGCTCGCGCGGGCAGGCCAGCATCTCTTCGATCTCCTTGATGGTCATGCCCGGCTGGTCGGGCTCGTGCATCCGCTTGGTGGCCAATAGCGAGAGCACGCCGCGGCGGACCCTCTTCTCCCCTTCCCTGCCCCGGGCGGCCTTCGGTTGATCGAAAATTTTCCACCAGCGGCGGCGGGCCGCGCCGTGCTCGACGTCGTAAGCGGCTCGGCGCTCCGGATCGTTCAAAGTCTGGTAAGCGTTCATCAACTGCTTGAAGGCTTCCTCGTCGCCGCTGTCCTTGTTGTCTGGATGAAAGCGATGCGCCAGCATCCGGTAGACGCGATGGATCGTCTCTCCGTCCGCGTTGGGGCTCACCTGCAGGACCTCGTAAAAGTCTACGAAGGAGTCGCGAATCGGGTTCTTCCCGGCCTCCTCGCGAAACTCGGGGCGCGCTCGGAAGCCCGCGGCCTCGAAGGTGAGTCCCACGCGGTAGAGGCCCCCCGGCCGTAACGCGCAGGCCACGACGCGGGCTCGCGCCTGCTGCATCTTCCCAGGGTCGCCGCCGGCGCGGCTAGTCACGACGACCTCGGCCGCGGCCGGCAGCGGCGCTCGCGTCTCCACGCCGATGCCCGTGTCGCTGAAGTCGATCAGCTTGGCAGCCGCCTCGCGCGTCTCTCCGGTTTGATCCTGGTACTCGATTCGAACCTCTACGCCTGGATTCGGCTTCTTGCGAGCCCGCTTCCGACGCTCCTCCGTCGCCGTGGTCATAAGCTTTTCTCCGAAACTGCCGGTGGATCCCCACAGTCATATCGGACTGTTGCCACCTCAGGATGAAGATAAGCCATCGACCGAGCCGGAAACAATGGTACATCGCTCACTTTTTAGAGTGTTACTGCAGTTTCAGGTTGTAAGGTGTAAGCCTGCCGGGATGGTACTATTGCCGGCCGGCCGAAGTACGACTGCTTCATTGGCAGCCGCCCACCTTTCCCCTCATACTGTCCTCAGGACGTGAATTCGATGCCAACCTCAACCGGAGAGCGACGCCGTCAAAACCGCTTGGGCAATTGCTTCCCGCAAGGCTTGACCATCGCCTACCCGGGTCAACGACGGATGATTCCGTCCAAGTTCATCGACGCCGGCGAAGGCGGCCTGGGCGTGAAAATGCTCGCGCCGCTGGCCATCGGCGCTTTGGTCTCGGTGGCCGGAGAACTTCATGGCGACTACTGCCTGGGCTTGAGGGGCTCGGCGCGCGTGGCTCACTGCCTGTGCACCGAGCAGGGAACCTTCCGAATCGGCCTGTCCTTCGAGAAGATCAGCTATTGGGGACTCCACTGCCAGCACGATGCCCGCGCGCTGGAGTCAGAAACCCCTGCCGAGCTGGTCTTCGAGGATTAAACCGAGCCGCGACCGTAAGGACCTGCTACCGGCTCCCGATCGCGATCCGCGAATCATCCTGCCTCGCCCCGCCCGCCACCACCGACAGCTTGGCGATTCCCGGCGCCGCGTTGAGCGGAATCACGAAGTTGATCTGGTTGACCGTATACAGGCCCGGCGCGTAGAAGCTCCCCAATACCTCCACTCCTTCATCATTGATACCCACGACCGGCCGCACCACCGTCTCCACCGCCGGCGTCGGGCCGGCCTCATTGGTCCCTACCGGCCGGGCCAGCGAGCCCAGTCCGGTCAGAAACAGCAGCACCACGCGGCCCGGCCCGGTCGGATTGGCTGGAGTGATCAAGCTGAAGTCCGGGTGCAGCGCCGCGGCAAACCGGCCTCCCTCCACATCGACTTCGAAGATAGCCGGTTCGACCGCCAGTATCCGGACCCCGGTGAAAGTCGCGCTCGACCCGTTGTTGTGGATCACGACGGTCGCCGTGCCGGGGGCGGACAGACCGAAGGGAACCTGAAGGTTGATCTGGTCCTGGCCGGCACGGCTGGCCAGCGAGATAACCGGCGCGTCGACGCCCTCCACCACCACGCGGATGCCGCGCAGCGTGGTCGGGAACGGCGCCCGGTCGGCGGTCACCACGCCGCTGACGCCATCCATCAAGGCCGGGCCGAAGATGGTCCCCAAACCGCCCGGGACCCATCCGGGCCGGAAGTTGGCGCCGTTGACGAACCCCGTCGCCGCCGCCATCGGAACCCGCCCGACCGTCGAGAAGGTGAAGGTGATGCTGCGGCCGATGGCGGTCGCCACGACGGTAATGGGCCCCAGATCGGACCCGGCCTGCAGCCGCGTCGAGGCCCGCCCCTGGGCGTCAGTCTGGACCCGCGGGGGCGTCAAGCTGCCGGACCCCGAGGTCACGCTAAAGACAACCTCCACCCCGGGCGCGCCGATCCCGTTCGCGTCCTGAATCTCCACCACCAGCGGCTGCGGCGACAACTGCCCCAGGACCACCATCTGGTTGTTGCCCGAAGCCACCGCTAGCCGCGTCGGAATCACGTTCACCGAGAGGTTGAAGGTCACGCTCAGACTGCCCGAGGCGGCGGTGACCGTGAACGCGCCGGCGCGGCTGCCGAGTCGTACCAGTACCGATGACTGGCCGCTGAAATCGGTGGTGTCGAAGACGTTCTCCAAGGTCCCCGCGCCCGCCGGGCTTACATTCCACACCACTCGTTGACCAGGGATGCCGTTGCCGCAGGCATCGACGAGCTGGACGCGCAAGGCTTGGCCTGGGCCGTCCAACCGCAGGCCCGGGTTTCCGCTCTGGCCGTCTCCCTGGCGCCTGAACATCTGGGAAGGCGGTCCTGGGGAGGTCACGAAGCCGAGGGCGGCCGAGGGCATCCCCGGAGCCATGAGGGTGGCGCGGATCGCGCCGGCGCCCACAAAGCAGCCGAAGGTAATCGAGGTGGTGGCCCCGCCGCTGGGGCTGGTTACCGCGGTGACGGGGTTAAAGGCGACATCCTGGGCGGATGTAAACAGGACCCCAACCTCCGGGGCCGGCATTCCGTTGGCCCGGCTGGCCCGCACCACGACGGCGTCCGGGACGGTCTGCCGCACCGCGACCATCAGGGTGGCTTCCGTTTCCAGGGTCACCGAGGTGGGCAGATCCCCGGCGCTGGGGACGATGGTGGCGCGGAAGGCCTCGGTCAACGTGCGCCCCA
>Ga0247727_10017865_pt1 | contig 11232 bp, 8 predicted proteins | sample WisWelCaveWW1625_FD_202498 | JGI IMG/M metagenome (GOLD analysis project Ga0247727, IMG submission 202498) | Biofilm microbial communities from Wishing Well Cave, Virginia, United States - WW16-25 | ecosystem: Environmental > Aquatic > Deep subsurface > Groundwater > Cave microbial mat | place...
CAATCTCACCTACGCCTGGCTAGGAGCCTGTCGGATAGTAACTTTTCGCTGGGGCGCAGGATCTGCGACCATTTGCGCCGCCCTCGGTCCAAAAATCTCCTCACTGTATGCCCGCGAATACACCTGGGGTTTTCCCTGATCTGCAGCCTCGCATATGGCCGCGCCTCCTTCACCTTGTCACACAGACGATGAGGGACAGGCTCCTAGTCGGCTCTTTCTGCCCATACTTGAAAGTGTACGCGCGAATGGCTGCGAATCACGGCATTCCCGGTCCTAGAGAGCATTATTCATGCCGATTTGCCGAGAAATGGCAGAGTGGCGCGCGACAAGCGCGAGGAGCGAGACTCGCGTGACGTGTGAGACGGGCGCCGGTTCGAGGTACGAAGTTCGAGTATTCTGGAACTTCTAACCCAGAACTTCGAACTTCCTGTCTGGCCAATCGCGCTTTTCCCGCTCGTCGCGCGTGAGTCAGGCGAGGGCGATTGCGACCCAGAACTTCACGACGATCCACAGGACCGTTGCAATGGCAAGGAACAGAAGCACGACGGTCCCACCGATGATGCCGGCCACATAAAGTCTGGCCTGCTGCGTTTCCCGGTACGGTTGAGTCGCAGCACGCCGCAGCAACTCTGCATTTCGCGCGTGACCCCGAAACCAGATGGAGAAGAGATGCCGACAATGGGGATGGCGCCGACCGCCCCATTGATGAGGAGATTCAGGCTCATTCGTGCCATGACGATCTGCAGCAGTTGAAGCCGCTTGGCCAATACCAGTATGACAGTCCCGATGAGATTGGCCAGCATGTCACCGATTCCGAGGATCAGTCTAAGCAACGGATCGAGTCCCAAATAGATCGGCCGTCGTCACGATGGCTTCTCGTTTATTCTCCTTCGCCGAATACCCCGCAGCTTCCGGCCTTCGTAGCCGAAGTGGCTACTTCGGCGGAGTAGGCTGCTGCGGGGAGTTTCATTGACCATCCGGTTACCCTAAAGTAATCGAAAATATCACCGATAATGAGTAGCCAGCGACTTGCGTCATGCCGTCTGATCGGATCTGATCCCATCCAGCATGACGGCGGCGGCGTTGCTGCCTGTCCTGAAAGGATTGAACTCCCGATGAACGTGGATCAGGAGCAACCGGCCGAAATCAACGTACCAGTGGATATTTCTGCGGCTCTTCGCTGGGTAGATGACGATCGAGCGCTACTCGCTGAGCTAATCGAGATATTTCTTGAAGACTGCCCCCGACGACTGCATGAGCTCGAGCAGGCAGTGAAAGAAAGTAATGCGAATGGGGTCCGTCAGGCCGCGCATAGTTTAAAAGGCATGGTCGCAGGTTTTGACGCCAGACCGGCTCATGGGCTTGCGGCTGAGATGGAAGGCCTGGGTAAGGCCGGTGACCTGTCGAAGACTTCAGATCTCCTTCCAACGTTGCTGCTCGAATTCGCTCGCGTCATGAATTATCTCAAGGTGGCGAACTGGCGAGAAGCGAACTGAGAACGAATGACGGCCAGACGAAAGCACACGCGTCAAAGAAGGGATGAATAGATGACGAAGGTTGTAGTCGCGGATGATGACCGGATGTTCCGCAAAGCTGCAGAAACTACCCTGCGCCGGCAGGGATACGGAGTGGCCACCGCGTCTGATGGGGAGGAAGCCCTCCAACTCATCCGGTCTGAACGGCCTGATATTATCGTCCTTGATCTGATCATGCCTAAGCTCCAAGGATTCGACGTCCTCCGTATTCTGAAACAGGATACCCTCACATCAGCCATCCCGGTGATCGTATTAAGCAGCCTGACTCAGGAACAAGATAAACAGGAGGCGCTGGACCTCGGAGCGGTCGCATACTTCAACAAGGCCGCCTTCTCGCTCGGCGAACTTGTCAAGCAAGTCGAGAGCACACTCACCAAAGGACAAGAGCCATGCCCGAGTTGAAGGTCAGCAACGAAGAACTTCAATCGCTCCTAGTGGAACAGCTCGGAGTGATCGATCAAGTCGACTTTGACAGGGCGAGCACGCTCGCCCAACGGCTCAGAACTCCCCTCATTCATACGCTCGTCGAGCAAGGCCGCATCCCACAAGCGTTCTTACTGGACCAACTTGCCCGCAGTTGGAATGTCAGTTTCGTCGACCTGACCATCGGCCACGTGAAGGGGGACATCATCTGTACGATACAGGAAGCCTTCTCACGTAAAAATATCCTCGTTCCATTCGACCGCGATGGGGATCAGCTACACGTCGCCATGGCGGATCCTCGCGAACAAAAAGTCGTCAGTGAGATCGAACGCGTCACAGGACTGCGCGTCACTCCATTCCTTGCGACGGAAGCATCGATCAGAAGAGCGCAACTGTTGTACAAGAAAGAATTGCGAGAGATCCTAGACCGAGCGACCACGGAAAAGACAACCGACCTCACGTCGGCAAAACAGCAGGATGGAAACGAATCGACGATCGTGGACGCGGTCCAACGCCTCCTCCTTTACGCGGCTGTCACACGAGCGTCTGATATCCACATCGAGCCATTCGAACTTGAAACCGTCGTCCGTTACCGCGTAGACGGCGTGATGCGCGAAGTCTTTAGCCTCACGCCGTCGCTTCAGCTCCCTCTGGTCTCACGGATCAAAATTCTATCGGGCATGCGCATTGACGAGCGACGCACCCCGCAGGATGGTCGATTCGAAGCCAACCTCGACGGCTTTAAAATAGATCTCCGTGTCGCGTCAATTCCTACACAGTGGGGAGAAAAAGTCGTCCTCCGCATCCTGTCAAAGGACAATGTCATTATCGACTTGGAGGATCTGGGACTGGTGCCCCCCGATTATCAAATTATTCTCCGGAATATCATGAAACCATTTGGGATGGTGCTGATCACCGGACCGACCGGATCGGGCAAGTCCACGACGCTCTATGCCATGCTCATGCGGATCGGAACGGAGCGCCAAAACATTGTCAACATCTCGACCATTGAAGAACCCGTCGAATACTCGATTCCGAGGGTCAACCAGACCCAAGTCAATCATCAAGCAGGTGTCCAGTTTTCCACGGGTCTGAAAGCGCTGCTCCGCCAAGACCCCGACGTCATCATGGTCGGAGAGATCCGCGATAAAGAAACTGCCGAAATCGCAGTACAAGCCGCCTTGGTCGGACGGCTCCTCCTGTCCACGCTTCACACAAACGACTCTACCGGAAGCATCCCTCGCTTGCTCGACATCGGAGTGGAACCGTATCTTCTGTCTTCATCTCTGACCCTCGTGGTAGCCCAGCGGCTCATCCGCAGGATCTGCAAGAACTGCCGCGAAAGCGTGACGCCCAACACCAGAATTCTCGAATCCATCCAATCTCGGCCAGACTTCTCAGAAACGATTGCGGTGTTGCAGCGGCAAGGCGTCCTGCGCAAGACGCACGATGGACTGGCGGGAGTCAGGCTCTACAAGGGGAAAGGGTGTGCCCAATGCCAGGGAACCGGTTTCGTCGGTCGGGTCGGCTTGTTTGAGATCTTCGAAGTCGATGAGGATATTCGAGACTTGATCATGCAGCGGAGGCCGGCATCGTTTATCCGCTCAACGGCGATCATGAAAGGAATGAAGACGATGTTTCAGGATGGGCTGGCAAAGGCTTTCATGGGTGAAACGACCATTGAGGAAGTCTTCCGCGTCGCTCTTTGAGTCTCTCAATGGCAAGTAATGTATTGCCGCCCGCTCAATCGCTTATCCCGGTCTCTTTCCGACGACGCCATTGACTGATGCTCTCCCAAACAGACCTGAAACTGCTATCAGGATATCGCAGACTCAAGCATCGGATCTGTGCTAATAGAAGGGTGTACCCGGGATTTTAACGGTCATATCCAGAGTCTTAGCTAAAAGTTCAGCGTCGCCACCGTGTCTTCTCGTTGAGGATCGGAAGTTGAAGACTCTGGGGGGAGATGCGGGACTGGATCAGCCATGATTCGACCTAGCGGCATGTTCTTTTAACCAGCAGCGGTCCATCACAACGAGCAGACCGGCTTGTAGGGCGAGAGCGGCAGCCGCATCGCCTACAATTCCCTCCTGCTCTGGGTAAGAGACCAAACCGCCTGTAGGGTGAAAAGACCACGATTCTCACCCGCCTAGCCCTGAGTCTGCCAAGACAGCTTCTTCACCCTGGGATACGCCATGCCACAGGCAATGCCACAGCTCCTCGGGTGACCCGCGTTTCACGTTTCACGCCTCACGTTTAACGGTTCCTGGGAACGATGCGAGAACGGAGCTGGCGCCTTTTTCAACACCCGGTTGCTGAAAGGATCCGCCCCTTGGCGACATGACAAGGATAGTTCATATCACCTTTGCCATTCCGGCCTGGTGCAACACCCTACGATGGAGGCCTCTATGTGCGCACGGTCGATTCGCTCCGGTCACGCCCTCGTGAGGCGGTTGATCCTCGTATCGTTCCTGCTGCTCCCCTGGCCTGTCATGGCTGAGGACGAAGTCACGCTTCCGCTTTCGAAGATCGTGCTCTATTCAAGCGGCGTGGGATATTTTCAACATGACGGCACGGTGAACAACCGAACGCAACTCGACCTCCGCTTCAATGTGTCGCAGATCAACGACATTCTGAAAAGCCTGGTCGTGCAAGATTTCGGTAGCGGCAAGATCTCGACTGTCACCTACGGTTCGCGTGATCCCGTGACGAAGACGCTTGGAAGCTTCGGTATCAATCTGAACGGCAATCCGACCCTGGGGCAAATTCTGACTCAGGTCCGTGGAGAACCGGTTGAAGTCACCGCGCCCAATCCCATCGTCGGCACGTTGCTGGGCGTAGAGAAGAAGATGGAGTCCTTCGGTGAGGGCTCGCAGCACCGTATCGTGGAACAGGAATATGTCACGCTCCTGACAGAAGACGGGTTCCGCTCCGTCTCGCTGGCGAACGTGCAGCGCATCAAATTGACCAATCCCGCGTTGAATGCTGAGCTGCACCAGGCGCTGGCCGCGCTCGCGACGAATCACGATGCCCAGAAGAAGACAGTCTCAATTACCTTCGACGGCACAGGAAGCCGCCAGACCCGTGTCGCCTACCTAACAGAAACCCCGGTCTGGAAGACCACCTATCGACTCGTCTTGGACGGGGACAAGACACCCTATCTGCAAGGCTGGGCCATTGTGGAGAATCAGACCTCACAGGACTGGCGCAACGTGAATCTCTCGCTTGTCTCGGGACGGCCCATTTCCTTCACGATGGATTTGTATCAATCGCTCTACAACCCACGTCCACTCGTACAGCCTGAGCTCTACGCCAACCTCAAGCCCCAGACGTACGGCGATGCCATGGATGAACTCAAGCCGATGGCTTCGGCCCCTCCAGCCCGCAGCGACATGAAAAAAGAGCGCTTGCTCGGCAAGTTGGCCCAAGGTTTTGCAGCTGGACTGGCCAATACCCCTGCAGCAAAAGCTGTCGCCGCCGAAATGGAGATGGGCAGCTTGGAAGAAGGCGTGGCCCCCATGGCGATGACTGAAGACAAGGGCGAGCTATTCGAATATCGTATCGACCAGCCCGTCACCCTCGCCAAACACACCAGCGCGCTGCTGCCCATCATTGGCCAAGCGCTCCAGGGGCAGAAAGTGTCGCTCTACAATCAGAGCGTCAATGCGAAACATCCACTGAACGGGTATCGGCTGAAAAACACATCAACCATTCATCTGATGCAAGGCCCCATCACGCTATTCGACAGCGGAACCTATGCGGGCGATGCGCGCATCGAGGATCTTCCTCCTGGACAAGATCGGCTGATCAGCTATGCCCTTGATCTCAGGACCGAAGTGGAACCGAAACTCGAAGGCGGCACGCAAGAACTTGCGACCGTCTCGCTGAAGAAGGGCACGATGCTCATCTCGCGCCGTTTGGTCGAAGAGCGGACCTATCTCGTGAGGAACCGCGACGCCAAGGCCAAGACCATGCTGATCGAACAACCCTATCGTGCAGACTGGAAACTTGCCGAGCCAAAAGAATCGACAGAGCGGACGCGCGACCTGTACCGCTTCAGCGTCGCAGTCGATCCAGGGGAAAGCGCCACGCTCCGCGTCAAAGAAACGCTGCCTATTCAGGAATCGATCCTCCTGATGGAGAGCGGCATCGACCAGATCGTCCATTACCAGCAAGCGAAGGAAGTCAGCCTAAAAGTGAAAGAGGCGCTGCAACGCGTGGTGCAATTGCGCAGCAAGCTGGATGACGCGCGCGCCCAACGGACGCGCCTAGACCACCGCACCGCCGAGATCACGGCGGAGCATGCTCGCATCCGCGAGAACATGCAGCGGCTCCAGCAGAACTCCGATCTCTATACTCGCTATGTCAAGAAATTGGACCAGCAAGAGACCGAGCTGGAGAAACTGCGCAAGGAGATCGAAAGCCTGAAGAACATGGAAGAAGAACATCGGCGGGAATTTCAGAGCTACGTGATGAATCTGGATGTAGCGTGATGGAGAGCAGGCTCCCCTCAACCTTAGCCTTGACCTCGACCTGACGCGTTCATTTAGTCTGAATGAAACGTCGAATCTCCTCGACCGGTGCGCATCCGACGAGGAGCTCACCCTCCGGCGAGACAATGAGGGGAACCCCGGCCTGGCCTGTTACGTGCCAGGCCGCTTCCCATTCTTGAGCCACCCGGCGATCCTCGCCATCGATCGTACCCATACTCTCTGGTGAGCCTCCTACCTGCTCGACCAGTTGCCTGAGCACCTCCGGATCGGAGATGTCCTTGCCTTCACACCAGAAGGCCCGATACGTCTCACGCACAAACGTCATCATATGTGATGAATCGCGCCGTAGAAGCGCCACCGCTTGTTCGATCGCCGATCTCGTATTGGGCTTACCGGGAGGGAGCGCAATGGGCAGACCTGGCGCCAGTCGCTGCACGACCGCCACTTCGTGGCGCAGTTCAGCGCCCAACGAACCCTGCCAAGGTTTCATTGGACGAGGCAAATGCGACGCATGCTGCACCCCCCGCCATTCACAGAGCGCGAGCAAGTTCATCTCGTGCAGCCGTTCGTGCATCGCATAACAGAACGGACAGTTGAAATCGCTGTAGAGAAGGTTCCGCTTTTCATTCACGTTGTCTATTCTCCTCTGGACCCCGGCGACCCTTAATTTCTACACATCGACATGGTATCGATGTGCTCAAACAAAATCCACCATCAAGACGTAATGGCAGTCGAGCTTTCCGCAATGAGTCACGCTTCGAAATTGAATAGATCTTCAACGGAAGACCCTGGTAGTGATTTAGCGGTGTCGGGAATCAGGCTATGCGAGAAGGCGGTCTAGTTTTGCGCGGAGGGTTGGAAGGGTCATCGGCTTCGTGACGACGTCATCCATTCCGGCTTGCCGGCACTTCTGTTCATCCTCCGATGACGCGTGTCCGGTGAGGGCAATGATGGGCAGATGCCTGGTCGTGCCTTGTTCCTGTCGCCTGATCTCTTGCGCGGCTTCATAGCCATTCATCTCCGGCATTTCGCAATCCATCAACACGGCATCGTAGGTGGCCTGGGCAATGGAATCCACAGCCTCCCGCCCGTTCCGTGCCACCTCCACCTGACATCCAAGTTTCTGCAGAAATTTGCACGCCACAACCTGATTGATCTCATTGTCGTCTACGACAAGGATCCGGAGCGGTGTGGCGCGATCCGCCATCGATGTAATGAACGGCTGCACAGCATGAGCGGAAGTCGCACGCTGAATCGCAGGCAACAGGCTTGTCATATACGTAAAGGAACTGCCCTTTCCTGGCGCACTCTCCACCATCATGGCTCCACCCATGAGTTCAACCAGTTGGCAACAGATCATCAAGCCCAGCCCAGTTCCTCCATATTTCCTGGCCGTCGACACTTCTGCCTGAGAATAGGCTCCGAATAATCGCGCCTGCTGATCCGCAGTAATGCCGATGCCCGTGTCTTTCACCGTCCACTGGAGAACGATGGCGTCGGAATCATTCTGATTGCACGGCACTGTCTTCACGGATATGTGAATCCCGCCTTGCTCGGTAAACTTGATGGCATTGCCGACCAGATTAAACAAAATTTGCCGCAGGCGAATCGAATCACCGCGTAACTCAGCTGGGATATCCGGCGCCAGTTCAACCTGAACGATCAGCCCTTTCTTCTTGGCCGCTTCCGACGTCAACGTGATGACATCCGCAATGAGAGAACGGAGTTCAACGTCGGCGACTTCCAATGACATCTTTCCTGCCTCGATCTTCGAGAAGTCGAGAATATCGTTCACGAGCACTAAGAGCGACTCAGCTGACCGGTGCATGGTTTCCAGTAACTGCCGCTGCGGATCGGTGAGAGCGGTATCCTGAAGCAGTTGGGTGCATCCCAGCACGCCGTTCATCGGGGTCCGCAATTCGTGACTCATCGTGGCCAGGAAGATTGCTTTCGCACGGGCCGACTCTTCTGCTGCGTCTTTCGCACGACGCAATTCCACGTCTGCGGTAATATCGGTTCCATAGGCTCTGACCTGCTTCAGATCTCCTAATGGAAAGAAGGACCAGGCCAGCACATAGTCTTCAACGTGACGTTCCAATCGAATGGTAGGTTGCTGCGACTCAAGACAGTGCTTCAGCACATCTGCCAAATTCGGCGGGAATACGGCTTCCACCCGTCCGTGGATGGAGGTGACGCGATTGAGGAGTTCCACCATGGCAGTATTGGCATAAAGCATGATGCCGCCTTCATTAAATTCCACAATGGGATTCGGCGCATCCTCCGCAAGCCTGGCCACTCGTTGAACATCTCGCTCCGCCTCCCGTTCCACCGTCAAATCGCGACAGACGACAATGGCCCCAACACACTCCATGCCTTGACACCTGGGCCAGAACGTCGCCGCGATCTCAATCTCGGTACCGTGGGCTCGCATCCACTGATGGGACGATACCATTGTGACTTCACCGGTTCGTACGGTGTGTTCCAATGGGCAATCGCGATGGCTTCCCCCCTTTGAGAAAAAGCAACCCACCAACTCGTGAAACACTGAGCCGATGACATCCTGACGACGGCCCACGAGTTTCTGCGCCACGGGGTTGAGAGACAAGATCCGTCCATCTCGATCCGTCACAAATATCGCTTCTCCGGATGACTCGAGAATGAGAAACGAATCCTCACGAGTGGGTAGCCAGGACAGCTTTTCTTTTGGGGCAGGATCAGAGGTGGGATCGAAAGACAGGCTCACGCGGCCACCTGCCTGAGAACAGCTTCAACATCGAGACCTTCTCGAAGCGCATTCCGCACATCGCGAATCGTCCGTCCTCCCTCTGGTTCATGTACTAAATCCAAGGGAACCGGTGGGAGACATGTCTTGCCGGACTGGTCTCTGCAGATATACAGAAGGGGCAGGTGGGCTTTCCCCGGCGTGATTGCGCCGACAACAGCGATCTCCCCGGAACTCAGTGCCACCACGCTGTACAACGGATACACGCCGATCGCTCGAATCAAGTACGACACGACCTGCGAGAGCGCTTCATCGGCTCGATACCGTTGGTAGAGCTGCGTCAGCGCTTGATTTGAAGACATTGGAGTAAGACCTGTCTGTCCGGTCACAAGCTCATCATACTGATCGATGATTCCAATTAATCTGGTAGATTCATGATCTGCCGCTGATGTCTCCCCTGTCTGTTCAATCTGCGCGGTCAGATTATGATGACCCTTCACAATGGCGAGAACGGTCTGGTCGGACGATCCGCTCTTTTCGAGGATCGTACTCCCTTCAGTGGTATGGCTCTCGTACAGAGCCTGTTGAGCCGGGGACATCGTTTTCTGTCGCTTCACAATATTCAGAGGTAAGCGCGTGAGTCCGATGTCATGCATCAACCCCCCGATCCCTAACTGCTGCAACCGTTCACGAGGATACTTCAGGGAATGCCCAAGCATCACGGACAGGGTAGATACTGTCAGACCATGTTCGTGAAGCGTTGGATCAGGCTGTCGCAATACTAACGCCGCATAACAGGCGGCCTGCCGATCAAGAATGTCGCCAATCATCTCGTCTATGAACCGGCAGGCGGCATCATACTGCACGAGCCCGGTTTTGCGCGTTTGTTCAAACAGACCATTCAGACGGTCTACCCATTCGGCACGACGCTGCGTTGCTTTTGAAAGATTCTCAGCCAGCCTTACCGTAGGGGGCAGCGAAGATGATGCTGCGAACGAAGCAATGGGGTGTGCTGGCGCGGGGCTTTCTACAAGAACAGTCTTGGCCAGCGCTGAGCGAGAGGGTTCATGGTCAACAACATCCAGCCCCTTCCCTGTGTCGATTGTCACCTCGGTGATTCCAGCAAGCCGAAGGGCCTCGATTTCCGATTGATCCTTGATCATAAACTTATGGCGAAGAAACGGAGTCTGCAACCACGACCGGTTTACGCCGATCAGGTACATGCCAACCACGAGACGCGTAAGGGGAATGGTCTGTTGGGCCACGGGGCAGATCCTCAAAAGCACTAAGGACATTCAGCTCTACTCTATCGGTAGGTATTTCTAATTCTTCAATCCCATTCCCACGGTCTAGAATGTCTATTGCTCGATAGTGTTCATTGTGGCCGATTCTCACCTACTCACCTCCCAAACCACGAAACAAGTCGGGAATCAAGCTTCTCGATTAATTGACCGATAAGTGTGTCGATGGGGTCAATCGGACTATCCCTCCAAGTAGTCAGAATCGAAGCCTGACAAAAACCCCCTGGAGGCGCCTGATGATCGGTGCAATTCACTCCGCTCTCTCCGGGCTCACTGCATTTTCGACACAGATCGACGTCACCGCGCATAATGTGGCCAACGTCAATACCGACGGATTCAAGAAATCTCAGACGGAGCTGGTCTCGGTAGAAACCGGGGGCGTGCTCCCTGTCGTTCGAAAAGACGACTCCGCCGGTCCTACGGTGCTACGCGATAGCGGCTATGGTCCAACCCAGGTGGAATTGTCAAACGTCGATCTCGGTGAGGAAGTTGTCAATCAGATCATTGGTCAGCGAGGGTTTGAAGCCAACCTCCAAACCATAAAAACTGCGGACGACATGCTGGGTCGCATCCTGGATATCAAGAAATAGCCGGCCCCTCCCTTCAAAAAGAGTGCAAGCCCGCGGAAGTCCTATCGCGTAGCATTCCGCTCAGGCAGTATGGTATGTCGAGCCCATGGCTGGCCCACGCGTTCTGTTGCTCATCCCTCCGCTCACTCAGCTGAATACTCCCTATCCATCCACCGCCTATCTCACGGG
>Ga0247727_10017866_pt1 | contig 11231 bp, 5 predicted proteins | sample WisWelCaveWW1625_FD_202498 | JGI IMG/M metagenome (GOLD analysis project Ga0247727, IMG submission 202498) | Biofilm microbial communities from Wishing Well Cave, Virginia, United States - WW16-25 | ecosystem: Environmental > Aquatic > Deep subsurface > Groundwater > Cave microbial mat | place...
CGTTGACAAGGGCGCGAGCGATGCCGAGTCGCTGGCGCATCCCGTGGCTGTACGTGCGGATGAGATGCTTCGCCCGATCCCGCAACCCCACCAGCTCGAGCAGGGCGAGACCGTGCTTCCGCGCATCAACGCCCTTCCGGCCGTAGAGCTGACCGAAATAGCTGATGTACTCGATCCCGGTGATCTGGTTGGGGAGCCCAAGGGTTTCCGGAAGAACCCCGATCCGAGGGCGGATCTCGGCCGGATGATCGGAGCTGATGCCGTCGACCGCGAATCGGCCCGAGGAGGGCCTCAGGATCGTCGTCAGGATACGGATCGACGTCGTCTTCCCAGCTCCGTTGGGACCGAGGAAACCCAGGACTCGTCCGGCATCGAGCGAGAACGACAACCCGCGTAGCGCCTGTCTGCCGCCGTAGAACTTCCGAAGGTCCTCGGCGATAAGAACGTGAGCCTCGGAACGTGATCCGTCAGATCCATTCCCTTGCATCATGAACGGGGGACCTCCTCGGGTGTAGGCGGCCTACATCATCTGAGCCAGGTGGAGCGTAGAGAGTCAACCTGAAATCTCGCTGAACGATCGCTGACACGTCAGTAACGTGGGAATCTCTCTAGAGGCGTTGTGTCCCCGTACATTTCGGGGCTGACCTCGTAGGCGCTGGCCTCCAGCGCGAGCGCTGCCTCACGTGCCTTCGCAAGCGCTGCGCCGTCGAGTTGCCGGACCTCGACGAGGAACAGCACCTCCTTTTCCTTCTCGCGCCGCCCCGCCCAGCCCACGCGGATGTTGCCGACGCCCTGGGCGTAGTACTTCAGCTGGTGCTTGCCGGGCTCGTCCGGATTGAACTCGTCGACCACGAGCACGTCTTCGAAGCACTGGTAGGGAACGCAGTTGTCGACCCCCGTCGACTGAACAGTCGCGCGATCCGTGAACCCGACCCTCAGGGACACCCCATGGGCGTAATCCGGCGTCTCGGGCTGCGGGTCTGCTCGCATGAAGACCCCCGCCTCAGCGCCCGCGAGTCCGTGGATCCACGTCGGCGCATCGACGAGCTTCCCCTCTTCGTACTCCTCGGGATACTCGCCGAAGAGCCAGATGTTCCCGTCGTCGTCCTGGCCGAAGAACGCGATCTCGGCCTCCACCAATTCTCCGCCGGTGTAGTCACGGTCCCAGATCACCACGGTCTCCACCCCGTCGATCACCTTGGTGAGGTCGGTGACTGTGAACACCACACGGTGCGGGATGCGTTCCTTCCCGTCGTTGACCTTCCCCTCGTACGCGAGCTGTGTTCCCGGCACGAGTGGGTGCCAGGTGTTGTCGACCGCAGCGGGATCCGTGAAGTTCGAGGGATCGTAGTCGGCCTCGGTGACCGGCTCGGTCGCGGCGGGAGGCTCGGAAGGTGAGATCGTCGGGCCCCCGTCATCGGTCTCATCCGTGCAGGCTGCCGCGAGAAGCGCGAGCGAGACGACGACCAGGCCGACCCACCAGATTCGGCTCCTCATGCCACTGCGGGGGGGGCTGGCAGCGCGGCGGTGGCAACCTGCTCGCGTCTGCTCTTCCCGAATCGCAGGTACAACGACGGGACGACGAAGAGGTTGAGGACAGTCGCCGTGATCAGGCCGCCGAGGATGACCCAGGCCATCGGGTACTCGATCTCCTGTCCTGGGATCGAGCCCGCGATCAGTAGGGGCACCAGCGCCAGCCCCGTGGTCAGCACGGTCATCAGGATCGGCACGACGCGCTCGCGGGCGCCGCGCATCACGAGCTCGGCACCGAACGGCACGCCCTCGAACCTCTCCAGGTGCTGGTAGTGGCTTATCAACATGATCCCGTTACGGGCCACGATCCCCAGCACCGTGAAGAACCCGACCAGCGAGCCCAGGGAGATGACTCCGCCGGTGAAGTACGCCGCGATGACCCCACCGACGAGTGCGATGGGTAGGGTCAGGAACGACAGCGAAGCGAGGCGCCAGCTCCCGAACGAGGCCTGGAGGAGAAGGAGTATCCCCACGGCCGCGGCGATCGCGCCGGTGTTCAGCCGACCTGCGGCCGCCCGCCGTTCGGTGTACTCACCGAGGAACTCGGCGTGGTACTCGGCCGGCCAGTCGTAGTTCTGGAGGCGACCCTCGAGGTCGGTCACGATCGACCCCAGGTCCCGGGTGCCGTCGATGTTGCCTCCAACGTCGAGGCTCCTGAACAGGTTGTCGTGATAGATGACGTTCGGAACGGGCTCGATCGTGACCTTCGCGACGTCCTTGAGCTGGACGTACTCGCCGCTGGGGGTGTCGATCAGCAGGTTCTCGATGTCGCTGTATGTGTCTCGCGTTTCCGGAGTGCTCCACACCTGGATGTCGTAGGCCTTGCCGTCGCGGAAGATGTCGCCGGCCTCCTCACCCGCGAGCAGCCGGGCGGCGGTCCTGCGGACGTCTCCGGGCTTCAGCCCGTAGCGCTGGGCGGCGGGGAGATCGACCACGACGCTCACCTGAGGGATGTCCTTCAAGGACTCGACGTGGTTCTCGGTCACGCCGGGGATGGCCCCGAGGACGTCGTTGATCTCGTTGGCCGTCTCCTGGAGTTGAGCCAGGTCCTGGCCGTAGATCCGGATGGTGATGGCCTCGCTCGAGCCCGTCAGCACCTCCCTGATCCGCTCCTTCAGGTACGTGAGCACGTCGCGGTACAGCCCAGGGTAGCCGTCGACGACCTCCTGGATGCTGGCGAGGGTCTGGTCGTAGTCGACCGAGGGATCTACACTGACCCAGTTCTCGCCGAAGTCGATGCCGACGACCTCGTCCATGTGAAGCGCCTGACCGATGTGGGACCCCGCGTTCCTGACACCGGGGATCTGCAGTAGCTCACCGTTCGCTCGCGCGGAGATCCTGAACATCTCCGGCTGACCGGTGCCGGGCACGGTCAGCCAGTGCATCAGGAAATCCCGCTCCTTGAAGGAGGGCAGCAGCGACTGGCCGAGGAGCGGAAGGGCGCCGACCCCCATCGCCGTCGCCAGGCCAACCGCGACGTACGCGCGGCGTGGCCGATAGATGATCTTCTCGAGGACGACGTGGTAGCCGCGTTGAAGCGCGGGAACGATCGGAGATTCGCGGTGCTGCAGGGAGGAGGGCTTGCGGAAGAAGATCAAGCTCATCGCGGGCGTCACCGTCAGCGCGACGACCATCGACGCGAGCAGCGCCAGGGCGTACGAGATCGCGAGCGGGCGGAAGAACGACCCCGAGAGTCCTTCGAGCATGAAGATCGGGGCGACGGCCACGATCTCGATCAACGTCGCGTACACGATCGCGCTTCGGACCTCGAGCGATGCGTCCAGGATCACCCTGGCCGTCGAGACCTTGCCCCCTGCCTTGCGGTGCAGCCGGAGACGCCGGACAACGTTCTCGATGTCGATGATCGCGTCGTCGACGATGTCGCCCAGGGCGATCACCATGCCGGCCAGGATCATCGTGTTGATCGTTGCCCCGCGCCAGTGCAGGACGAGACCGGCCGCGATCAGAGACAGCGGGATCGCGACCACGCTGATCACGGCGGTGCGCCAGCTGTACAGGAACAGGCAGAGCATCAGGACCATCAGGATCGCCCCGAACAAGATCGCCTTGGAAAGGTTGCTGATCGACTCCTCGATGAAGGTCGCCGGGCGGAAGATGGTCGAATCGATCGCGATGCCGGGGAGGCCGGGCTTGAGCTCCTCCAGCGCCGCCTCGACCCCTTCTGTCACGTCCAGGGTGTTCGCCCACGGCAGCTTCTCGACGATGAGCATCAGGCCGGGGCCGTCGTTGATGACCGCGTCACCAACCAGCGGCCACGTGTCCCGCTTGAGGTCGGCCACGTCGCGCACCTTGATAGTCCTGCCGTCGCGCGTTTCGAGCGGGATCTCGCCTAGGTCTTCGGCCGTCACGATCGGCAGGATGTGTCGGACCTGATAGCGGTTGGTAGCGGTGTCGATGAACCCGCCACGTCCGATGTAGTTGCCCTCGTTGTACTGGAGCAATCCCGCGTCCAGGGCGTCCGCAACCGCGGTCGAGACCGCGTCGACCGTGACGTTGTTCGCGCGGAGCCTCTCGGGATCGATCTGGACGGTGGGCATCTCGATGCGCTCGCCCCAGATGGGGACGTTCGCGACGCCCGGCACCCGCATCAGGCGGGTCCTGATCTTCCAATAGGTCGTCATCGACAGGTCGATCAGATCCATGTCGGGGTCGGTCGGCGTGAGCCCGATCTTGACGACGCGACTCGTCGCAGAAAGCGGCTGGATCATGAAGGGGGGACTCGCCCAGGTCGGGAGCTGCGGCGAGATCTGCGCGATCCGCTCCGCCACGTGCTGCCGAGCGGTGAGCAGATCGCTCCCGGGCTTGAAGATCATCTCGATCGACGACAGAGACTCCACCGACTTCGAGCGGATCTCGTCGAGGCCTGGCACCCCGTTGAGGGTCTGTTCGAGCGGGATCGTGACCAGCGCCTCGACCTGGTTCGCGGACAGTCCCAGTGCGGGGGTCTGGATCTCGACCTTGGGTGGTGCGAACTCAGGGAAGACGTCGATCGCGGTGTGACGCAGCTGCTCCACGCCGAAGAACACCAGGCCGGCGGCAAGCGCGACCACGAGGTATCGGAACTTGAGGCTCGACCCTACGATCCAGCGAAGCATCGTGCGTTCCTTCCTTTCGCGATCGCTCTACGTGCCGAACTCCGTCTCGGATCCGTACAGCTCCGGGACACCCACGGTGACGACCTGGGTCCCCTCGGGCGGACCGTCGGCGAGGAACGCCTCGGTCGACGACTCGCGGACGATATCGATCGGGGCCCGCACGAACTCGAGCGGCTCGGGGTTCGTGTACACCCAGAACCCGCCATGTGCGTCGATGTACACCGCGTCGTAGGGCACGACCAGCTCGGAGCCGACCTTCCGGACCGCCACCGTCTCGATGCCGAGATGCTGCGCCGCGGACTCCGTCAGGATGACCCGAAGCACCTCCTGGCCCTCGACCGGCTCCAGCGTGTAGGGCTGGGTCTCGATCACGTACTCGTCCGACACCGAGCCGCCGCAGGCAGCGAGCATCAGGGTGGCGACCGTCACGGCGATCCCAAGCAGGTTTCGCATCGATCCACCTACCTTCCGACCGTGTCGATCTCGGGAACCTCGATCAACAGGTCCTCGGCCGACTTGTCGGGCTCGGCGATCGAGCCGAACCGCAGGTAGACCGCCGGGGTCACGACGAGCGTCAGCAGCGTCGACGTCACCACTCCGCCCACGATCACGGCGGACATCGGTCCGACGAACTCGAACCCGGCCGCACTGCCGCTGACAGCGAAGGGGAAGACGGCTACCGCCGACGCGAGCGCGGATGCAGCGATCGGTACGAGCCGTTCCCTCGTCCCTCGGATCACGAGGTTGGACCCGAGCTCCTCACCCTCACGCTGCAGCCGCTGATAGTGCCGAACGAGCACGATGGTGCCGCGAACGGCGAGCCCCAGCACCGCAACCAGCCCAGCCGCGGAACCCAGCGTCAGGCCCTCGCCTGTGATCAGTGCCGCCACCACTCCGCCGGCGAGGGCCATCGGGAGGGTCACGAAGGTAAGCGCCGCCAGGCGCCAGCTGCCGAAGGCGGACTGGAGCAGCAGGAAGATCACGATCAAGGCGGCCACCGCGACGGCGATCACGCTCGAGCGTGCCGCTGCCTCATCCTCGAACCCCCCGAGCACCTCGGCGTGGTGCTCGATCGGAAACTCGACCTGGTCGAGTGCGCGCTCGACGTCGCTCGCGACGGCGCCGACGTCTCGTCCGGAGACGTTGGCACCGACGTCGACGTACGACTCGACCGACTCGTGGCGGATCACAGCCTGGTTCGGCACGACCCGGACATCTGCGACCTCGCCCAGGGGCACGAGACCGCCACGCGGCGTGTCGATCAGCAGGTTCTGGACGTCTGTCTCACTCTCGCGGATCTCGGGAGTCCCCCACACCGCGACGTCGAACACCTTCTGCTCCTCGAACAGGTTCCCGACGACGAGACCCGACAGGAGGGTCGTGGCGGCCCGTCGCACGTCTCCCGGGGCGAGGCCGTAGCTTTCGGCCCGAGCGATGTCGGGCTCCACCTCGATCGTGGGCTCGTCCGGGGGCAGGTCGACCCGAGGGTTCTCGATGCCGTCGATCCCGGTGATCGCCGCGCGCACCTCCTCAGCCTTGGTCTCGAGGATCTGCTGGTTCTGGCCGTAGACGCGAACGACGATCTCGTCGTCCCCTCTCCCGAGGACGTCGGTGACCCGCTGCTCGGAGTAGGTCAGCACGTCGTTCGAGACTTCTGGGAGACCGCCGGCGACCGACTCGATCGACGCGATCGTCTCGTCGTAGCCGGCCGAGCCGTCGATGCTGACCCAGACCTCGGCCGAGTTCACGTTGACGATCTGGTCCGACTGGATGGCGCGACCGACGTGGGCGCCGACGTCGGCGATCCCGGGCAGGGAGCGCAGCTCCTCGACCGCTTGCGCGGTGATCTCGTCCATCCTTTGGAGCGAGGTCCCGGGAGCGGCGTCGAGCTGCACCAGCACGTCCCGTTCCCTTATGACAGGCCGCATCGACCTGTCGAGGAACGGGAACGCCACGAGGCCGGCCACGGCGAAAACGCCGAACACGGCGAACGCAGGACCCGGCTTGGGAACGATCCGCGAGGCCATCCCGTCGTACCGCCGACGGAGCAACCCCGCGATCGGAGACTCGGCGCGCTCGCGACCCGTGCCCAGGAGCATCATCCCGAGCGCAGGCGTAACCGAGACGGCGACCACGATCGAGGCGACGATCGCCAGCAGGTACGCGGTGGCGATCTCCGGCAGGAACGCCCCCGCCTCGCCCTCCATGAAGAACGCCGGCAGCAGGACCGCGGCGACGATGAGCGTCGCGAACAGGATCGCGCTGCGCATCTCGAGCGTCGCCTCGATGACGAGCTGCCAGGCGGGGGTGCCGTCACCTTGCGAGCGCTGCTGTCGAACGCGCTGCGTCACCCTGTCCACGTCGATGATCGCGTCGTCGATGAGCGTGACGAGCGCCATGACGAGGCCCGCGAGGATCATGGTGTTCACCGTGGTGTCCATGAAGTACAGGACGAGCCAGGCGGCACCGAGCGACATCGCGATCGCGAGAGCGCTGACCAAGGCGCTCCTCCACTCGAAGTAGAGCGCTCCTAGCACGAGGATCAGGAGGATCGCGCCGATCAGCGCCGCACGGCCGAGGTTGTCGAAGGACGCGGAGATGAACTCGGCCGGGCGGTAGATCGACGTGTCCATCTGCAGCCCGGGGAGGCCCGGAGAAAGCGCCTCGAGCGCCCCGTCTATCCCGTCGGCCACCACCGGCGTGTTGGCGGCCGGGAACTTCTCGATCACGAGCAGCAGACAGTCGCCGCCGGTGCAAAGGGCGTCCCCGATCAGCGGCTGGTGGTCCTCGACGACGTCGGTCACGTCGCCCAACGTCAATGCCGAGCCATCCGTGAGTGCCACATCGCCCTGCGGACCCACGATGGGCACCTGCGCCAGCTCCTGCGGCGTCGAGATCGCCTGCTCGTGGAAGATGTGGAACCGCTGGTTCAACGTGTCGATGAACCCGCCGGTGCCTGGGGAGGAAGCCTCGAGGAACGAGAGTGGGGACACCTCGAGGGCGTTCCCAGCGGTTCGGATGATCTGGCTGAGGGTGACGCCCGCATCGTTCAACCGCTGCGGATCGACCAGCACCTGCAGCTGCCGGTCCCGGAATCCCCAGATCGAGACGTTGGCCACGCCCTCGACGCCCAGGAGACGGGGGACGATCACCCAGCGGGACAAGATCGACATCTCGATCGGCGTCAGTTCCTCCGACGACAGCTTCACCATGGCGACGCGGCTCGTGGACGAAAGTGGCTGGATCATCTGCGGCGGACTCGCGACCTGCGGGAGACCGGCGGCGGCCACCGCTTGGGTCAGGCGCTCGGCAACGACCTGGCGCGCGTCGAGCACGTCCGTGCCCGGCTCGAACGTCATGACCACCGACGAGAGGCCGGGCAGCGACACCGACTCGATCTCGTCGAGGAACGCGATCCCAACGAGCAGGTCCTGCTCGAGCGGCACCGTGATCAGCTCCTCCACCTCCTCGGCGGAAAGGCCGAGGGCCTCCGTCTGAACCTCGACGGTCGGCCTCTGGAACTCGGGCAGGATGTCCGTCTTGGCGTTGTCCAGCTGCAGGGCGCCGAAGACGAGGAGGCCCACGGCGATCGCGATTACCAAACGACGGAACCTGATGCTCGAACCCACGATCCAGCGCATCATCTGAACTGACCTCCCTGCCGAGTCATCGTCACCCCGCCTTTCGGCCCAGCGAAATAGTGCGGGCATCGTAGGACCCTTGTACGAAGTACACAAGCCCTATTTCCCTACTTTGTTCGCATCAGCCCTAGGTCTTCGGGCTGTTTCTATGGCCACGCCGCTCCCGCATGGACTCCAGACCCGATATGGAAGGAGGGCCTCGCCGCCGAGAGCCGGCGACGGATGGATGGCCGGGAAGGGGGTACCACGATGCGCTCAGCACGGAGCCTTGCAGCGATCCTCATCACCGCCATCTCGCTGGGAGCGTGCACGGCCGGGGCCGGGTCGCCGAACGTGCCCGGAGCGGGGCCGGGCGACGCCCAGATCCCGGGGTTCTCGAACGGCAACGCCGTTGCGAACCCGTACCTGCCCCTGCGCCAAAGCGGCCGGTGGTTGTACGAGGGGACCCTGAACGGCAAGACGTACCTCGTCGAGATGGCGGTCACTGACGCCCTGTGGACCATCGAATGGGCCAGTGCGCCGATCGACACGATGGTGGCGCGCCGCCGTTCCTGGGTGGACGGCGTTCTGACGTCGGAGACGCGCGAGTTCTTCGCCCAGGGCGACGATGGCGGCGTCTGGTCGTTCGGGCGCTACGTCGATCGCTTCCGGGAGGGCCAGCCCCTCGATCACGATGGCTCGTGGTGGGCGGGCGTCGACGGCGCGCTGCCGACGCTGGTGATGCCCGGCGACCCCCGTGTGGGTCAGGTGTTCACCGTTGGAGACCAGCTCCCGGGCGGTCGAGCCGAGATCCGGTCGCTGTCCGAGCCGACCCGAACCCTGGACGGCCCCGTGAGCAACGGCCTCCTCGTGGCCATCACACATCCCGACGGCAACGAGGAGACGAGGGTCTTCGTGCCCGGTGTGGGGGAAGTGCTCGCGCAGAGCGCCGGGGCCGAGCTTCACCTCGTGGAGCGGCTCGCCGACCCTGCCGAGTCCGCCGTGGCCGCGACGTTCTCAACGCCGACGATGGTGGACAACCCCTATTTCGGGGTCGCGGGGGTCGACTACCGACTGTACTTCGGCAAGGAGGACGGCCTGCCGCTCCGCATCGAGGTCGCGCCTACCGGCGAGACCAAGACCGTTGAGTGGGCGGGCGGCACCACCGAGACGGTCGTGTCCCAGTTCACGGCCACCTCCAACCGCAACCTGCTCGAGATCGCCGTCGACTGGTTCGCGCAGGACGACGCCGGCAACGTCTGGTACTTCGGCGAGGATGTGTGGAACTACGAGCAGGGCCGCGTGGCCGACACCCACGGCACGTGGATCGCGGGCGCCGACGGTCCTCCCGGGATGATCATGCCGGGCAACCCCACGCTAGGTCAGCGGTTCAACCCCGAGAACATCCCCGGCCTCGTGTTCGAGACCGTCGCCGTGAAGGCGCTCGACCAGACGTATGGGATCCCCGCCGGCGGGCAGTTGAGCGACGTGTTGGTCCTGCACGAGACCCTCGACGACGGCTCGGAGGAGACCAAGTTCTACGCCGCCGGGTACGGCAACCTGAACGTTCGAGTCCCCGGGGTCGAGACCGTCGACATCGTGTACGCGTTGCCGAACGACGCCATCGACGCGTCTCGTCCCACCGAGCTCGGCACCATGTTCGACGAGTTGCGCGTCCTGAGCCTGCACGGCCGAGGGAACGTGGCCGCTCTGCGTCACGCCTACGAGCGGTTCGTCGCCCGAGGCGACGCCGTACCGGCGATCCTGATCGAGCTCGCGAGCGATCAGCTCGCGAGCCTCGAGCAGGCGCTGGGTCGAGCCGACCGACACGAGAGCCGAGCCACAGCGATGGACCTCGAGCGGACCGTGCTCGACATCGCGCGGCTCTATCGGACCGACGTTCCGGTCGACCTCGAGGTGCTCGACCTCCTGGCGCGGCGGATGGTGGCCGCCGTCGCCGCCGGCGACCCCGTCGCGGCGGCGACGGCGGCCGCGCTCGCCCGCGGCGTCGTGGAGCGCAACGTGACCACCTTCACCGGCGTCGTCGCGCACGCAGCGATGACGGCCGATGCCGCTGCGGACGCCGGCGACCTCGCCGGCATCGCCGCGGCAGCGAGGAAACTCCTCGCCGCGACGGCCTAGGAACGACCTCCGGGCTGACGCGGCTCGAAAGCCACGCTCTACGACGAGAGCCGCGTCAGCACGTTCTGGGTGATCCGCGCGACGTCGGCATCGCCCAGGCCGTAGGTCCAGTCGGTGCATCCAGCGTTGAAGACCGTGCCGCCCCCGGGCACCGTGAAGCATCCGACGACGGCGTGACCGTGGAGGAACTCGCCGACGTGCTGGCGCCAGTCGTCGCCGTAGATGGCCATGGCCATCGGTTCCGCCTCGCCCGGCTCATTCGCGTAGCGGGAGGGCTGCTCGTGCTTCTCCCACAGGTGCGCCGGAGCAGTGGCCAGGACCTCGAGCGTGCCAGGCGCTCCGTCGCGGTGGGTGGATACCGGGCGACCGTCCTCGATCGCGAGCTCGCATCCGTCCACTTCGTAGGCGACGATCGCATCGGCCTGGCCCAGCGCATCCCCATAGATGAGTCCGGTACCCTCGAACGCCCAATGCTCCGGTCGCCAGACCGTGTAGCCGCCACTCGAGCGCGGCGTCGCCAGTCCGTAGCGCGCGTAGCCGCCGCGAGAGAAGGAGAGCCCGGTCGTAGAGAACTCCGGACGTCCGATCCTCCGGTCGACCCATGCGCCGGTGAGGTACCGCTCGTCGGCCGTCCCGACGACCGGATCCTCGTCCGCCCGATACTTGAAGCCTGTCATCGCCCGGTGGTCGTCGTCGAACCGGACCTGCCAGTAGCAAGAGTTCCCACTGAAGAAAGCGGCGTTGCCCCCGGCCGCAGTGAAGGCCTCGAGCGCGTCGCGCATCCCCCACGACCAGTACTCGTCGTGGCCGACCGAAAGGC
>Ga0247727_10017867_pt1 | contig 11231 bp, 7 predicted proteins | sample WisWelCaveWW1625_FD_202498 | JGI IMG/M metagenome (GOLD analysis project Ga0247727, IMG submission 202498) | Biofilm microbial communities from Wishing Well Cave, Virginia, United States - WW16-25 | ecosystem: Environmental > Aquatic > Deep subsurface > Groundwater > Cave microbial mat | place...
CGATTGCATCGCGATAATCAGCCCCACAAAAAACGCAATCAGCCCCACGATCGGAATGGATTCGTAACCGATACGCACCATCTGCTCGATGGTGCTTTTCCAGCCGATTCGTTTCCCTTTGATGGGCGCCATAATAGCCCAATAAAAGGTCTGGTACGCCAGATCCATAATCCGACTTAACTGAGTCAGAAAGTTGAAGGTGAGCCGGCCAAGCCGGCCGAAAATTCTGATAATTACTTGCATTTCTGCTAAAAACTCTTGAGCGCGTCTTCGTTGTTCAGGTAAATGTCAAACACTTTGTCCAGGCGACTGAGCTCGAACACGTCCTTTACCGCCTCCCGCAAATTGGTCAATTTCAGCTTGCCGTGGTATTTGCCCACCTGCTGCAGGGCCTCAACGAGCGTGGCGATGCCGGAGCTGTCCATATATTTGACTTTGTTCAAATCCACCAAAATCGCCTTGTGTTCGGATTTGGTTAAATCGAGCAGCACCTTTCTTAACTTCGGTGACGAATATAAGTCAACCTCGCCCTCCACTTCCACGATTTTCACCGAATCGTGGTTTGTCACCTTTACTTCCATCGTAACGGGTACAGCCATTAGTTCTCCTTTTTTCGAGGTAAATATTTTGCCAGCGTCAGTTGATTGCCAACGTCCAGGGAATTGTCGTATTTCACTTCATCCATCGCACTCATAATGAAATGCACCCCAAGACCGCCGGGCCGAATTTCATCCAGGTCCCTGGATTTGATTTTGCTCAAGTCGGCTTTCTTGCCAAAATCGCGCAGGACGATCTGCAGTCGATCGTCCAAAATTCTAAAAACGATTACAATCGGTTCGTTCTCTTCACTATGATAGGTGTGTTTGATGATATTCGCAACCGCCTCGTCAACCGCGAGCACCACGGCGTTTTTTTCCTCTTTAGAAAACGCGCAAATATCGCACAAATGGGCCACCCCGCAACGAACGATTTTTAACAGCCGGGGATTGCTGGGCAGCTTCAATTCGATTTCTTCCACTATGGCTCTCCTTAGACGGAGTGACGAATCAAAATCTTACGTCGTTCAAACCCTGCCATTTCAACGCTAAAATGGTCAGGTCATCGTATTGCTGCATGCCGCTGGCGAACTCCTGGACGTCCTTTATCAGGCTTTCCACCAACTGGTCCACGGTTTTCCCATTTTTCGATAAATTGTCCAGGGTGCGATTCATCGAGTACAACTGGCCGACCTTATTTTTCGCCTCGATAATGCCGTCGGTTATGGAGACCAACCAATCGCCCTTATTGAGCTGCACTTTTTTTTCATTAAGTGGAATATTGGACAAAATGCCCAACGGCACGCTCTTGGCCCCCTTTAGCAGCTCAATATGGTGGGTTTGATTGTTCATCCAAATAAAGGGGATGTGGCCGGCGTTGGCATAAATAAATTCCCCGCTCTCGGTATTGAGCAGTCCATATTGGAAAGTTACAAACATACCTCGAAAACTGCGGTCAACCAGAACTTCGTTTAAAGCCTTTAAAACCTGTGAGGGGTAGCGGTAGATCTTGGTAAAAATCCGAAACTCACTGACCAACCGGGCCATATATAACGCGGCGGGTATGCCTTTGCCGGTGACGTCACCGAGGGCAATCCCCAGGGTGTGATCATCAAATTCGATGATATCAAAAAAATCGCCGCCGATGGAAGCCGCGGGCAAACTTTTGCCGGCGACCGCGAAATTTTTTTCCGGCGAGTTCGGAAACGCCTTCGGCAAGAAACTTTGTTGAATGAATTTGGCGGCCTCCAACTGCTGCTCCAGCTTCTGTTTTTCAAGCTTCACCTGGAACATGCGCGCGTTTTCGATGGCCATCGCCACCTGCCGGCAAAAGGTCGAAAACAGCTCCAAGTCGTCCTCATCAAACGCCTTGCCGTCGATGTGATTGATAACCTCGGCCACCCCGATTATTTTATCCTTTACCATCAACGGCGCGGCTAAAATGGAGCGGGTTTGAAATCCAGTGGAATTATCTACTTTGGAAGCGAAGCGCGGGTCCCGGCTGACATCCGGCACGATTTGCGGTTTGCCGTGCATAGCCACCCACCCGGCAATCCCCTCGCCCAATTTCAACTGCATGGTATTTTTAATTTGATCGCCAACCTCGCCGAGCGCGAATTTGCATTCCAAAATATTCTGCTCTTCATTTAATAGCATCACCGAACTGGCTTCGGCCTTCATCACGCTTTGGGCCTTTTCCATGACCAGCGCGATCAATTCATCCAGCTCGTTGGTGGAATTGATGATAATGCTGACTTCGATTAAACTTTTCAGTTCATCAACTTTGGCCTGCAAAATGGGGAGTTGCCTGGCCGCCTCTGTGTTTTTGAGGGGAGACTTCGACGAGCGTTGTTGTTTACGTTCTGCCATGCTGGGTAATGATTTTATGAGCTTGCGGTGAGGAAAAGATATAATAATCGCATCACAAATGCAAGAAAAAAAAAGATATAGTGATATTGCTAATTCCTCAAAAAAGCTCCGTTTGCGGAAAATTTCTACAAGAAATCATGCCCTTCGCTGTTCAAATTCCGGACAGATGATCCAAAACGACACAAGCAGATTTTTTTCGCTTTATAATCCGCAACCCAAGTCTAACGCATGTAAATGCAATAACATATCGGATAAATTTACCGTCAGTCACGCGGTGGCATATTAATTGCGTTCGGCGCATAACTTAGAGGCGCCGGTCATTGCCCTCCTTTTAACCATTTGAAAAGCATCTGAGGTTAGCAGCAACATGGCATTCACCACCAAAAAGATTCTCGATGACAAGTATGAAATCATTCATGAAATTAAGCAAGGCGGTTTCGGGATCGTTTACTATGGCATCGACAACAAACTAAACAAGCCCGTCGCCATCAAAGAAATCACGCCCTCGCTTTTGGAAGATCCCAAATACCTGGACATGTTCCAGGAAGAGGCGCTCAATATTGCCAAGCTGAGCCACAACAACATCGTCCATATTTACGAACTGAAAAAGACCTCGGACGGTCGTCTGTGTATAATAATGGAATATATTGATGGACGGGACTTGGAAAAGATTATCCGGGTGGCCAGGAAAAACGGCATGAAATTACCCCCTCATCTGGCGGTGTACATCATCGCCGAGGTGTGCATGGCGCTGGACTACGCGCATCACCGCCGCGACGCCTTTACCAACAAACCCCTCAATTTGGTGCATCAGGATATCTCACCTTCCAACATCATGATCTCGCGCTACGGCGCGATAAAACTGATCGATTTTGGCATCGCTTCCGTCAAACGCCACCAAGTTAAGGAAAAGCGGGACACCAAGCTGCGCGGCAAAATTCCCTACATGTCGCCAGAACAGCTTATCATGGGGAATCACCCCGATCACCGCTCCGACCTGTTTTCTCTCGGATTGGTTTTATATGAGACCCTGACGGCAGAACGATTATTTAATACGCAGGAAGAGGTGATCGCCGTGGGGAAAAATTCCAAATGGTTAAAAAAAACGCTCAAAACCAAACGGCTGCCGGCGGCGCTCGAAAAAATTTTGTTCAAGTCGCTGGAAACCGATATGGCGCGGCGCTACCAGAGCGCCAATCACATGTACATCGATTTGCTGCAGTATCTCATCTCCTGCAACGAGACCGGCGAATTGATGGATAGCTTGGGCGATTTTGTCAACGAGTTGTTTGAAAATGAAAAACTCACCCCGAACGGAGTTGCGGATACGCTCTCTTCAAATGAAATTCAGGAAGAGCTTTCAAAATCGTCTCCTTCTCGCCCACTGATTCCGAATCGCTGGGATTCCGGAAAAAATAATCATTCCAAATCGGTTTCGACGGAGTTTTCGCGGCCAATTGTGACCCGCGAAAACCGCACCAGCCATCTGAACACGCTCTATACCGGCGAGCTGGGCGGCGACGAGGAAGAACTGAAAACCGTCATCGATGTAATTAGAATCTCCGCGCGCAACAGCAAAAAACGCCTCCTGCAATTTGCGCTGGCGCTGGTGTCGGGTACAGTCCTGTTCGGGGTGCTCGACACCATCAACGGCTGGACGAAAGCCGGGGTGTGGATGTATGACCAGTTATTTCCGCCGGCCATTGAAATCGTCACGGTTCCACCCAGCGCCCGGATATTTATCGACGATCAGAAAATTCCGGGGCGAACTCCCCTGGCGATTGATGATATTTCTCCCGGAGTTCATAAACTGCAACTGGAGATCGAAGGATACCGTCCGATTGTAAAATCGCTGTTCGTCCCGCGCGAGGGCGCGATACGCGTTCAGGGAGGAGGAGCAGAAAACAGCAGCGAACGCAGCTACCTTTTCCGATTCAACACCGAAATTCAGGTAGATTCCTATCCGCCCGATGCCAACGTTTTCATCAACGGCATTCCTTACAATCAGAAAACCCCGTGCACCATCAGCTGGGAAGTGGGCACCCCGCTCACGTTCGAACTGGAACACGCAGGCTTTGAGCGGCTGACGGGCTACACCCTCAACACCCTGGAGGGGTTCGATGTGGTAGAAGACCGCAGGTTTTGGGAAATGAGGGTACTTAATGATGACTACACCAGCTATGCCGTTAAAGGGCTCTTTAGAAAGCAAGTGGTCTTTAATACCGTTCCGCCGGGAGTCGAAGTTGTCGATTTGAAAACCAACAGCGTGGTGGGGGTCAGCGGCGGCGCTCCACTCATTCTACCGGCTGGCCGGCATGAAGTGGAGCTGCGGAAACGCAATTTTATCCCGCAAAAAATGACCCTGCAAATTAATGAAAAGTTTAACGAAAAAATAAGCGCTGTACTTTACCGCAATGTCCAATTTCGAGCATTCGACGAATTAGAGGTCTCTCGCCGCGACATTGGCGCGCAACTGGTCATTCTGAGAAGAGGAAGCACCAGTGTTTTGCGGGCCCGCCGCACCACACCGTTTGAGCTTGCGCTGCTGGCGTACAGCCACACGGCGGTTTTTCAAAAAGAAGGCTACCAGAGAACCGAGGTGGTCATTGCGCCGGATCAACTGCAGGTGGAAATCGAGATGGAACCTTTACGGACAGGCGTCGAAGTGCGGGTGGTCGACGCGTTATCCAATCTCGCGATCCCGGGCGCGGAAATCTATTACAACTTTGTGGACAGCCCACAAACCGCGGACATTTTTCTGGATCAGACCGATGCGTTTGGCCAGGGATTCGGACAGATCGCCCCTGGCAATTATATTTTAACCGTCAAAAAAACCGGGTATCGACCGTTGACGAAAACGCTCGTCGCGCGTTCGGGCGATGCCACGGCGCTGGAATTTAAAATTTACCCCTCGAACCAATAGCTGTCATGCCCAAATTAATCATTAAAAAGGGGAACCTATTAGTCAAAAAAGTCGCGATTCCGGAGACCGTCCTGGCCTTCACGGTTGGTTCAGAGCAGGGGAACGATATCATCCTCGAAGACGAAAAGATCTCCTTCTTCCACCTGCAATTTGAAAAACAAAATCATGATTATTACGTGCGCGACCTGCACAGCCAGGGAGGCACGTTTGTTAATGGAAGAAAAATAGCGGCGCGCACCGAGCTAACGGACAGCGATGAAATCGCGATCGGCCATCACAAATTAACCTTTATCCAACCCCAACCGGCGGCGCAGCCAGCGCCGGCGGCCGAAACCTCTGAGCAGCAGTATGCTGCGGCGCTGAATTTTGGCGATCGCATGATCGGCATTCCCACGCTTTTGAATTTGAACTCATGGTTAAACAATGGCGATTCGAGCTCGGAAAAACCGGGCGATTTTTCGATCGAAGCGGCCCCCGAACCAACGGCAACGTTTAGCGAATTCAAGCCAGCAACCGGGGGAACCACCTCTAAGGCCACGAACAACCACACGAATCAAACGAAGCCGATAGCCGAACTTGCCCATCAAGTTAACCATTACGTAAAGCCGGCGATTAATTTCGAAATTGATACGCTCGTCCAACCGCAGCCGACGGTATCCCCAAAACCCGCAGTGGCAGAAAGCCGCGCCGCTATCGAGCCCGAAACGGCGCTCATCTCCGAAACAGAAAACTACTACCTCATCGGAATTTACGGCCATTACCTCGGCACGAAATTTAAAATCCGACGCCCCGAATGCAAGATCGGGCGCGACCGCAAACAAAATCACATCGTCATCAAACGCAACGCGCGCGGCAAGATTGACCAGAGCGTTTCGCGGCGGCACGCCACCATAACGTTTCGAAACGATCAATATTTTATCCGCGACAAACGCAGCAAGAGCCGAACCTACGTCAACCAAAAAATGCTCGGCACCGACGAGGAGATGCCGCTCAACCCCGACGACGAAATCGAAATTATGAGCGACCGCAAAAGCCACATCCTGCGGATAGTGCCCGACGGGGAATGGGACTTTTCTTTTCCGAAAAAAGCCGGGGCCTGGCACGTCCGCCATCGCTTAAAAATCATCACGGTTTATTCAGCTATCCTCGCGGTTATGGGCGCCTTTTTTTTGGTCAAATCCTTTTTTGCCGCGATGCGCATTACCGACCAGCCGGAGCCGCTAACGGCGAAGGAAGAGGAGTGGTACTCCGAAAAAACTAACGGCAACACGGCCAACTCCGAATCCGGATTCTTAAGTTACCCCACCATTGCGGATTTAAACGGCGACCAGAGCATCGATTTGATTTATGTGGATGACAAAGGCGGCTTGCGGTGCATCGACGGAAAAACCAAATCGCCGTTGTGGACGAACGATGACGTTCAGATCGCACCCAACCTTCCCATCAACATCGAAGACCTGAATAATAACGGGCGGCCGGATATCATCGTGGCCACCACCGATTTGCGGCTGCGCGCGCTGGATGGCAACCTGGGGCTGGAAATTTGGAAAAGCCCGATCCTGGCCGGGCCGCTGATCGCGCCGCCAGTGGTGGGCGACTTCAACGGCGACGGACTCAAAGACCTGGCCATCGCTTCCGAAAGCAACGCGCTGTACATTGGCTATTCGAGTCTGAAAAATTCCCGCTGGGTAAAAATTGAGTTGGACGACCCGATCCGGGCCGCGGCATCCGTGAACGACTTCGAGGGGGACGGCACCCCCAGCGTTCTGCTGGGCACCGAAACCGGCAAGATTCTATTGATTGATGGCAGCACCCAGAAAATTGCCGGCGAAATCAACGTCAACGAGGAACTCAGCAAGGCCAGCGGCAGCTTTAGCCAGAACCACCAGATTCGCTCTCCGGTGGCGCTCGGCGATTTAGACGGCGATCAAAATAACGACCTGGTTATTCTCACCAACCAGGGGGGACTGTTGGCGCTTAACGGCGCGACATTGGAACGGTTCTGGTACGAAATGCCGGATTCGCTGGCCAGTTACGGCCAAAACGTTAACCAGAGCCTGGCGCTCGGCGACCTGGACGGCGACCGGCTTCTCGATATCATCTTGGTGACTCCGGGCGGGCGGCTGCGGGCTTTCAAAGGGATGGGGCAGAGCAAAGACCGCAAAATGCTGCTCTGGGAAAAACCCGAGTCTGCTGGCGAATATTTCCTGGAATTTCCGGTGCTGGCGGACTTCAATAAAAATGGCACCGCCGATATGTTTGCCGCTAACTACCAGGGGCAAATGTACATATTCGAAGGCGCCACCGGCCAGGCGCTGTGGAAAAGCAGCGGCAGCGGCCATCCCATCATGGGGTTGCCGTTGATTGGCGATCTCGACCGCGACCATACGCTCGACGTTTTGAATGTAAAATCCGATGGCAAATTTTATAAACTCGCGACCAATTCAGTAATCATCGAACACCCGGTGGTGTGGGGACAATTATTTGGCAACAGCGCACATACGAATCGCCTTACTTTTCGTGTGCAAAATGCGCGCATTCACTACGCTTACATGGCGGGCTCGCTGCTGATTACGTTAGCCATCATTGGTTTTAATGTCATAATCCGAAAAAAACGCCGAGATTTGGGTCGCGAGTAAACGCCTCCAATTAACCACTTGCAAAAGGGAATGCTGCAGGGGAGCCTGAAAATTACAACCTATGAACCCGGCAAAACGCGATAAAAAACTTCAGATCACCACCGCGGTTTACAGCGACATGGGGATCGTCCGCAAGGCCAACGAAGACAGTTACTTCGTCTCCAAAGACGAAAGCCTGATCATCGTCTGCGACGGCATGGGCGGTCAGGTGGCAGGCGGGCTCGCCAGCAAGATCGCGGTGGAAACCATCAAAGACGTTTATTTCGGTCTGTCAGAAGACCAGATTCTCAAGCTTGCCACGAATATGGATGCCCGTCTGGCCATTTCAAGCATCCGTTTGGCCACAGCGGTGCGGATTGCCAATCGCCGCCTCTTTACCATCTCCGCCAAATTTCCCAAGCTGCGCGGAATGGGGACCACAGTAGTGGCGCTGACGTTCGACGATACCATTGCGACCATGGCTCACGTGGGCGACAGTAGGATTTTCCGCTTGAGCGACGGCGAAATTTTCCAGCTCACCGAAGATCACTCCTGGCTGAACGAACTCATTGAAGATCACGAAATCAACGAAGAAGAGATCGAGACCTTTCAGCAGAAAAATGTCATCACACGCGCGCTGGGCACAGCGCCCACCGTGAAAGTCGATATCCACTGCGAGAAATACAAAAAAAACGACATTTACATCTTGTCCACCGATGGTCTGCACTCCTCGGTGACCTGCGAGGACATGAAAAAACTCTTCCTCAACAGCCGCGAGTCGCTGGAATCGATCACCAAAAAAATGATTGAAAAAGCCAAAAGACGGGACGGCAGCGATAATATCACCGCGGCGATCACGCAAATCAAACAAGACAGTCGGGAAAGCAAACAGCCCGGTGTTTCCATTACCGTTAACGAGGAGGATGAAAAAGTTGGCGTCAAAGAAGATAAATTCATTCAAGAAAAATATGGCCATTCCAATCTGTTTTTAACCAATAAACACATAATAGGTATGATAAGACAAAATCTCACCTTAACCGCAGCGGTGGCGATTATCGCCGTATTCAGTTTCTTTTTAGGAATGAGTATGCAATCCAAACAGCGAAATGCAACCGCGGAGCCGCCGCCGCTCAACAACCAGGGGGGCAACGCTGCACAAAATCAGGTAATGCAGGCGAACATCAACACGGTTTCTCAGACCGCGGAGCTGGTCATTCAGCGCTCGCTGTTGGCCCGGGATGCCGTGCTGGCGTTTGTGTTTTTCAACAGCAAAAAAGACTACGATGACGCGCGGTTAGAAAAACGCGGACACGTGTTGGACCAGATTTTCCCGTACTCACCGGAAACGCCCCTGCAGGGGACGTTTTCAATTTTCTTGATTGACTCCTCCAACAACGTCATCCGCAAAACCTCGGGCATTCAACTGGCGGAATTTCCAGAAAAGTAATGGTGGTCGTCGTCGCGGTTCTGCTGGCAGTGGTCGCGCTGGTCGTGGTGGTCGTATCGTTGTCGCCGGAGCTGCGCGCCAACTATTTATTTTGGCGCGGCCAGAATCGAAAAGCGCGCAAAATTTATGAGGCGTTGTTGGAGCGCCATCCCGAGAAGCTCAACTTGTATCGCAAACTAGGGAAAATTTATTATTTAGAAAATCGCCGCGACAAGAAAGCGCTGAAAATTTTTGAGCTCATCATCCGACTTAAGATCCCGTTCGAGTACCGAGACGATATTATGCTGGACGTGGCCAAATACTACATCATCGAAGGACGGAAAGACACCGAGGCCATCAAGCTCATTGAAAGGGCGGTGGACAAAGAAATCAAGCGGCTGGAAATTTAAATTGGCTGCCCCTCGACTTCGCTCGGGGTGAGGACAAAGCTAGCTTATTTCATGGAGGTTCGATGACGCCGTCATTTTTTTAGCAAGGACAGGTATTGTCATTCAGGAGGAAACTTTTTAATCAACAAGCATTTACCTGAACTTTAAAAGGATTCCTCCTGAATGACATCACGATGTCCTTAGAAACGGAGTCGAACCATGAAATTCGCAATAACACAAAAAGAAGACGATGCCAAGCCTGGATGCCAAAAAAAATAAAGAGCTCATATTAATGATCATGGCATTGGGGGATGCCTATTTGGAAAAGGGGCTGTTTGCAGAGGCGGCTAAACGCTACCACCAACTAATCGAGTTTAAAGTCGGCAACCGCCACCTCTACACCAATTTGAGCAAAGCCTACATCGGCTTAAAACGAACGGATAAATTGGCGCTGGAAATTTACCAGAAAGCCATTCAGTATGATCAAGGAAACAAGGACGTTTACAACATTTTGGCGGCGGCGTTTCTCAAAGACGAGCGCGAGGACGCTCACGCCATCGAAATTTACGAAATGGCCCTGCGGCACGACACGCCGCTGTTTGATAAACTTGCGGACCAGTTGAGCACGTTTTATTACAAGAAAAAGGAATGGGAAAAAACCAAAGAAATCACCGAGAAGCAGCTCAACAAAACAGGTTTTCAGGAAAAGCCCTTTGCGCTGTTTTTGCAAAGCTGCTGGCTGATGTCCCGGCACAACGACGCGATCAATCAACTCAAAAAATTAATCGATACCACAGAAAATAACATCATGCTGCTGAAATCCATCTGCCTTACGTATCTCGAGAAAAAATTTTTTGCCGAGGCGCAAAATCAGGCGGCGCGGTTTAGTTTTATCGATCGCCAACTGGTGGCGGATTATCTGAAATGCACCAGCCATTTTGAAAACTTGCAGGAATTGTGTTTGTACCTCGAGCTGAAACGTTTTTTGCTGGAACGAGAATACTGGGGGCTGGCTGAGCCCATCGCGCTCGAAGAGGAGACCATCTATGAGTACGAAGAGATGGAAAGCGCAGCGGCGGCCCAACCGGGCCGCAGCGTTGCGGCGTTTAACATCGGCCAGGAGGTGTTGAATAAACTCAGCCCGTTCGAGCCGCTGCTGGGTCGGGGCGCGGGCGCCCACTCAACGCTGACGTATGAGGATTTTAAGAAGGAAGGCGCCGCGATTTTTACCAACCCTGCCGCCGAATCCGAGGCGCTCAATATTCCCGGGGACGCAGAAATCGTCACCACTGTTGAGATGGCTAATTTTGAGTACATCCGCCAGAATTTCGGTTTCGACCAGATTCAGCAAAACCGCAGCCGCCTGTTCACCATGCTCACCGAGATTCTGGAACGCTATAAAATTTTTCAGATCTGGGTGACCTCCAATGGCATGCTGTTGTTTTCCAACGATATTCTGTCGGCGGTGGC
>Ga0247727_10017868_pt1 | contig 11231 bp, 6 predicted proteins | sample WisWelCaveWW1625_FD_202498 | JGI IMG/M metagenome (GOLD analysis project Ga0247727, IMG submission 202498) | Biofilm microbial communities from Wishing Well Cave, Virginia, United States - WW16-25 | ecosystem: Environmental > Aquatic > Deep subsurface > Groundwater > Cave microbial mat | place...
AGCAAATAATGGTGGGAAAAGTAAACGAGGATTTTGCAGTCGAAAGTATGGCCAATGATATTTTTCAACTCGGAAATAAGTCCTGGCGTATACGCCGTGTCGAAGCGGGGAAGGTGCGGGTGGTGGATGCCGAGGGAGCTCCTCCAACTATTCCATTCTGGCTCGGGGAAGGGCCAGGGCGCACCCTTGAGTTGTCCCAATCCGTTGCTCAGATCAGAGTCACCATTTATCAAAATCTGGGTGATAAAGAGAAAATTATTGATTGGCTGATCCATGAGACAGGCGTTCCTTTGTCCGGCGCAGAACAAATGTTTCAGTATATTACAGAGACTGTAAAGATTTTAGGGAGTGTGCCGACCCAGAACGAAATTATTGCAGAACGGTTTTTTGATGATTCCGGAGGCATGCAACTTGTTCTACATACCCCCTTCGGTGCAAGGATTAACCGCGCCTGGGGGCTTACTTTAAGAAAACGTTTTTGTTTACGTTTCGATTTTGAGTTACAGGCCGCGGCGACTGATGATGGGATTGTCCTATCACTCGGTGAGCAACATAGTTTCCCTCTTGAAACCATCTTTCGTTTTATTAGTCTGCAGTCGCTTGAAAAAGATTTGATCCAGGCTACCTTGCAATCCCCTCTATTCAATAACCGCTGGCGCTGGAATGCGACGCGCTTTTTAGCACTGGCCCGTTTTGAGGGAGGCAAGAAAGTTCCCGTGGCCTTGCAAAGGATGCGGGCAGAAGACCTGCTTTCAGCCGTATTCCCAGATCAGGTAGGCTGCCAGGATAACCGCATGGGTCCGATTACTCCTCCGGAACATCCGCTGGTTTATGAAACTCTGCAAAACTGTCTAAGAGAAGCCATGGATATTGACGGATTAAGAGAAATTTTACAAAAGATTGAAAAAGGGGAGATTAAAACGAAGGCCGTAGAATCGCCGTTACCTTCTCCTCTGTCCCATGAAATTCTTCATTCAAATCCATTTTCTTTCTTAGACAATGCGCCGCTCGAAGAACGGAGGGCACGGGCGGTTCAATTAAGGCGCATCTTACCAGAAACAGAGATTCCAGTGGGGATTCTGGATCGTGAAGCCCTGTCCTTGGTCATCAATCAGATACGTCCCGATATCCGAAATGCGGAAGAATTACATGATTTATTACTGACTCTTGGATTAATTCCAGAATCATTTATCAGTCCATGGTCCGATCACCTCAATCCATTGATTAGCCAGCAGCGGGTAGTTTTATTAGAATGGAATACAGATTCTTCCGCTTCTCAAAGAGGCTTTGCAGCGGCGGAGAAAACGGCCGAGATAAAAATGATTTTAAAAGAAAAAATAAAAAATATCCAGAGTTCAATCCGATTGAATGAAGGAGTAGAAGATAATCCGGTACAACTTTTTTCATCTTTCTTGTTAGGGTGGTTGGAGATTTTAGGACCCGTTTCAATTCAGGAAATTAATGCACGATTGGGAGCGGGGGAGGATCTGATTGATAACAGTATGGCTGTTTTGGAGAGCAGAGGGCTTGTTCTTCAAGGATATTTTACAGAAAAAGATTATGAGAAAAAACAGTGGTGCGAACGTCGAATTTTAGCGAGAATTCACCACCTGACATTACAAAAATTGCGGCAAGAGATTCAGCCGGTTTCTCCCGCCGATTTAATGTGCTTTCTTTTGAAATGGCAACATGTTTTACCTGGAACTCAGTTCCATGGGAGTGAAGGTCTTTTAAAAGTGATCCAGCAACTGCAAGGTTTAGAACTGCCAGCCCCGGCTTGGGAATCCGCGATTTTACCAGCGCGTGTGGCGATGTATAACCCAGATGATCTAGAAAAACTTTGCTTCGGGGGCTGGGTGGCCTGGGGAAGACTTAAAATGAAAATGGACACAGGGCATTCAGTGGGGATGAATATTCTGTGTCATCGTTTTACCCGCCAAAGCGGGATCAGTTTTTTACTTCGAGAAGAAAAAAGAAATTTCCTGCAAGTTTCGGAAAGTCAGGACAATTTTCGGATTCAAGTCTCTCCCTTGGCCCAGAAAATTTTGGAACTGATTCAGAATAAAGGTGCATTGTTTATGGCCGATCTGATTAAGTCCAGCGGGTCTCTGCGTCAGCAAGTGGAAGAAGCCTTATGGCAACTGGTTGCCTGTGGTCTGGTGAGTTCTGATGGAATGGGCGGTTTGCGCGCGTTATTAAAGAGTCGCAGTGAACGTAAGAAAAAATATTACCGGTTCTTACAGGTCTATAAACCATCCGATCAGCGCCTGCCTGCGGGCCGATGGGCTCTATGGCGAGATCAATCTGAGGGTTTTGGAGATATTCAAGAAAGACGAAGACTTTGGGCTGTTCAGCTTCTGAAACGTTATGGTATTATTTTTAGAGACCTTTTAACCCGGGAATCCTACGCTCCAGCCTGGTGGGAACTCGTTCCTGTTTATAGGAAAATGGAAGCCCGTGGAGAAATTCGAGGGGGGAGATTTGTGTCCGGATTTGTCGGAGAACAATATGCGTTGCCTGAGGCGGTTGAGATGCTACGGATGGTCCGGAAAAATTCCTCTGATAGCGGGCCAATTCGGATTTCTGCGGCGGATCCTTTAAATCTGATCGGGATTATTATACCCGGACAAAGGATTGCACCTTACCAGAATCAATGGATCGTATTAAAACGGGGTGTTCTATTTGCAGCGGGGACATTGGGAAAAATTCGAAGTCAGATAGGTAATGAACAATCGGTTTCTTTCTGAAATGATTAAGATTCCCCTATTCAATGTTTTTTTTCTGATCCTCTTTTGTTCTTCCTCTTTAATTTGCTCCACTTTATCAGAGCGAGATCAGTCCCTGTTCTTAGAGATTAACCATTACCGAACTCCTTTCTTAGACCGGTCTCATCAATTTTTAAATTATACACAGAGTGGGGGAGGGCTGATTTATCTCGGATTAGGAGTTCATGGATTGATTAAAGGGGATCGTGCTGAAAAGAATTTGGCAATTCTTGGATTTACGAATTTGGCTTATAATACAATTGTAACGGAGGCTCTCAAGGCCACCTTTCAACGCGTACGGCCTAAGCTGGCATTGGATCCCGTTTATGGCTCATATGAACATAGCTGGGTTACCAAGCATCTGATCACGAGTGAACGGCATTCATTTCCTTCTCTGTCCGCGAGCAGTGCTTTGGGGAGCGTTTATCTTCTTGACCATTATCTAAAACTGAAATGGTACTGGAAAACCATGGGTTATGGCTGGGTTGTCTTATTGGGATATTCGCGGATTTATCAGGGAGCCCATTACCCGATGGATATCCTAGGGGGATTTCTATTGGGTTATTTGAATGCCAAAACGATCTTGTATTTAGAGGAAAAAGGATTTTTTAGAAAAATGAAAGTGGGGGTTTATCCGATTGAAGGAACGGAGATATTGGTTGTTAACATCGGAAAAAAATTTTAATCAATTCGTATAATATTTTAAATAGAGAGGTCGATCCGATTCCCTGTGGAATTATCGATAAAGTATGGGTTGACCGATTCCTTCACGTGTTCTTCTATTTTATTGGTGCCCTCTTTTTTTTCTTGCGATTCTCCTAATCTTTTTTTTAAGAGTCCTGACTTGCTTTCGCTGCCTCGGCACTGGCTTTAGCAGCAATGGCTCGGTCCGTACCGGAAGGCTGGGCGGGTGCCAGAGCAGCTTTTTTAACGACGGCCATCTTTTGCAGTGTTTTTTGGGGATCATTGGTAATAGGCGAGACGTCAATGCTTACTTCGCCTGAAACGGCATAGAGGCCGCCATCAGGCCCGCGTGTATAGGTATAAAGCGGGCGCCTCCTGTAGCATAATGCCCCGCAGCTGCCGTATGATCTGCCTCGTGGGCTCTGACCTCTCGGTCTCTTTGTCTTAACTGTTGGACTATGTGTTTTTCTTCGGGGCTTAAAGGCTTAATTGAATTTGTAGAATTTCTATTTGATTCTACATTATTTGTTATCATTGCCTTTAATTAATTATAAAAAAGTCAGATTAAGATGAATTTGATTTGGTTAATCTTAACCAAGGGTAGGCAGAAGAGGATCTTCTTTGAAAAAAAGAAATAATTTTATTATAGAAAGACTGCGGGTGATAGAGCCTATGAAAGGGTAGTATGATTCCACGATAGGTATGGTAAAAATAGAAACTAACCATTTGCGGGAGACCCAATTGCTGATAATAAATTTGGGAAGTTTTTTTAGCCTGATGCTGTGCGTGTTTAGAATACCAAGGACTTTCTATGATGTGGATTTCCCCACCCTTTTTTAAAAGGGACATCAACCGTTGAAATAAGGGGGTTAAATTATAGAAATACTGGGTTGTCCCGGACATCAAAATAAAATGGAAATAGTCTTCCGGCAGAGGGTCTTTAAAAATATTTCCATAAAAAAATTTTAGATTATGGTTGTTGTGAAATAGCCGTGAGCCTGTTTCTAATTCCTGCCGATTAATATCAAATGCCCACGTTTCGCTCGGGAGGCGGGTTGTCATCCAGTTCGCCATCCAGCCATTCCCGGATCCTAGATCCAAAATTTTAATAGGGGGGGGTATCTTTTTTAATTTTTTTAAAAAGTATTTTTCTAATCGTATAAGAATGTTCTTTCGTTTTAACCAATCTCTATGCCAGGGATGCTGGGGATCGAGATCCGGCAGGCTTCTTAATTCTTCATCTGAATAGAGATGTCCCTCTTTTTCTTTTAATTCGTGAAAGGCTTTTTCCTGAGGTAGATAGGGTCCCGGTTCGGACAAATAAAAAACGCCATTTTTGGAGTGAATGCGATTGGTATTTAGAAATTCTAATAATTCCATAACGCCTTGAATTTTCTAAATAATAATCTGATCGGTCAATGTCAAAAAAATGTGCTTGGTTCCGTTAAAGGTGAGAGAGCCGATTAAAACATTATTATTGAATGATCTAATAATTTTGACATGTCCATGGTGCTTAAGTTATTTTCAATTTCTATTTTTTAGACCAAATGCTGGGGTAGCTCAGTCGGCAGAGCAGCGGACTGAAAATCCGCGTGTCGGCGGTTCGATTCCGTCCCCCAGCATTTTCCATATTCTTTGTTTCTGTTTCATATTATTTTCGATGGAGGAAATATGCCAACCTTTAAAAATCGAGTTGAACTTTTAAAACAGACAGAAAATGAACCGATCCTTTTGACAGGAGAAAAAGCGGGGGCCCTTGTCGTGGTCAGTCCCAAATTGGTGGGGCGTGTGATGGACGCGACTTTTAAAGGTGAGGATGGAGAAACCTTGGCCTGGTGGGATGAGGATTTAATTCAAGGTAAGAAGGGACAAAATCCGGCTTTTTACAATAATGTCGGCGGCGATAGTCGGATCTGGTGGGCACCGGAGGCGGGTGGTTATACGACCTTTTTCGATCCCGGAAAACCGTATGAAGAAGCCCAATGGCGCGTGCCGGACATCATGGGAAAAACGCAGTTTCAAAATATCAAGATTAAGAAAGAAGGTAAACGCCAAGTCGGTGTGACCTATGATGCCAATGTTCAGGCAACGATGTACAACGGCAATCCGCTTAATTTATATGTGAAAAGAGCTGTAAAAATGGTAGAACAACCTTTTTCAAAAACTAATTTAAAGAAGTTTTTTGCGGATCAATCAATTCAATATGTCGGATATTCTACAACCGACAGTATCAAAAATACAGGGGCAAAACCTTTAAACCGTAAAAACGGATTAGTGAGTATGTGGGTCTTAGGACAATACCAACCCGGACTAGAAACGTATGTTATCCTGCCCATCCTTTCAGGATCCAATGAAAAGCTAGGGCCGCCAGTTGTTGATTATAATTTTTTTAATAATGCTCCAGTCCCCGCCAATCGAAAATTGATCCGTCCAAATTATATTGTTTATAAAACAGATGGTCAATACCGGGGTAAATTAGGGTTAAAGCCCGGGAGGGCCAAGAGTACGGTGGGAAGCATCGATCTTAAGAATAATTTATTAACCATTGTGGATGCTAAAATTAATAAGAAAGGACGTTATTTAAACAGTTTGTGGACGCAAAAGCCAGGGGAAGAGTTGCTGGGAAGTGCTTCGGAAACCTTTAATGATGGTCCGATGGTGCCGGGGGGGACATCTCTCGGAGGATTTTATGAATTGGAACGGCTGAGTGATGCCCCGGATTTGAAAAGAGGGGAAGGGTATTCTTTTACAGTCACAACGCGTCGATATTCAGGTGATTTAGAACAACTTCTCGAGATTGCCAAGCATCCGCTGGGTCTGGACTGCGATTTGTCCCATGAAAGTTTTAAATAGACATTCCGCTGGGAGGCCGCTTATGCAGAAAAACCGCTGGTATGACAAGAATCCGGTTCTGGGAAATTATATTGAATCATTGAAATTATTAGAAAAAAATGTAATGGAGAAGATCCTTATCGGAATAAAAGATATTATAAAAAAAAATGACGCATCTCTGATTGACCGGACGGTTCTCAGCTTTACGATCAAGCGCCGCTGGTATGATCAAGATCCGTATGCATGGTTGATCATTAATGCACTTCAATTTGCAGATAAGAAAATTATTACGACGGTCATCAGATGTTTAAAAAAAGAGTTAGGGGCAGTTAAATCTTCTTAGAAAAGTAAGGCTTTAGTGGTTTCATGATAGAAGGTGCTCCGCAAGGCTATTCCCTCTGGATTATTCCCCCCGCTCCGGTCTATGAAAAAATTTCTGTCTTAATTGAGCGTTTTAGCAAACGGTTTAACACATCCCGCTTTGAGCCTCATTTAACGTTGCTTGGCGGTTTAGATGGAAAAGAAGAGGAGTTAAATAATAAAACCAAAGACTTTTCGAAACTCTGTCAGCCCCTTACGATTACTCTTCAACGCTGCGACTTTCTCCATCAATATTTTAGATGTCTGTTTATAAATGTAAATCAAACGCCCGCATTGGTTCGTTCCTATGCAGAGGCTTGTCGGATTTTTGAAAAGATGCCGGATCTGCTTTTTTCTCCCCATATCAGTTTAATGTACGGAGAAATTTCACGGGCTCAAAAATATAGCTTAATTTATGATGAAATCGGGGAGTCTGTCGATTTATCCTTTAAGGCAGCAGGAGTGAATCTGATGAAAACGGAAGGTGAAGTAAAATATTGGAAGCGAGTATCGTGTCATCTGTTTCGGGATGCGTAAGATTAACTCGTTAATAAAATTATTTTTTCATAGCTTCTTTGGGAATGATCCAACAGTTAAGACGGCTTAACGGCTGAGAGTTTTTCCGATTAGCCCCTCCATAGAGCAGCAGCACCCTGGTTTTTCTAAACGTTAATCTAACCGTCCCTTAAACAAAGGCTCTAAAATCTTAATTCTATGGCTGCTCCGGAAATTCCACTGCCTTTTGTTTGAATTTGAAATTCCGGTGCAATTGGAAGATTGATCCCAAAGCGAGAAGAAAGTGCCAGGTGACTACTAATAGTTAATGCGGGTTGAAGACCTACAAATAGGCTCAAATTAAAATTATTACTTAGATCATTTCCAGGGATTACCCCGATCGCGTAATGGACCCCAAAGTTCCCAAATTGTTGAACTGGTTTCACATAAAAAGCAGATATTGAGAAAGCAAAAACAGCCTTGGGGTCAGTATCCAGATCGATCCCCGCACCTAGTTTAATATTACCGTTGTTAACCGGAAAAGTAGTAAAGATATGGCCTAGATTAGCGTCATAACCAATGATTCTGCTTTCAGAGATGGCTATGCAGGTAAAAAAAATAGAGCAAACCCAAAGTCCCGTTTTCATATTACCCCCTTTTTTGTAAATCTGATTATTAAAAGACAAAGAAAATAATTATAAAATTTCTGATTAACAATAAAAATTGAAAAATAAAAAGGCTGTCTTGATGCAGACAGCCTTTTTATTGATGTAAAGATGGTCTGCGGCTATTTTAGCAGTAGCATTTTGTGAGTCTTTGTTTGTGAGCCAACCTTCAGCTGGTAGAGATAGACACCGGAGTTTACAAAAACTTTTTTGTTATTTCTTCCGTCCCACAGCAGACTATAATATCCTGAAGACATGTTCTGGTGTACTAACGTTCTAACGAGAGTTCCTTCCGGACTGTAAATATTTAAACTTACAGGATAAGATTGACTGGTTCCGTTTTTTGCCGGCAGAATGAATGACAGGTTAGTTTCGGGGTTAAACGGGTTGGGGATATTTTGTGCCAAATGAAGCTGGTTCGAAAGAATAGAAAGTCCTCTGATAGATTTTTCAATATATTCCTGTGATCCGACCAAGAGGCTAAAATGGTGTGTATCCTTTTCCGAATTTATTTCAAAGCGGAATAAGTATTGATTTTCTGCGGATGGTATAAAATAAAAGTGGCTGGTTCTATCAATAAGGGCGTAATTATAGAAGGCTGATAATTCACTTAATGAGCTTAAATCAATTATGGCTTCTTCTCCATTCAAGTTTGACTCTACTTCAAAATTCCAAAGATAGTCGCCTTGCAAATTTGAAGCTTTAATTTCTGACATCAATTCAGACTGGGTTCTGTTGTCAGAAATAAAAGTAGATTTGATAAAATTCCCAATATAGGGTAATTCACTTTCAACTTCTGTCTGGCGACCGATTCCAAATGTGTTGAGAGCATCGTAGAGTTCGCCTGACTGAACTTTGAAGTTGAACTGCCAGGCTTCCCGGGTAACCAATTTTTTTTCAATTTTAGATAGACTTGTTTTCAAAGACCCCGAGGTGTTGTCTACCGCTGGAATGATTAAGGAAAGCGACCCGGATCCAGGTATTTTTACAAAATATCCTTTCTGCGGTAGCATCTCAATACGAGGTTGGTAACCGGCGCCGTCATATTCATAAAGTGTTGGCGGGGGATTAAAATTATTTTCAGCTAATACGCTATCCCAGGAAACCGGGAAATTAAAAGGGTTCCCAATCTGATTCCAACCACCGTTCACGGAAATCGAATAAGATTGGCTGGCGGGTATTGATGAGCCCGCGTCGATTCTAAATTCAGTGCGGAAACGATTGGCGGTTCCTCCGTCCGTAATGATCCAGCATGCCTGACCGGGTTTAAAGAGAGTAAAGTTCATATCCTTAGAGTGTTCATAATATTGGTTGTTATTCCAGCGGAAGACACGCCAGTTTTTATTGTCCGAAGAACCAAGGAATCGAGCCAGGACATAATCAACGGAGCCGTTATTATTAATCTCATAAGGGAAAGAAATCATTCGGAAGAAGTTCTGATTGGTTACATTCGGATTAAAGCCGGGTAAATCAAAGGTGACCAGCTTTTGCGAATAATCCCGACGGATATGAGGGATATAAGATAATCCGTCCGGATAATATTTTTCATGAACTCCATCGTCCACGTAAATATAATAGTCAATGCCCCGGTCATCGGCCTGAAGCAACTGGATGCTGTAGGAGTACGTGTAGTTGGAACCGATTTTCAGAGACGATCCATTGAGCAGGGTATCGAGATAAACGGTTTTGCCTGCAGGTTTATAATAGAAAAAGGTGTTGATCCCTGCATTGTCTTCTACCTGGAATTGAATCGTTGCAGTGGTGTTCTCATTAATGCGGTCAATCGGATTACTGTAATTAATAATCGGTACGACCGGGTCAGAAGCTACGGTATAGGTCGAGAAATGGGTCACCCGCTTGAGGGCATAATGGATGTTACCAGTGCCCTTCTGGATCGAATCAATTCCAACCACCTGCCAGGTATTGGATCCAGTTAAAAAAGTAAATATCCCGATGTCGGTAAAATCTGTTGAGACGGAGGAGAAGGGTATTTTTAAAAGAATGGTATCCGGCAGCGGATTGCCGTCAGATCCCTGATATTTAAAATCGATTAAATCCGACATTCCCGCAAAACCGGAGCCGGTTAATTGCTGAAGCAGGGGGTCTTTTTGAGCAGGATCAGTAATAAAGGTGGCTTGGAAATCATTCGCGTTTAAATTTTGCGGAACGTTTAATTGTACCGGGGCCTGAACGGTGGCTTGCGGCGGGGGATTATAGGAAACAACTTGTTCCTGCGGTTGTCCAACACTTACAATTGAATAAAAGTCGGCTGGGAAATTGCTATCATCCGTCGTATTGCGATAGGCATTTGCAACAACCTCCACTTTAATTGTATCTTTGTCCTGCCACATCCTGGGCTGGGTTCCATTCTTGGCTATTATGGTAAAGTCTGTATTGGTGGGGGTGTTCCAGGATAAGGGTTCCCAGGAAGGATCCGGAAGCTGGCTGTTATTTAGAAAAAATTTAATCTTACCCGATGATAAAACCATGTCCGGCTGCATAGACTGGTCAAACTTTATAACCAGTTTATTATAGTCTGGAGGGATGGTGGCCGAAGCAGAAGGATTGGGATCGCTTGCAACAAAAACAGTTCCATTACCGAACGAAACTGAAAGTATATTGGGACGATTCCCGCCGGTTACGTTAAATCCGGTACCGAAAACCGGAAATTTAAGATAGGTCTGGGCTGAATTGGCGTCTTTCACGGTTAAAGTTTCAATATAGGAATTGGAAACATTCGGTGTAAAGGTTAAACTAATCTGAAACTCACTATTCGGATTAATGCGCGGGATGTTGTTAGGATTAACTGAAAACGGTGAGGTCGCCAGCAATTGAATCCCATTCGGGTCATTCGTTGCAAGGGTCCCTTCATTTCTGACAAATAAAGTGACTAATTTTGAGGTTGCATTGGCGACCGAGTCAAAATCATAACTAGGGATAATGTTTCCGGACTGATTACGGATAACCACGGATGGGGCATTAATGACTACTGAAAAGGAATCTACTTTTGACTGACTGCCGTAGACCTTCCAGAAATGCTTACCAGCTGAAAGAGGAGAAGAAACAATATGGCTGGTTGCATTTTGATTCAGTTGAGCTGAATAGACAATCCCGGTTAGCGTTGTATCGGCAAATCCGCGTCCGATCATTAACGTATATCCGGTATTCCCAAGTACATTTTCCCAACTGAAGGAGGGTTGTTCACCTACCTGCGCATTATTAATGGGCAAGATCAGATTGATCGTAAACAACAAATCGAGGGAGAAAGAATCTACAGCAGAAGCCTCATTGGTATTGATATTGACAACGCGCCAGTAATAGAGGCCGTTTTCTATGTTTTTAAGATTAACTGAAAGCATGGTACTATCATCATGATTTGTAGAATCTTCAACGAGCAGATCCGCCAGGGTGTTGTTCCCAGTATTATAGG